>WNFB01003399.1_pt1 | contig 14016 bp, 20 predicted proteins | sample 5400501 | NCBI WGS metagenome assembly WNFB01 (sample SAMN13153341, study PRJNA577476) | soil metagenome | isolation source: 200 cm saprolite under Douglas fir tree site 2 hole 1 | place: USA:California | collected 2015-04-18
AGGCACACACCGTCATGATCCTGAAGCGCAGTTTGTCTCCAGGCTTTGCTGGCGAAGACAACGAACTCTTCTATGATAAGAAGACCATGATGATCTTCGGCGACGCGAAAGCGACACTGACGAGCCTGATCCAGCTGTTGAAGAAAACAGCGGCAGCACAGGCTGGCAAAGCCCAGGATATTGAGGGAATTCATTCATGACACATGACAGGGGTACGTCATGTCCGAGATTAAAGGGGCTCCGCCACACACGCGCCAGGACATCGGTCGAGTATTGAAGAGGAGCGTTGACGGAGGAGAGAAAAGGTGATTTGCTCAAGAACAACGTGAGCAGAAAGGGGAGAAAGTTTGCAACCGACGCTTTGGCAACCACCCATTGAACCGTCAGTCACCTAACAGGCGATTATCAAGCGGATCCGCCGCGCGAAACTGTTCGTGTTCCTACGTGAGCATCGTCATAAAGTCTTCACCCCAGCCTTTCAAGAAGAATTGTTGGGCCTGTATCGAGACAGTAAGCGCGGACAGCCGCCCATTCCTCCGGCACAACTCGCGCTGGCGACGAGGCTCGCAGGCCTATACCGGAGCCTCGGATGATGAGGTGATTGAAGTGATCACCATGGATCGACGAGGGCCTCTGGTGCTGGACTGTTTGGACACGCAGGAGCCACCCTCTAGATGAGGAAGTTCTCGAATCAATGCAGACGAGCATGTTAGAGCTCAACCTCTTCAACTGGTTGTGGCGCAGTAGATACTGGGAGATCCGGTCGCCATCCATGATCAAGCGGGTAGGCGTTACGCTGAAGGAACTGTATGCAGGCCTCGCGTGTCTCGCAGATAGTATACACCATGTGCTCACCAGCCCGCATGGCTACTTGCCAGCCTAGCTTTGGAATCACGCGTACCCACATCGTCTCTGTTTGCAACACCGCCCCCCACTCAGGGCACAGGTCTAACGCCTCATGGAGAGGATAGGTTACCGACGAATTCATCCTCTTTCCTCCTTTTCGCTCTGTCTGGAACACATCCTTCCCTACCGGCACGAGCTGTCTGCTATCCAAAAGGTAATGACAACAAGCAAGTGTTGATAGTATCGCTACTCTTCATCAGACTGTGTGAGTTGACGTGGCCGCACAACGAGCAAGGGGATATGTGAGCCTTCAAGGATACGCTCAGTCACACTCCCGATTACCCAGAGATCTCTACCATGTCGCCCGTGCGTTGCCATCGCCATGACGGCACACTTACTCACCTTCGAACCCTCTTCCCCGTGATGGTCCTGTTCTGCCAGCCTGATGAGTGTTTCGGCCACATCTTCACCGGTGATGACAAACGAACTGGCCTGTAGATGGAGTCGTGCGAAGTCCCCGGTTCGCAGTCGTTGCTCTATAGTATGCAGGTACGCCTCAGCTTTTTGCTTACTTGCCTCGATTCGCGAGCCTGGGTGCTCCTGTTCAGAATAAAATTCAGGGAGCACTAATACGAAGTGGAGTGATCCAGGAGCGGGAGCAGAGAGGGCAGTGGTCAAACAAGCTGCCGGGAGCAGTGCCGCCTCGGCGAAGGCAGAGCCGTCCAGGGGCACCAGGACATGGAAAGGACGGGGATCTGCTGGATTGAGGAGGGCAGAGACATCCGCCTCTTCGCGTTCCTGGAGCAGGAGCACAGGTACAGGACTATGACGAGCGACGGTCTGTGCTACGCTGCCCAATGCCCAGTGTTTGAAGCCTGCTTCTCCATGCCTACACATGACGATGCTATCGACCTGCTGCAGGTGGGCCGCAGAGAGGATCGTTTGAGCAGGGAGACTATCAGCTACTTGCAAAGCGGTCCCTACGTCAGAAAAGTCATCGGAACGGGCTACGTGTTCCAGATAGCTGACCGCCTGGGCATGTGCGGCCTCGGAGGCCTTTTCGGTCTCCTCCGGTGGGTGCAGGAAGGATGCCACGGCATCGAGAGGGTGCGTGACGACGCGCAGGAGAAGGACAGACCCACCCGAGTTCCGCGCCAGTCGCGCTGCAATAGGGATGGCACGTTCTGCACGTGGAGACCCATCCAAAGGAACAAGAATACGTTGAAACATTATCTATCTCCTTTCAACTGCTAGTGAGTCCACTCTCTCATGCCAGGGCCAAAACCAGGGCGATTGTTAAGGGGAGATTGCATGCGAACGGGACGGACATATTCTTCCCTCCGTGATGAGCATACATCGATGAAGTCACAATACCATCACTGTTACACATATCGGCGTCACAATGAACTCACATGAGCGAGAAGGAGTACCCTGCTTGGGAGGATAAGAGGTTATCCTGAGAAGAGGATGCACAATAAGTTGTGCGACAGCTTTTATAACGCTACGCTTGCTCCGATCGGATAGATGACAGAGCATACCAATGCACTGGCTTAGGAGGGAGTAGCAGGCTCGTCCGCCAGGGCCACAGAGGCCCTCGTCATAGAGCGATCGATCCTCTGTTCTTCGCCAGCATATTCTCCTTCGTCAGCCAATGCCTCAGGCGTGATTCACGCACCCTGCGGTCTCACAATGAAGAGCGGCACCCTGGTAGTATGGAGCACCCGTTCTGTAATACTGCCCAGAGCCCAATGCTGCACTCCACCTCGCCCATGGGTCGCCATGGCGATAAAATCGACCTTGTCTTGCTCCGCCGTCTGCACAATGGCTTCTGCTACGTCAGGATCGGTTGCAACGACGGTGCTGACCGCAAGGTGGTACTTCTCCAACGTACCTTCCGCAAAACGTGTGGTCACGGTTTGCAGATACTGCTCGTACTCGTGTTTGGCCTCCGCTCTCACTTCAGCATCGTAGTAGGAATCCACCTCACTTCTGAATCTGCCGTAACTCGAGAGAATATCAACCACGCGTATCAGCTGCAACGCACCTGGCTGGGTGGCCGCCTGAGCCAGTTCTGCTGTCAAAGAAGCTGCGGGCTCCAACATCGCCTCGGACAAGGAAGAGCCATCCAGCGCAACGAGTGCGCGCACCGGTTGCTGCACTACTGTTGCAAGCCCAGGACTCCCTTCTCGGAGGACGAAGACAGGGATCGGCGCATGGCGAATCACTTTCTCGGCCACGCTGCCAAGCATCCAGCGTTGGAAGCCAGTATAGCCGTGGGTACACAGCACAATGAGCGTGGCGTGCAGCGACCTCGCAGCAGCGATGATCATCGGAGCCGTTCCACCGACGAGGGTGTGCGCTTCTGTGGTGATACCGCCCAGTTGCTCTGACTGCGCCAGCGTTTTCAAGTACTCGGTCGCCTCAGCCAGCTCTTCATCAGTCCCTACCTTTGGATACGCATCTAGCGAGCTGAACTTGCCAGAGCTCACTGGCGGTGCGACCACACTCAGCATGATGACCGAGCCACCGAAGGCCCGAGCAATGCGTACAGCCGCAGGAATGGCACGCTCGGCAACAGGTGACCCATCCAATGGGACTAGGATTCGTTCAAACATCGTGGTTCTCCTTTCGACACCCGAGAAAGGTGTCCACACATCGCCTTCTCAGCGACCACTCCTAAGGTCGCACGATCTGGTAGGTAGCCACTGGGGCGGTGCTTCGGTTGTGAAGAGAGGCGCCCCGTTGTGCTTCTCCATCACCTACATGGCGTATACTATTGAAGACGAGTAGATCATGCATTGCATGACTGCTCCGTCTACTCAAGAGCATAGGTGACCCTACTCACAGCAGCATCACAGGGAGGAAGATCCGTTTCACAGTTGTATCACAAAGTGCAGTGTCTATGGAGAAGCAGGTGAAGAGAGGAGAGCAGTCTACAGGCCGCACTACTTATATTGGGCTGTCCTTCAGTTTCAGCACGTACCCGATGCACGTCGCTAGGGGATGGAGCAACGACCAGATGAGCAATAGCAGGAGATAGTGGAACAGGCTGAGCCGTAGATAGAAAGCCGTGAACACGATCCCTCCTATGACATAATCAACCTGATCAAAGGGAAACCAGCTCCCCCCCGGCGCTATATCAAGCTGGCGTTTGAAGAAACTTTTGAGCGCGTCCCCTGTCAAAGCGCCCAATGCAGAAAGTGTGCCGAAGATGATGGGATTGATGGCTGCATAATCGATCAAGACGAACGTCCTCACCAGGGCAATGGAGGTATAGAGGTACACCTGGAGGGAAGCGATCAAAATGCCAACGAGGATGCCGCTGATCAACCCACGTAACGTCTTATGCTCTCCCAGGAGCCTTTTGCCGCGAAATGTTACGTATCCATCCAATGGGAAGGTCAACGTTTGGAGATAGGGAAGTTTTGCTGCAAAGATAGGCGCGACGTTGGCCAGTCCTGCAGGCAGAAAGAACCAGATGACAAAAAGAATATCCCTTATCATACATAGACCTTGTCACGGACCATGAGGGCAGCTCGCGCTCGCTAGTGGAAGAGCAATGGGAAGACCAGATACGCCATCGCGTCGTTCAGACCGTGGCACACGATGCACGGCCAAAGGTTGCGTTCCTTGACATAGAGCAGAACTAGTGCCGCCGCCAAGCCGCTCACATTGAGCGTCGGCCCGAGGCCGAAGAACCGCAGATGGACGGCGAGGAACAGGAGCCAGGATGCGACGGCAGCCACGTCGAGGCGGCCTGTGAGGAGCCTGATCCTCTCGATGAGATACCCCCGGTAAAACACCTCTTCCACCAGCGTCCCTGTGAGGAAGAGGCTGACGAGAACAGGGTAGCCAAAGGCTTTCAGCGTGGGCTGGAGCGTCTGTATTGACGCAAGCCCGAAGAAGCTCAGCATCTGGCTGATGAGCACATCCACGATGGTGGCAACAACGAAGGCGAGCATTCCCCACCAGATGTGCCGCCATTTGAACTTCCCGATACCAATGCTGCTGAGCCCCTTGCCTTCGACCCCCGGCACTCAGACCGCGAGTAAGGCGATCGCAACCAGCCATTCCACGGCGGTAGCTATCCCGACATAGGTGCCGGTCGTAGGGACCTTAGGAACACATCAAGCAAGAGAAACTCGATGAAGAGGACACCGACCAGGCCAGCGACATAGACCCAGTTCCTGGCAACTCCTTGTCTTGTCTGCATCTCCATGTCCTTTCCTGAGGAGCCTATCCCTGCGTCTGCTGTTCCTTGTCCAGCAGGTCTGGTGGTGGCACAATCAAGAGTGGGAGCCTGCTCGCATGCAGAACACGCTCGGTGACACTGCCTAGCGTCCAGCGTTGGAGGCCACTGTAGCCATGAGTGGCTATAGCGATGAGGTCCGAACAGCCTGATACGTCGGCATCGCGCGTCTCCTCGCCGTCCTCTGCCACCCGGATGATGCCCGAAGCGATATCGTCATCGATGGTGACCGACCAGGTAATAGCGAGCTTGAGGTCTGCCACTGCAGGAGCTACCATCCCTGCACGCAGGTGTTCGACCGTCGTGCGGAGATATTGTTTCGCTTTATGCATCATGGCTTCTCGCTCGCTCGTGCTGATTTTCGCTTCATCGGGCAGCACCACGACCCGTGTGAGATGGAGTGCGCCCGGCCCCGGAGCGGACAGGGCCGCGACGAGCTGGGCCGCCGGGACCAATGCTGCTTTGGCTCCTACGGACCCATCCAGGGGCACAAGGGCACGCAAAGGACCCTCTGCATGGGGAGGCGTGCCAACCAGTACGGGCCCGCCTTCACGCAGCAAGAGCACGGGAACGGACGCATGATGGGCAACTTTCTCCGCGACACTGCCCAGCACCCAGCGTTTCATGCCAGTGTAGCCGTGACTGCACAAGACGATGAGATCGATGTGCTGAATCTCCGCTACCGAGAGGATGGTGGCAGCCGCTGTGCCTATGATCGCCTCAGTCTCTACATGTATATCCTTCAGGCTACTCAGTCTCGTCACGCGCTGTACGTAGCGCTTCGCCTCTTCAACGTCAGTATCGATGATCGTCTGGATCGTCGCTGGGTCCACTGCTGGATACGGTGCCAACATGGTGGGCAGCGTCACAATTTGCAGCAGCATGAGCGTACCACCAGAGGCGTGAGCAAGGCGGGCGGCGACGGGCAATGCCTGTTCTGCCCGAGGGGAACCATCCAGAGGGACCAGAATATGGTGAAACATGTTGGAGCTCCTTTCAACTTCTTTGTTGTTCGTCACTCTATTGGTTTGAAGCATATGCTTCCATCATGGAGTATATACTCCCCTGCTCACAGCTCCATCACAGGTGAAAGTGTATATCTCACAGGTGCGTCACATCTTGTTACTTTCTGAGTAACAAGGGAGGATGATGACAGTGGTCGGTGCTCATCATTTCACTTCATTCAGTCCATACCACACGCACCTCACACCGGTATCACGTTGGTCAGTTCCGGTCTCTCACTCGCATCACCATCCGCGCATCACATCACGCAACGGACGCCAGGGTCATGCTGATCGTCGACCGCCGTGCGCAGACGACCAGCGTGTGGAATGGCCGTCTTCGGAACTACCAACCGCAGGTTCTCCTTCCCCTATCATCGCATAGCAGGATGAGATGCCTGTGCCTTTGTGAACAGCATCCGAGCCCAGGTGGCAGCTCGCTCCACTTCCCCATCCAGCAGGGGACCCTCCTTCTTCATGGCCTTCACGAAGAAGCTCTCCGGCTGAATAATCGGCTCGACTCCCATTGTGCGCAGCTGCCTGGCCATCCGCGGCGCGGCAGAGCTCTTCCACAAACGTCCGCGGAAGCGCGTATCAAAGCAAGCGACGGCTAGACCGCGCAGCGCTTGGGAGGAGACGTTTCCGAGCAAGAACTGCATCGCCAGGGTTGGTCTGAATCCCTGTGTTGGACTCCCCAGAATCAGCAGGTCCACCCCCTGGAACGAGACCGGATGGGCTGGATCGACACGGACGGCCTGCGCCTGCCCAAAGGCACGCAACGTGTCAGCGATGGCCTGGGCAACGCGTTCGGTGTTCCCGTATTGTGAATCGTAGACAACTAATGTGTTCATATTCCCTCCTTGTAAATGCGGACTACTTTAGCTCTTCTTGGATGTCCCTACAGCTACGGCCTGCTCCGACTCCTCGGTGGAGTCGCCGAGACCATAGCCGCTCTCAATCAGGTCTTTCAGCCGTTGGGTGAAACGTGCCGCGGGAGCGCCGTCGATCGTCTCGTGATCAAAGCTGATCGTCAAACTCAGATATTCCCGGATGGCGATGTGCCCGTCAACGACCCCCGGCTTCTCGCCAATACCGCCCACCGTCATCCAGAGGGAATGGGAGGCGAGAGGGATGCCCCATCCGGCCCCTTTCCCAAACATCCCCACTGTTGTGATGCCCACCGTCCCCCGGTATTTCTTCCACACCTGGGGAGATCTTTCAGCCATCCACACCATCACTCGAAAGGCCGGGAGCAACAGCAGCCAGGGCCAGTGGATGGCTTTGAAACCCTCCCAGGCTTGTGCCACGTCCTGCACCTGGGCGGCCCTGATCTCGTGATGAATCTCGCGCAAGGTCTTGCGATTGGCTGCTCGGATAATGTAGGGAATGATTTGTTTCTGGCCAGCCACGTCACGCTCAATCGGGGTATACACGTCCACATCCTCAAACAGGATGAGGCGCTTGCTGCCTTTGCGATAGGCCTGCACGGCTTTGTGCTCATCGACGGCTTTTGCCAGGCAGGCAGTGAGGAACGCCGTGAACGACAGGGACTCCCCCGTGGTCGCCTGGTGCTCTCTAAGGCGAGCACGTGCCCTGGTCACATCGACTTCGATCAAGCCCTGGATCATGGGCTTGTGTTGGACTGAACGATACGCGATCGCCTCCAAGCGCCGCATCTTCGGATACGGGACCACCTGGTAATCGGCGTGTTGCTGTTTCATTGTCTCTCTTCCTCCTTACTACCGGACAAGACGTTCCGTCTAGGGTCCACACCTCGTCGTGCCCATCAGCATCGATGACAGACCGTTCCTGGAAAACGTCCCCCGCATGGGCAGCACGAAGACCTCTCTGGACTACCATCATGGCTAGCTCGTCGTGCTTCGCAAGACGCGCTCTTCTGGGCCTCGCGCATGGAAGGGGGATGTCTCGCCAATCGAACGGTACAAGGCGGTGCGCAGCGCCAGTTCTCTTGGATCCTCCAGGTGGGTCCCCAGCCGATTGAGGACGTACGCATACCCTACCCCGGCTTGCGGGTCAGCAAATCCCAAGGACCCTCCCGCTCCTGGCGCTCCAAACGCGCTCGGATGTCCGAAGGGGTTCTTCGGGCTGGACTTTATAAACCCAAGTGAGAACGGGACCTCCACTTTCAGGCATTCATCATAGAACCCGTGCAGTGGCGGGACGGCGGGCGCCATCAGGTGCTGGAGAGTGTCCTCCCGCAATCCAAGCACACGTCCGCCGGTCGCGAACTCGCTGTAGGCGTGCGCCATGGCGCGGGCCGTTCCGACCCCCCCTCCTGACGGCACTTCCAGATTCCGGGCATAGACACGCTCGGGATCGAGCGGTAACAATGTCCCCGGATTGCTCACCATGGCCCGGTAGAGCGGTGAGTGTCGATTCATCGCCGCGAGCGTCAGGGGGAGGGGATTATGAAAAATCGCCAGAGCATAATTGGACATCTGGAGGGTCGCCAGCCGGGAATTTGGGATCTCCTCGGGCAGGCGGATGTAGAAGTCGAGTCCGAGCGGGGAGGCCAGTTCCTCCTGGAAGAACTGCCCCAGGCTGCGGTGGCGCGGATCGACCCGGCGCAGCAGCTCGCCTTCATAAAACCCCAGGCTAATGGCGTGATAAGCTTGCCGCATGCCCGGTTCCCAGGCTGGTTTCTGCCGCGCCATGACGCTAGCCAGCCGGTCGAGGTCGGCGACGACGCGCTTATCCACCGGTTCATCGAAGGCAAACAAGGCGGCCTGGTGCGAGAGCAGTTGCCGGACGGTGATCTTTTCTTTGCCCTGTTGGGCAAACTCCGGCCAGTACGTGCAGACGCGTTCCTCGTAATCAAACAGGCCCCGCGAATGCGCCAGCGCCATGGCCAGGCCGGACAGGCCCTTGGTGGCGGAGTACACACACACCATCGTCTCCTCTTCCCAGGGGTCGCCGGTGGTCTTGTTGCGGATGCCGCCCCACAGGTCCACGACTTTTTCCCCCTGGTAGTAGATGCAACAGGCTGCTCCCAGCTCGTGCCGCCGGGTGAAGTTCTCGACGAACGCTGCTCGTACGGCCTCAAATCCCGGCTTGACAAAACCCGATATCGTACTGCTTTGTACCTTGGACATGATATTGCTCCTTATCGTTGCACCATCCACGCACCGATGACGGGATGGTTCCTTCGTTCCCTTCAAGGAGAGCGTACCACACGTCCATCACACCTGCCTCACAGTTGTCAGCTCTGGTCTCTCATGTTCATCACAAGATGCTGGAGGTCCCCCCGCTGTGCACAAATGACCCACGTGGAGCGGAGAAGGCACGCCCTGACACATATCTTATGGGGCGGAAACGTGTCTCTTTCATCGATCTCAGTGTCCTCTGCAAAGTGACCATGCCACTTTGCCATCCCTGATGGGAGAGGGGGAGGTTGGCGAGTAGTCAGTCCGCTTGGCAAAGTTCGAGTAGATCCCGCTATCGATCCTCCCTACCTCCTGTGACGGGGGTGTGATGGGGAAGCTCCCTTTTGAGACGGCCATGTGAGGCCACTTCCTTATACTTCTGACAAGAGGGGATGGCTCAGTCCGCCAGGTGGCCAGAAACGCTTCCAGGTGAGGGAGCACATCACACTGGAGTGGCGGCTGCGCACGGAAGTCGCGCTCCAGGACGGAGCAGACACCAATCTCACGAGAGGTGAACCATGTCTACAGCTATAGAGAGAGCAACCTTTCCTGATCTCAGGAGTGAGCAATGTATCGCTCTGACGACTTTCCGCAAGACCGGGGAAGCAGTGACGACACCGGTGTGGTTCGCGATCAGTCTCGGAACGATCTATGTCGAAACACACGCGGACGCAGGGAAGCTCAAACGTCTTCGCCATACCGCGCGCGTCACGCTCGCTCCGTGTACCTACAGCGGCAAGGTCACGGGATCGGTGAGCGAGGGACACGCCCGCATTCTGACGGAGTCTCAGGAGAGCACGGCGGCTTCGGCGGCACTATCAAAGAAATATGGGCTCATGCGCAATCTCTTTCACTTCGTCAGAAATATTCTACGCATGCTCCAACGGAAGGCGAACGTTGATGTCGTCTACATCGCTATCGAACCCATTTCAGGCTGAACCTGACACGTTCCACGGCGTTCAGTGCTCTCGCGCCAGAAAAGCCAGGCGCAAACGCGTATATAAGCGTGCGCGCCGGGATGCCGGGAGCGCGACCTGATACTGTGCTTGTCCCAGTTGAATGACCTTCTGGGTGGTATGCAGCACCACCCGACAGTTTGAACAGGTCGCCAGATGCTGCTGGGCGATAGCCGTCAAGTCCTCATCCAATTCCTGATCGAGGTAGGCAGACAGATAGGAGACGAGTTCCTCACAGGTCATCGCGTTTCCTCCGTCGGGGTTCTGCTTCGTTCGCTAAAGTAGGTACTCACGTGTTCACGTAAGCGCAAGCGAGCGCGATGTAATCGCACTTTGCAGGTGACCTCTGTCAACTCCTGGATGTGTGCGCACTCCGCCGTCGATAAGCCCTCCAGATCACGCAACACGAAGGCCGCGCGCAATCCTGCGGGAAGCTCATTGATGGCGGCACGCAGGACCTCCTGAGCTTCCCCGCTTAAGACCAACTGATCGGGAAGATGACTCCAATCGACTAATTGGATCGGGAAAGGGGTGGCGTCCTCGTCTTCCTCGGGCAAAGAGTCAACAGCATGCCGGCGACGGATCAGCATCAGCGCGTGGTTGTAGGCGATGCGATAGAGCCACGTACTGATCTGTGCCTGTGGCTCAAACCGGTCGAGTGCCTCAAAGGCGGAGACAAATGTGGCCTGCACAACCTCTTCCGCATCATCCGCCTGCTTGAGCAAGCCCATCGCCAGCCGATAGACGCGAGCTGCATACGCTTCAAATAACTCGGTGAATGCTGCCTCATCATGCAGGCGGAGCCGAGCCAGGAATTCCTGATCAACAGGCATAGCAGCTTCTCCTTTCGGTCTCTTCCGTGTAGTGTACCACAAAACACTGTAACCTTTCTGCTCCTCGTGCATTGAAAAGACAGAGCGTCGAACGAGACGCTTTCGCACACGAGATGAGAGACAAACTCATGCAAAAGGAGGATTCTCATGGCATTTGCATCCTTTATGTCCAGCGCAACGGGACGGGTCCTGCGCATTCTTGTCGGTCTTGGTCTGATTGGTTGGGGCGCGTTTCTGAGCGTGACGGCAAGCACCATGACGGTCGGGATCATCCTGGCAGTGGTCGGGTTGCTGCCGCTGGTGGCCGGACTCGTTGATGTCTGTGTCTTTGCTCCGCTCTTTGGGGCTCCTTTCAGCGGCGCCAAAGTACGAGCGCATGCCAGATAGCGAGTTCAGACGGCCATCATGAGCGGACGTTTCTTCTGGGGAGGGCGAGCGCATGGAAGTGTGCAAGAGGAAGCGGTCGGGGTCAAGAAGCAGGCAAGAACAATGGACACAGAGGCGTTCTGTACTGGGAAATGCGTGTGATGACGCCAGCACACGTGAGAACCCCTGGAAATGAACCATGGTTCAAACAAGGAAGGAGGAGCCGATGAGGTATGATGCCATCGTGATTTCTGCGCATCCTGATGATGCCGAAGCGCAAATGGGTGGCACGCTCGCCATTCTCTCTGACAAGGGGCAGCGGGTGCTCCTGATTGATCTCACCGAGGGAGAGCCAACCGAGTTTGCCCAGGCTGGGATACGTGCGCAGCAGGCGAGCGAAGCGGCCCGCCTGCTCGGCGTGGAACGCCTTTCCCTCGGCCTGCAGGATCGCTTGCTCACCGACACGATTGAGACTCGACTTCACCTTGCCCATCTGCTTCGTGAATATCGCCCACGATGGGTCTATAGTACGGGAGAAGCGTGCGTGCATCCCGATCATGCCGCGGTCGTGGGACTGACCCACGCAGCAGTTTTCCTGGCTCGGCTGGGACAGTGGGAGCGCGTGCCTGGTGGCGAGATGCTGGCTGGCCAGGACCCCTGGGTGGTCGAACGCCTCTTCTTCCCCCACTGCAAGATGGAGCCACTCTGGGCCGATTTTGCTTTTGCTGTCGATGTGAGCAAGGCCTACGAACGCAAGCGCCAGGCTCTAGCCGTCTATCAGTCGATCTTTCAGGCCCAGGGCGATCACCTGCTCACCTTGTACGAGGCGGAAGACCAGTACTACGGACACCTGCTCGGCGTCGCCTACGCCGAGATTTTTCGGAGCGCCGCACCCCTGCTGGTCGAGGACCCGACGGTGTTTTTGCCAGTCTCCCAGGGCTAGTCGTTCCTCATGTGGTCTAGGTTGACGATTGCTTGAGAAAAAGAGAGGGAGTAGGATCATGTCAATGATCTCACCAGAAGATCAACAAACGCTGCAAAAGCTCTTTGAGGGGCTTGAGGGTGATGTAACGATCACCAACTTTACCCAACGCGAATCACTCCTGATTATTCCAGGACAGGAGTGCGACTACTGCAAAGAAACACGCGAACTGCTCGAAGAAGTGACTGCACCCTCGGAGAAACTCCACCTGGAAATGAGGGATTTTGTGCGCGACAAACAAGAAGCGGACAGCCTGGGAGTCACGCGCATTCCAGCATTTGTGCTCCAGGGACGTGCCAAAGGCAAGGTACGCTACTTCGGCATCCCGGCAGGCTACGAGTTTTCCACGCTGATCGAAGACATCATCGATGTCTCCAAGGGCACAACGAACCTGAGCGACACAACCCGCGAGGCCCTGGCGACGGTCGACCAGGACCTGCACATCCAGGTCTTTGTCACCCCGACCTGTCCCTATTGTCCACGTGTGGCCAGGTTGGCCCACAAGTTGGCAATTGAAAACGAGCATATCACCGCCGATGTGGTCGAAGTCTCCGAATTCATTGATATGGCGCAGCTCTACCGGGTGCAGGGCGTCCCCAAAACCGTGGTGAACGAGCGCATCGAGATGGTAGGCGCGGTCCCGGAATCTCGCTTCATGCAACAGGTCTTCGAGGCACTTGACAAGTGGGAGCAAGAAACAGAGCAAGCCCTTCCTGGAGATGCGTGATACGTCTGTGATGAAGATCGCTTGTTTTTGATCGCTTTCTGAGCTTCGTAGGTTAGATTTCATGTTGTACAGTTCATCCCTCATTTTTGAGGTAGAGCGATGTTTCACGAGTGGGTTCCGGCAGGCGCTTTCCATGCCGGAGGTGTAGAGATACGCTTGCGGCCTTGCCCCACCGTTGCGCGGCAAGGCCGCAGGAAAAAGTATAAGGAGGACACAGACCATGGGTTCTTTCGTCTCATTCATACAGAGTCTGGCTGGCAGGCTCTTGCGCATCGTTGCAGGGATCGCATTGATAGCGATCGGGTTACTCGTCATCACTAACGTATGGGGCATCGTGGTAGCTGTCATCGGAGCAGTTCCACTGATCGCCGGACTTGTAGGCGCCTGTCTGTTTGCTCCCCTCTTTGGGTACACGCTGAGGGGACAAAGAAAGGCCAGTCCCGCATAGGAAGCAAATCAAAGGGCCTATGAACAACGACCACTGTTCATAGGCCCTTTCATCTGTCTCCTGGTTTTATCACATCATCGTTGCACCGGCAACCTCTTCACGGCTGGCTTGCTAAAAAATTGCGAAAGACCATCTACACATCCTTTACAGCTACTTCTGTGAAGCTTGTTTATACCTGACCAGCGAGCGAGGCAACAACACGTTGCAACCGCTGTTTCGCTTCCTCGGCGATGGGATGGAGTTGCTTGTTGCCCACCATGCCCAACATCTCCTGTGGATCAGCGATGTCGACCCGGCTCCCCTGCCCTTGGGCGCGCACGACCACATTGCAGGGCAGCAGCAGGCCAATGTCCGGCTCCTGCTCGAGTGCACGATGCGCCAGGTGGGGATTGCAGGCACCGAGAATGATGTAGGGTTCCATCTCGGCTCCCAGTTTTTCGCGCA
>WNFB01005766.1_pt1 | contig 14013 bp, 14 predicted proteins | sample 5400501 | NCBI WGS metagenome assembly WNFB01 (sample SAMN13153341, study PRJNA577476) | soil metagenome | isolation source: 200 cm saprolite under Douglas fir tree site 2 hole 1 | place: USA:California | collected 2015-04-18
GATCCGACTGCATTCTTATCAGGCCGATGCCGATGCGAATGGCGTCTTCAACCAGGCGCTCCGCGGCAACCACAACGGCGGAAAAATCATCTTCGGCCCTGACGGCAAGCTCTACATCGTGATCGGTGACAACGGCCGGCGCGGCAACATGCAAAATATCGCCAACGGAGTGCTCCCCAACGGCCACGACGATCAATTCGGCGGGCCGGAGGCGGACAACAATCACTTCACCGGGGCGATCATCCGGCTCAATGATGACGGCACGACCCCGTCTGACAATCCTTTCTTTGATTTCGGCGCCCAGACGGGCGGCGAAGTGGGGGATAACTACCAGCGAATCTTCGCTTACGGCGTTCGCAACACCTTCGGAATGACCTTCGATCCGCTCACCGGCAATCTCTGGACCGAAGAGAACGGCGACGACAGCTTTGACGAAATCAACTTGGTTAGTGCGGGCTTCAACGGGGGATGGGTCCAGATCATAGGGCCGTCCAGCCGCATCGCCGATTTCAAAGGCATCGAGACGAGTCCACAGTATTTTGGTTTGCAGCAGGTGCGCTGGCCACCGACGCTGATCAAAGACACCCCGGAAGACGCGATTGCGAGCCTGTTCATGCTGCCAGGCGCCGTATACACGGAGCCGCTGTTTAGCTGGAAGTACGCGGTTGCTCCCTCGCCCATCGGCTTCGTGAACAGTCCAGGACTGGGAACGCAGTACCAGGGGGACCTGATCGTCGGCGCTGCTCGGACATTCCTGGAGGGCGGCTATCTGTTCGACTTCAAACTGACCGCGGACCGCTCGGACCTCGATCTCAGTGCCGATCCGCGGCTGGCGGATCGCGTGGCCGACAACACGGATAAATTCGACCTCACCGAGAGTGAAAGCCTGCTGTTCGGCAGAAACTTCGGCATTACCACCGACATCCAGAACGCGCCCAATGGCAACTTGTTTGTGGTCTCGCTGAGCGACGGCAAGGTTTACGAGATCTTCGCCAATATGACCCAGAGGAGCGGGCCGCAGGCAGATTCGTTTGTCGGGGGTTCCTATCGCGAGCGCGGGGCGAGCGGTTCGGCCGGCTCTCTGCGACGGAGGACGCGCTGAGTCCAGTCGGGGTAAACGGCGCGGTTTTCTGGTTCGTCTGCTTGTCGGCCTGGGCGAAGAAGCGCAGCGACTGATCTTTCGGAGTCGCGTACTCTTTCACCGTAATCACGAACTCGATCTCTCCGTCTGGCTGGCGCTTCTTCACCGAGAACAAGCGAAGTTGAGCCAGCTCCTCCGAGGGGTCGGACTGGGCAAATGTCCACTCTTCCATTCGGCAGCTTCTCCTTTTCACGCGAGAGCGTCGCAGAGCGGACGTCTCGAGTTCCCAGCGGCAGCGTGGGAGCAGGATGGGTGGATCAAAGGGTCTCGGCCCGGAGCAATCTTTGCCTTCGAACCGCCGGTCGCGCATCTTAGGCCGCGCCGATAGGCAAGTCAACGGCCGCTCAGAGCGATAATGGTCAGGTGCAAGTCAACCAGGCGGTTCGGCAGGAGCCGTGAGCATCGAAACCATCTCCCGCCAGGCAGGAAGCGTGACCGTGATCGATGTCCGCGGGCGCCTCACCCTCGGAGCAGGCGGCACCGCGCTGCGTGACCTGGTGCACGTGCTCGTGAACAAAGGCCGGAAGAAATTGGTGCTGAATCTGGGCGGCTTGGACTTTATCGACAGCTTCGGCATCGGTGAGCTCACGCGCAGCTACGCCACGGTCCGCAAGCGGGGTGGCGAGTTGAAACTGCTCCACGTCACCCAGAAAATCTACGACCTGCTTCAGATCACGCGGCTCTCCACGGTGTTCGACTTCTACTCGGATGAGGAGGCCGCCCTCCGCAGCTTCAACCTCCCGGGAGCTTGATTCGCCCCGGAAAGGCCACGCGGGCTGGGGAAGCGCAACGGAAGCGCCGGGGGACAGCGCTAAGCTAGAAGATCGAACGATTGATCTTGCTCCTCGACAGGGGGTGGTCATCCCGAAAGGAGTAATCCATCGACCGCGGGCCGAGGAGCGAACTGTGATGTTGATGGTTGAAACCAGCACGATAGTGCCAACTGGAAGTTAATGATGACCCGACCACGTCGGATTGCGGTTTTCTTTTACGGCTTGTTCATGGATGTTGATCTCCTACGCAGTCGAGGAGCAGAGCCTCACAATGTTCGTCCTGCCTCAGTGGTTGGCTTTTGCCTTCGGATTGGACAACGCGCGACGCTGGTACCGGATCCAAGTGCCCGCGCGTACGGGCTACTGATGGAACTAACGCATTCTGAAATCGACGAATTGTACTCAGAGCCAAGCGTCCGCATTTACAGGCCCGAGGCCGTGACTGCTGAGCTCGGCGACGGATCATATGTCTCGGCGCTTTGCTTTAATCTCCCCGTCGTCGCTGGGACTGACGATGCAAATCCAGATTATGCTGCAAGACTACACAATCTTGCGCAACGCTTGGGCTTTCCGAGGGAATATGTCGAAAATATCCGCTAAGTTAGTTTGTCGCGGCCGGGCGGGGGTTGGCGGCGCCGCAGTAGCGCAGAAGAAGAAGGGTGATATCGTCGGCCTGGGCCGCGCCGCGTGCGAACTCGTCCGCCCCTGCCAGAATGCGAGCCTGCATCTCTTCGAGCGAGCAGGCGGCGCAGGACTCCACGACTTTTTTCAGACGTTCCCTTCCGAACAGTTCCTGCCGCGGATTCATCGCCTCGCTGATGCCATCGGTGAAAAGCACCAGCGTGTCGCCGGGTTGCAGGGTGAACTTGTCGGTCTCGAATTCCGCTTGAGCGAACAAGCCCACGGGTATGGACTTGGCCGCGAAGACGGACTCGACGCGGGCGTCGCGGACGAGCAGGGGAGGGAGATGGCCGGCATTGATGAACTCTAAATTTCCCGCGGTATCGATGACCCCGAAAAAGAGCGTGGCATAGCGCTCCATCTCCGAGTGGGAACAGATAAAGCCGTTCACGTGCGCGCACACTTTGGCGGGCTCGTGCCCCAGGGCCATGGCCGAAAAGGTGCCTTGCAGCATGGCCGTCACCAGAGCCGCCCCCAGCCCCTTCCCACACACGTCGGCGCTCAGGAAAGCAGTGCGGTTGCCGCCGAGTTCCCTCAGGTCGTACTAATCGCCGCCGACGGCCAGGCAGGAGCGATGCAACCCTGTGACCTGCCTGGCGTTATCCAGCACGTTGGAAGCCTCGAGGGCGATGGTGTCCAGGATCTGCCGGTCCAGGCGCGAGAAAGCGGTTGGGCGGCGGCTGTCGAGGTAAAGCGCGCCGAGCAGTTCAATCGTCCCGCCCATGAAGGTGGCCTCGCTGGCGCGAAGCTGCCGGTGCGAGAACAGGGGGATGGCGATCACCGACCGGAGTTGCTGCCCGACGATGCTCCGTGCATCGCGCAGATCGGCCGCGGCCTGACTCACGTCCTGCTCCACCACGCTGCGGTGTTGCTCGCGCATGTGCGCGATCACCGTTTTGCTGGGCGTCAGACTTGCTGCCGGTATGCTGCTGCCGTCGCGCTGCCGGGCCAGCCAGGGACGCAATTCACCCTGGGGGTCCGCTTCGAGGAGCAGGGCGCGGTCCGCGTCGGTGAGCCTGATCGCGCGGTCCACCATGGCACCCAGCACTTCCTCGAGCGGCAGATGAGATTCCATCAGAGTGGTGGCTTCCAGCAGCAGGCTGAGATGGCGAAGATCGCGGGCTCCCCCCTCGAGAGCCCCCGCTTGGTTCAGTTGAGAAAGCAGCTGAGTGAGCGATTCCTTCGGCTGGCCGCAGTGAAAGATCAACTCGTAGGAATCAGCGAGCCCAAAGGTAATGGTATCGCCGCTACGCAAGGGCTGGGCCTTGGCGACCTTCTCCCCGTTGACGAAGATGCCGTGGCGCGGGCCGCGATCTTCCAGGTAAAAGACTCCATCGGTATAGACCAGGGCCGCGCAATTACGGGAGATGCGCATGTCGGAGAGCTGGAGGTCGTTTCCGACCTCTGCGCCGCGGCCAATGAGGAAGGGCAAATGGGTCACCGGCACCGAGCGGCGGGTGCGGTCTGGTTCGACCACATCGAACGCCGCATCGAGAACGGGCTGGGTGCCGGCCGTGACCATGCGCGGGCCAAATCATAGCACACGGCGTAGGACGCTCGTGCCGCTCCAACTTCATCGCCCGGCCGGCAAACAGGGCAGCACACTGATTCCTCCCGTATGGCGGGCGCAAACCTGCAAACTTGGAAAGGCTTCGGACCGGTGACATACTAGAATGCGTAAGCGCGTGCGAATGAGATGCATGGCTCAGGTTAGAGTCACCATAGCTGTGGACGCATTTTCGCAGTCCGCAGCTTGGCAAGGTGTCCGGCCGCTGCGAGCTTAGACCGTTCGCATGATGGGAAAGTAAGGCACTGTTTGAAATGCCCCGCTACCTTGCAAAGCTTCTCGAGCGGAAAGAAACAGCCGAAGGCACGATGGCTTTCTACTTTGGGAAGCCTGAAGGATTCCAATTCAAAGCAGGGCAGTTCCTCAACTTCACGCTCGTGAACCCGCCTGAGACCGACCCCGAAGGCAACACGCGTACCTTTTCCATTGCCAGCGCGCCTTTCGAGAACGACCTGATGGTGGCCACCCGGATGCGCGACACCGCCTTCAAGCGCGTGTGGAAAACAATGCCACTTAAAACTGAGAGCCGTCTCGAAGGGCCATATGGTTCCCTCACACTTCACCAGGATGCAGTCCGGCCGGCAGTCTTTCTAGCCGGTGGAATCGGCATCACTCCTTTCCGGAGCATCATCCTGCACGCGCACCGAGCCAACCTGAATCACCGTCGTTTCCTCTTCTACTCGAACCGCCGGCCCGAAGACGCCCCTTTTCTCGCAGAGCTCCAGGCACTGGCCAGGGAGAATGCCAGGTTCACGTTTGTCGGGACAATGACCGAGATGCAAAAGTCTCAGCGGCCCTGGTCGGGCGAGACTGGTTATGTCAACAGAGCCATGCTGGACAGGATCGTCGGCGATCTGGCGGCGCCCGTCTACTACATCGCTGGCCCTCCCGGCATGGTTGCGGCAATGCAGGATTTGTTGACAGGCGCCGGCGTCAGCGAAGACTTCATCCGCGCCGAAGAGTTCGCTGGCTATTAACCCATGAAGGGTCGAAATAGCCGGGACGGCACGGCGAATCACGTATACATTGTTTGCGCAACGCAGATCAGATGGAGAAGCAGCGGAGGGAGGAAGGTCATGGCCATACAGTGGATGAGAGACGTGGACGGCGCGCTGGTCGAGGCGCGAGTCAAGCAGCAACCGCTATTACTGGATTTCAGCGCGGCCCCCGCTTGAGGAGGATGCGCTCGGCTGGATGCCGAGGTATATCCCGATGAGCGCGTGGCCAGCTTTGTGAGCAAGAATTTCCTGCCGGTGAAAATACACATCAAAGAGCAGCCCGCCATTTTCGAACGCTTTGGCGCGCGGTGGACCCCAACCCTGCTGGTGATCTCGCCGGAGGGAGCCGAGCGTCACCGGATTGAGGGTTACCTGCCCGCTGAGGATCTCCTGGCCCAACTTGAGCTGGGGCTGGGCCATGCCGCCTTCGCCCGCCAGCGGTGGGCCGAGGCCGAGCAGCGCTTCCGGAAGGTGGTGGAGCAATACCGGCAAAACGCGGTGGCACCGGAAGCTCTCTACTGGGCCGGCGTGGCTAGATACAAGGCCGGCAATCCCACAGCGCTTGCCGAAACGGCCGCGCAGTTCAAACAAAAGTATCAAGACAGCCTGTGGGCGAAAAAGGCGTCTGTCTGGGCCAAATGACCAAACGGTGTCAGCGTTTGGAATCGTGCGTAGGCTAATTAAAGACTGCGGCAGCGCGCCTCGCTGATTTCCCCCAGACAACTCTATCCCGTTGCGCGACATCATAGTTAGCGGTTGTGCTCTCGCCGCATGGTGTTCGCTGTGCGGCTCGAATTAGCGGCAAATCCCAGCCCGACAACTTGTGCAGTCGGAACGAACCTAGGAGGGGAAAATCATGAATTGGTGGAAAGGAATGGCAGTACTGCTCTTCAGCGCTCTCCTGCTATGGGTCTGTGTTTTGCCGAGCGCGAGGGCGGACGTGTGGAACAAGAAGACGGTTTTAACCTTCAACGAACCCGTGGAAGTGCCCGGACTGACCCTTCAGCCCGGGACTTACGTGTTCAAGCTGATGGATTCCGCCTCGAACCGCAACATCGTGCAAATCTTCGACCAAGACGAGACGCACCTGTATGCCACCATCCTGGCCATCCCGGATTACCGTCTGGAACCGGCGGATCAGACGGTAATCATGTTCTCGGAGAGGCCGTCGGGATCACCTCAGGCCATCCAGGCGTGGTTCTATCCGGGCGACAACTACGGGCAGGCGTTCGTCTACCCTGAGTCCAGGGCGCTGGAGCTCGCCAAAGCTACAAACCAGAATGTTCCGGCAATGCCCTCGGAAATGTCCTCGAACATCACCACCCCGGCACAATCCTCCGAGGAATCCCAAGTGGAGACCATGAAGAACGCGGAGGTCGGCTCCGTTGGGCCTTCGGGGGAAGAGACAGAAGTGTCCCAGGGGACACCTCAATCTCAAACCCAGCCCCAAACCCAACCGTCAGAAGCAGAGAAGAGCACTTCCGAATTGCCGAAAACGGCTAGCCCAGTCCCGCTTGTGGCCCTGATCGGCATGCTCTTGGTCGCGTCAGCGGCGGCTCTTCGGGTGTTCTTGAAGCGGACAGCCTGACGGACAAGGCTGACGGTTAGCAGCAAGTTCTGGGCGGGGGGCTGCCCGGGCCCCCCGCTCCTGCCCAGAACGATGCATTTCTGGAGCGAGCGCACCATGGATCCCGGTTCTTCCGAGACCACTCAGACTAAAGCTCCGCCACGCAGGCTTCTCTCGAGCCGAAGCCGATCCTTTCTTCGCCGGTGCTCCGATGCTTTTTTATGGGCAGGGCTGCTGGCGCTGGTTTACTGCGGGTTTGTCTGGACGGGGGCAAGCGTCTATCAGGCCTATCAAAGCTGGCGCTTCGATCGCCTGACGAAAAGCGCGCGGAGGGCGGCTGTCAGCCCCGGGTCCCTGATTGGACGGCTCGAAGTGCCCAGGATCCGCCTGTCGGCTATGGTCCTGGAAGGAGACGACTCGCGCACGTTGCGAGTGGCGGTGGGCCATGTTCCCGGCACGGCGCTGCCGGATCAATCGGGGAACATTGGAATCGCCGGGCACCGCGACACATTTTTCCGCGGCCTGCGCAAGGTCCGCAAGAACGACGTAATTAGACTGAGCACCCCAGCGGGATCTTACTCGTATCGCGTCGATTCCGTCGGAGTGGTTGGGCCCACCAGTACGGAGGTTCTCAAAGCTTCCGCCAAGCCCACCTTGACCTTGGTCACATGCTATCCATTTTATTTTGTGGGCTCGGCGCCCGACCGATTCATCGTCCGCGCAAGACAGGTGGCGAGCCGGCCGCGCGTCAGCAGCGCAAAACTTGCCTCCGGCAAAGAGATTGAGGAACGACTCGCCACGGCCTTGCTGTACTGAGACCTTTCTGCGGTAAGCTCATACGACGCCCGCCGCGCGCCCAAGCCACCGGCCTGCCGCTTTTCTTGGTCTATGCTGATCTTTTGGCTTTCGAAAGGGCGCTGTCTTTTTCGTTGGCGCGAGCCCAGCACTTGACGCAGAGCGTCTTGGTCGGATACGGGCACTCGTCCTGATAATTGGCGTCTCCGCATTCCCACTTCGTGCCGCAGCGCGGGCATTCATGGGTGTGAGTCATACCAATCTACCTCGGCGCGCAGGGATGCCAGTCGGGGTCTGGGAAGTGCGCCTGGCAAAACCACGCGCCGCATTGCTGGCAATGCTGCGTGGCCGGGAGCGTACAGGGCTCGTCCCAACGGGAGACGCCCTGGCAGAACCTTTCCGCGTGTTCGCTTTCTCCCGCGTCCATCGGGGTTCGTGCCGCGCGTTGTCACGCAGGCGCTATCGCACCCGAGCGGCCTGCTCCAGATCGGAGACTGCAAGAACCACACTCGCCTTCCGGGAGCCTTTTGCCACCATCTGGTAGCCGGCGGAAATGTTGATGTTTTTGGCGGCCAGCTTCCCCGCAAAACTCCCCAGGGCTCCGGGCACGTTGCGCAGTTCGACTTGCAGCACGTCCTGCTGAGTGAAGGAGAGTCCTTCGCGCCCCAGCGCGCTTTTCGCCTTGTCCACGTTATCCACGACCAGCTTCACCGAACCCTCCATTCCGGAGGTGGCGACCTGAAAACCGAGGATGTTCACCTTCGCATCGCCGAGAACTCTTGCAAGGTGTGCCAGGGTCCCCGGGCGATTTTCACAGGAGACCGTAAGTTGTCTTGCCTTGGCCATAGCTGGGACCTCCTTGCGTTTGCTTGTTTCGAGAGGAGCCTGGACCTTGGAGCGCCCTAGCGTTTGTACCGGCCCATCAGCTCCACCTGCCCCAGGATGTGCCCGCGCATGGCCTTTTCCAGTTCCGCCTTTGTCGCGCCCGCCTTCAGGTCTGTTCTTGCGCTCAGGGCGTAGAGCTTGAAAAAGTAGCGGTGCGGGCGGCCCGGCGGGGGACAGGGACCGCCATAGCCGATTTTGCCAAAGTCGTTGCGGCCCTGGCGGGCGCCGTTCTTGAGCTCGTGGTCTTTGGGGACGCCTTCAGGGAGTTCGCGCGCCGAAGCCGGCAGGTCGTAGAGCACCCAGTGGACCCAGATGCCGGCGGGCGCGTCCGGGTCGTCCATGATCAAGCTGATGCTTTTTGTGCCGGCGGGAGGGTCGCCCCAACTCAACGCGGGCGAAACGTCGGGACCTTCGCAAGCGAATTTCTTCGGGATGTCGGCTCCCGCGGTGAACGCGGAACTTTTCAAGTCGAAGGCCATGGCTTTGTCTCCCTCGGGCGTCAAGGTGACGCTTGAGGCCCCCAGCACGCCGGCAAGAAGCAGGCAAAGGATGGGCAACGACCGCGCGCACCATCTGGAGGCCGAATGCGTTGCTGAGTGTTTCATTTGCTGGCACGGCCCTGTGGCCTACGCCTACTTGCGCGGAAAGTTCAGGCCAGCGAGATCGAAATCAGATTCGACCTGCGGCGCATGCCGGGCACGAAAGGATGCGCTGTGATCTGCCCTTCAAAAGCGCGGGCCCAGCGCCCCGGAATGCTGGTGCCGCAGGAGGGGCACCGCCCCTCCGCAGTCAGATGGTAGTCGGTGATCAAATAGCCGTAACGCCCGATCAGAAGCTTTCGGCAGCCAGGGCAGCGCGTGTTTTCCAGATCGCCGACTTGGCCGGGCAGGTTCCCCGCGTAGACATAGCGCAAACCGGCTTCCTTGCCAATCTCCGCGGCGCGCAGCAGAGTCTTTGCGCTAGTATTTTCCGGCGCGGTCATTTTGTAGTCCTGGTGGAACGCGGTGACGTGCCAGGGAATGTCCGGCGAAACACCGGCCAGGAAGTCCGCCAGCCGCCGTAATTCCTCGTCCGAATCGTTGAAGCCGGGAACCACGAGCGTAACGATTTCGAGCCAGATGCCCATTTGATACAGGCGACAAATGGTGTCCAGGATGGGCTGCAAGCGCCCGCCGAGTTGCCGGTAGTGGCGGTCGTCGAAACTCTTCAGATCCACTTTGTAGAGGTCCACCCACGGCCGGAGGTATTCGAGCGCCTGCGGCGTGCCGTTTCCGTTGGAGACAAAGGTGGTCAGCAAGCCCGCCGCGCGCGCCGCTTTGAAGACCGCCACAGCCCATTCGCTGGTAATCAGCGGCTCGTTGTAGGTGCTGACGATGGCTCTGGCGTCAAGCCGCAGGGCTTCCGCCACCAACGCCTCGGGGGTGGCTCGTAGCGGCGCGGAAACCGCGGCGGGATCGCGCAGCGCCTGCGAGGTGACCCAGTTCTGGCAGTAGGCGCAGTGGAGGTCGCAGCCCAGCATGCCGAAGCTATAGGCCAGCGCCCCAGGATGGGCATGGAAGAAAGGCTTCTTCTCGATGGGGTCGCATTGCACCCCGCCGACGTAGCCCCACGGGACGTAAAGAGCGCCGCCGCGGTTGAAGCGCACCTTGCAGACGCCTGGTTGGCCGTCCGGGATCGGACAGCAGTGTCCGCAGGCGAAACAGCGGACACGGTTGCGGTCGAGCTTTTCGTACAGCTCGCCCTCGCGGACATTTTCAAACAGGAGGTCGCGCAGGGTACCCATGATTGCCAACTGGGCCGGGCTTCTCTCGCTGCCTAGCTCTTTTTCGATGTGACGGCGTAGAACGCGGCCCAGCGTTGCTCCACCTTCTTGCTGCGGCAGTGCGGGCAGGCGATCCCGCCTTTCTCGTACTCGGCAAGCGTCAGAACCTTTGAGAACTGCTTCCCGCAGGCCTGACAAAAGAAACTGTACTCGGGCATGGCGTCCTCCCTGGCGAGAAGCGCTTACACTCTTGAATTCTAGTCTTCGGGCCGGCGCAGGTCAATCGCCCCGGCGACGGCAGCGATGTCTTCAAGGGGCTTGCCACGGGCGTTGCGAATGTGGTAGAGGCTGTCCACGTGGGTGAAGTGCGTCGGCAAAGCGGATAGGTCGTGAGCCACGTGGGGGTCTTGCGGTTGCAAGTCCACGAAGAAATATTGCCAGACCAAGTCACTGAACAGGCGCCGCAAAGGATGGTCGTATGCGACCCCCATCTCGGCCCCGGTCTCTCCCCTTCCGTTTTTAATTTAAGATAAGACACCCGGATTGACTGACCTTGTCGTATAATTGCCGAGGAGGGTTACAACTCAAGGAGGATACTCGATATGTTTGTTGGCGAGCGGATTCGTGCACTTCGTGAAGCGAAGAAACTCTCCCAGGGCGACATCGAACAGCGCTGTGGCTTGCTGCGCAGCTATCTGTCCCGGGTAGAGAACGGCCATACCGTTCCGTCGGTCGAAACCTTGGAAAAACTGGCTCGGGCGCTGGAGGTCCCCATCTACCAGCTGTTCTACAGCGGGGAAGAGCCCCCCAAGCTGCCCAATCTTCCCAAGCGGAAGACGTCGGCGGAGATTGTCTGGGGCAGCACCAAGAAGGAAGCGCGTTTCCTGAACCAGTTCCGCCGCCTAATGGGGCGAATTGAGGAGTCCGACCGGCGGCTCTTGCTTTATATGGCGCATCGAATGGCGCACCGCTAGCCGTTCGCTGTGGAACGCGCCGCGCGGGCGAGCGCGCCTGAGGGAGCAGGCGCGCTACCTCCTCTTCTGATAGAGCCGTAGGACCGGGGCGTCGGCGGATATCGCGGCCAGGTCGTAATCGCGACTTAGTGTCTCCAGGGCGGCGCGGAAGTCGTCCGCCGATTCCTGGTTCGCCTCCGCGGATGTCCCCGGCTCCGGCAGTTCGCCATAAACGAGGACGTAGTCTGTTCGAAAGCGTGCCAGGAACGACTTCAAACGCTCCGCTTTTTCTTCGTCCCTGTCCTGCAACGCTCCCAACAGGTTCTTGTCAGCGGCGCTGAGTGACCGGTAGACCACGGGGAAAGCCTTACTGACCGCTTCGTAATTGCTCCAGCTCAGGCACCGCCGCCGGAGGGCCACGGCATTGGCGGCGTGCAGCAACGGGTCATAACTGAGCGAGGGCAGCTCGTATTTTTTCTCAAACTGGTCAGCGGGATAGTTCAAGCGCAAAAGGGTCGCGCCAGGGCGAATCATCTGTTCGAGGGAGAAGTAATGCGCTCGGGCGCGGTTGGCGGACCGGGCTCCGAGTGCGCTCAGGGTCAAGTGCGCGCCGACGAAGGGCACCAAGAACAGCCCGAGCACGGAAAAAACGACCCGGGAGCGCACTTGGGCGCTCACCGTGACAATGGAAAAGACCAGGATCATCCAGCCCATCCTTTCCGTCAAAAACACGGCTTCGCCTGTCGCTTTCGGCGTAATCAGATAAATCCCAAACATCAATATCGCCGCGGAGAAGAGGCCGCCCTGCGCGCTGAGCCAATTCGCTCTTTTCCACAAGAGGACCGAGGAAAACACGCCCAGCAGGACCAGGACGCAAATAGCGTCATCGACGTGCAGCGAGAAATCGCTGCTCTGGATGCTGAAGATATCGGCGGGAAAGAAAAACAGGCGCGCGCCCAGCTCTTTCAGGGACGCCAGTTGGGGCCGGCCGAATCTCTCCTGGCGCAGGAAAATGAGCAGGAAAACCGCGCTCGGCGCCATGGCAAGAAGCAGCGAGGCGTAAGACCGCAAAACGCTTTGAACGCCGCGGCCCAGCCGGCGGTCTCCGGAAGCCTCGTGGGGTTGGCGGGAGACTCCAGGGTTGCCCCAGATGCAAACGATGGAGAGGATAAGGGCGGTCAGGCCTTGGGCCATGGGGTGGGTGAAATACAGCGCGACCATCAACAGCCCGATCCACAGGTAATGCCTTGCGACGAGATGCTGAAGATGCCGGATGTAATAGCCCACGCAGAAAACGCTCAAGGCCACCCCAAGATAAAAACTGTAGAAGCCCATCCACAAGAACCAGACGTTGAGCAAAGCATTGAGGCCGGGCCAGAGCAGGGCGCGGCGCGGCGCAAGCGCTGTTTGCGCGTAGTACATGGCAGCGTACAAGCACAGAATGGTGAGAAGGGCCAGTGCTTGCTCGACGTGACGCGGGCCCACCAGCGCATCGGCGATACTCAACAGGAGAAACGTGGTCCAATTGGACGCCGGGTAGGAGTTCAAGGCGTAGAGGCTGTGAAAGGCCGACCCAGGATGAAGGAGCAACTCACGAAGCACCAACGCGTTGTAGGCATGCGAGCAGCCGTCTTGCGTAGGGAAGCCGGGGGCGAAGGCAATCAGTCCGATCTGGTAAGCCAAAAGCGCCAGCGAAAGCCAGGCCAGAAGCCGCGGGTCGAGCGCGAGAACGCGCAAGCTGCGGGCGGGCGCGGATCGGGCTCTCGCCAAGCGGAAATCTCCGGGGTTTGGCATTGCGAATGTAGCGCGCCCTTATAACATAACCTCCGCAATGGCGCCCGGAATTGACAAATCGGTCTGGAAAGGGCGTGAGCGCGCCGGGTACTTTGCGCTTTGAGCGCACTGGGGAAACCCTGCCGCTAAATCGCGCGGAAGATCAGGGCCTTGGTGGGCAAGTATTCGCCGGCTTCTCGTTCCAGCCGAAGGCGCGGAAGGGGTCCGTGCGAATCACTTTGGTCCGCACGCCGTCGATCTGCGCAGGAATTGTTCCGGCGGGCTTTCCCTGTTCGAGGTAAAGCACGATCGCGGCCTCCCCGGGACTGTCATCGCTGGCGCCAACGCCGACGCCGATCACGGCCGGATCGGCCATGAGCTCTGCGGCGCGTTTGTCTTTGACCGCAGCAGCGCGGGCGACTTCCGGCTCAGCCACAACCTGTTGAGCCCGGGCCGCACCGCTTGATTGTGGACCGGTTGGCCGCGCGCGAAAGCGGTCGGTGGAGATCACCTTGGTCCGCACGCCCTCGATCTCTGCCGGAATAGCGGCGTGCTGCTTTCCCTGCTCAACGAAGATCAGGATCGCGGGCTCGCCCGGGTGGTCGTCGCTGGCGCCGACGCCCACGCCGATCACGGCCGGATCGGCCATGAGCTGCTCGGCGTGCTTGTTTTTCGCCGCGGTGGCCACTGCGACGGCGGCTTCGGAGAGCGCGCTCACCGGGGCCATGGCAGCCGATGGGCTCGCGGGGCATGCGATCGAGTGCTGGGCACCGCCCACTACCGTTGGCACAGCTCCGGGGGGATTGGGGTCTGCCAGCGCATTCAACGCATCCTGGATGGGGTTGGCCACCGTGTTCGTCGTGCCTCCGGCAAAGAGCAGCGCGACCGGCTGGGCCGTTTCCACTTTCACGATCAGCGAGCCGGAGTCTCCCGAGGAACTGAACGCCGCGCCGCCGACGACAACCTGGTTGTTAAAGGTGACGCTGAACTTCATGGTCGAACCGCATGCTTGCTCGTACTGGACCCGCACGGTTGCGTTGATCGCTTGAAGCGAGGAGCACGTCAGGCCCGTGGAACGCCCGCTCTTGGCCACGTTCATGGGTAATGCTGGAGTCACT
>WNFB01003401.1_pt2 | contig 14011 bp, 15 predicted proteins | sample 5400501 | NCBI WGS metagenome assembly WNFB01 (sample SAMN13153341, study PRJNA577476) | soil metagenome | isolation source: 200 cm saprolite under Douglas fir tree site 2 hole 1 | place: USA:California | collected 2015-04-18
CCCCCGCTCGACAATCCGCCCCACGATGCGGAGACCGGCGGCATCGATCTGACTGAGCCCAGTCAGGTCCAGTATCAGAACGCGAGGCCGCCAACCGAGGGTGCCGAGGGTCTCCACAAAGGTCAAGGAGCGGTCCATCAGGAGTAGATCGCTCACGCGGTAGATCTCGACACCGTCCGGGGCGATCGGGGTGGGTGCAGAGTTCCTGAAGGTGTCTCCACGAGCCGCCGGCCGACGAATGAGGGACTGCATCAGCAGGAGCGCCGTCAACGCGCCCCCAACTCCAAGTCCGACCTGCCAACCCGCCAGCGCTCCAGTCCCCATCCCGACCAGCAGCCCGGTCAGGAGAGCGCCCCGTCGGCTCGGCTGAAGCTTCAAGAGCTCAATAGTCGGCATCCACACTGATCATACTTCTTGCCGAGCGCTCCGGCACCGGTTTCCGGATCGCCCACCAGGCCAGGGGTGTCTTCTCATGCGTGACCGTGTCAGCACCCGCGCACTGACTTCCACCGTGCTCCTGGCTGTGCAAGCTTCTGTGAAGCGGTGCCCCGCGTCAAGCTCTGATCGAGCTTGTCGTCGTTCCTTCCTGCGGGTGTTCCCGCCGGTCTCGAGGTGCTGCTCAGCCTTCTGTTCGCGCTCGTGCGTCGTGAGGCGCAGTGGCCTCGGCGCATCTGGGTGGTGCGTGGGAGCGGGCGGCGCCAACTAGGCGACGATCTCACCAGCGATCATAAGCTGCGACGCGCTCGCCGCTCCACTGCAGTCAGCCCGAGTCCAACGGGATCGGCTGTCCGCTTCCTTATTTATCCACGCACTTTGCATCCGTCATACGGTGCCTGGTCGCGCCACATCGCGTACACGATCCCGGCGAGGCGCCGCGCCAGGGCGACGACGGCGATCCGTTTCCCGCGTCGGGCCGCGAGCCGCCCGGCCCAGGCGCGCAGCGCCGCTGTCGCGGAATCTTTGGCGCGGAGCACCCGCCACGCGGCCTCGACCAGGAGCCAGCGCACCCGCCGATTGCCCGCTTTGGTAATGGGCCCGAGCCGCCGCTGCTCGCCGGAGCTCAATTCCCGCGGGACGAGGCCGAGATACGCCTCGAGCTGATGCGCCGAGGCGAACCGGGTGATGTCATCGATCGTCGCGACGAGGGCACTCGCGGTGACCGGGCCGATGCCGGGGGCGGTCATGAGGAGGGCCACGATCGGATCGGTGGCTGCGAGCGCGTCGAGCTGCTGATCCGCTGCGGCGATGACCTCGTTGAGGGGAGCGAACAGCGTGACCAACGGCGCGACCTCGGCCGCGAGGAGGGGCGAGAGCGGCAAGGTCCGCAGGTGCACTGGGAGCCGGTGCGCCTCGCCGCTCGGGACCCGCAAGCCGTCGCGCCGCACCAACGCTTTGGCGAGGGCGACGTAGCGCGTGCGCGTGCGCACCAGGGCGTCGCGCACGGCGAGCTCGGCCCGCACATGCCGGCGCGCATCCGAGAGCCGGTGCGCCGGACGATAGGCGCCCAACCGGCAGGCCTCCATCAGGGTGCGGGCATCCCGTTTATCCGTTTTGCTGCGGCGGGACCGCGTCGCATACATCGGCGCGTAATTCGGATCCGCCACCACCACCCGGTGCCCCAACGATTCGAGATGCCGCGCCACCCATTCACTCTCGGTCCCCGCCTCCAAGAGGACGTGGGCTGGCGGCTGCCCGCCGAGGACCGCCGTGAAGCGCTCGCGGCTGGTCACGATGCGCCGCTCGGTGATCGTCCCGTCCCCGTGGCCGATGCAGAGCTGACTCTCGCGTTTGTGCAGATCGAGCCCTATCGTATCCATTGGTAGCTGGCCTCCCGGTGTGCGCCCCGTCGCAAGACGGTGAGCGCGTGAACAGCGTGTGGGGCTCAGCTTGCCACCACGAGACCGTGGAGGTCCAGCTACCGCTTCATACCAACTAGTGTAGGGATATCGGTGCCGCGCTGGTGCGCTGTCACCGAATCCCTCCAACGTCTTGCCCATTCGCGCCCTCCGGGCGCTCAAGAACATGTCCCACCCCACATTGCCCCCCGTGACCCCCCAACCGGCCACGCCCACCGCCATGCCAGGAACGCCGCGCCAGCACGTTCGCGCCGATGCGGGACTACTCATAAGTAGAGGCCACTCGCATCCCCGCCTCCCGCTACTCGGAGCCCATGCCCCTCACTCCGCGCCGCACCACCACCAAGCTGCGCCGCCTCCACCCCGAGGAGCTGACGCACATCGGAGCCGTCGCTCCGAGCGGTGGTGGCACGATCAGGTCGATCTCGTTGGAAGGCCTGATGCGGAAGTGGAGGACGCGCGCCGACGAACTGCGGCCCTACACGGCGCCGACTGCGGCCGCGTTCGAGCGTGCGGCGGCGGAGCTGGAGGAGGCGATCACTACCTATCTCATGGAACCGCTCACCCTCGCACAGGCTGAGGCCGAGTCAGGTTACTCCCGCGACCATCTCGGTCGCAAGGTGCGAGACGGCGCCATCCCCAATGCTGGGCGGCAGCGGGCACCGCGCATTTTGCGGCGCGACCTGCCACGCAAGGCGACCAGCTTGCGGACGACCGAGCCGCCACCCACTTTGGTTGGCGCAACACCCCGGCAGATCGCGCGGGCCGTCGTGGACTCTTAGCAAGGAGAGACACGATGACTCGTGCGAACGGCAGCCCCGTTCGCAATAGAACGATTGACTACGACCTCGAATTCCTGCGGGCCGTACTCAACTGGGCGGCGGCGGCGCGGGACGAACAAGGTGAGCCGCTGCTGGACCGGAATCCTCTCAAAGGGATGCCGCGCCCCAAGGACGACGAGCCGCGCCGACCGCTGCTCGCTGATGAGCAGTACGAGGCGATGCTGAGGGTCAGTCGTAAGGTCAGCCCGTTGTTTGACCTTGCCCTCGTGCTCGCTCGCGAGACGGGCCATCGCCTTGGCGCCATCATCTCCCTTCGGTGGTCTGATGTCGATTTCGAGCGGGGGGTGGTCCACTGGCGAGGCCAGAATGACAAGATCGGCTTCGATCACGAAACACCTCTCACACCGGCCGCCCTCGCAGCGCTCCAGCGAGCGCGCGCCGAGCGACCGTCGATCGGAGACGCATGGGTCTTTCCCGCCGCCACCGATGTTACCAAGCCGTGCTCACGGCATCTCTTGCGGCAATGGTGGCGACACGCGGAGAGATGGGCGGGCATCACGCACGAAGCCGGTCTCGGGTGGCACAGTCTGCGCCGGGCATTCGCGACGGCGTTGAAGCACGCTCCGCTGAAGGACCTGTGCGAACTCGGTGGCTGGAAGAATGCGCAGACGATTCTCAAGTCCTACCAGCAGGCCGACCATGCCACGATGCGCCAGGTGCTCGCCACTCGTCAGCGCACCGTCGCGGCCAAGCCCGCTTAGCCCAATCGACACCACAATCGACACCGCGGGCGCGTAACTTCAACTGGGGCGGGTGGATTCGAACCACCAACTTCCCGGTTAACAGCCGGGCGGTCTGCCAATTGACCTACACCCCAGTGTCACGCAGCCCCGCCCCGACGGGGGTGAGGCTCCAAGGACAAAGAGAATCAAGCATTTCTGGAGGGGGCGGGCAAGTTAGGTTTGTAGTCCGATGAACGTCGTTATCGCCTCAGCGGCCCCCGAGGATCTGCCCTCTGTGCTCGACCTCCTACGGCGCTGCCACATGCCCGAGGTGGGGCTCGAGCAGCACTTGGCGACCACGCTCGTCGCCCGGGAAGGCGTGCGGATCGTCGGCTGCTCGGCACTCGAGCTGTACGGCAGGGCCGCCTTGCTCCGGTCGGTCGCCGTCGAGCCGAGCTCTCGGGGCTTGGGGCTCGGGGCGCAGCTCACGAACGCGGCACTCGACCTCGCGCGGGCCCACGCCGTGGAGACGGTGTACCTCCTCACGGACACCGCAAGCGTGTTCTTCCTCCGCTTTGGCTTCCACCGGCTCCTGCGGACCGATGTCGACCCCGCCGTCCAACAGTCGGTTGAGTTCACCGACGCATGCCCGGAGAGCGCGCTGGCGATGTGCGCCGACCTGGCGTGAGGCGGTCTAGTATCTCAGCCCCGTCTTCTCTGCGAAGGTCTTGAGCGCCGCTTCCTGCTCCGGCGTCAAGTGCTCCGGGATCTCGACCCGCACTTCGACGAACTGATCGCCCCGGCGGCCGTTCTTCTCGATCCCCTGGCCCGCGATACGAAACTTCTGCCCGTGCTGCGTGCCGGGCGGGAGCTTCAGGACGACCTTACGCCCATCGAGCGTTTTCACCTTGATGCGGGAGCCGAGTAGCGCCTGGGCGAGGTTGATGGGGACGACGCAGATAATGTCTAGTCCCTCACGACGAAAGAACCGATCCGGCTCGACCCGGAACACCACGACCACGTCGCCCCGGCCCTTGGTGCCCTGCCCTGTCAGCCGGACACGCATGCCGTCCTCGGTCCCAGGCTCGACGCTAATCGTCAACCGCTTTTGCACCCGCACTTCGCCGCCGCCCTGGCAGGTCGGGCAGCGCACCGAGGGCACCTTGCCCCTGCCGCGGCACACTGGGCACGGGCGATTGACCGCGAAGCTGCCCTGGCCGAACGACACGATGCCTCGCCCTTTGCACTCCGGGCAGGTCGAGATCGTCGCGCCAGGAGCGGCGCCGTTGCCGCCGCAGGTCGGGCACACCTCGGTCATCGGCAGAGTGACCGGCACCTTGCCACCCAACGCGGCCACGCGGAACGGGATGGAGATGGTTGCCTCGACCGCCTCCTCGGCATCGTCGTTCCTGCCGGTGCCGCGCCTGCCGAAGATGGACGAGAACAGGTCGCCCAAGCCGCCGAATGAGCCGAGATCGGACAGGTCGAAATCGGCGGCGAAATCCCCCCCCGCTCCCCCCGCCCCCCCGCTTCCCGTCGGGCCACCTTGCCGCCTACTCGTCCCCGCCCCCGCGAACGCCCCGTAGCGACGTAGCTGATCGTACTTCTTGCGCTTCTCGGCATCGCTCAGTACGTCGTGCGCCTCGTTGATCTCCTTGAAACGGTCCGCCGCCTGGTTGTTGGGGTTGCGGTCCGGGTGATACTGCTTGGCGAGCCGACGGAACGCCTTCTTGATCTCATCGACCGTGGCGGTCTCCGAGACCCCGAGGATCTGGTAGTAATCGCGCGCCGCCGCCATCAGCTGCTCTGGGCCTCCCCGCTTTTCTCCTTCTGCCAAGTGAGCACCACCACCCGCGCCGGCCGGAGCAGCACCGTTCCGATCTGGTAGCCCGCCTGAAGCACAGCGCCAACGGTGTGATCCTTCGTCGGCTCGTCAGCGGGGGCCGTGGTGACCGCCTCGTGCAGGTTCGGATCGAATGGAACGCCCACCTGATCGACACGCCGTACGCCCAGCGGCTCGAGCTCCTTCCAGACCTTGCGCTCCACCAGGTCCACGCCGTCATGGATCGTCTTGGCATCGGTCTGCGAGGGATCGACATGCGCGAAGCGCGCGAGGTCGTCCAGCGCATCCACGAGGCGCGAGACGACCTCTGCCTGCGCCTTGCCCCACACTTCGGCCCGCTCCCGCACCATCCGCTTGCGGAAGTTGTCGAACTCGGCAGCGAGCCGAAGATGTTTGTCCTTGGCCTCGGCCAGCTCGGTGGTGAGCCGCGCGGCCGTCTCCTCGAGTCGCTGAACAGCTTCGGGGGCCGGCTCGAGCAGGGCGGAATTCGGCCCGACACCGCCAGGCTCGGCTGGCTCAGTGTGCGCCGCTGGCGTCGCCGCGACCTCTTCCATCGATTTAGGCTTGTGCTTGGTCATCACTCGTCTTGCCTAGGCAACCGACGTGCCGCCAGTTACCGCCGTTTTGGCAACCTGAAGGAATCGTGGAAAGTACTATCCTGCAACAAGATAGCTTCGCGCTCGATGACTGTCGAGCGGGGCGATGCTCCTAGGAGCTTAACGCGGCCCGGCTGACAGCTCCCGCCGCGCCAAGAACTGGAGCAGGTCGTCCATAGCCTCCTCAGCCTGGGGGTCGTGCAGGATCTCGTGGTACATCTCGGGATACCACTGCACCTGGACCGGGCTCTTGAGGCTGTCGGCGAAGGCGCGGGCGAGCTGCGCGTCCACGATGCGGTCCTCTCCCGCGAGCAGGAACAACAGCGGCGGCTCGATGCGGCCGGCATCCGCGGCAACCACGCGCTGTGCCCATTGGATCTCCCGCCAGGCACCGGTCGTGATCACGTTGTGCACAAGGGGATCGGTTTCATAGGCCGCGCCCACTGCCGGGTCGCGACTCAAGTGATCGGGCTCGATGCCCGTGGACAGCGTGAGCGTCGGCCACACATCGGGGAGCAGCCGACCGAGCGCGAGCTTCCAGCGGGGTGGCGGGAACGCGAGCCCGAGCCAGGGCGACACGAGCACGGCCGCTGCGATCGCGTCGCTGGGCTGACTCTCGAGGTAGCGCAGCGCGACGAGGGCCCCGAAGGAGTGGCCGAGCAGGACCTGCGGAGCCTGCGTTCGCTGCCGTACGACGCGACGGAACGCTTGCAGGTCGGCCAACAGCTGGCTGAAGCGGGACAGGTGGCCCTGGCGCCCGCCCGAGCGTCCGTGCCCGCGGACGTCGAGCAGGTACGCCGCGACGTTGCCCTGCCGCAACCGCTCGCCGACGCGACTCCAGCGCGCCGCGTGGTCGGACCATCCGGGCAGGAAGAGGACGGCCGACTTGGGGCGCCCCTCTGCGGGCTCATAGGCGTCGAAGTACAGTGCGGCGCCGTCGGGGGCAAGGAATTGCGGCATCAAGCCTCGGTCAGCAGACGTCGCAGCAGGTCGAGGGCGGCCTGGGCAGCGCGGGCACGGATCTCGCCGCGGTCGCCGGGGAACATGCGTCTCACCGCCCGAATGCTCACGCCCGCGGCGGCGGCCAGCCAGACGGTACCCACCGGTTTCTCCGGGGTCCCGCCGTCGGGTCCCGCGATGCCGGTGACTCCCGCGGCGCAGTCAGCAAGGAACGCGCGTTGCGCTCCGACGACCATGGCGCGCACCGTCTCCTCCGACACGGCCCCACGCTGCGCGAGGACCGCTTCGGGGACTCCGAGCAACTCGGTTTTGATCCGGTCGGCGTAGGCGACCACGCCCCCTACGAACACGTCTGAGGCGCCCGGCACCGCAGTGAGACGCTCGCCCAGGAGCCCGCCCGTGCAGGACTCGGCGACTGCCAGGTGACCACGACGCCGCCGCACCGCCTCGAGCACGACGGCAGCGAGGTCGGCCTGCTCCTCACCGTAGCAATGCAGCCCGAGCAAGTCGCGTAGGCGCCCGATGCCCTCGCGGAGTCGCTGCTCGGCTTCCCCGGGCTCCAGCGCCCAGGCCGTGAGCCGCAAATCCACGCCGGCCTCCGACGGCAGATAGGCGAGTGTTAGCGGGCCCAGCCCCTCCTCCACTGGCTCGACCAGCTCAGCCACGGCCGACTCCGGCGCGCCCGTCGTCCGCAGCGTGCGAGAGAGCACGACGCGGGGCGGCGTGCCCTGCCCTCCTGCGGCGCGCTGCTGCCGGGCCACGAGGCGCGGCAGCACCTCCTCAACGAGCAGTCCGCGCATTTCCGACGGAACGCCCGGGAGCAGGATCACGAGCCGGTTTGTTGCCGCGTCTTCGAGCCAGAGTCCGGGTGCTGTGCCGCGCGGATTGGGCAGCACGGTCGCGCCGCGCGGCACCTCGGCCTGCGTCCGGTTGGCGGCTGGCATCGGCCAACGGCCAAGTCGCTTGAAGCGCAGCTCCAGAGCTTCCAGCGCCACCGGGTCGAGCTCGAGGGGCCGCTGCCACAGCTCCGCCACCACCCGTTTGGTCATGTCGTCGCGTGTGGGGCCGAGGCCGCCCGTGGTGAGCACGGCGCCGGTGCGCGCCAGCGCGTCGGCGACGGCATCCCGAATGGCCGCCGGGCGGTCGGATACGGTCGTGTGGCGGACGATCTCCACGCCGGCCGCCGCCAGGGCGCGGCCCAACTCGGCCGCGTTGGTGTCAATGGTGTGCCCCAGCAGCAATTCGGTGCCGATGGTGAGGACTTCGAGGTTCACCCTCCGCCCTTGAGCAGCGTGCGATACCGGTAGAGGTAGACCACGAGAGAATAGACCGTGAGCACGATCGCACCGGCCAACGTGATGGCGACGACGTAGCCATGGAACTGGTCCCAGAATTCCCGGAACCGTCCTGCCCAGCGGTGCGTCGCCACCGCGTCCTTCCAGGCAAACCACGCGATCGTGGCGCCAATGAACACGTTTTGCACGACCGCCTTCAGCTTGCCCGCCCCCATCGCGGGGATCACGACCCCACGCCGTTGGGCGAAGAGACGGAAGGCGGTCATCAGCAGCTCGCGACCGACGAGTAGCAAGCACGCCCAGACGGGAAGGCTGCCCCACCAGGGGATGCGGTAGTTGACGAGGATGGTGGGGTGACGCGTGAGCCAGAAAATCGGCACCAGAGTTGCGAACAGGAGCCACTTGTCGGCGATCGGGTCGAGCAGCTTGCCCAGGTCACTCACCAGGCCGTATTTGCGCGCGTAGTAGCCGTCGACGATGTCGCTGAAGGCGGCGGCGAGGAAAATCAGGAACGCGATGACCTTGGGCCAGAATCCCGAGATGAACGGCAGCAGCGCGATGACCGGCGTGAGGCAGATGCGCGCCAGGGTGAGGATGTTCGGCAGCGTCCAGCGCATGGGACCGCCCGTCAGCTGAGCGTCTTGAGGACGAGCTTGCTGACCGCCTTGAGGGTGTCGAACACGCCGTCCCCGCGTACCGCGACCGCCTCGTGATACGGGGCGCGCCCGATCCACTCACCATCGACTTTCTCGATCAGGTTCTCCCCGGGATGGGCGACGTCCGGGGACGCCTTCTGTTGCGCCGCGTCCTCGATCGGCCAGCCGGGATTCATGGCAGCCTGCAGGTCCTTGATCGGCGCGGCGTTGGGCAGGTCGCGCTTGTTGTACTGGATCACGAACGGGATCTTGGTCAGATCGTAGCCGTACTCGGCCATGTTGTCGTAGAGGTTCTGCATCGATTCCACGTTGGCTTCCATGCGCTCGAGCTGGCTGTCGGCGACGAACACGATGCCGTCGACGCCCTTCAGGATCAGCTTCCGGCTGGCGTTGTAGTACACCTGTCCCGGGACCGTGTAGAGGTGGAACCGCGTCTTGAAACCGCGGATCGTGCCGAGGTCCACGGGGAGGAAGTCGAAGAACAACGTGCGCTCTGTCTCCGTGGCGAGCGAGATCATTTTCCCGCGCGTATTGGGCGAGACCTTCCCGTAGATATGCTCGAGGTTGGTCGTCTTTCCACCGAGCCCCGGGCCGTAGTAGACCAACTTGCAGTTGATCTCGCGGGACGCATAGTTGATCATCGACATACGACTAGCGTCCCCTTACCCGAAGAGTTTGTCAATCTCGTCTTCCGCGCCCTCGAGCAGGCCCTTCTGCTGGGCCGGCCCGGTGCCCACCCGATTGAACATCTCTTCGAAGACCTTGTTGAGGTTCTCTACGACCGCTTTGGCCTTCAGCTTGACCAGGCCCAGCGTGGCGCGCTGGTCGAACAGCACGACGAGGATCACCCGTTTGGCGACGTCGGCTAGAAACATCGATTCCTTCTCGCCTTGATGAACGAGGCTCGCGAACTCGGCTTCGCCGATCATTTTGGCGAGCTGATCGTTGGCACTGAAGTCGGCGGCGGTGAGGGAGGCGAACGCCGTGGGATCGAACCGGGGTGTCTCGCCGACCGTTGCCACGAGCTGGCCCGTCCGATCTACGAGGAGCGCGCAGCGGGCGCTCGAGTCGCGGAGGAACGCTTGCAGGTGCCCCTGGATCAGTTTGAAGTCGTTCTCGCTGAACGACCAGCTCGCCGCACCCGTCATCGGTGTCCCCGGTCAGTCGGACATGTCGCGCCGCGCTTCTAGCGCCTGCGCGATGGTCACGCCGTCGGCGTATTCCAGATCGCCGCCCACCGGCAGGCCGCGCGCGATGCGCGTCAGCCGCACCCCCGTCGGCCGGAGCACCTGCTGGAGGTAGGTCGCCGTGACCTCGCCCTCCATGGAGGGGTTGGTGGCGACGATCACTTCGCGCACCCCCGACCCGTTGCCGATCCGCGCCACCAGACGGTCCAGATGGAGCGCCTCGGGGCCGAGCCCATCGAGCGGCGAGAGCCGACCGCCCAGCACATGGTAGCGCCCTCGGAACCGCGCGGTCCGCTCGATCGCCGCGACGTCCGCCGCCTCCTCCACCACGCATAGCAGTGCGGCGTCCCGCCGCGGATCGCGGCAGATCGCGCAGGGATCTTCGTCCGTCAGATTGCCGCAGGTTCCGCACGCGGTCACCTGGTCGCGCACCCGCCGGATCGCCTGCGCCAGGCGCTCGGCGTGCTCCGCCGGCTGCTTCAACAGATGAAACGTGAGCCGCTGCGCCGTCTTTCGACCGATCCCGGGGAGCCTGGATAGCTCCGTGACGAGATCTTCGATGGCCGACACGACAGCCTACAACGGCAGCTGAAACGGAAACGGCAGGCCCGAGGCGAGCTTCCGGACCTCGGTCTGGTAGAGCTCGGCGGCGCGCTTCTGCGCCTCCGCCACCGCGGCGAGCACCAGATCCTCCAGCAGCTCCACGTCACCCTGACGGACCGCCTCCGGGTCGATTTTGATCGCCCGGATCTGCCCGCGCCCGTCCGCCGTGGCCTGCACCATCCCGCCGCCCGCCTGGACCGTCACGGTCTGCTGCGCGAGCTGGGATTGGATCTCGGACAGCCGCCCCTGGACCTGCTGTGAGAGTTGGAGCAGGCTGGATAAATCCGCCATACGTCGAAAGTTACCCCCCGTCTAAAGACGCCGCAAGCTACTCGAGCAATTCCAAATCCAGCGCGTCCACCGCCGCGCTGAGTGTCGGATCCTTCGTCCGCAGCACCTTGAGCCGATCCGCTTTGACGCGCTCTTCCGTGAGCCGGCTCGGGCGCGGCGCGGGCGTCGCCGACGCCTCCGCTCCACCCTCCCCGCTCCCGAGTCCCATGCGCTTGATCCGCACGGACCCGGTCACATACTCCCTCAGAAGTTTCGCCACCGCATCTCGCTTGTGGTCAATCCCTTCCGCGTGGCCGGCAGCCTGGTCCAGCAGCCGCAGCGTCACGACGTCGCCCTCGACCGCAGCCACCTCAGTTGCCGCGAGCAGTGTCCCGAACATGGCGCTGCTCGCTCGCGCGTGGGCGACGATGTTGGGCCACAGCGCGCGGAGCCGCTCGAGTGAGAGAGGGCCCTGTTCGGGGAGGACTGGTGACTGGGGAGTGGGAACTGGGGCGGCCCGCGCCGGCCCAGCATCGCGTAATTGCGGCGGCGACAACGAGGCCTGCGGCGGGTGCGCCTTACCTTTCCCCATTCCCCTGTCCCCAGTCCCCGGATCCAACGCCCGGATTACCTCCTCGAGCTCGACCGTCCTATCCATCATCGCCCACCGCATCAGCAGCACTTCCACCGCGAGACGAGGGTTGCCGCTATGACGGATCTGTTCTTCCATCTCGCTCAGCACCGTCAGCAGCCGGACGACATCCGGCGGCGGCAGCTGAGGCGCGTACCGCCGCACCTGCGCCTGCAGTCCATCGGTGAGTCCCTCCGGTTCGCCGCCCACCCCGACGAGCAGCACGGCGCGCAGGGTCTCGCCCGCGCCGCTCACGAACTCGCCCAGATCGGCCCCGCCCTCGAGCAGCCGCTCCACGAGCGGGAACACCGCTGTCGCGTCCCGCTCGGAGAGGAGACGGAGCAGCTCGCCGTACAGATCATCGGGGATGAGGCCGAGTACCTCCCGCACACGCTGGGCGGTGACGGGTCCTTCCCCGAAGGAGAGCACCTGATCGAGCAGCGAGAGTCCGTCGCGCATCCCGCCGTCGGCGCTGCGCGCCAGGAGGTGTAGGGCGTCGTCTTCGGCCTGGAGCCCCTCGGCCGCGAGCACCTGCCGCAGGCGCTCGACGATGGCGTGCGGTCCGATGCGCCGGAAATCGAATCGCTGCAGGCGCGATAGGATCGGCGCGGCGCTCTGGGCGATCTTCTGTGGCTCTGTCGTGGCGAACACGAAAACGACGCGCGAGGGCGGCTCCTCGAGGATCTTGAGGAGGGCATTCCACGCCTCCCGCGTGAGCATGTGGGCTTCGTCCACGATGTACACCTTGTAGCGCTCCTCGGCGCTCGCGGCGTACATCGCACGCTCACGCAGGTCGCGGGCGTCGTCCACCCCGCGGTTGGAGGCGGCGTCGAGCTCTACCACGTCCAGATTCGCCTGGCCGGTCCAGATCCGGGTGCACGAGTCGCAGACGCCGCACGGCTCGCCTCCCTGACGCTGAGGGCAGTTCAGAGCCATCGCCAGAATGCGGGCAGCCGTGGTCTTGCCCACCCCGCGGGGCCCGGCGAAGAGGTACCCATGCGCCGTCCGACCGCTCGCCACGGCGCCGCGCAGTGCGGCGGCGACGTGGTCCTGAACGATGAGGTCGACGAATTGCTTGGGGCGGTACTTGCGCGCGAGAGCGATCATCCGTGGCGTCGGACTGTCGGACGGGCCCACGGTTCGGACCGTCGGACGATTAGGGGCGGAGGGAACAGTCCGTCGGTCAGACTGTCAGACCGTCCGTCAAGAAGAGTGCCCCAGGCTCCCCACAGCGACCTCCGACATCGCTTAGCGCTGCTCCCTGCGGGGGCCTGACGCGGTTCGCGAGCGGCTGACCTGCGGACCTGGGGCGTCGGAAAGATAGCCGCTCGCCCGCCCGAAGCCTAGCGGGCGATCAGGGACGGCGGCGGACGGACGCGCTGAGGTCCAGCCGCACGCGCCCCGCCTGCAAGGCGAGGCTCGTGCTGCCGCCTCCCGGTCGCCCCGGCCGCAGCGTGACGACCGCGCCCAACGAGTCTTGCGTGACACGGGTCACGTTCAGTATGCCGTCATCCGCGACTGCCACCACCACCCCCGGGGACGTCACCCGGTTGCCGAACGCATCCTGCACGCGCACGGTGAGGTGCGACGGCGCGTCCGGCTCAAGGACGAGCTGGCGATCGACGCTCTGTCCGTTGTAGGTCGCAACCAGCCGTGCCGCCGGCCCTGGCGACGGATACAACGTCGCCTGACGAACGATCGCGCCCACCGCGGCGGTCACTACGGTGGGCGCGGCCTGCACTCCGAGCACTACCTCAGCATGGATCTGACCCAGCGAGTCGGTCTGTGCGCCACCGCCTACAGGCAACAGCCGGCCGTTCGTGACGGCCAGGGCGACGGCGACTCCGACGAGCGCGGTGCCGTTCGAGTCCCGCACCTCGAACACCAGGGGCAGCGGCGCTGGCTGACCGACCACGCCACGCTGCCCGGTGCCTGACACAAACCCGGTGCGGGCTGCCGATGCGCTGAGCCGTGGGAGAGGCAGGATCGGCCGGGGGGTGGGCGAAGGCTGGGCAGTGAGGCCTTCGGGCTCGCGCGGAGCCAGCACGGGCGGTGGGGGCGCCGCGCCGGCGGGCCGCGGCCGCCCGGGGATCGGGCGAGCCGGCGGGCGGGCAGACATCGGGTGCACGCAGGCGTCGATGCGACCCAGGATCACCGAATCGGCGCCGAGCGCTTCGAGGTCTTGCCGGTCGCGCGCCGTGGGGGTGAACGAAAGACAGTCGCGCCGCACGAGGTCCGCGATCTCCCGGTTCGAGAGCGCACCGCCCGTGAGCAGGCGGATCAGATCAGTTTTGCGGAGTGGCTCGGCGCGCTGCGCGCGCGCGCCGGGCAGCGGGAAGAGCATGGCCGCGAGCCAGAGCGCCGCGACCAGCCGGGCCTCCCGCACGCTCACGGCCGCGGGCAGCGGGAGCGGTCGAAGTGCCGCTCCACGCTGTCGGTACCCGCAGTGATGACCCGGTCCTTCGCCAGAGCCGCCGAATCGAGCATCCGCAGCTTCGCCTTAAGCCTGCTGTAGGCGGTCAAACGGTCCTCTACGGTCACGAGCCCGGGCGCGAGCGCTCCACAGTCGATCTGGCGGTTGTCGAACAGCCTGGCGCGGTCGCGGTAGCG
>WNFB01003403.1_pt1 | contig 14005 bp, 13 predicted proteins | sample 5400501 | NCBI WGS metagenome assembly WNFB01 (sample SAMN13153341, study PRJNA577476) | soil metagenome | isolation source: 200 cm saprolite under Douglas fir tree site 2 hole 1 | place: USA:California | collected 2015-04-18
GACGGGCAAGGATCAAGGCCGCTGTGCTAAAGGTCATTGAGGTTAAGTAAATGTTGCGGCCTAACAGCGCGCCCCACCGCGACGGGCGAGAGCATTGCAATTCGACGATTCATCTTCCGAGCCCGCGCGTGGGCGCGGACGTTGGGCGGAGTAAAAGCCATGACGAGGGCGCACGGTCAAAAAATCATAACGACATGTATTGCGCTACTGGCGCTCTCGGGATGCGCAACGATTGGAACTCTTACTGAGCCAGAGACCAAGAACAAGATATTTTCCGGGACCATCAGACACATCGAGCTGAAATGCGCACACGCGGTCTGTCTCGACATGCCGTTCTCCTTGGTTGCAGACGCAGTTGTCCTACCAGTCACTATCCCATGGACCGCGTATAACTTCATTGAATCGAACGAAAATGAGAAATCCGCTGAACAGGGCGGCAGAGAAAAATGAACCGGCGCCCATCTCGGACGCGCCAAGAGCGACGGCGCAATGTCCCTGTATCGTTGGAATGGTAAAACTGGGGTCATGTGTGGACGGCCCCTTGCTGGCCTGATCAAGCAGGATACCGGCGTCGCCGAAAGCTTTTTCACGAAGGCGGGTGCTACTTGCGCCAAGAGCACCGCCGCCTGCGCCGTTGCAACCGCTGAACTCAAGCGCCTCCGAAAATGATCGCATAGGGAGTCGAGATTTGCGTGGCCCGCTGCCTGCCGTCGTGGCCCGCCGAGGCGAGCGGTCTCCTTATGGCGCCACGCCAGCAAGTTCGGCCGGATATGGTGCTCCTGTGTCCGCGCGTCATTCACATCTGAAGCTCAGCTGGTGCGCTTCGTGGTCCGAATCTGGTCCACTGCCGCAGCCGAAATGGTCCACTAGCACCACCACATGTAGGTTTCACGTGTAACGCGCATCGCCCGGGCCGCGCTGCACACACGACGGCAACCGCGGATTTGCGCGGGATTGCGGCAGCCGGGTCCGCGCGAACGCGCGGCTGCGGCCCGCGGCCGGGCGTTTCCGGAAGCCGAATAGCTGTAGCAGTGTGTAGCAGTCGGGATCGCGGGTGGGCGCCGCCGCGCCGGCTTCAGGTGCGAAGCAGGTCGATGAAGCGGCGGGCGAGGGCGATGTCGTCCTGGAGCAGGACACGGCGCTGCGCCAGCTCGGCATCCTCGCCCCACAGCTCGATCTCGAAGCTCTCGTCGAGCTGCGCCGCGGCGAAGGCCTCCTCGGCATCGAGCCGGCCCTCGAGCAGCGCCAGCGCCAGCACCAGCGAGCCTGAGGCCGCCGTCGCCAGATGGAGCGCCGCCAGCTCGAGCGGCGGATAGGCCGCGACCGCGGCGGCCAAGGCGCGCAGGCTCGCCACCGGCTGGGCGATCGGCACGACGCCCACGGTGACCTCGAGCGCCGCGTCGTAGCGCAGCGTCGCCCAGTCGATCAGCGGCTGCCACGCCGCGTGCTGGCGCCGGGCGAGCTGCGGCGGGTGGCCGGCGCGGTAGCAGACGAGGTCGGTGCCGGCGTAGCGCGCGACTTCAGCCGCGACCTCGGCGCGGCGCGGCGTCACCAGGTCGATGCCGGTGCTGGCGAGGCGCGTCAGCGGCAGCGCGGCGAGCTCGATCTCCTCGCCCTGCGCCCGCCACTCCGCGGCGACCGCCTCGGCGAGCGCGCGGCTCGGCACGGTGAGCGGCGCCTTGGCCGGCGTCCGCAGCGGCTTGCCGTCGAGTGTCACGCCATAGCCGCCACCGGCGGGTGCCACGTCCGCGGCCTTGTAGGAGCGCTTCATTCGCGTCATCGCTCGGGCGCGAGATCCGCGAAGGGGTCGCGCTCCTCACTCTCGTCGAAGCCGAAGAAGGCCCAGGTCTCCCGCATATGCGGCGGCAGCGGCGCGGTCACCACCAGCGTGCCGCCGCGCGGATGCGGCAGCGCCAGCGCGCGGGCGTGCAGATGCAGCTTGCGCGGCTGCGGCACGCCGGCGGGATGCGCGGCGGCGCCGCCATACTTGCCGTCGCCGAGGATGGGCGTGCCCAGCGTCGCGGCATGCGCGCGGAGCTGATGCGTGCGTCCGGTGACCGGCTGCAGCGCGAGCCAGGCGATCTTGTCGCCGGCATGCGAGACGGTGCGGTAATAGGTGACGGCGCGCTTGCCTTCGTCGTCGTCGGGCGCGACGCGCTCGCCGGCCGGGCCGGGCAGCTTGGCGAGCGCCTGGTCGATGCGGCCGCGGCGCCGCTTGGGCGCGCCGACCACGGCGGCCCAATAGACCTTGCGCGTGGCATTGGCGCGGAAGGACGCGGCGAGCTTCGCCGCCGCAGCCGCGTTGCGCGCCAGCACCAGCACGCCGCTGGTGTCGCGGTCGAGGCGGTGGACGAGGCGCGGGCGCTCCGCGGCGTCGAAACGCAGCGCGTCGAGCAGCGCGTCGAGATGCCGCTCGGTGTTCGTGCCGCCCTGGACGGCGAGGCCAGCCGGCTTGTCGATGACGATGATTTCGTCATCCTTGTGCAGCACGGTGCGGCGGATCATCTCGAGGTCGCGCGGCCTGGGCGCCGGCGGCTCGCCGCGCGGCGGCGGCGTGCTGAGATCGCCGAGCGGCGGCACGCGGATGACCTGGCCGGGCGCGACGCGGTCGCCGGCCTGCGCGCGCCGTCCGTCGACGCGGACCTGGCCGGTGCGCAGCAGCTTCTCGAGGCGACCGTGCCCCAGCCCGGGATAGTGCCGGCGGAACCAGCGGTCGAGCCGCAGCTCGCCGTCATCGGCGGCGACGGAAATGGTCTGGACGCCGCTCATCGGCGATTGCGCGCTTTCCTCGGTTGCGGAGGCCACGCATCCTAGCGGCCGCGCGGCTTCGTCGCCACTCCGCCTAGCGGCTGCTCACCGATTTACGGAGGCTCAGCCCCAATGGCCGGGGACCCAGACCCAGCCATGCGGGCGCGCCGCCCAATGGCCGGCGATCCAGATCGCATGGCGATGCGGCGGTCGCACGTAATGGCCGGGCGCCCAGACATACTGATACCCGTTCCACGCCCAGAAGCCGGGCTGCCAGACCCAGCGCGGGCCCGGCGGCGGCGGGATCGCCTCGGCGGGCGGCGGCGGCGGCGCCATCGTCGGACCGCCGATGGCCGGACCCGGCGCCGGCGGCGGTGCGGCACCTGGGGGTGGCGGCGGCGCAGCGCCCGGCGGCGGCGGGGGATAACCCTGCGCGCCAGCCGCGGCGACGCCGGCCAGAAGCACGAGAAGCGCGGCCCCGCTGCGCAGCGATGCCGTAGGCGAACCAGTCATGACGAAGCTCCGCAAGATGCTACCGGGCGATTATAGGCAGCGAGCCCCGGCGGCGTGCCCGGCCGGTGCCCTCGGACGACATGCTTGCCACGAGCGCCGTGCATGCGACCCGGATGGCTGGCGACCTACTGGTCGACGTAGCCCGATTTCAGTCCGAGAAAGACCGGATCGGCTGACAGGTCATTGGTGACCAGCCAGTCCCGACCGACCGACTTGAACGGAATGTTGCGCAGGAAGCGACGCCCGTCCGACCGGCGCGCCTCCAGCACCAGGATGACGTAATCGCCGTAGGTGACCTTCTTGATGATCGTCTCGCGGGTGATGCTCCTGAACAGCGCCGTGTTGGCGTCGAGCAGCTGCTTGTCGCCGACGTATTTCCGAATCGAGTCCCGCTCGGCCGGCGCAAAGCCCGCGACGATCCATTCCACGTCGCCGTTCTTGTTGGCGCTATGGACGCCGAAATACGACTTTTCCGGTGTCGACCGGTCCCACCGTTCGCGGCTGATCATCTTCACCTCGATCGCCTTCACCTCGATCGCCGGCTCGAGTTTGATCTCTTGCGCTGCCGGATCGGGCCACGCGAGCGAGGCGGGGTGGAGCATGAACGCCAGCACGGTGGCAAAGGCGCGGCGTGAGGGTCTCATCGCCTGGCTCCTCGTCTTGGCATCGAACGGGCTCATGAGCGGTTCCTGAGCTTCTCCCAATAATCGAGCCGCTTCTTGATCTCGCGCTCGAAGCCGCGGTCGATCGGGCGGTAGAAGGCCTGGCGGGGCAGCTCGTCGGGAAAATAGTTCTGGCCGGAGAAACCTTCCTCCGTGTCGGGATCGTAGACATAGCCCTTGCCGTAGCCGAGCTCCTTCATCAGCTTCGTCGGCGCGTTGACGCTGTGCATCGGCGGCATCAGCGAGCCGGTTTCCTTGGCGGCGCGCTGCGCCTCGCCCAAGGCCATGTAGGCCGCCACCGATTTGGGCGCGGTGGCGAGATAGATCACGGCTTGCGCGATGGCGAGCTCGCCCTCGGGCGAGCCGAGCCGCTCATAGGCCTGCCACGCCGCGAGCGCCTGGACCAGGCCTTGGGGATCGGCGAGGCCGATATCCTCGATCGCCATGCGCAGGACGCGGCGCGCGATGTATTCGGGATGCTCGCCGCCCGCCAGCATGCGCGCCAGCCAATAGAGCGCCGCATCCACGTCGGAGCCGCGCACCGCCTTGTGCAGCGCGCTGATGAGGTTGTAGTGGCCCTCCTGCGCCTTGTCGTAGAGCGGCGCGCGCTTCTGCACCGCCGCGGCCAGGCCGGCGTTGTCGAGCCGCGCGTCCGCCGGCAGTTGCGCCAGCTCCTCGGCGAGGTTCAGCAGGAAGCGCCCGTCGCCGTCGGCCATGGCTTTGAGCGCCTGGCGCGCGCCGTCGTCGAGCGGCAGCTTGCGGCCGAGCGCTGCCTCGGCGCGCTCCAGCAGCGTGTCGAGCGCCGCCTCGTCGAGCCGGTGCAGCACGAAGACCTGCGCCCGCGAGAGCAGCGCGCCGTTCAGCTCGAAGGACGGGTTCTCGGTGGTGGCGCCGACCAGCACGACGGTGCCGTCCTCGACGTAAGGCAGGAACCCGTCCTGCTGCGCCCGGTTGAAGCGGTGGATCTCGTCGACGAAGAGCAGCGTGCCCTGGCCGCCGACACGCCGCTTCTTCGCGGCGTCGAACACCTTGCGCAGATCGGCGACGCCCGAGAACACCGCGGAGATCGCCTCGAAATGCATCGACGTCGCCTCGGCGAGGAGGCGGGCGATCGTCGTCTTGCCGCATCCCGGCGGACCCCACAGCACCATCGAGGCGAGGCGATGCGCCGCCACCATGCGCCCGATCGCGCCCTGCGGCGCCAGCAGATGGTCCTGTCCGACGACCTCGGAGAGCGTCTTCGGCCGCAGCTTGTCGGCAAGCGGGCGCGGCGCGTGGCTTTCGAAGAGGCTCGTCTCGGCCATGTCAGCCCCTCAGCGGCGGCGTGGTCAGCAGCTTGTCGCCGCGCTTGATCGTCACGATCCAGGGCGGTGGCGTCGTCGCGAGAAGCTGCTGCAGCTGCGCGACGCTCTCGACCGGCCGCTTGTTGATGCTGACGAGCATGTCGCCGGGCTCGATCCCGAGCCGCTCGGCGACGCTGCCGTTGCGCAGCGTGGTGACGACCACGCCGTGCTGCGTCGGATCGAGGCCGAGCTCGTCGGCGAAGGCCGGGTTGAGGTTGGCGATGACCGCGCCCGACAGCGGGTGTCGACCGGTGAGGGTGGTGAGCTGACGCGGCGGCTGCTCCGGCGGCGCGGCGATGGTGGCGACCACCTCGCGGCGCGCGCCGCTGCGCCACAGCGCGAGCCGCACCGGCGCGTCGACCGGTAGTGTGGCCAGGCGGAAGCGCAGGCCCTCGGGATCGTCGATGTCGTGACCCTCGACGGCGAGGATCACGTCGCCGACGCGCACGCCCGCTTGCGCTGCCGGGCTGCCGGGCGCGACATCCTTGACGAGCACGCCCTCGGGATGCGGCAGGCCGAGGCTTTGCGCGATGTCGGTGGTGACGCTCTGGCCGGAGGCGCCGAGCCAGGGCCGCACGATCTTGCCGCCGCTGGCGGCGGCCTGGAGCGTGCTGCGCACCAGGCTCGTCGGGATGGCGAAGCCGATGCCGACCGAGCCGCCCGATTGCGAGAAGATCGCCGTGTTGATGCCGACGAGGCGACCGTCGAGATCGACCAGCGCGCCGCCGGAATTGCCGGGGTTGATGGCCGCGTCGGTCTGGATGAAGGAGCGGAAATCGCTGATGCCGATGGTGCGCGCCAAGCCGGAGACGATGCCGCTGGTGACGGTCTGGCCGACGCCGAAGGGATTGCCGATGGCCAGCACGAGGTCGCCGACCTCGAGCTGGTCGCTGTCGCCGATCTCGAGCACCGGCAGACGCTCGCCATGCGTGTCGAGCTTGAGCACGGCCAGATCGGCGCGCTCGTCGGCGAGCACGAGGCGCGCCTCGAACTCGCGCCGGTCGGCGAGCACAACGGTGATCTCCTGCGCGTCGCTGATGACGTGGCGGTTGGTGACGATGAGGCCGGTGGCGTCGAGGATGACGCCCGAGCCGAGCGACTGCTCGACGCGCTCGCGCGGCATGCCGAAGGGCGATTGATCGCCGAAGAAGCGGCGGAAGAAGGGATCATTGAACAGCGCGGCCGGGCCGCCGCCGCTCCGGACGACGCGGCGCGAGAAGACATTGACCACCGCCGGCGCCGCCTTCTTCACCACCGGCGCGAAGGAAAGCCGGACGACCTCGCGGCTCGCCGGCGGTCCGCGCGTCTGCGCCGATGCGGGTAGGGTGAGGGACAGTGCAAGGAAGGCAATGAGCAGGCGCTTCAACATGCCTGCAAATCTAGGGGCGCGCCGGCTCCGGCGCCAGCCTTGGGGCTAGGACGCGAGCCAGCGCTTGAAGGCGCCGCCCTTGGCGGCTTCCTTGGCGCGCGAGAGATGGCAGAGCACGTGCTCGCTCTTGCCGTCGGGCGCGGCGAGCGGCAGCAGCAGGAGTTGATAGCGCGCGTTGCCGCCGGTGACGGGGAAGCGCTTCTCCTCTTCCATCGGCTCGCCGCGGCGCGCGGCAAGCTGCCCGCGCGACAGGATCCAGTGGATGACCATCTCCAAATATTCGATCTCGCCGTTCTCCTCGCCGATCCGGGTGAGCTTCGGCGTCACCGTGTCCGCCGCGCCATAGGCGACGAGCATGCAGTTGGGCCAGGATTGGCGCACATGGCCGCGATCGAGCGCGTCGAGCGGCGGGACGGGCTTGCCGCCGCGCAGGCTGTCCCAGTAATCGATGATCTGGTCGATGCTGCTCACCGGCGCCGCGGCGCTCGGCTGGCGCTCGGTGACGGGCGCCTCCGCCTTCGGCTCTGCCAGAGGTCCTTCGGCCACGAGCCGCAACTCGGGCGCGGTGGGCGCGGGCGGGATCGCTTCGCGCTCGTCGGGATCGATCATCAGCGGCGGCGCGGGCGGCGGCTTCGGCGCGGCGCGGCGCTCTGGCGGATCCAGCAGCTGGCCAATCTCGTCCTCGCCCAGCAGGCGCGCGGGCGGCGGCTCCGGCGTGGGCGGCGGGGGCGCAGCAGCGGGCGGCGGCTCCGGCGTGGGCGGGGGCGGCGCAGCAGCGCGCGGCAGGGGCGCCGCGGCGACGGGCGTGGCGTCGCCGCGGGCGGTGTCGCGTACGGCCGGCGCCGCGGCGCCGAGCTGCTGCGTCAGGTCGCCGGCCTTGCCGGTGACCTCGGCAACGCCGCGGCGGCGGCCGACGCGTACCGCGGTCAGCGAGGCGGGCGGTGTCTCCGGGGTAGGCTGCCCGCCGGGCGGCGTCTCGTCGGGTTTCATTGCGCGCGCTCCGATTTGGCGCTGGAGAAAGTTGCCGCGACGCAGCCTTGGCCGCTCGTGCGGCCCTCCTCAAGACAGGCGCAGCGGCCGTCAAGGAGCGGCGACACCACGCGGTCAAGATAGTGGTCGAGGGCGGCGAGCATCAGCGCCTCCTCGGTCTGATCGAGATGGGCGGCGGCAAGACGGAGGCGCCGGTGCCGCGCCGGGTCGAGCGGCAGCGAGAACTGGCGAAGGGCGTCGCCTCCCTCCGCGGCGGCGGGTGGCGCGGCCGGCCCTTGCGGGCTTGGCACGCGGCTGGTCGAGAGCGTGTGCGCGGCGCCGTCCTTGCCCGAGAGCAGCGCGCCGGTGAGCGATGCCGCCTTGTTGCTCATGCGCCGCTATTCCGGCGAGCCGGACTGGTCGGCGGCGCGGCCACCGGCGTCGCCTTCCTTGGGCGCCACCGACAGCAGCGAGGCGGGCAGCATGGTGCCGTGCTCGCGCCTGAGGCGCTTGCCGAGATATTCCCAGAGCAGCACGATCTCCTCGGCGCAGCGCGCTTCGCCCGGCACTTCCATGACGGTGCGGCCGTCGATCATGGCCGCGGCGAAGCCGGTGCGGTGATGGACGATGACCGGCGCCAGCGTGCCGTGCTGCGACAGCGCCATCACCGCCTCCGAGGTGATGCGGGCGCGCGGCGTCGCGGCGTTGATGACGAAGACCAGCGGCTTGCCGACGCGCTCGATGAGCTCGACGGTGGCGCCGGCGGCGCGCAGATCGTGCGGGCTCGGCCGCGCCGGGATGACCACCAGATCGGCGAGACTGATGACCTCGGTGATGGTCGCCTCGATCGCTGGCGGCGTGTCGACGACGAGGAGCTTGATGCCGAGCTCGCGCATACGCTCGATATCCGCGGCGAACCGCCCCGCGCTGGCGCGCGCGAACAGCGGCGTCTCCGCCGCGCGCGCGTTCCACCATTCCGACAGGCTGCCCTGCGGGTCCGTATCCACCAGCGCCACCGGCCCGAAGCCGGTGCGATCGGCCTGGACGGCGAGATGGCCTGCGAGCGTCGTCTTGCCGGAACCGCCCTTTTGGGACGCGACGGCGATGACGTACATCAATGATCTCCACAGCGCCGCTGCCGGCGCGAAATCCCTGCCAAATTACGCGCCTAAGCGGACAATGCTACCGTAATGGCAGCGATAACGGCATCGGTATTGGAGAACATTTAGGACGGTCTTGCTTAAAAAATCACTGATATTTATTACCGAAAGATTTACCAGCTTTTGCGCGATGGCGGCTTATCACGGGCGCAAGCCTAGGCGTGGCGCTCGGCGAAAACGGCGGCGAAGGCGCGCTTCATCGCCGCGTCGACTTCCGGCATGGCGGCGACGATGCCCCGCTCGGCCAGCGAGGTGACGCCGTGCTCGCGCACGCCGCAGGGAATGATGCCGCGGTAATGCGACAGGTCGGGATCGACGTTGAGGGCGACGCCGTGGAAGCTGACCCAGCGGCGCACGCGCACGCCGATGGCGGCGATCTTGCTCTCGCGCCCGCCGCCCTCGGCGATCCAGATGCCGACGCGGCCCGGCCGGCGCTCGCCTTGCACATTGAACAGCGCGAGCGTGCGGATGAGCCACTCCTCGAGCCGTCCGACGTAAAGACGCAGGTCGGCGCCGCGCCGCTGCAGGTCGAGCATGACATAGCCGACGCGCTGACCCGGGCCGTGATAGGTGTATTGCCCGCCGCGACCCGAGCGGTAGACGGGGAAAAGCTGGGGATCGACGAGATCGCCGTCGGTTGCGCTGGTGCCGGCGGTGTAGAGCGGCGGGTGCTCGAGCAGCCAGACCAGTTCCGGCGCGCTTCCGGCGCGGATCGCGGCGACGCGCTCCTCCATCGCCGCCACCGCCGCGGGGTAGGGGACGGGAGCGTCACTGATCCGCCACTCGATATCGACCATCGCCTCGCCCATGCTCCTTACCTCAGCCTCGCCTCTATCTTGCTATGCCGCGCCGGATTTGGTAATCACCGCCTCATCAGCCGCGCCCCCAAAGGGCCGTTGCTGTCCCGCGGTCGTGGCGGAATTGGTAGACGCGCTAGCTTGAGGTGCTAGTGCCCGAAAGGGCTTGGAAGTTCGAGTCTTCTCGACCGCACCATCCTTATTGCTCCCGATAGATAGGCATCGCGCGCGCTTGCGGCACCGGCCGGGCATGGCTCGACGCGCGACGGTGGTATAGAAGAGGGTCGGAGGCCGCAGGAGAACCGAGCCCATGACCGAGGAATTGCGCGAAAGCGCGCTCGAATACCACCGCCTGCCCACGCCCGGCAAGATCGGCGTCATCGCCACCAAGCCGCTCGCCAACCAGCGCGATCTGGCGCTCGCCTATACGCCCGGCGTCGCCGCCGCCTGCATGGCCATCGTCGCCGATCCCGCGGAAGCCTCGAGCCTCACCGTCCGCAGCAATCTCGTCGCCGTCATCACCAACGGCACGGCGGTGCTCGGCCTCGGCGCCATCGGCCCGCTCGCGGCCAAGCCGGTGATGGAAGGCAAGGCGGTGCTGTTCAAGAAATTCGCCGGCATCGACGTGTTCGACATCGAGGTCGCCGAGCGCGATCCCGACAAGCTCGTCGACATCATCGCCGCGCTCGAGCCGACCTTCGGCGGCATCAATCTCGAGGACATCAAGGCGCCCGAATGTTTCGAGATCGAGGCCAAGCTGCGCCGGCGCCTCAAGATCCCCGTCTTCCACGACGATCAGCACGGCACCGCGATCATCGTCGGCGCCGCGGTGCGCAACGGGCTCAGGCTGGTCGGCAAGTCGCTCGCCCAGGTGAAGCTGGTCGCCTCCGGCGCCGGCGCCGCGGCGATCGCCTGCCTCGACCTGCTGGTCGATATGGGCCTGCCGGTCGAGAACATCATCGTCACCGACAAATACGGCGTGGTCTGGCGCGGCCGCAAGGAGGAGATGGACCCGCGCAAGGACCGCTACGCCAAGGACACCAACGCGCGCACCCTGGGCGAGGTGATCGGCGGCGCCGACATCTTCCTCGGCCTCTCCGCGCCCGACGTGCTCAAGCCGGAGATGGTGGCGAAGATGGCGGAGCGCCCGCTCATCCTGGCACTGGCCAATCCCGATTCGGAGATCAGGCCCGAGCTGGCGAAGGCGGCGCGCCCGGACGCCATCATCGCCACGGGGCGCACCGACTACCCCAACCAGGTCAACAACGTCCTGTGCTTTCCCTTCATCTTCCGCGGCGCGCTCGATGTCGGCGCCACCGCGATCAACGAGGCGATGAAGCTCGCCTGCGTCGAGGCGCTGGCGGATCTGGCGCTGGCCGAGCCCTCGGACGTGGTGGCGGCGGCCTATGGCGATACGCCGCTCACCTTCGGCCCCGACTACCTCATCCCCAAGCCGTTCGATCCGCGCCTCATCCTGCAGCTGGCGCCGGCGGTGGCGAAGGCGGCGATGGATTCCGGCGTGGCGACGCGGCCGATCGAGGATTTCGCCGCCTACCGCCAGCGCCTGTCGCAATTCGTCTTCCGCTCCGGCCTCGCCATGAAGCCGGTGTTCGACCACGCCCGCAGCGATCCCAAGCGCCTCGTCTATGCCGAGGGCGAGGACGAGCGCGTGCTGCGCGCCGTGCAGCAGGTGCTCGACGACCGCCTCGCGAAGCCGATCATCGTCGGCCGCCGCGAGGTGGTGCGGCGGCGCATCGAGAAGCTCAATCTGCGCCTCCAACTCGACCGGGACGTGGCGCTGGTCGATCCCGAGAGCGATCCGCGCTACCACGAATATTGGACGACCTATCACCGCATCATGGAGCGCAAGGGCGTCTCGCCCGATTTCGCGCGCGCGCTGGTGCGGACGCGCGCCACCGTCATCGCCGCGCTGATGGTGCGGCGCGGCGAGGCCGATGCGATGCTGTGCGGCGCGATCGGCCAGTACCACCGCCATCTGCGCCATCTCGTCGACATCCTGGGATTGGTGCCCGGCGCCAGCGCGCCGGCGGCGCTCAGCGCCCTCATCATGCAGAAGGGCATCTATTTCCTGTGCGACACCTACGTCGTCGACGAGCCCGCGGCGGAGCAGGTGGTGGAGATGACCTTGCGCGCCGCCGACGCGGTCAGGCATTTCGGCATCGAGCCCAAGGTGGCGCTGCTGTCGCATTCGAATTTCGGCAGCGCCGACACGCCCTCGGCGCGCAAGATGCGCCAGGCCCTGGCGCTGCTGCGCCAGCGCGCGCCCGCGCTCGAGGTCGAGGGCGAGATGCACGCCGACGCGGCGCTCTCCGAGGAGATCCGCCAGCGGATCTTTCCCCACGCGCTGCTCAAGGGCCCGGCCAATCTCTTGATCATGCCCAATCTCGACGCCGCCAACATCGCCTTGAACACGGTGAAGGTGCTGGGCGACGCCCAGTCGGTCGGCCCCATCCTGCTCGGCATCAACGGCGCGGCGCATGTGGTGACGCCCTCGATCACCGTGCGCGGCCTCCTCAACATGACCGCCATCGCCGTCTATGACGCGCAGGTCACCGCGGCAGCGGCCAAGGGCTGAGTGCTATACATTACACCAGGGTGGTAGCGGCCGCGGGCCGGGCGCGCGACGGAATCTCGCGGGAAAGCGCGCGTTCCGCGCCGCGCGTATCACGTGAAACCTATACATCGTGCGCCGAGTGCTACAGTCCGGGCGCGGATTTGCACCAGAGTCGAACCATCGAGCGCATCATCTCCGGCCCAGCAGCGAGCGTCGGACGAACCATCCTCTATGACGCGCAAGTCTCGGCGGCGGCGAGAGGCTGAGGATCGGAGCCGGGCAAGTCGTCGACAAGCCGAGAATTGTCGGGTTCACAATCGTGGGGTTCCTCGTCGAATGCCATCGGCAGGGACACGGCCTTCAGCCCGCGCGTCGCGAATTGTTCGAGCAGAGCGGGAAGGACGACCAATACAACCGGCTGTCCGGCGAGCGTTCGAGCCGAGCGACCATCGTGAAGCATCAGCACGTCGCCTGCGGCGAGCTTGCGAACGAGCCGACTGAGGACCGCCGCCGGATCGCCGCTGATGCCATCGCAGCCGCGCCGGGCCCAGCCGACGTGGCGCAAGCCGGCGCGGGCGAGGACGGGGTCCAGCAGCGGATTGCGCAGGCCCATGGGAGCACGGAAGAAGCGCGGCGACCGGCCGGCGATGCTGCCGAGGATGCTCTGAGCGACCTCGACCTCGCGGCGCATCGCTCCCCACCCATAGAAGGCGAACGCATGGGGATGTCGGTGGCTGTGGTTCTCGACGCTGTGGCCGCGGCGCACGATCTCGCGCACGATGGCCGTATGGGCGGCGGCATTTTCGCCGACGCAGAAGAAGCTCGCTTTGGCGGCGTAGCGGTCGAGCAGATCGAGCACGTGCGGGGTCGTCCGCGGGTCCGGTCCATCGTCGAAGGTGAGCGCCACCTCGCGGCGGCGGACACTGCGCTCGGGCAGGCGCGCCAGATTGGGTCCGAGCAAGCGGCTCCGCGGGCTCAAGCCCGCGAGACCGAGCACGAGGTGGTTGCCCGCCAGAACGGCGAGCACCCAAGGCAAGGTCGTCGGGAAGGACGCCGCGGCCAGAAGCGCGACGGCATGGATCCAGAGCGAGACCCAGACGGCCGGCGCCGGCGACCACGCGGCCGGCCGGGCCGCTTGAGCGCCGTTATGCTGCAGCGACTGTGCACCGGCGTTCGGCGACAAGGCTATCTGCGCACCAGCGCGCGTCGGAAGTCGGCATCGTGGAGGAGCTTCCCGGTGGCGTCGACCACCGCATCGGACAGCGTCTCGTAGTAGTTTTCCGCCGAGTAGGAACGGCCGAAGCGGCGGGCGGCGCCGGCGGCGGCGCCGTTCCACCGCACCTTGCCGGCGCGGTCGCGCACCGTCACATGCAGCACCACGGTGCCGGCGTAGGTCGTGGTCTCCTCGACGAAGAATTGCCGCACCTCGCCGGACACCACGATTTCGCCTTTGCCGTCGACCATATTGAGCCCGGCATTGCCCAGGATCTCGCTCATATGGCGGGCGACGAACTCGCCGACATCGTCGCGCGTGGTCACCGGCTTGGGCGTCGCCTGCTCGCGGTTTTCCGCGATCAATTCCGGCGGCTTGCGCAAATCGCGGAATTTATCGACCTGAATGTTCGTGTTGCCGATCTCGGTCAGGTTGACCGCGCCGAAATTGGCTTGCGAGGTCGGCTTCCACACCAGGGGGATGTTGTCCAGCGGCGTTTTCGCACAGCCGCACAGGCTCGCCAGCAGCAGCACGGTCGCGATACGGTGAACCGGTTTCATGAACGCTCCTGTTCTTGCTGAACCTATCGCACCGCGACATTGAGGTCTCAACCCAGTAGACCGCTGGTTGTATTTTCGGTCACTTTTATCAGATCG
>WNFB01006218.1_pt1 | contig 14004 bp, 14 predicted proteins | sample 5400501 | NCBI WGS metagenome assembly WNFB01 (sample SAMN13153341, study PRJNA577476) | soil metagenome | isolation source: 200 cm saprolite under Douglas fir tree site 2 hole 1 | place: USA:California | collected 2015-04-18
GTTGGCATTGAAGTTCAGCCCGTCCTTGCCACCGGAGTTGGCCGTCGTGTCGAAGCTATCGCCATTAATGAAACCGGGATCGTACAGGTTCGCGCCGCTGTTGAACAGCACATGCCATGGGCCCTGGCGCGGGAAGCCAATGTTTAGATTCTGCAGGGGCACGTTAGAAAAATTTGCCACCACCACGACATCGTCACCGGCACCGCCGTTCTCCCATCGGTGGTAGGCCAGCGTCTTATTGCCGTTGTCCAAGTGGAAGACGTTCAGATTTTGGCCCGTCAGGCCCCCAGTCTTTCCCTTTAGATTGCGCCTTAGTGCAATCAAATCACGATACATTTGAACGATCCCTTTGAAGTTCGCATCCTCCGCCCGGCTGAAATCCATGTTGGTCGCCGTGTTGAAGCCGAAAGCGCGAGTCTCCAGCATCTCCTGACCCTGAAAAATCATCGGAATTCCGGGCGAGGTCAGCATGATCGCCGCCGCCAGAGTGGAACGCTTCTTGGCAAAAATGCTCTCGTGGTTGTTTATATCGATGAACGTCGGCAGGCGGTTCTGGCCGGGCGGATGACCTACCTGGTCGTGGTTTTCCGTGTAGACAACTCGAGCAAAGACGTCGCTGGCCATTTTCTTTTCGAGCGCGCCCTTGACCGCACCAAGATCGCGATCCAAATCGTTGACCTTGCTGACAACGTCGCGCAAGACATTCACCATCGTGTCATCCCATTGGCTGTTGAATTCGAGACCAATCGGGCCGGATTGCAGCGTGACATCTCCGGAGCTCTGCAAATCCTCGGCGATGGTAATCTTGCTCGGTTGCTTAGGGTCGGTGTTGCGGTAGGACGAGTTGATCTCCCGCAGTAGTTCCGCTCCTTCGTTATTGGCTGTGCGTCCTGGACCAAACGTGCGCATGTCAATTGTGTCGTCGAACCGCAGTCCATCGACGCCGTAGTCGCGGAGCAGCAATAGCGCGTTATCGTTGATGTACTGCCGGACTTGGGGCCGTCCGTAATCCGGGCGCGGACCGAAGCCGGTGTTGGCGCGATCACCACCATATAGAAAGATTCCGCCGGGAATCTCCGAAGTGGTAAAACCGCCGAACTCTTTCAGCAGACTGTTGTCGACTAGATGGTTATAGACCACGTCTACGATCACGGCGATCTGCCGCTGATGGCATTGTTTGACGAATTCCTTGAACTCTTGCGGCGTGCCGTATTTGGACTTTATCGCGAAGAGCTGCACGGGATCGTATCCCCAATCGTGGTCTGCCGGAGTGTGGTCGGAGAACAGCGGATTCTGAGTGATTGGGAGCAGTTCCACCGCATTGATGCCGAGATTCTTCAGGTAGTCCAGTTTTTCTACAGCACCGGCGAACGTGTTGCGAAATGTACCCACGTGCATCTCGTAAATCACCATGGTATTGAAAGTGGGTTCGGTAAAGGCTGGCATACTGAAGTTCGGGTCCACAAGGACTGATTCGGGCTTACTGTCATTGCCCGGGAAGCCAAAGCCGTTGGGCAGGTCAAATCCGGTCAGTTGTTGAGCCCGCGGATCGTTGAATTCGCGTGTGACGCCGCCGCGCCCAATGACATACCGATACCGGTCTCCCGCCTTGGTGCCGGGCACCGTACCTATCCAAGTGGTATCCGCGGGATCGGTGTGACCCGGCTCCCTGGTCAGCCGCACCACCGCGTCTCCATTGATCTTGACGGCGACATCGTCAACGAACGGAGCCCAAACGCGAAATGTGGTGGTTCCGTCGTTGTGCAGGGTCGCGCCGAGCGGGTCTGCCGCGCTCGCCAGCGGCGTTGCAACGAGGAAGGCTGAGACGAAGACCAGCAGGCACTTTGCCAGAAGCCTCGAAGGCAGTGTTCCCGTTTGTAATTGAGCGGACGATATAGACAGTTTGTGATACATAGATAGCTCCTTGGTTCTAAACGCTGGGGCATCCTCTATCCCTGACGTGTGGCGCTCGGGCGTCGGGCAGGTGTTGCACAGCGATCCGTGGCGGTCAAGCACCCCTTCACAGACAAACGCATTCCGAAGCGCAACCCTGGAACTAGACGAACGAACGCGCTGAACCGTCGACTTGCCGCGCCTGCCCAACGCTCATTCGTGGTCGAATCCATCCTCTCATTCGTCGCAGCTCTCCGCGTCTTCTTGTGCAGTATTCTAGCTCCTAGTCTCACAGCCCCAATACCGGATGAGCGCTCGACGACGCTGGCCACGAAACCACCTACCCTGGAAACGCACTACCCGCCGCTCAGGCATTTCATCCGTGCATAGGCGGATTAGGAATGATAAGCGCTTGGGAAGGTTGACAGCATTCCACTTGGACGCGTAGTCGACATCCCGAAGTTGTGACCCGTGCTGCCTCTGGCGGTGAGTCCTGGATTACGGCCCACTTGAATTAGTGCCTACAGATTGCTCCTGATAAACTGGCTTCTGGGAAGTGTGCAAAGGACGGTCAGTACCCTACAGGGGTTTTTGGCGCTGAGGTAGAAGGCCATGATCCATGGACACGAGGAAAGCAGCAGAACACCATGATCCATGGACAACCCGCACCATGCAAGGCGTCGCTGCCAACTACCCAGAAATATTTGGAGCCGTCGAACGAAACAGAGAAGCAGCTTGAGGCGATGAAGTTGCCGTTTTAAGAACGGCAAACGAGCGGGCTCTATTTGCCTCTCCTTATATCAATTTGGTTCTGAATCCAGGCATCACCCGCGGCCTCGATTTCTTCATCGCTAAATTCGATGTCCTTCCAGGCAATCTCTTCTTTCGGTTTTACCTTTTCTCGTTCCACGATCCTTCGTTCGATGGACTCAACGAATCGAAGGGTATTAGAGATGTCATTGAAGATCAAAACGCTCTCGTTGTTATTCAAGATCGGATTGTCATGAGCGAGACTTTGATTGTTTCGGACATCATTGAAAGCGTCGAGCACCGAGATTGACGACTTTAAGATCCTTTCCGACATCTCAGATTCAAGCAGGTTGTTCTTTTGTAGAAATTTCACATAGAGCCCAAATAGGCTGTGGAGAGGTGTCTCCTTCTCAAAACCGATCCCATGCCTGCCGCATAGTTCTCTCACGTACTTAATGACGAAAGTGTGCAGTCTGTCCAGAGCTTGCTCCGGCTGATTTTTCTCGATACTTTCCCTGATCGATTGGGCCAAGAGCCCAAAATCTTTGTCGCTTGAATTTGGAGTGAGTGCAACAATATTTTCGACGGGCCCCTCACTCTCCAACCTTGTAACGATCTTCTTGCACTCCTCGTACAATACGGGGTTGAACACTTGATAGCCATACAACGGGGCGGCCTTTTGAAGCTTCCAGTATTCAATCATTCCGCGTAACAACCTGGCCACAAGATAGGTCGATTCCGTGTCCCAGAATGCACGTAGACGACTCGCCTTCGATCCAGAATATTTGTCGGAATAGATCTCAACCCCTGTGTGCTCCAAGACAAACTCGTCGAATGTCCGATTGGAAAAATCACAGACGTAACCCGACTTCATTTCCAAATAGTTTTCTAACTTGAGTTTCCCGGAACTTTTGAGATTTGCCATACGATTACATTTCTCCCCGAAACGCCTTGTCGAGAATCGAAGGAGTGATGGCATCGAGTTCTGTCGAGGTCTCTGCCTGCAAGGCTTCTAACGAGTCCGTTTGTTCTTGCAGGTCGTCGAGATAAGCAACAATCTGCCTTTGCTTAGGAAGGGTAGGGACAAACGTGATGTGATCTTCCAAGAGTTCCTTTCGCACCCCGCTTTGACCAGAAGTCCTCTGTGAATCTTCTTCGACCTTCTGATGTAGACGCGGTTCCTTTAGGAGATAGAAAAGAAAGTCCTTCGACAGCCGTTCCGGGTCCGGCGAGGCTTTCATGAGCGCCACGTTATAAGCCCCCTCGATTCCACGAAGAATTTGAAAGATCGGTGGCCCATATCGTCCGATCATTACATCATCCCCGGAACAAAATTTTCGAACCGAGTCTCTGTGAACGTAGGTCATGTAATCGTCGGATTTGTAATCACGAATCTGAATCAAGCGCACATAGCCGTCGCGGGGCTGATAAGCAAATTGGAGTTTCGGCGGCTGTGATCCGCCTTGGAACGTGCATACGTTGCCAAGACGAGTTTGGTTCTGTCCGCGCTCCGCCGCATCATCGGGCCATACGTCCTTGAAAAATCAATCACAAGGCCTTTCAATCGTTCCATCAACCGGCGCCATGCAGCGGGTGACCGTTCGAGCGGAGCTTTAGTTCCGCTATCAAGTTCCCGGTCGACTTCTTTCAGGACATCCTCTGGCTCGCCACTTGGTAGTGTCTGAAATCTGCGTTGAATAGCGTTGGCGGCGTCTCAATGGGTGATAGCTGAGTTCGCCATCACGGTTCCGGCGATCGGCCAATGTTCGATTTTCAGCTTGCCCTTATCCTGCACTAGTAAACTGATTCCGCTCTTTTCCCGGCGTCCGTGAAAAATCGCTTTGCTATCCCAAACGTGATATCCACCATGACCTCTCTTTTGCACGATGAAAGTGTGGGTTTCGTCCCTCAGACCCATCGTGCAGAAGTTTCCAAGCATCAAGCCGCCACTTATTGCACTCGTCGTTACGACCTGGTACTCGGTAGGATAATCAGCTTCGTTTGGAACTTTCTCCGCCCAAACGACCGTCACTAGAAGAAGACTCACCAGCAGATATTTCATGTGTGCGCCTCGCCACAGAGCGGCGGGAATTATCTCACATGCGGCGTATAAATAGCTTTCGGTTTGGCGACTACTCGGCAAATATCCGGCTTGGCACGTGAACGGTGGCCTTTTGCTCAAATTGCCAGAACTTGATGGCAACGATGCGATCCACAACCGTACTGCGCACGGTACAGCTGTCCATCTCGCCCGTGCCTGCTGGAGATTGGCTTCTTGGTAGGGACCTACCTTAATACCAGGACTTGGTCCCAGGGCGGCCCTGCATTGCACCGACGGAACCCGACGATTAAAGTGTCAACGCAGTCCGTCGGCGATGTAGATTGCGTACAGGCCGCGACGCATCCGATACGCGGCGATTTTGCCATCGCCCGATGCAACCAGGCGCGCATACATCGACCCCATTGTCGACGTGGGTTCCACCTACGTAGCATCGCGATTAGAGGATTCAAATGACTACAATGAACACGATTGTCCGAGCGGCGATTCACCCGAGTATTGGAATAGCTCGAGTCGGCGACAGCACAGATGCGTTCTTCATCGGGCCAGAGCTTCCCTACCCAACCCCGGCTCCTGAAGGTGGATACAAGGACACTAGCGGGTTTCTCAAGCGTCAGGCGGCGAGGTACAGGATTTTCGGCTACGACTCACACAACCGTGTAGTGGAAGAGCTGACCTGCGACAATGCCGAGATCGAATGGACTGTCCACGTCGCTAACAAGAAGGCGGCTTGGTATTGCTTCAACGTTGCGCTCGACATCCCCGAGGCAGTCCCCGTTCCACGTCGAAACGCAAATTTCGCGGGACCTGCACGTAATCGTCTAACCATTGATCCTGGGCCACGCTCCATCTCCGGAAGGAGCAAGCAGGGCAACGGCTATCAGTTTGATACCGGCATTTTCCTGGGACAGAACGTATATCTCGGCGAGCTTCGCACCGACGCGGACGGGGGACTGATCTTCCTTGGTGGCCGCGGCGTTTCCGCCACTCCCTTCCCCAACAACACGGCCATTGACTTTGCGAATAGTGACGGCTGGTATGACGACACATCGGATGGTCCAGTGAACGCGACGGTTACGCTGGGCGGCAAAACCATTCCGGTGGATCCGGCGTGGGTGGTGGTTGCGCCCCCCAATTACGCTCCCGAAGTCATCTCCATCCAAACCATGTACGACGTAATGGTCGACGCCTACCATGGTTGGTGGCTCCAACCTTTGGAAAAAGTCTCGTTCCGGGAGCACATCTATCCTATTCTCTTCCAGTTTTGCCAGGCCCAATGGGTCAATTATGGTTTTCATGTTCAGTTTGGCTGGGGAGCGCCGTATGACTTCCTGCGATCTTCCTACTTCGAAAGGTTGAGCAGCGACAAGGTCGAATACAAAGAGATCCGGCGGCAGCTTTTCAACATTTTTCGCGATCCCGATTACAAAATGCTGGATGTCCACGCCTGGCCGCAGGTGTACGGGGACAACATGAATGTGCCCGCGACAGACGCGCGTCAGTTCCTGGCACTTACCAAGACGCAGCACAACCTCCTGAAGCGCTGGGTTGAAGGCGACTTCATCTCCGATTTTGATCCCAAGCGGATTCCTCCCAACACCATCGATGAGCTTCCTCTTCAGGATCGTCCGGCAGTTCTCGATAAAGCCGCACTATATTTCTGCATGGGAGGCCCATTCCACCCAGGATGTGAGATGACGTGGCCGATGCGGCATCCCAGCATGTACTACGTACCCTTCCGAATTCGTCCTCGCGCGCCACACAACCCGGAACCAGACTATGGGGACCTGCTCACCCCCGCCGTCATCAGCAGCAGCGACGGACCGTTGTCGGCCAGTGGACCCGGTGACCTCACACGATGGATGGCGGTTCCGTGGCAAACTGATACCGCCAGTTGCCGGGCTGGATATGAGGCTGAATACGATCCCTACCTTCCAACCTTCTGGCCGGCCCGAGTCCCTAACCATGTTCTGGCTCAAACGGACTACGAAACCGTGATGAACCGCAAGTTGCCCTTACACGAGCGCATGCTTGCGTTCGCTACCCGTTCTCAGTGGTATCGAGGTCTGGAAGGCGCCTGGGTTGACCAGATCAATCAAATGATCGTTGATTTCTCCAAACTGGGAGTGGTGGAGCGAAGACCAGGTCCGGGAGACCGCGAGTTTCCTGATGTCATGCTAGTCGAGTCTCCGCCGGGCATCGGGCTGACCGCAGCTCGCGAGAAGAACAATGTTATTGGACATGTCGGGAAGAGGCGTCGGCATCACGACCGGCGCTGAGTTCGATCTGGTGGTCATCGGGGCTGGGCCGGCCGGATCAGCGGTCGCCATCACGGTCGCCCGGACCGGAGCCCGTGTGCTTTTGCTCGATCCCATCCTCGATCGCAACAGCGATCACAACAACGACCAGAGTTTCAAAGTCGGTGAGTCCTTGCCTCCGGCTGCAAACCCAATACTGCAGGCCCTGGGTGTTACTAGACAGTTCCTGGCCGCCAAACACAGCCTCTCCTGCGGAGTCCAATCATCGTGGGGAAGCCCGCGGTTGCGAAACTCAGACTTCATACGCGACCCGCGCGGGCATGGTTGGCATTTGGATCGGTTGAAGTTCGATGCCATGTTGCGCTCCTTAGCGTTAGCCCAGGGAACACAAATCGAAATACCCGCCCGGGTGATTCGCGCGGAGCGGACTTCAGAAGCGGTTTGGGAAATCACCTACCGCAACGATGCGGAGTCACGCGCCGTGCGGACACGATGGGTGGCTGACTGTACCGGCCGCCAGAGCTGGTTTGCAAGGCAGCAAGGGGCTCAGCGCATTCACGACGATCGCCTGGTCGCATTTGTTGGCATCTTCAGTTTGGCGGAACTCTATCGGACCGAACCGTCTAATACAGCAACTCTGATCGAATCCGTTCCGCACGGGTGGTGGTATACCGCGGCCCTACCCGGTGGCAGGCGGGTTGTCGTATACCTCACGGATGCCGATAGTGAGCAAGTCAAGCGAGCGTGTACTAAGGCCGGGTTCCTGTCATTGCTAGCCGAAACGCATCATGTTGCGCCGAGTGTTGAACATTATCGAACGAGCGAAGTCGCTCTCCAGGCCGCTCGGGCAAACAGTTCACGGCTGGACAGGTGCTGGGGCCCGGGATGGGTGGCGGCCGGAGATGCCAGTATGTCGTTTGATCCCCTTTCATCCCAGGGCATTTTCAATGCACTATACTCGGGGACGAAGGCAGGACAGGCACTACAGCATGGGATTCGGGGCGATCTCTCACTTCTTTCCAGCTATGAAGAGAGATTGCGAAAAATCTACAGCATCTACCTGTCCAGCCGAAACGTGTACTACGGCCTCGAGCGCCGGTGGCCTTTCAGTCGTTTTTGGCAACGGAGAAGGAGTGAGTACGCAGTAGCATAGGCGTTCTCCCAAGTTGGGGACTGTTGCGCGTCAGCTCGAGCACCGTAGCGGCTTTGCTGGACCTTGAACTTGGAACCTCCGAACTCACAACCCGCCGCGCCCCGCTCGCAACCTGCAAACAGGGTTGGCCACTATCAGATCCTCGAGAAGCTCGGTGCTGGCGGCATGGGAGAAGTGTACCGCGCCAAAGACGAGGTTCTGGGCCGGGATGTGGCGTTGAAGTTTCTCCACCCCGCCCTGTCCTCCGACGAAGCAGGCCGCAAACGACTGTTGCGCGAGGCCCGCACTGCTTCTTCCCTGAATCATCCCAATATCTGCACGATTTATGAAGTCGGCGAATCCGATGACACGACCTACATTGCGATGGAGTATCTGAAAGGCCGCACGTTGAGCAGCATGGTCCACGGCGAGCGGCTGACCGCCGATGATGTCTACCGTTACGGCCTGCAGATCGCTGATGCACTCGCCTATGCCCATACCCACGGCGTGGTTCATCGTGACCTGAAGAGCGCCAACGTAGTTGTAACCAAGGAAGGATATGTCAAGGTGCTCGACTTCGGTCTGGCCAAGAAGCGTGCAAACGCCGACACGGGAGAAACGCTGTCAGAGACCCTGACTGAGCAAGGGTCGATCGTGGGGACCATCCAGTACATGGCTCCTGAAGTCCTGCGGGGCGCAGAAGCCGACGCTCGGGTTGATGTTTGGGCGTTGGGCGTCATTCTTTATGAGATGTCGACCGGCAAGCTTCCCTTTGATGGCCGGACGCAGTTTGAAGTAACTTCCGCGATCTTGCGAGATCGTCCCACGCGGCTGCCGATCGAATTGCCTTCCCGCTTGCACACGGTCATCGCGCGTTGTCTGGCCAAAGATTCTGAAGAGCGTTACCAGAGTGCCGCGGAGGTTAAGGTCGCGCTGGAAATGATGGACTCAGGGGACCGGCTCCGCCTTGTGCCTCCTCGCTGGGCGTTGCTGTGGAAGCCGATCCTGCTTGCCGTTCTGAGTGTGGCTCTGTTGGGCGGCGCCGCTGCCTTCTGGTTCAGCCGCCCGCACCGGACGGCGATCACGTCAACTCAACCACAAATCGAGTCCCTGGCGGTTTTGCCGCTGATGAATCTTTCGGGAGATGCGCAACAGGAGTACTTGGTCGATGGCATGACGGAGATTCTGATCACCGATCTGGCCAAGATGGGATCGCTGAAGCGCGTGATCGCTCGAAATTCGGTGATGCAGTTCAAGCATTCAGACAAGCCACTCCAAGCAATCGCGGAACAGTTGCACGTAGATGCCCTGGTGACCGGGTCGGTTATGCGTGCTGGCAACCACTTGCGAGTTACCGCGCAGTTGATCGAGCCATCTACCAGCAACAATCTCTGGGCTCAGGAATACGATCGCGAAGTGACCGACGTCTTGAGCTTGCAGAACGACATAGCTCTGGCCATCGCGCGTGAAATAAAGATTAAGGTCACACCGGAGGAGCAGGCCGCCCTAAGCAACACTGCGACGGGGAATCCGGCAGCGCGTGAAACATATCTCAAGGCGAGATACTATTGGAATAAGAGGAATGCTGAAGCAGTCCAGACCGGGCTGAAGTACTTCGAGCAAGCAATTCGTGAAGATCCCAAATACGCTCCGGCTTATGCCGGGGTTGCCGACAGCTATATAGTTCTTGCGGATTTAGAAGCCCGGCCTTCGGCGCAGTCCCTTGTCAAAGCCAAGGCGGCCGCAACCAAGGCACTGCAGATTGACCCCAATCTGGCCGAAGGGCATGCATCGCTGGGTTCAGTTTACAGTTTCGATTATTCCACCCTGCGGGAGTCCGAACGCGAGTTCAAGCTGGCACTGCAGTTGAATCCGAACTATGCGACAGCCCTGCATTGGTATGCCATGGACCTGGTAATAGAAGGCCGTCTGGACGAGGCCCTGGCGATGTCGCAGCGCGCCCGAGAACTGGATCCTCTATCACTCATCATCAATTCGTATGCTGGGCTCGTGCTGTATTTGAAACGGGACTATGGCAAGTCCATCGAACAGCTGCGGAATACGCTGGAACTGGACCCGAACTTTGATGCGGCGCACGACTTTTTGGCGCGGGCCTTACTGCAAGCTGGAGACCTGCAGGCGGGGATACTGGAAGCGAAGAAATCCGTGGAGATTTCAAAGGGAGTGCCGGATACGGTCTCGATCCTGGCCTACGCCGAAGCGGTAGACGGCAAAAAGGCGGACGCACTGGATATTCTCAATGGTTTGAAGTCGTCCCGCGGCTTTCTCCCGCCAGAGGCAGCCTTCGTGTACGCCAGGCTTGGGGATAAAGATGCGGCTTTTCGCGTGCTTGAGGAAAGCCGGAAGAACGGCCGCCTTTGGTCAATCTCGCTGAAAACCGAACCGGCATTGGATCCGCTTAGGACCGACCCACGTCTTGTCGCTTTAACGCAGTCAGTGTTGCCCTAGCCCGTGGAGTCTGACGAATTTCCTTGACAAGTCTCCCAGAATAGAGTTCTTTTGTGAGCTGCAAGAGTTCCCTTTTCGACGCTATTAGCCCAAGAAAGGAGAATCTATGAGCGACGCAAAATCTGAAAAAGGTACTTTGATTGCGCTGGAGCGGCCGACGGCGGGCCAGAGCCTCGCCGCAGTCCACGGCGAGGATCTGGTCGACCACGTTGGAGGGCACCATGTCGCGCTCCCTGGTCGTCACATAGAGCTCGGCCAAGTCGGTGGGCACCGCGTAAATATGGATAGGCTAGCTCCGCCAAAGCGCAAGTCGGCCTAGCGCTTGCCCGAACCGGGTTTTCTCGCAAAGACAATGCATCAGTACTGCGGAGCGTAGCTGTGTGCTTATCGCCCGCTTCGCAACTGCTGAGAGCGCCGGGCTTCGCAACAGCTCCTGCACGAATGTCTAATTCGGCCTTCGCCCGCACAAGCCCGGCGGCGTCGATGCAGGCTGTAGATTCCAAATGAGCGCCACTTCCCTCACACACCAACTCGAGGCCTTGAATTCCGGGAGCAAGCACTTTCATTCGGGAACGCACCGCATCATTGCACCTGAAGAAACATTGCGAAGGGTTCAGCCCCTGCTGCCGGTCATGGGGATCACGCGAATTGCCAATGTTACAGGCTTGGATTGCATCGGCATTCCAGTGGTTATGGTATGCCGGCCTAACTCGCGTTCCATCGCAGTTTCCCAGGGCAAGGGGACGACCCTAGTTGCAGCCAAGGCGTCTGGCGTCATGGAATCGATTGAGGGATATCACGCTGAACACATCACTCTGCCGCTGAAACTGGCCAGCTACGAAGAACTGCAATACACCCATGCTCTGGTTGAGGTCAATGCGCTGCCGCGCCCCAATCCGGACGTGTTTCATCCCAACGTGCAGGTGCTCTGGATCGAAGCTCGCGATCTGCTGCGGAAAGAAAACCTCTGGCTCCCGTACGAACTGGTTCATTTGAACTACACTCTTCCGCTGCCGACCGGCTCGGGGTGCTTCGTTGCCAGTTCGGACGGTCTCGCCTCCGGCAATCACATCCTGGAGGCAGTCAGCCACGGCATTTGTGAACTGGTGGAGCGCGACGCGGTCACTTTGTGGCGTCTGCGTGGACGCGCCGGGCGCGAACTCTCCGGACTGGATCTGGAATCTATCGATGACGAGCCGAGTTGTCAGGTCCTGGCTCAATTTGAGCAGGCAGGTATTGCCACCGGCGTGTGGGATGTGACCAGCGACATTGGCATCCCCGCATTTTTCTGTTTCATAGCGGAACGGAAGCCCAATCCGCTCCGTCCCATTCCGTTCGGAGGTGGCGCTGGCTGCCACCCTTGTAAGGAAATCGCCCTACTCCGTGCGCTAACCGAAGCCGCACAATGCAGGCTCACGGCGATCGCCGGATCTCGCGACGACTTCTTCCGCTCCAAGTACGATTTCTTCCGTGATGACAAGACGGAAAGGTTCAACCGCGAATTCCTGGCGCACAATGGATGCCTCCGCCGTTACCAAGACATCCCGAACTTTGAGGGAGAAACGCTGCAGGATGACGTGGAATGGGAACTGCGACGCTTGGAATCAGCCGGATTGCAACGGGTGTTGGTAGTGGATCTGACCCGGCCCGAATTCCGTATTCCGGTGGCGCGGGTGGTCATACCTGGGTTGGAACCGGGGTGCAGTTCAATGGATTACTCCTTTGGGCACCGCGCACGCGCCATCCTGGAGACCGCCGCATGAGCGTGTATGTGTTTGTGGGACCAACCATCGGACCCGACGAAGCCTCGAAGGAGCTCGATGCGATTTTTCTGCCGCCGGCCGCCCAGGGGGATGTTTATCGGATCGCCTCGGAAGGGGCCCGAGCCATCGGGATTATCGACGGCTATTTCGAAAATGTTCCCGCGGTCTGGCACAAGGAAATCCTTTGGGCCATGAGCCAGGGCGTTCATGTGTTCGGCGCTGCAAGCATGGGGGCGTGCCGGGCGGCGGAATTGCAAGCGTTCGGCATGGTAGGTGTTGGCCAGATCTTCGAACTTTTTCTGCATGGGAAACTCGAAGATGACGACGAAGTAGCGGTTGCACATTGCCCTGCGGAGTTTGGTTATCGCCCTACATCAGTAGCTATGGTCAACATTCGTGCAACTCTGGCGGCTGCGCGGGCAAATGCCATTATCGCGGAGGCGACTTGCAGAAGACTCGAGCGCATAGCCAAGGACCTTTTTTACCCGAACCGTCGCTATGAGCTAGTCATCGAGCAGGCCATCCACGAAAAGCTGCCTGGGCCGGAGTTGAGTCGTTTCGCGGACTGGTTACCTTCTGGGGCAGTGGACCAGAAACGGATCGATGCCCTAGCAATGCTGCGAACCATGCGTCGTCAGATTGCCGCTGATGCTAAACCTAACCGAGTAGGATTCTTCTTCGAACATTCATGGGTGTGGGAGCAGCTTGTTCGAGAATCTACTGGTGCTTCAAGCAATAGTGCCACCGATGAAAACGCAACCGCCTCACACCCGGCTGGTGCCCGCTAACAATAATCACATCTTCGGTCCGAGGAAGCCACCCTATGCAGGTTTGCTCATTTCTTCCCTCAGCCACTGAAATTCTTTATGCGCTAGATCTGAGTGATTTGGTTGCTGGCGGAGCGTTCGAACGCGATTATCCCCCCAGAAGCCCGGCTGAGGTAATCGTAGGTTGCCTAGCCAGGCAGATTCGGAAGCAATCCAGTGTTGCTGACATGTCGGGTGAGAAGTCGCATTCACCCGGCACGCTGCAATGGAACGGCAGAGTTGGTGCAGGTGGACCTGGCCAGTTCGCCGCGGGCCGATTTTGTACTCGTCCACATGATTGGTGACACTCTTGGGAGCTAGGAATTCAGCTCGAACAACCCCGCGAAGGAGCAGTTTGACAAGATAATCCGCACCGTGGAAATGACGCGGCACCATCTCTTGACCCGGGACAGGTAAGCTCTGGTGGGCCTGATACTTGCTGGTCTCATCGTGCTTGGAAAAGCTGCCAAGAACCGCAGCTTTCCCACATTTCCACCGTGCCTGCTACTTCTAGCTAACAAATGCTGGTTTTTCATGAATGCGGAGTGTCACTAATCATTCTGAACGAGAACATTCTCTGAATCCGGTCAACACCCACTGCCAGCGTGTCAATCAGGTTGAAGCTCTTCGTATGCTTGGCCAGAACCGGCGTAAACGCGCCTGTTCTCGCCAACTACGGGGTACTTTCGGGATCTTCGTTATTCGTCTGCGATTACTAGTGCTCCTCGCAGCAGGCGCTGCTGCGGTGGCTTGCTGCGAAGGTTTTCCCACGTGGCAGTACTGAAGGCTGAAACGTGAACACTCGTTTCCGAATTGAGCTCTGGAAACTGAGATTTACGGTTCTCGCCTTCCGTCTAACCGGCAACTCGTAAGT
>WNFB01003406.1_pt1 | contig 13989 bp, 13 predicted proteins | sample 5400501 | NCBI WGS metagenome assembly WNFB01 (sample SAMN13153341, study PRJNA577476) | soil metagenome | isolation source: 200 cm saprolite under Douglas fir tree site 2 hole 1 | place: USA:California | collected 2015-04-18
TGCCAGCGCCCGCGCGCGCTCCAGCAGGTCGCCTTCGCAGTCGTCATAGCCGTGCGCCACCATGGCGCCGTGCAGGGTGAACACAATGCCGTCGACCGGGAGCGCGCGCTCGAGCTGGCCGAGGATGTCGTCGCGCATGCGCTCGTAGGCCTCGCGCGCCGCCGGCCCGCCGGGCTGCGCCGCGTAGCAGGCGCCCGCGATCACCTCGAAGCCGTCGCGCCTAGCGCGCTCGCGCGCCACCCAGCAGGCCGCCGTCTGGTGCGACGGCTTGTCCTGGTGCTGCCCGGGCGGCAGGTAGAGCTTCTCGACGAAAGCCTGATAGGAGGTCGGCAGCGGCAGGAACGTGTTGGCCTCGAGGCCGAGCGCCGCGGTGAAGATGCGCATTGCGTCGTTCTCTTTGTTGATCCCTCCCCCGCGAAGCGGGGGCTCCCTCTCCCTGCTTGCGGGGAGAGGATGGGGGTGAGGGGGATTCTCCACAAACTGAGTGCGTCGAGAGTCCCCCTCACCCGACGGCCTTCGGCCGTCGACCTCTCCCCGCAAGCGGGGCGAGGTGGAGCGCGCTGCACCGCATGCGCATCTGCCGCAAGCGGGGGAGGTATCAGGTCTTCTCGATATTCCAGAACGGGATCACCTCCGGGATTTTGAGCACGCCGCGCAGGTTTGAGCGGTAGGCGACCGGCGAGAGCCACTGGCCGAGCCACACGTGCGGCACGAAATTCCAGGCGTTGCGCTGGATCTCGCGCGCGACCGCCTTCTGCTCGTCGAGCGTCGCGGCGGCGGCCCACTTGTCGCGCAGCTTCTCGTGCGCCTCGTCCGCCGGCCAGCCGAACCAGCCCTTGTCGCCGGTCGCCGCGTGGCCGGCGAGCGCGATCGGGTTGGCGACGGCGGCGCCGCCCGCCCAGGTGATGAAGATGTTCCAGCCGCCCTGGTCCGGCGGGTTCCTGACGGCGCGGCGCGTCACCACGCCGCCCCAGTCGGAGGTGGCAAGCTCGGCGTTGACGCCGGCCTCGCGCAGGCGCTGGGCGACGATCTGGGCCGAATTGTTCATGAAGTCGATGTTGGTCGCGTGCAGCACGACGACCGGCCGCCCGTCATAGCCGGATTTCTGGAACAGCTCCTTCGCCTTGGCGAGGTTCGGCGCGCTCTTGAACCACGCGGTGTTCTCGTCGTTCTCCATCGCGCTGCCGCAGGTGAAGTCGGACGCACATTTGCGATAATATTTGGGATTGCCGAACGTCGCCTTCATGAACTCCTCCTGATCGATCAGGTGGAGCATGGCTTGGCGCGCCTCGACCCGGGTGAACGGCGGATAGAGGAAGTTCATGCGCAGCCAGCCGACGTTGCCGGTGCGGTTGAGCACCTCGATCTTGATGTTGCGATCGCCTTCGAGCACGTCGATGAGGTCGATCGGGGGAATCTCGAAGAAGTCGATCTCGCCGTTGCGCAGCGCCTGCAGCGCCGTCTGCGAATCGCCGACATTCTCGAACACGACCCGATCGACCTTGGCGGTCTTTGCGCCGGCCATGCCGGAGGGCGGCTCGGCGCGCGGCACGTAGGACGGATTGCGGTCGTAGACGTAGCGCACGCCCTGCTTGGTCTCGTCGCGATTGAAGGTGAACGGCCCGGAGCCGATGAACTCGGTGACCTGCTGATTGGGATCGGTCTCGGCCTCCTTCCTGCGCATGATGAACAGCAGCGGCGTCGAGGTCTTCGCCATGTTCTCGATCACCAGGCCGTACGGTTCCTTGAGGGCGATCGTGAAGGTCTTGTCGTCCTTTTTGGAGATGTCCTTGACGCGAAGCATCATGTGCTGGCCGGCGCCGTCGCGCGCGGCCCAGCGGCGGATCGAGGCGACCACGTCGTCGGCCGTCACCGCCGCGCCGTCGGAAAATTTCAGGCCGTCGCGCAGCTCGAACGTGTAGGTCAGCTTGTCGTCGGACATGCCCCAGCGGCCGACCATCTGCGGATGCGGCTTCATGTTCTCGTCGAGCGCGAACAGCGTGTCGTAGATCATGGCGCCGTGGTAGGCGGTGATGTTGGCGGTGGTCCAGATCGGGTCGAACGCACGCAGGTCTCCCTGCATCACGGCCCGGACGGTGCGCGACGCAGGAGGCGTCTGCGCGCGGGCGATACGCGGCGCACCGGCGATGGCCGCCGCCGCAAACGAATGCTGCAAGAATTTTCGGCGCGTCGTGCCCATCGCAAAGCCTCCCACGGTCTTTCGTTTGCGCGATTAACTCACGGAAGCCGATGCTCGAGCAAGCGGGGGGCGCTTTACTCTCCCCGCTTGCGGGGAGAGGTCGGCGACCCGGACTTGATCCGGGGGAGCCGGGTGAGGGGGCCTCTGAGGAAAGCGCGCACTCACAGACGCCCCCTCACCCCGACCCTCTCCCCGCAAGCGGGGAGAGGGAGTCACGCCCACGGCTTGCCGGCGAGCAGCTGGTCGGCGAGGGCCTGAGCGGCGGCGTCGAGCAGGCGCTCGCCCTTTGCGGCGCTCGCCTTGCGGGCGTCGCCGATGACGCCGCTCGCGGTGATCTCGCGGAACGAGCGCGGGCGGCTGAGCGGCGGATTGAGGATCGAACCGGGGCCCGCCGGCATCGGACCGAAAGCGTCCGGCAGCCGCGCGCGGTCGACGAGATCGGGCGCCACCGCCAGCATCATCGAGGTCTCGGCCTCGCATGCGTGATGCACCGAGCGCTGGTCTTCGAGAATTTTGGCGAACTCGGTTTCCGCGAGCACCCAGTAGGTGGCGACCGCGATCGGCGCGCCGAGGTCGCGCGTCAGTTCGCCGGCGATGACGTTGAGGCCGGCGACGTTGCCGCCGTGCCCATTGAGGATGAGGATGCGGTGGAACCCGTGGCGCAGGATCGAGCCGCACAGGTCGCGCAGCACGGCCTGATACGCCGGAAAGCTCAGCGTGAAGGTGCCGCCGAACGCCATGTGATGCTCGGCAAGCCCGCACCACAGGGTCGGAGCGACGACCACCGCCATGCGGTCCGCAAGGCGCCGCGCCGCGCGGCGCGCGACCTCGCCGACCAGGACGGCGTCGACCGAGGTCGCCAGGTGCGGCCCGTGCTGCTCGGTCGAAGCGACGGGCAGGACGACCAGCGCGTCCGCTTGCGCCCGCTCGCAGAGCGCGGCGGCGCTCAGCCGTCCCCACTCGATCTCCATGATGGCTTCCCCGCTGCGCGCAGGCCGGGACTGCGTGCCAGGACAGGAGGTTAGACCAACCCGGCGGAGGTCTCAGGAGCGGGGATGCTTATTTTTCATTCCGCAATGCACAAAAGATTGACTTGCCACAAAATGAACGAACGTTAATTTTAACAGTTGTACGAGTGGGGAACTGGCTGGGCTGCAAGAAGGTAATATAATGCCGGCAAATCCTGCCAACCGGATCGACGGGATCGATTTCTGGCGCGGCTTCGCGCTGCTGACGATCTTCATCGACCACGTGCCGGAAAACATCTTCCAGCACGTCACGCAGAGAAATTTCGGCTTTTCCGACGCCGCCGAGCTGTTCGTGTTCCTGTCCGGCGCGTCGGTCGCGCTCGCCTACGGATCGCGCTTCTTCCGCGGCGAGACCGTGGCCGCCGTTCGCGCCGTCCTGCGCCGGGCGTTCACGCTCTACTGGGTCCAGGTCCTCACCTCGCTGCTGATCATCGCGATCTTTGCGGCGGCTGCCTTGTGGTGGGACAACGACGACCTGATCGATGACGACGACCGCGACGCCGTGGTGTCGAGCCCGCTGACCGGGATTTCCGGCATCGTGGCGCTCCTGCACCAGTTCGAGAACGTGAATATCCTGCCGCTCTACGTCGTCCTGCTGCTGATCACGCCGGCGCTGCTGCTGCTGGCGCGCCGCAGCGACTGGCTGATGCTGCTCGCCTCCGGGCTGATCTACCTCGCCGCGCGGCTGTTCGAGCTCAACGTGCCGAGCTGGCCGCTCGACGGCGGCTGGTACTTCAACCCGCTCGCCTGGCAGCTCATCTTCGCCATCGGCCTGTTCGTCGGACGGCGGCTGCGCAGCGGCGGCATCCCCTACGACCGCCGGCTGTTCGCCCTTTGCCTCGCGGTGGTCGTCGCCTCGTGCGTCGTGGTGACCAACGGCTTCGGGCTCGTGCCGGATCTGTGGAGCGACATGCGCGAGGTGCTCGATCACGGCAAGACCGATCTCGGGCTGGTGCGCATCGTGCACTACTTGGCGCTCGCCTATGTGATCGGCCATTCCGGCCTGACCCGGCTGCTGCGGCGAAGTTTCGTTTTCTCGCCGCTCGCGCTGATGGGCCGCCACAGCCTGCCGGTGTTCTCGGCCGGCTGCGTGCTCACCGCCCTCGGCGAGGTGATGGTGGAGACGCGCCCCGAGGATTTCGCCCATACGCTCGAGCTGGGCGCCGTCATCGTGGCGGCCGGCGTGCTTGCGCACTACGCGGTCGCCCATCTCATCGGGGTCTACCGCAGCGTCGAGCGCCGGCCGGTGCTGGTTGTCGCGACCGTCATGCCGTCCCCGCCGCTTGCGGCAGAAGCCCGGGTGCTGGAGCCGCAGGCGGAACTCGCCGCCAGCCTCTCGTCGCGCTGAGCGGACGGGTAGACTCTCACACCGGCGTGATCCCCCGCGCGGCGCACCCACTTTTTCCGATCATGCTGTAAAATCCGTCTCGGCCGTCCTGCCGAACGGAGAGCTTGCGCATGACTGATATCACCCGCCGCCGCCTGCTCGCCGGCACCGCGCTGGTGGCCGGCGCCGGCACGCTGGTCGATCCGCTTGCGGCCGCGGCGCCGCCCGCGGGCGCCCAGGTGCCGGGGCTTTACCGCTACAAGGTCGGCGACTTCGAGCTCACCGCCATCTATGACGGCGTGTGGTATCGGCCGATCGACGACAAGTTCGTCCGCAACGCCGCCTATGGGGACGTGCAGCGCGCGATGGCGGACGCGTTCATGCCGGCCGAGAAGCTGGCGACGCCGTTTACGACGCTGCTGGTCAACACCGGGGCGAAGCTCATCCTGCTCGATACCGGCACCGGCGGGCAGGTGGCGCCGACCGCCGGCACGCTCGCGCAAAATCTCGCCGCGGCCGGCGTCGATCCGAAATCGATCGACACCGTCGTGATCTCGCACTTCCATCCCGACCACATCAACGGCATCAAGAACAAGGACAACGGCCGCGTCTTCCCCAATGCCGAAATCATGGTGCCGGCGCCGGAATGGGAGTTCTGGATGGACGACGCCAACTTGCGCGCCGCGCCGGGCGGCCTCAAAGGCGTGTTCCTCAATTTCCGCCGCGTGTTCGCCGACATCGCCGAGGACGTGACGCGGTACCAGCCGGGCATCGAGGTCGCGACCGGGCTTGCCACCATTCCGGCCTACGGTCACACCCCGGGCCACACTGTGTTCGCGCTCCAGTCGGGCCGAGAGTCGATCCTGGTGCTGAGCGACACGACGCAGCATCCCGCCCTGTTTGCGCGTCACCCTGAGTGGCAGCCGGCCTTCGACATCGACGGCCCGCTGGCGGTCGCGACGCGCAAAAAGCTGCTCGACCGCGTCGCCGCCGACCGCATGCTGGTCACCGGCTATCACTTCCCGTTCCCGGCCTGCGGCCACATCGTCAAGACCGCCGGCGGCTACGAGCACGTGCCGCTGCTGTGGAATACAGATGTCAGATGACAGAGATCAGAGATCAGAGATCAGAGATCAGATTCTTATCTGACATCTGTCCTCTGACATCTGACATCTGACCTCTGATTACTGCGCCGCCTTGAGGCCGAGGCTAGCGGCGGCGACGGCGATGCGCGAGCGCTGCTCCTCGATCGCGGCCGCGAATTCGTCGGGGCCGGCCGGCCGCAGCAGCTGGCCGGTGACAGCCAGTTGCCTCGCGATGACCGGGTCGGCGGCAACGGCCTTGATGTCCGCGGCGAGACGGCTGCGCAGGCCGTCCGGGATTTCCTTGATCCCGAACAGGCCGACGAGACCGTCGAATGCAGCCGCCGGGTAGCCGAGCTCGGTCACGGTCGGAACGTCGGGCACCGTGGGGGCGCGTTCCTGGTTGGTGACGGCGATCACCCTGACCCGGCCCGCCTCCATTTGCGGCCGGATGATCGCGAAGGCCGCGGTGTACATCTGGATGCGCCCTTCCGACAGGTCGTTCACCGCCTGCACGCCGTCGCGATAGGGAACCTTGGCGATGTCGAGGCCCGTGCTCTGCAGGAACCCGGCGAGGACCATATCGACGGCGCCGGTTATGCCGGCCCAGTTGAGCTTGCCGGGCTGCGCGCGGACGAGCGCCACCAGCTCCGGCAGCGACGCGACGTTCAACGACGCGGGCACCGCCATGGTGATCAACGTGTTGGATATGCGGGCGATCGGGACGAAGTCGTGCGGATCGTAGGGCAGCTTGTCGTAGAGATACGGATGGGCGGTGAACGAGGAGGTGGGCGAGAGCAGCAGCGTGTGATCGTCGCGCGCACCGAGGAACGCGCTGATCGCGACCACGCCGTCGCCGCCGGGACGATTCTCGACCACGACCGGCTGCCCCCAGCGCGTCGCCAGCCGGTCCGCGAACAATCGCGCCCCGATGTCCACGCCGCTCCCGGGTCCGAGCGGTACGATGAACTTGACGGTGCGCTGGGGCCACGATTGCGCTTGCAACGGCGGCGCCGACAGGACCAGCGTGCCGAAGAGGGCCGCCAGCCAGATCGCGGCCGTGAATTTGGCTATGCGCATGAAGAGCCCATGTTCTCGATGTGATCCGCCGCTTTGCTAGCGATAATCATTGTCAGGTGAATAGAACCGCCGCAAGCGCGCACGCCGCCGGGAGAGCCTGGACGACCCAGATGCGCCGCGTCGCCGTGAAGCCGCCGAACACGCCGGCGACCAATACGCAGCCCAGGAAGAACAGCGCCAGCGGAAATCCGAGTTCCGTCGGGGCCAGCAACGACCAGATCAGCCCGGCTGCCAGGAACCCGTTGTACAAGCCTTGATTGGCGGCAAGCGCCTTGCTGTCCTGCGCCGCCTGGGCGGTCATCGCGAAGGTTCGCAGGGTTCGCGGGCTTGTCCAGAGAAACATTTCAACGCACAGAATGTAGATGTGCTCGAGCGCGATGAGCGCGATCAGCACTTTTGCCGCGATGGACATCGAGCGCTCCGCGAAGCTTCACCCGGCGACCAGTTCCTTGCGCTCGTCGGCGAAGGCCGGCATCAGCTCGCGCGCGAACCGGCGCAGGTTGTCGCGCGAGGGGCCGCCGCCGTTGAGCAGCAGATATTCGATGCCGAGCTTTTTGAGCCGCTCGAGCTTGACCGCGATCTCGTCGGGCGTGCCGTAGAGCGCGCTCTCCTCGCTCGCCTCGCGCGTATCCGAATAGGCGAGGATGCTCGCCCGGTTGTTGCCGTCGGGCGTCTGCGAGATGGCGGTCAGCCGGCGCTGCGCCGCCAGCCGCCGCTCGACCGCCTCGGCCTTGTCGGCCGCGTCCTTCGCCACGTAGAAGGCGCGGGCGACGCCGACGTCGCGCGGATCGAATTTGCGCCCGCGCTTCTCCACCTCGGTCTTGAACAGGGCGATGCGCTCGGCCACCGCCTCGAACGAGGCGAACTGGTCGAGCAGCAGCTTGTAGCCGCGCGCCGCCACGTTGCGGATCGAGTCCGGGCTGCCGGCGCCCATCCACAGCGGCGGGTGCGGCTGCTGCGCCGTCGGCGGCTCGACGACGATGTCGGTGAAGCGCCAGTATTTGCCGTGGTGCGAGAAGCGCTCATCCTTCGACGTCCACGCCTTGACGATGACGTCGAGCGACTCGTTGAAGCGCGCGTCCGCCTCCGCCATGGGAATGCAGAAGCCGACGAACTCGTTGTGGCGATAGCCCTTGCCGACGCCGAAATCGAGCCGGCCGCCGGAGAGCAGATCGATCGTCGCCGCCTGCTCCGCGAGCAGCACCGGATTGTGCCAGGGCAGCACCATGACGGCGGTGCCGAGCCGCAGGGTCCTGGTCTTGGCGGCGACCCAGGTGAGCAGCGAAAGGCTCGCCGACACCTGGCCGAAGCCGGTGAAATGGTGCTCGACCAGGAAGGTCGAGTGATAGCCGAGCGCCTCCGCCTCGATGTTGTACTCGACGAACTGCCTGTAGCCCTGCCCGCTGTCGACGTCGGGCCCGGCGTGGCGGGCGGTGGCGCTGCCGAAAAGTCCGAATTGCATCGGGGATGCTCCTTTCGCGTCATGGCCGGGCTTGTCCCGGCCATCCACGTCTTTGGCTCGTTGGTGAGTTAAGTCGTGGATGCCCGGCACGAGGCCGGGCATGACGACTGAGGGGCCAGCGCCACTACCATCATTTCTTCTCCCCCGCCTTCGGATAGATCAGGTCGCCGGTCTTGAGACTCTCCGGCGCGACGATCACCTGCTTGGTCATGTCCTTGAATTCGTCGAGATTTTTGCTGGCGACGTTGCGGAACTGCATGGTCAGCACGCGCGATTGCACCCATTCGCCGTCCGGACCGAAGGTGATGTCGCCCACCACGGTCTTGAACGTCGCCTTGTGCATATAGTCCGCCATCCTGTCCTGATCGAACCCCTTCACGGCCTCCACCGCCTGCGCGAGCACCTGCAGGTCGGCGTAGGCGAGCGGTGGCGTGTGATAGCCGAGCGGATCGAGGCCCTCGGCCGCGGCGCGCGCCTGGTACCGGTCGAGGACCTCCATGAGGCCGGGGAACTGCAGCGGCTTCACCGGCAGGTACCACATGTAGTTGACCCAGCCGTTGAGCAGCGGGCCGAGCTGCATCATCAGCGAGGCGTTCTGCAGCCCGACCATGGCGCCGCCGATCATCTTGGGATTGAAGCCGATCTCGTTGACCGCCCGCACGATGCCGACGCCGTCGAGCGGATAGGAGCACACCACGACGAGATCGGGATTGGCCGCCTGGATGGCGCGCACGGTCGGCGCGAAGTCGGTCATCGACGGCGGGTAGGTGCGGTCGTAGACGATCTTGAGGCCGTAGCTCTTGGCGGTCTGGCGCGCGCCCTCGGACGTGTTGTGGGCGAACTCGGCGTCGGCCCCGACGATCGCGACCGTCTGCGGCTTGTCCTTCTGCGCCATGGCGACGTCGAAGAAGCCCTTGGTGATGGCGACCTTCGGGTCCGGTCCGGTCGGGATCATGGAGAAATATTTGGAATACTTGAACTCGGAGTTCACCGCGGTGCCCTGCAGCCCGATGAACACCTTGTTGTGCGCCATCGCCACCGGCACCGCCGGCGCCAGCATGTTCGTCGCGTAGCCGCCGACGATGAGATCGACTTTGTCGACCTCGATCAGCTTGGTGTAGATGAAGGGAACCGAGGACGGGTTGCTCTGATCGTCGTAGACGACGAGCTCGACCGGGCGGCCGAGCACGCCGCCTTTGGCGTTCTGGTCCTCGGTCCAGATGCGCATGGCGGCGAGCGCGGCCTTGCCGTTCGAGGCGAGCTGGCCGGTGAGCGCCAGGCCGACGCCGATGCGGACCGGCGGGCCCGACGGCGTCTGCGCGCCGGCGCGCTCCGCGAGCGGCGCGGCGAGCATCAGCAGGGCGGCGGCGATCAGCTTGAGCGGGGTTGCGAGCGCGTGTGGCATGTTTGCGTTTCCTCCCGCCGCAAAGTCTATCACGGTTCTTGCCCCGTAGACCTTGCAAGGTCGCCGCATAGGATCCTACAGCCTCCGTAACGCACAAGGTCGCATCCCCTGGCTTCGATAGGTCAAAGCGGCCGGCTCGGCCCACTTGCCTTGTATGTTCCCGAAATGCCACTTGCCGAAAAAGCCCAGCCGATGCATCTTCACCCTCTGGAAGTCTGTCTTCGGGGAAGACCGGGCAAAATATGCGGCGCGGCCGCAGGCCGGAACGCCTAAGTCCCTTCGGCATCGGGGGTCGGCACCGCATCATTCAGATCGATGGGAGGCTGGGATGGCTCAAGACATTTCGACGATCAAGCATGGCGCGACGACTTTCTATTTCCAGTCGAAGCGGGCCGGTGTCGACGGAAAGGCCTCGAAGCAGCTTGTCGATTTCATTCACGGGGCGAAGAAATCGCTCGATGTCGCGATCTACGACCTCAAGGAGCCGTCGGTGCTTCAGGCGTTGCTGGATGTCGCGAATGCCGGTCGCGTGAAACTGCGCATCCGATATGACGCAACGGCTGGTTCCAAAATCAGCGGCGGCAGCAAGACAGTCGATCCAAAACCGCCGACGACAAAGGTTGTCAAGTCTGCCGGCCTGGGAGGCGTCGCCGAACCCATCAGCGACAAGGGTCGGCATCTGATGCACAACAAATTCATCGTTCGGGACGGGAAGACCGTTTGGAGCGGATCAGGCAATTTTACCATCGGCGGGTTGCATCTGCAGGACAACAACTATTTCGTAATCGAGTCTGCGAAGGTTGCTGCGGCCTATCAGGCAATTTTCGATGGACTCAAAATGATCGGCCACGGCCCGGCAATCCACCCTTCGACCATCACTCTCGGCGATGTCAAACTGTCGATCTTTTCTTCGACCCAGGCAAAAGAAACCGAGGGCATCGAAACGACCGTGGTCAAGGCGCTGAAGGGCGCCAAGACCGTACGCATCATCGCGATGCTCGTGAGCGATCCTGGAATTCTGCAAGCGCTCTTCGATCTTAAGAATCAGGACATAAGAGGGGTTCTCGATCCGCACGAAATGAAGCAGGTGATGACGCCGCCGCGCGGAAAGAGCCACATCGACCCCAAGCTTTTCTGGTTTGCCAAGGGCGATGCGCGTTTCGTCGCTGCATTGTCTCACGCCTTCTCGAAGAACGACCAGAACGACTTCATGCACAACAAGGTGATGATCATAAACAACAAAACGGTCGTGACCGGCAGCTATAATTTCTCCGAAAATGCCGAGACCAATGATGAAAATCTTGTCATCGTCGAGTCGCCGGTGATCGCGGCGGCATACACGCGTTACTTCGACGCCCTGTTCAAGCAGTACAAAGCGCACGGAGCGCGCTTGCCGCCGAAATGAACGGTTGATGAGGTTAGTCATGCCACAGGTACAGTTTGACGATGTAGTGCCGGCCGATCTGTGGGCTTCGCTGGAAGGTTTATCCGCCGGCATTTTCGGGCTGGCCGACTGGATAAAGGATCCGGCAAAATATGTGCCGCCCCAGCCAAATCTTCCCCGGCGCGGCGCGGGCCAAAGCCTGACGCCATCCAGCATTGGTGCGATCGTCTTCTTCGAGGAACTGCTGCATGCAAGCTCGGGAGACGACGATTAGGGGGCGCGGCCGAGTTTGGCTTGAGCCGGTCACCCGCCTTTCTGAGCAACCGCCCGGCTGCTATGGTCCGCGCCGCTCCGGCGCTCGGCCGGGAGGCGATATCAAGGGAGGAATTGTCATGAATGCGTACCGACTGGCCGGCGTCGTGCTGGCGGCCGCCTTCGTCACGCCGGCGAGCGCCGATTTGCTGGCGCGCAAGGACCTGTCGCTCGAGACCGCGCTCGCCATCGCGACCACCGCCGCCGCCACCTGCAAGGCGCAGGGCTATCGCGTGTCGGTCACCGTGGTCGGCCGCAACGGCGAGATCATCGTCCAGCTGCGCGGCGACAACGCCTCGCCGCACACGATCGAGAACAGTTTTCGCAAGGCCTACACTTCGCGCACCTTCCGCACCCCCTCGGGCGAGTTCGCCAAGCGGGTGAAGGACAATCCGACGATCGGCCTGGTCCACCTCACCAACGTGATCGCCAACCAGGGCGCGCTGCCGATCATGATCGGCGAGGAGGTCATCGGGGCGGCCGGCGCGTCCGGCGCGCCGGGCGGCGAAAAGGACGAAGTCTGCATCAAGGCCGGCATCGACAAGGTCGCCGACCAGCTGAAGTGATTTTCTCGGCGATCTTCCGATTCATCGCGCCCTGCTCCGCCCTCATGGTGAGGAGCGTCGCACCGATCTCGGGTTTACCCGAGATCGGCATTATGATGCGCAAGTCGGCTGCATGCAGCCGACTCGCGTGCGACGCGTCTCGAACCATGGCAGCAGACACGTTCGCTGCCATCCTTCGAGACGGCCCGCTGCGCGGGCCTCCTCAGGATGAGGTCGGTGGGATGAATGGAGATCGTGATGCGATTATTTGCTGATCGCCGCCACGGCGACGCCGTGGGGCGAGAAGGTGAGGCTGAGCGCCTTCCAGCTCGCGTATTTGTCGGCCGGAAGGCCGCCATAGGGCTCGCATTGCCGCAGCGCCCGCAACGCGCCCTGCACCAGCGCCGGCCCGTCCGGCGAGGCGGTCGCCTCCACCAGCTCGGGCGGCCCGGCCAGCGTCCCGTCGGCGCGCAACGCGACGCGCAATGACGCGGTCAGTTTCGCGGCACCGGCGATCGGGGTCCAGCACGTCATCAGGCGGGCCTTGAACGGCGCAAGCTCGTCGGGCGAAGCCTCGGACGTGCTCTCGAACGTGCGGTAGTCGCCGATCTGCTTGTCGGTGTCGGCGACCGGCACCGGCCATGGAAACAAGGACGCGTAGGTCGGCGCCGCGGGATTTGACGGTTGCGCCGCGGGCGTGCCCGGAGCCGCCGCGGGACCGGTCCCGTCTTGACGGCCGGCGCCGATTTCGTCCGGCCGCACGATGTCGACGGCGATCGCGTCGGGCGGCACGGTCGCGAGCAGCGTCGGCGTCGCCAGAATGGCGAATCCGAGCAGCAGCAGCGCCACGTGGGCGAGCGCGGATATCGACCAAATATAGGCGGGGCGCATGCGCCTCATCCCCACGGCCGGCGGCCACCGCCCCGATGGTGGCGCGGATGACGGCTATTTGCAAATGCGGCAGTCCGCGCATGTTCCGGCGAAACCCTGCCCCGGACTTGATGCGGGGCGGGTACCGCTTCGGCGCGAAGAACATGCGTGCCCGAGATTTCGCTCGGCACGCTCTCACATGCTGTGGAAGTGGTCGAGCATGCGCTCTCGATCGGGCTCGATCCCGGTAAACAGACGGAACGAGCCGGCCGCCGCGAACACCGCCATGCCGCCGCCACCCATGGTGCGGCAGCCGAGCGCGCGGGCGTTGCGCAGCAGCTCGGTCTCGATCGGGAAATAGATGATGTCGATGACCCACAGGTCCGGCCGCAGCAGTGCGTGGGCAATCGGCATGCCCGGGTGCTTCGCCATGCCGACCGGCGTCGCGTTGACGAGGCCGTCGGCGGCGGCGAGGGCCCGCGCCGGATCGCGCGCGGCGCCGGCGCGGCCGGCGCCGAAGCGCGCGCGCAGGTCTTGCGCCAGCCGCGCAGCGCGCGCCGCGTTCATGTCGACGATCGTCACTTCGCCGACGCCCAGCGTGAGCAGCGCGTGGGCGACCGCCACCCCGGCGCCGCCCGCGCCCACCTGCACGACCCGCCGTCGCGGCGCGTCGGCGAGCTCGCGGCGAAAGCTCTCGGCAAAGCCCGACCAATCGGTGTTGTGCCCGACCGTGCCACCATCGGGCGCGAACACCACGGCGTTGACCGCGCCGAGAGCGCGCGCGTCGGCCGACAGCTCGTCGAGCAGCGGAATGATCGTCTGCTTGCACGGATGGGTGACGTTGAGCCCGTTGAAGCCGAAACGGCGCGCCGCCGCCATCAGCTCGGGCAGCGCGTCGGCGCTCAAGCCCAGTGCGTCGAGATCGATCAGCCGATAGACGTAGGCGAGGTTCTGTGTCGCGCCTTCGTGCTCGTGCAACGCCGGCGCGCGCGAGGCTTGGATCCCGGTGCCGATCAGGCCAACGAGCACCGAGCGCGGGGTGTCGGATGCCGTCGCCCTGCTCTCGCGTTGCGCCATGATAGGGACTTCGGCGACGTTCATCGGTCACCTCCGCCGGCGCGAGACCGTGATCGATACGATCGTGAGGATGTGAGGCGCGGAATGAGTTCGTAGGGCGGATTAGCGAAATCCGCCTTTCCTTATTTGCAACCGCCGTGCCGGCCGTCAACGGTGATGGCGCAATACGCTATTGCGCCCTACGCAGCTCCTAAACGTTGGTGCCGCAAGAGGGATT
>WNFB01003407.1_pt1 | contig 13987 bp, 10 predicted proteins | sample 5400501 | NCBI WGS metagenome assembly WNFB01 (sample SAMN13153341, study PRJNA577476) | soil metagenome | isolation source: 200 cm saprolite under Douglas fir tree site 2 hole 1 | place: USA:California | collected 2015-04-18
TGTTTCGCGATCGAAGCGCGCCTGAAGATCGCCCAGGCTATCCGCGGCGCCGGGAGGCAGAGTCACAAGCATAACGAACAGGCCGCACGCCGCGCCCAGGGACTTCCCGACGGCCCTCATCCGCTTACCTTTTCCGTTCCAGCATGCGTTGCAGCACCTTGCTTCGCTCCTTGGCTTGCCAGGCTTGATCGGGATTTTTGTCCTGATCGAGTTCGAGAAACTTCTGGTAGGCCTCCAAAGCAAGTTTCGGCTGGTTCAGCTTATCGTAGCAAATCGCGCGGAAAAACCAGACGCCTGCGCCCGGTTGTTCCATCCTGGCTATTTCGTCATAGGTCGCGAGTGCCGCCGGATAATTTCCTCCCAGAAAAAATGTGGAGCTGAGGTCTTTCCAATAAGCGAGATTCTTTCCATCGAGACGCAACGCGATGCGCAGCTCTTTCTCCGCTTCAGCGAAGTCGCGTTTCTGAAGCAAGATGCGTCCCAGTCCGCCGTGCAGGTGAGCGTCGTTCGGGGCCAGAGCGAGAGCCTGCTGAATTGTGGTGATCGAATCGTCCCACCTCTCCCCGGCTATCTCTACGTCCGCACGCAGCTTGAGCGACTCGAGCGTGGGCTGCTTGCCGGCATCCAGGCGATCGAGTTCCGCGAGCGCCGCGGCGTTCTCTTTCTGTTCCACGAGAAGATGGATGAGTCGATCGCGCGCTTCAAAATCATTGGGCATGAGTTCGAGATAATCGCGGTATGCGCCTGTGGCTTCCGGCTTTTTCTGAGCGTCAAGGCTGTGCGCCAGTCCGCTGCGCGCTTCAGGCCCATTCGGCTGGACTTCCAACGCGCGGCGGAATCTTGCTTCCGCTTCCTCGGGCTTTCCGTCGCGAAGTGCCGCCCAGCCCAGATAATTGATCGCCGTGATGTCGTTGGGATCCAAATGGAGCAGGGCCTCGAAGGATTCGGCAGCGCCGGCCCGATTACCCGAACGGTCCAGCGCCACTGCCAGGAGATATCTGGGCCGGCTTTGTGCGGGAAGCAGTTCAACCGCTTTGCGAAGCGGTGCCACAGCGGCGGCGTTTTCTTGCTTGTCGAGAAGCAACATTCCGAGATTGAGATACGCCTCGGACATTTTCGGATCGAGGGCGATGGTGCGTGCGTATTCGGCGCGCGCTTCGTCCGTTTTCTTCAATGCCGTGTAAACGTAAGCGAGCTGGAAGTGCGCGTAAGCAAATTCGGGCTGGTCAGCGATAACCTTCTGCAGTGGAGCGATGGCCGCCTCAAAATTGCTTTTGTCGATGTCGCCCTGCGCTTCCTCCAACAACTCGTTGAGAGGGTTCGCGACTTTTTGCGTCTTCGTTTGGGTGGGCAGCTTGGGCTTCGCCGGGTAATGCACGATCGGCAATGGATCGCCTTGTAGGGGCGCAGCATGCAGCGCCCCTCCGGCGCATAAGCTGCACAAAAGAGCCCGTATCCCAATCGATCGGAAATGAAGGCACTTCATGGTTCAGCCGACGAAATCTTGGCGCCATTGGAAAGTGTAGCCGAAGGCCCTGCTGCTTTGGATGCGCCGTTCACGTGACGCTTTGCCTGGCCGTTTCCGTTCAGCACGCGCGCCAGAAACTGTCCCGTGTGCGATTGCGTATTGCGCGCCACCTGCTCGGGTGTCCCCGTCGCGATGATCTTACCGCCCTGGACGCCCCCCTCGGGTCCCAGATCGATCAGCCAGTCCGCGGATTTAATGACCTCAAGATTATGTTCGATGACCAGCAGCGAAGCGCCGCCCTCCAGCAGCTTGCGGAACGCGCTGAGCAGCTTCGCGATGTCATCGAAATGCAAACCCGTCGTGGGTTCGTCGAGTATGTAGAGAATGCCCTCGTTATCCGTCTGGCTGAGATGCGCGGCCAGCTTCAGGCGCTGCGCTTCACCGCCGGAGAGCGTTGTCGCCGACTGCCCGAGGCGCAAGTAGCCCAGGCCAATTTCATTCAAGACCCTGAGCTTGGAAACAACCTTGGGCACGTTGACGAAAAACGCCAGCGCTTCGCGAACCGTCAACTGCAATACTTCGTGAATATTCTTCCCGTGACAGCGGACTTCCAGAACGCCGCTCTTGAAGCGCGTTCCACGGCACTCTTCGCAGATCAGTTCGACGTCCGCCAGAAACTGCATCTCCACCGTAACCGTGCCGTCGCCCTGGCAGGTTTCGCAGCGGCCTCCGGGCACGTTGAAGGAAAAATGACCGGCGGCGTAGCCGCGGCGTTTCGAATCCGGCGTATCCGCGAATACTTCTCGAATCGCATCGAACGCTTTGAGATACGTGGCAGGGTTCGAACGCGGTGTTCGGCCTATCGGCGATTGATCCACGATGACCACTTCCCGGACATCCGCATCGCCTTCCAGCCGCTCGCAGAATTCCTTGACGCTGCCGCCAATGCGTTGCGCGGCGAGCGCTTTGTACAGCACATCATGAACCAGCGTGGACTTGCCGGAGCCGCTGACTCCGGTGACTACCGTGAGCGTTCCGAGTGGGATCATCAAATCCAGATTCTGGAGGTTGTGCAGGCTGGCGCCGTAGAGGCGGAGGAATCCGCCCGTCGGTTTATGCCGCACGTTGGGCACGGGAATCCGCAACTCCCCGCTGAGGTACCGGCCCGTTAGGGATTTATGCTCCGCGAGCATGTCCGCGTAAGACCCGGCAAAAAGCAGCTTGCCGCCGAGTTCGCCCGCGCCGGGACCCAGATCGATGACGCAATCCGCGGCCTGGATGGTATCGGGATCGTGCTCCACCACGAGAACCGTATTGCCGAGGTCGCGGAGCGACTTGAGAATGTCGATGAGCCGTTGCGTGTCACGCGGATGGAGGCCGATGGAAGGTTCGTCAAGCACGTAGAGGGCGCCAACGAGATGCGCACCGAGCGAGGTAGCCAGCTGAATCCGCTGTGATTCGCCGCCGGAGAGCGTGGAGGTCAAGCGGTCGAGCGTGAGGTAGTCCAGTCCGACCTCATCCAGAAACTGCAAGCGCGTTCGAATCTCTTCGAGAATTCGGTCTGCAATTTTCAGGTGCCCCTCGGATAGCTGCAGGGTGGAAAAGAAAGCACGCGCTACTTTGACGGTGAGCTTGCAAACTTCCGTGATGGATCTTCCCGCCACGCGGACGGCGCGGGCCTCAGCGCGCAAACGAGTTCCGCCACAGTCTGGGCAGGTCGCATATCCACGGAAGCGGCTAAGAAAAACGCGCACGTGCAACTTGTATTTCTTGCGCTCCAGCCAGTTAAAAAAACCTTTCACGCCTTCGTAGTCATTTTCGGGATCGCCTTCGAGAATCAGCCGGCGGTGTTCGGCCGTGAGTTGACGCCACGGCACGTTTGTCGGAATTCCTCGCCCGCGGGCCCATTTTCTTGCATCCTGGAAGAGCACCCGATAGCGAGGCTTCGTCCACGGTTCGATGGCGCCGTCGTCGAGCGACTTTCCCGGATCGGGGATTACGAGATTCAAATCGAAATCGACCGTATTTCCGAAACCCTGGCAGCGCGGACACGCTCCATACGGATTGTTGAAGGAGAAAAGGCGGGGCTCGGGTTCCTGGTACAGAGTGCCGTCGTTCTTGCATTCGAATCGTTCGTTGAACGTGAGCCGCTCGGCCGCATTCCCCTCTCCGTCCGCGGCGAATTCTAGAATGGCTTCGCCCTGCCCTTCGCGGTAGCAAATTTCGATGGAATCAACAAGTCGCGCGCGCGACTCTGGATTTACCGCAAGCCGATCGACCAGGACATAGACGGGTTTCGAAAAATCCACGTCCAGCAGCGTTTCCGGCGACGAAAATTCGTGAATCCGGCCCGCTTGGTAAAGCCGATTGAAGCCGCGTTTCTGAAGATCGAGCAGCGCCTGACGAAGGATTTCCGGCGGCGGTGCGCCGGCGGTTTTCCTCGGGGCTCGTTTCGAAACCGCTGCCCCCGCGGACGCCGCGATTCGAAACTGGTGCAACACATAAAAGCGCCGCCCCGGCGCAAGCGATAAAATACGCGTCGCAATTTCGTCCGGGCTATCCTTTCGAACTTCCACTCCGCACTTGATGCAAAACGTTTGCCCGCAGCGCGCAAAAAGCAGCCGCAAGTAATCGTAAATTTCCGTAGCCGTGGCCACGTTCGAACGCGGATTCCTCGTGGAATTTTTCTGCCGGATGGCCACCGCCGGCGCGATTCCGGAAATTTCGTCCACGTCCGGCTTTTCCATGCGTTCAAGAAATTGGCGAGCGTAGGCAGATAGCGATTCGACATAGCGGCGCTGGCCTTCGGCGTAAATCGTGTCAAAAGCGAGGGAGGATTTTCCGGAGCCGCTGACGCCGGTGACGACGGTAATGGCGTCATGCGGAATTTCGACGCTTATATTCTTGAGATTGTGGACGCGGGCGCCACGGACGCGGATGGACTCCTGCTCCGGCCGGACATCCGTGGTTGCGTGGGTAATCTCTTTCGTCGCCAAGGGGAAGCCCAGACAGCGCGTTTCGAGCTCACTGCCTAAACTTCAAATTATACGTCCGCTGTCAAAGCGGGGCAAACGGCGAATTGCGTGTGGCAAATTGCGTGGGTGTATGCGTTGGCGAATTTGCGCGGCAAATTCACGGCTCCTGGGTGAGCACGATTTCTCCGATTCCGCCTTCCACTTTCAGGTGAATTGTCGCCGCAGTTTTTCCATAAGCATCGTTGGTGTAGGAGTCGCCATCGCGCTTCAGGCCACGCACGTTGATGGACCCGATGCCGCCGGACGCATGAGCAATGACGCCGACGTTTTTGGGGAGCCGGATGTTGGCCTGCCCCACCCCCCCTTCAATGTCGACCCTCAAGTCGGTTTTGCGGTCGCCGGTGAGGTCGACATCCATTTGGCCCGCCCCGAGATTGAGTTCCAGCCGGGTGAGAGGAACATCACGAAAATGCAGATTCCCCTGCCCGGCCCCCATATCCACTTTCAACTCCAGCGGGATGTCCTTGCCGAAGCGCAGATTCCAATCGTTTTCGGAACGGCCGAAGTGGAGGGAGTGGGACTCCTGAGAAATGTTGAGCTGGCCGACACCGCCGGTGACGCTGTAGTCGACGCGAGGCTGGTCGAAGGAATTGCTGTAGTTAAAATCTGCATCGAGGAGATGATTCGCGCCGCCGTTGATGGTAAGTTGTCCCGCGCCCATTTCCAGCCGGGCGTGCGCCGACTTGGCTCCCTGCAGATCCACAGTTTGAGTGTTGTGCTGTGTTCCGGAGTAGAAGCCGTGGCGGCGGGAAAAACTGCGTCCGTGCCAGAGAAGGACGACCAGAACAGTGACAAACGCAAGCATGCCGATGGTGGCGCCGATGGAAACTCCCGAAGGCGCGTTGGGATTGCGGCTTCGATATGTGGTATCCCAAATTTTTCCGATTCCGACGAAGATGAGGATGAGCGGCCAGTAGGTCCCAAGAATCGGCAAGGGATCGAAAGCTGGACGCCAGTTGTGCAGGAGAAAGAGAACACCGACCGTAATGAGGATGATCGGGAAGACGAGGGAAACTCTTCTGGGATTGCCGTCCTGGGCCATGGCACACCTCCGCTATCTTGTACTACGCACGCGGAAGGAAAATAGTTCAGCGAGCGGGTGGTACGACTGTACAACAACGAAGGCGCGCGCAAGAACTGGGAGAACTGGCTGGAAGCCGGCGGGACGAGTAGCCGGGCACCTTTCCGAGGGAGTCGGAATCTTCCCGACACCGTCGGGACAGGTCGATCGGCTGCGCGCAGGACAAGCTTTGCACGGCGGCTTCATGGGATTGGAATCGCAACGCAGCATTGCTGGAGAACGGTGTATGGTAAAGTTCCGCCGAAAATGGCTTGAGGGGCCGGAAGATGAGCGAATTCGAGAGAATTTTCTGGATCGTGCTGGACAGCGCGGGAATCGGCGAGCTTCCTGACGCCGCGGACTATGGCGACGTGGGCAGGAACACGCTTGGACACATTGCGGAATCGCGGCCGCTGGAAATCCCGAATCTGGTGCGGCTCGGACTGGCGAACATCGCGCCGCTGAAACATCAGACGCCGGCCACTGCTCCGCTTGGAGCGTATGGCAAGGGAGCGACGCGCTCGCCGGGAAAAGACACCACGACCGGACATTGGGAAATGGCGGGAGTTTGGCTGGACCAGGCGTTCCCCGTTTACAAGAACGGATTCCCGAAAGAATTGATCGAAGAGTTTGAGAAGCAGATTGGCCGCAAGACCATCGGTAACAAGCCGGCCTCCGGCACGGAGATCATCAAGGAATTGGGCGAGGAACACGTGCGAACGGGCAAACCGATTGTGTATACGTCGGGCGACAGCGTATTTCAGATCGCCACGCATGAAGAGGTGATCCCGATTGCCGAACTCTACCGCATGTGCGAAATCGCGCGGAAACTGCTGGATGGGCCGCATCGCGTGGGACGCGTGATTGCGCGGCCCTTCACGGGAACTCCGGGGAACTTTGTGCGGACCACCCGGCGGCACGATTATGCCGTGGACCCTCCGAAGCCGATGCTGATGGACGTTCTAGCGGAACGGAAAGTTCGCGTCTTCGGGTTGGGTAAGATTCATGACATTTACAACGGCCGCGGCGTCAACGAGTACGTCACGACCAAGAACAATACAGACGGGATGGAAAAATTGACGGCGGCGGTTCAGGAGCGCAAGAGGGGACTGATCTTCTGCAACCTGGTGGATTTCGACATGCTGTATGGCCACCGGAAAGACGTTGAGGGATTCGCCCAATCGCTGGAAGAATTTGATCGCATGCTTGCGGAGTTCTTGCCGCTGCTGAGTCTCTCCGACATGTTGATGATCACCGCGGATCACGGCTGCGATCCCGATCCGCGCTGGGCGACGACGGACCACTCGCGGGAGTACGTGCCGATTTTGGCGTATTCGCCGGGAGGCGGGGCGGGCGTGAACCTGGGAGTCCGGGACACGCTGGCGGATATGGGGCAGACGGTCGCGGAAAATTTTGACGGAACGATACCGCATGGAAAAAGCTTCCTCAATGAAATGAGAAGGCAGCGAAGCAGCGAGGTAGCGAGGTGAGTAGAAGCAATGACGGTGACTCGCGACTGGTGGAAGGGAGATCCTTTCCGGCCGGGCGGGAATCTGCGATAACCTCCCCATTGTCCCGATGAATCGGGACTGCCAAACAACACTCGTCGTTCAGGACAGACAGCCTTCCTCGGAGGCCTAGTTAACCATAACACCCCCCACCCCCCTGTTATTTGTAAGTGTTGCATCTAAAGGACTTAGAGATTGCGTAAGTGGTTTAGAATCAACACTTGCGGGCATTTCTATAAGTGTTGATTCTAAAGGCGGTTACGTTGCACCAAAATTGTGCAAAATGGGCTTCTTCCCCCGTTTTTTTCACAAATGTTGATTCTAAAGGGTTTTAAGTTGTTTAGAATGAACACTTCTATACCATCTGTAAGTGTTGATTCTAAAAGGGTTAGGCGAGGATTGATTCTGTCCGCGGCGAAGCACTTGAGAGAACGCGACGGCGGACCGCCCCGGAGCGATTCGTAGACAGAGAAGTCTCTAAAAAAGAAGCGTTTAGGCACGGTTCGCTCAAGATTAGTGGTGACAGTGGATTTCTCAACAGGAATCCGTCACTCGCTCCGGTTGCGTCCGCCAGGGGCGCTCAATCTCATACCAACTTATGGACGGAGAACAGTTTACCGATTTGACTTGACAAGTAATCGAATTGTAGATACAAGATTGCTATTATATCGGAGAGATAAGCTAGGGCGATAGCTTGCCAAGGGTTGTCTATGATGCTCCAGGATGCGTTTCAATCCCATATTTCGTTCTGCTTGCGATCGGGATTTTTCCCGGAAGAAGACTCACTCAAATCAGGATTCCTCCTTGAGGAGGTGTGGAGGAACCGCCAGGCAACACTTCTGGCCTTTGCTGGTAAGTTACAGCACGATGCACCAGAGGTGTACGAGAAAACGGGGTTTGCGACGTCTCTGAGTGCTTTCCGTGAGCTGTCGGGCCCGCAAAGAAGGGAGTTCACTGAGTACCCGCCCTTCCGGATCTGGCTCAACCGGGCAATTCGGCCACAGTCGTGTGCCGCACAGAATTACCCCCCTAATACTGACCTCGCCAGTAGACTGGCTGGTTTTGGCCGTTTGCTCGAGAGCTTTGGCCAATGTAGAAGGAACACGCATGCTCTCCGAATCGGGCGAAGATCCGTGGAGGTAGCACGCTTTGACATTGATCCATTGATCCGCGAGGCTGTGCCGCCGAGCTATGATTTCCCCGACGAGGCAAAACAGCAAAAAATGTCGGCAGGAAGCATCTATACCCTCCAGTTTTTCTTTCAAGTGGTCACGGTGGCACTGCAGCGCATCTGTGTCGGATGGCCAGCTGCATACCGCGATTTTCCCCGGTTCGTTCGCATGATCATCCATCTGCCTGATGCGGAGTTCCGAAGCTGTTCTGCCGACCGCTATTCGGGGGTGATTTTGCTTTCCTCGATAGATGAGTCCCTTCTCGACTTGGAGGAGTCGCTTATCCACGAGTTCGGCCATCAGATTCTTTACAACGTAATGGAACTTGATCCATTGATTGTAGATGCCGCCAAGCGCACATTTCGGCTCCCATGGTCGGGCCAAGTGAGGGATTTGTACGGCTACTTCCATGCCTTTTACATTTACATCCTCTTAGTACGCTATCTCGAGCGGAGCGAGGAAAGTCGAAGGAGGGATGAAAGAAGATGCTTGCGTCGCATCGCCGAGATTATGAGTGGGCTGCGCGTCGCGTTGCCAGATCTACAGGCCAACGGCTCATTTACGCCTAGAGGCAGAATATTATTTACTGCACTAGAGCAACAGATTCACGAATTGGAAATAAGGCACGGAGACTCATCAAAGCGAAAGGTCAAGGCCTGCCGGAAGCAGGCGTGCAGCCGGGAGGAGTTAGCTGCGGAGTGAAAAAGACCTATGTCACCTAAACCACCTTGGCCACCCGAACCGCCGCCTCTACCTGAGCCTTCTGCTGCTGGAGCAGACTTGGGCATTCGCACTTGGGTTGAAACTGTTCGCAAGACCCTAGCCTCATCGGGTGAGGTCAGGGCCTCACATTCAGGGGAGCGGCCCAGCCGCGAAAGCGCGGCGCAAAGTGCTCCTTTCCAGCCGCAGACGCTCTTTGAGGCTTTACTTGGCGTCAAGAGCATAGAGATTGATCATGAGGTGGTTATAAGCGATTTCTTGCAAGACAAGCACTTCCGGCTGAATGGCACAGCCGCGTTCATCTGGCGTATGGTGCTGAGGACAGCTTCTTTTGAGGAGATCGTCAAAGAGTTCGCACGCACTTTCCGCCTGCCGCGAGAGAAGGGGGAGGAGGTCACAGCTGCTTTCCTGCTGGATATGATCGACAAAGGTTTGGTTGTAAGGACCACGCACTAACGAAGTTATTTCATTTGAAAGAGGAGTAGAAACCATGCCAAACGAAATACGTCCCATTCCCGGCCCTGACCCCGGTCCAGAAATACAGTTCAGCATTCCGGCGGCCACCCAATTAACTGCCTTGGTGGGTGCGCTCCGAGCGGATTCCGAACAACAACAGCAACAACAGCAGCAGCAACAGCAACACGTCTTCCGCCGCCGTTTCCTGAATCTGGACACGCAGCTGCCGGAGGAGGAAGTAGTGACTAAGCTCTCGGGCGAAATCAAACAAATCAATAAGCTCGCTAAGCGCTGAGAGAGTTTTCCGGCTGTAGCAGTTCAGGCCGTGAATACCTGACCGCTGAACTATTACGTCTCATCTAGTTTAGGAGAGTGTGGCTAAGTTTGCGTTCGAGGACAGCCAATCCCGTGGCGAGAACGGGGTCAATTTGCTTAGCAGAGTAGACCGTGAGGTCCACTTCTTGCTCCGGACGGAATTCCGACCGCGGTCGCCCGTCGACGTGGTAGACTGGTTCAGCTGAAATCTGTGCTTCAATGCCAGAATACTTCAAGCGCGTTCGTGCAACCCCGGCGCCCAAGCCAGCCATTCGTGTCCCAACGACGGTCGCTCTTCCCACTGCTTCGAGTGCCATGGCGAAACCTTCTGCCGCACTCATAGTCCAGTGGTTAACCAAGATGACGATCGGCTGCATATATTGCCATCTGCCTCTAGAGTAGATGTATTCTGGCCATTTCTTCCCTAAAGAGGCACCGACGCGACGGTTCATCCACGCGTACTGAACACGGTTTCTGACGAGTCGTCCCATAATGGGCCGCGTCACTCTTGTGTCCCCTCCGGGGTTGTTGCGCACATCAATCACCAGGCCTCGGCTGGCACGATGAGCTTCAAGCACCCGGTCAAAAGCAGGTACTACACCGACGGTTTGAAACGAACTTACGCGGATGTAGCCGATTCCTGCTCCTATTATGTGGGAAACAAACAAGGGGTGCTGTGGAGAGGGAGTAGCTTCGTCAGGTAATCGCAACACGCGCCGAGCGCCATTTTGATGACGTACTTCAAGTTCTCGGCCTTGGCCGCGCCGTCCCGACAGCGCCGAAAGCAAAGCCCAATGCCCAGCGGCAGGATCGGGACGAAGCAAAAAGTGAGGCCGACGCGCTGCCACGCGCTGCATGATGCTGCCGCCATTAAATCCGACAATCTCGGTGTTAACAGAGAGACCCGCGCGCGCAGCTACCGAATCCGAGCGCACTTCGGTGACCACAATTTTTCCATCTCGCCACTCCGCCCAAACGTCATGGGGTGGGAGCCGCCAGGAATCACTGAGATGGATGGTAAGGTGGGTGTGCGCATCGTACAACTCGTCAAGCAGCTCCTCCAGAACGCGAACAAAAGTCCGCTTAGTGCTTGCATTTTCTGCGGGCACACGGTAATGACTTACTGCGCTTTCCCAATCTGTCGCCTTCGTGGGAAAATAGCAGTAGCGGCTGCCGACAAAGCGACACAGCTGCTCGTAGTCGGCGGATCTTCTGGCGGCAGGGATGGACGGCGCCATACATGCATCACGTTGATCTGAAGATATAACAGGAATGAAACCAAGCTTCCAATAATCCTCTAATTCTACTTAAGAAAAGTTGGGTCTAGTGCGGTCCCAATAGTATACCGCGAGTCAATCGCTCGCTGTTGGGAACAGTCCTGCCCAACAAGAATTCAGACATCTTCGAAAACCCGCATTTCACCGCCTGACCCTTAATGGGCCAAAAACATGGGATTTAGATTGTAGGCGGTTCGCAGGGGCGAGGCGCATTTCTGAACGAAAATAATATACCAGAGTAGTGCCCTGATTGTCGATACAAATTAGCATTAAATTTGGGACACGCAAGCAGGGATTACGGCATCGGACCGATTCAGAATTCCTGCGTCAGAACCAGTCGCTGCGGTAGGCCACCCACCAGCTAAAGATGCCGATGGGAATCGTCACCAGCAGCGACCACATGATGGGCAAAGCGAAATCCGCTATCAGCCCGAGCGCAATGAAAGTAGTCCAGAAGACCTTGCGTTGCATTCTATTATTCTAGCGCATTCCATCGCTTTCAGGCCGGCGGTCACGGGGCAGATTTCAAGAAGGCACGCATGGCAGTGCAAAATGGCGGAGGAAAAGTCAAAGGCACCACCCTCAAAAATCGAGGCTACATCACGACTTCCTAATGTGTTCTGAGGTAAGCTGCAAGCTCAGAGCGAAAGTGGTTTTTAGCGGAGGAGGAAGCGCATGAGTATGTTTAATAAGGGTGGAGGCCGCGACGACGCGGCGTTTGAAATGAGGAGGGACGCCCCGCTCTTGAAGTTTGGGGCCATCGGCATCGGCGTAATCCTTGTGCTGTTGGTGCTGGGCGTTTTCCTGCTGCGCCTGACGCGTATCGAGGCGGGACACGTGGGCGTGGAGATCAACCTGGCAGGCAAGCAGCGCGGGGCGTCGGAAATCCCGGTGCGCACGGGGTGGGTGGTGTATTCGCCCTTGAGCACGCAGATTATTGAGTTTCCGACGTACGTGCAGACGGTGAAATGGACCAAAGATACCAGCGAAGGGCATCCAATCAACGAAGAGATGGGCTTCAACTCCAGGGAAGGGATGGAAATCTTCGTGGACGTGTCGCTGTCGTACGCCATCGAACCAACGAAGGTGCCGGACTTCTACGTGAAGTACCGCGTGGCGGAGATGGAGATGTTCACGCACGGCATTTTGCGCGACGTGGTGCGCAACTCGCTGAACGAGGTGGCTTCCACTTACGTCGTGGAAGATATCTACGGCGAGAAAAAAGCGGAGTTTCTGGGCAAGGTGCAGGCGAAGATCGAGCAGAAAATGTCGCCGGTGGGCGTGAGCGTGCAGCAGTTTGGCTTCATCGGCGCACCCCGCGTGCCCTCGGTGATCGCCACGGCCATCACGGCGAAGGCGCAGGCGATCCAGCAGGCGGAGCGCGCCCGGAACGAATTGGCGACGACGCAAGCGGAAGCCGCGAAGAAAATTGCGGAGGCGGAAGGCGATGCCAAGTCCCTGGTGACACGCGCACAGGGCGAAGCCGATGCCAACCGCATCCGGCAGAATTCGCTGACGCCCCAATTGCTGGAGTTGCGCCGGATCGAAAACAATCGCGCGTTAATCGACAAATGGAACGGCCAGTTGCCGACGGTGCAGACGGGACAAGGCGGCAGCGGGATGATTTTACAGTTGCCGAAACCGCAATAGACTGCAAGTCGCACTGCTATCGGTTAGCACCTTGCAAAAATGGGGCGCAGCCCGCCGCGACGGGCGCCCCTACAAAGACAATTCAGAGAGATCCATCACCGCGTTACGCTCCGTTCGGGAAGACGACGCTTCGTCGCGTCGTCAATTGCCGGAGGCAGAAGCGTTCTCGGAGGGGGCGTAGTAGCCGTTGCGGGTGCGGGCGACGAGTTTGCCGCGGCCGCGCGGGGGGATGACCCCCACGGTGATGGCGCGGAACGTGCCGTCGCGGCGAGTGTTGCTGGGGTAGTAGGCCAGAATGTACTGATTGCGAATGTCGTGAGCGACCTGTTCGCAGATGTTGTGCACATCCTCGACGTTTTCCGGGAAGTAGGCCAGGCCGCCGGAGGCCGCGGCGATTTGCTCGAGCGCTTTGCGGGCGTGCTTGGCTTCTTTCTTGTTTTCCTGGCCGAGAAGGCCGATGGTGTAGATCACCGTATCGGTCTTCTGGACTTCGCGAATCATTTTCTCAAGGCGATTGCGGCTGGCGTTGTCTTCGCCGTCGGTGACGACCAGCAGGACCTTCTTGTCTTTGGAGCCCTTCTTAAGATGATCGAGGGAGCCGATGATGGCGTCATACAGAGCGGTGCTGCCGCGTGAATCGATGCGTTCGAGGGCTTCTTTCAGCTCTGGGATGCTGCTGGTGAAATCCTTGTCGAGATCGAGATAGAAGTCGTCGTTGAAATTGACGACGAAGGCTTCGTCCTGCGGGTTGCTGGCCTGCACGAGAGTGATGGCAGCTTCGTTGACCCGGGGACGCTTGTCGCGCATGCTGCCGCTATTGTCGATTACCAGCCCCATGCTGACGGGAACGTCCTCGCGCTTGAAGACGGAAAGTTTCTGCTCGACTTTGTCTTCGAAGATGCGAAAATTTTCGGACTTGAGGCCGTCGGCGAAGCGCTGGCGATCATCGATGACCGTCGTGTGCAAGACGACCAGGTTAACTTCCACCTTGATGCTGGTACCTTGTTTACCGGCGTTGGGAGCCTGGCCGGGAGGGGGCGGCGGCGAATTGGGGATGGGAATCTGAGCGAAGGCCGGCGAAGAAAACAGCACGGCAGCGCAGACCAAGAGACACATATAGCGCAAGGAAGGAAAGAGACGCCGGAAGAACTCAGTGGCTGGGGGCGTAGTATCCGGTCTTGGAATAGACGCTGAGCGGCGGAAGTCCCTTGGGTGCACGCAATTTGATCTTGAGCTTGCGCCAGCGAGCGTCGTGAGCCTTGTTGCTTGGTCGATAGCCGAGGACATATTGGTTTCGCAGCTCCATGCCGATTTTTGAAGCGATAT
>WNFB01008312.1_pt1 | contig 13984 bp, 15 predicted proteins | sample 5400501 | NCBI WGS metagenome assembly WNFB01 (sample SAMN13153341, study PRJNA577476) | soil metagenome | isolation source: 200 cm saprolite under Douglas fir tree site 2 hole 1 | place: USA:California | collected 2015-04-18
ACTACGCGAGCATCGGCTTCAGCCGGCGGACGGGCTTCGGCGAGCGCCCGGCGCTCCTGGTGATCGACTGCAACCACGGCTGCTCGGACCCTGCGGTCTCCCCGATGGCGATCGCCATGGACGAGGAGATCCGGAATATCCGCCGCCTGCTCGACCTCTCGCGCGCCAAGCAGTTCCCGGTCGTCCACACCACCGTGGTGTACACGGAGGAGCACTTCCGGGACGGCGGGTGGTTTATCAAGAAGGTTCCCACCCTAGAGGCGTTGCGGCCGGGCTCGAAGGAGTCGCAGATCGTGCCGGAGCTGGCGCCGCGCTCCGGCGAGCTGGTGCTCGAGAAGCGTTTCCCGTCCGGCTTCTACGGCACCAGCCTCCACTCCTACCTCACGACCTGCCGCGTGGACACCGTTGTCGTCACCGGCGACTCCACCAGCGGCTGTGTTCGCGCGACTGTGGTCGACGCGGTCTCGTCGGGATTCCGCGTGGTCGTCCCGCGCCAGTGCGTGGCCGACCGCGTGCCCCTGACGCACGTCGTCAACCTGTTCGACATGGACTCCAAGTACGGCGACGTGATGGACGTGGACGACGTCCTCGCGGCGCTGGAGCGCATTCCCGCGCAGGGGAGGGGCCGATGACGCCCCGCCGATCGACCGTCTGGACGATCACGCTCGCTGTCGCCTGTCTCGTGTCGGTGCTGACCGGCGCGGCATCGGCGCCCGCGCAAGAGAGGGTGCTCCGCGTCCGGATCGGCGCCGACATGACCGGCCTCGATCCCGCCAAGCTGTTCAACATCGAGAACCAGACGATCAGCAATCACGTCTACAACGGCCTCGTGCGCTACGAGTACGAGAAGAGCGGCGGCATCGTGCCGGACCTCGCCGAGAAATGGGACCTATCGGCGGACGGGAAGACGTACACCTTCCACCTTCGCAAGGGCGTGAAGTGGCACAAGGGCTACGGCGAGCTCAGCGCGGACGACGTGAAGTTCTCGTACGATCGGGTGCTGGATCCGACGACGGCATCGCGCTACAAGGGCGAGTTCAAGCTGGTCGAGACCATCGAGGCCGTCGACCCGCACACCGTACGTATCCGGCTCAAGTCGAAGTATCCGGGATTCCTCAACAAGGTCGCGGGCTACAACCAGGGATTCGTGGTCAGCCGCAAGGCCATGGAGAAGCTCGGGGACCAGTACGCGACCAACCCGATCGGCACCGGGCCCTTCGTCTTCGACAGCTGGTCGCCGAAGAACCAGGTCATCCTGGTCGCGAACAAGGAGTACTTCCAGGGCGCGCCCAAGCTGGATCGGATCGTCTTCCGGCTGATCCAGGAGGAGACGACCGCCGAGATCGCCCTCCAGCGCGGGGAGATCGACGTCTTCTACGCGCTGCAGAACGCCGAGGTGATCGGCCGGCTCGCCAAGGTGCCGGGCATCACCGTGCACCGGCGCACCGCGAACCACACGATCAACATGGTCCTCAACGCGACCTACGAACCGCTCGGCAAGCCTCTCGTCCGGCGCGCGATCGCCCACGCCGTGAACCTGAAAGCGATGCGGGACGTCTTCTTCAACGGGCTGAAGGGGCAGCCGAACTGGGTGCTGACCTCGAGCTTCGAGGAGGCCGCCAAGGACCTGACGGAGTGGCCGTACGACCCCGAGAAGGCCAAGGCCCTGCTGCGCGAGGCCGGCTATCCGAACGGCTTCAAGCTCACGGTCACCTCCTTGACGCTGCAACCCTACGACAAGATCGCGGTCCTGCTCGCCGACGATCTGCGCAAGGCCGGCATCGACACGAGCGTCCAGATCCTCGAACGCGCTGCCTACCTCGCCGCCCGCGGCGCCGGCACGCCGCACGTGGTGATCACGGGGGTGACGGGGCCGGCCGACCCGGACCAGCCGCTCTGGAACCTGTTGCATTCCTCCAGCTTCCCTCCCGGGCTCAACACGGCCCGGTACAAGGGCATCGACGAGCTTCTGGAGGCGGCGCAGATCGAGCTGGACCGTACGAAGCGGCTCGCGCTCTACCGGCAAATCCAGCAGAAGCTACGCGAGGACGTGCCGGTCGTGCCGCTCTACAACGACATGCTCTTCGCGGCCTCGCGGGCCGGCGTCAAGAACTTCGCGCCCGATCCGCAGTTCACGATGAACGCCTACGCGGTGACCGTCGAGAAGTAAGGCGAGAGGCGAGCGTGAAGCGGTTCCTGCTGCAGCGCCTGTCGTTCCTGGCCCTGAGCGTGCTGGGCGCCTTCACGATCGCCTTCCTCGTCATGCGTCTGATCCCAGGGGATCCGGCTCAGGTCGTGCTCGGCGATTACGCCACCAAGGAGTCGATCGCGCGGCTACGCCAGACGCTCGGGCTCGAGCGTCCCGTGTGGATGCAGTACGTGAGCTTCGTGGGCCGGGCGCTCCGGGGCGACTTCGGACAGTCGCTCGTTACGCAGCGCCCGGCCTTCCACGAAGTGTTCGCGGTCTTCGCCCCGACCATGCAGCTGGCCGCTGCGGGCGCCGTCGTGTCCATGCTCCTCGGCATCCCGGCGGGAATCCTCGCCGCCACCCGCCGCAATCGCCCTCTCGACTACATCACCATGACCCTTGCCCTGGGCGGGATGTCGATGCCCGTCTTCTGGCTCGGGCTGCTGCTCCTGCTCTTCTTTTCCTTCACCCTCGGCTGGACGCCAACGATCGGCGCGGGCGCGGAAGGCGGGTGGCTCAGCACGCTCCATCATCTGCTCCTGCCCGCCCTCGCCCTCGGACTGTCGCTGGGCGCGATGGTCACGCGCATGACCCGCTCGGCCATGCTCGAGGTGATCCGGCAGGACTATATCCGGACCGCGCGTGCCAAGGGATTGCGTGAGACCCTCATCATCGCCAAGCACGCGCTTCGTAACGCGGCCCTGCCCATCCTCACGATCGTGGGCATCAACTTCGGCATCCAGCTCGGCGGCACCATACTGGTTGAGACCGTCTTCGCCCGGCCGGGCATGGGGAGCCTGCTCATCTCGTCGATCTATCAGCGCGATTATCCGCAGGTGCAGGCCCTGGTCGTCGTGTTCGCCACGAGCATCGTGCTCGTCAACGTCCTCGTCGATGTGCTCTATGCCGCCTTCGACCCGCGGGTGCGGGCATGACCGCACGTGCCGCCGAGCGCCCCGCGTCCGTTGGCGACGTGGTCGGGGACGTCCCACGGACCGCCTCCGCGCCCAGCCGGGCCGGGCGCGTGCGGTCGCGGCTCCGACGCAGCGTCGCCATCTCGGTGGGCGGCGTCGTGCTCGCGGCCGTGGTCTTCGTCGCGTTACTGGCGCCCGTTCTTGCCACGCACGATCCGATCGCGAATAGTCTCGTCGAGCGGATCCAGCCGCCGAGCCCCGCGCACCTCTTCGGCACCGACGACTTCGGCCGCGACGTCTGGAGCCGCGTCGTGTGGGGCGCGCGCGTCTCCCTCGTCGTCGCCCTGATCGTCGTCGGCGTCGCCGCCCTCGGAGGCGCGGGCGTGGGCGTCCTCTCCGGATACTTCGGCGGCCGCCTCGACCTCCTCACCATGCGCGTGGTCGACACGATGCTGGCCTTCCCGGCGCTGCTGCTCGCCCTCGCCGTCATGGCGGGGCTGGGCTCGAGCCTGCTCAACGTCATCATGGCGGTCGCGGTGGCGTTTCTTCCGCGGTTCGCCCGCGTGCAGCGCGCGGTCACCTTGACGGTGCGCGAGCGCGAGTTCGTGGTGGCGGCGGTCGCGCTCGGGAGCACACAGTGGCGCGTCCTGACCCGCCACGTTATTCCCAACTGTCTGGCGCCCGTCCTCGTCATGATCACCGTCAGCGCGGCCGATGCCATCCTCGTCGAGTCCTCGCTGAGCTTCCTCGGCCTTGGCGTGCAGCCGCCGGCGCCGACCTGGGGTGCCGTGATCAGCGACGGCCGCTCGTTCCTCCAGAACGCGCCGTGGATCTCTGGGCTATCTGGTGCCGCGATCATGGTCACGGTCCTCGGCCTGAACCTTCTCGGCGACGGGCTGCGCGATCTGCTCGACCCGACGCTGCGCGGGGAGGGCGTCGAGGTCCGAAAGGAGCAAGGATGACGCCACGTGTGTTCTACCGGCCTGGTTGAAGCTCGGGCGCCAAGACGAAAGAGTTGCTTTCGACATGGGGAGTGACGTTCGAAGGGATCGACGTGGAGACCCGCCCGGAAGGCCTGAAGGATCTCGAGCGACTCGGCATCCCGCTCGTGCCCGTCACCGTGGTCGGCGAGCGCTGGGTGCACGGGTGGAATCCGAAGGCGCTGGCCGAGCTGGTCGATGTCACGTACGCCGAGGGCCCGCGCCTCTCGCCAGAAGCCCTGGCCCAGCGGCTCGACCTGATCCTCGCTGCGGCCCAGCGCGCTCTCCGCCAGGTGCCGCCCGGGCACCTCGAGATGCGCGCCCCCGACCGGCACCGCTCGGTTCGTGCGCTTGGCTTCCACATCTTCCGGCTCAGCGCCGCGTTCCGCGACACCCGCGAGCTGGGCCTCTTCCCGGAAGAGTGGCTGCTCGAAGAGCCGCCGGCCGAGATGAACGACGGCGCCGCGATCGCAGCGTACGGCGAGACCGTCCGGGACCGTCTCGCGCACTGGTTCCGGCGCCCCGGCTGGTGCGACGGAATCGTGAGCACGTACTACGGCGGGCAATCGGCGCACGAGCTGATGGAGCGCACAACGTGGCACGCCGCCCAGCACCTGCGTCAGCTCTACTGGTTCAGCGGGAAGATGGGCGTGACGCCGGAGGCGCCCCTGACCGACACCGACCTCGAGGGGCTCCCGTTTCCGAAGGCGGTCTGGTCCTGAGCGCAGCGGCTGACCGGGGGGTAGCGATCGACGTTCAGGACTCATCGAGACGATCGAGTAGTAGCCGCTGACGGCGATCAGGTCGATGACACCCTGCTCGCCGAAGCGGCCGACGACGGCCTTGAACGTCGCATCGAAGATCGCCCTGTCGCGGAACATCTCGGTGCAGAAGTCGTACACGATCATTACTTGCCCGCAATTTGACACTCCAGAAATCGCAGCGGGACGCGAATACCGACGGGGACTGAAAGTCGCGTTTCAGTCCCCCATCCCGGGATACGTGATGCCCCTCCATCTTGGGGCGATCTCAAAAACCCACGGTCTGGCGGTGTCTCTAGCGCAGTAGAACCCATCACATGGGGCCTGGGGAGATAGGGTGGGCCCGCTCCATCGGCGCGACCGTGGTGACGGGCAATGCGAGAAACTTCGCCGCGATTCGCGAGATCCGGCCGTTCAAGCTGACCGTTGTGCCGGCGTGAGAGCCCTCACACGTTCGCCGATGCCCTTCCCCGTAGCCCGGCGACGCTGTCTGCGCTCGGCGGAGGCCCTCGCTCACGAGACGCGGCGAAAGCGCGGGATGCTGATTTCCGGGGTCGCGTCCTCGAAGACGACGGTGACCGGCATGCCGATCCTGATCTCCGCGTTCGGGACGTCCACGAGGTTCGCCATGAGGCGCGGGCCCTCCTCCAGCTCGACCTGGACGACGGCGTAGGGGATCGAGTCCTCGAACGCCGGGAAGTAGGCCTTGTGAAAGGCCACGAAGCTCGAGACCGTCCCCCGGCCGCTCACCGGCGCCCACTCGAACCGCTCCGAGAGGCAGTCGGGACACATGGGGCCTGGCGGCCACCAGATTAGTCTGCACGCGCTGCAGCGCTGGAGTCTCAGCTCGTGGCGGCGCGCGGCCTCCCAGAAGGGGAGGTTGTCGGGCGTGATGCGCGGAAGCGGCCGCGCGTAGCCGCTCACCGGGCGGCCCTGCCGCTCACCGGCGGAACACCAGGGAGTCGCCCCAGCACGTCCCCCACTGGAGCACGCGGGCGTCCGCGATCTGGCGCGGGCCCGCCTCGCCGCGGAGCTGGCGGACGATCTCGACGATCGAGTTCCAGCCCGAGACGTGCGCTTCCGAGAGGAGGCCGCCGGAAGTGTTCATGGGCAGCTCGCCGCCCAGCTCGATCCGCCCGCCCTGCACCCACGCCGCCGCCTCGCCCGGGCCGCAGAAGCCGAAGCGCTCGAGCGTGAAGAGCACGAGCGGCGAGAAGGCGTCGTAGGTGTAGAGGCCGTCCACGTCGTCGCGCGCGATCCCCGCCATGTGGTAGACGAGGAGGTCGTCCTCCGGCGGCACGTAGCGAAAGCTCCGCTGCTGGTGGACGCCGAGGCCCCGCGGGGCGAAGAGGAACTCGTCGCGGCCGGCGCGCATGCCCTGCATGCCGGCGATGAGCACCGGGGGCTTGGTGCCCTCGCGGGCCCGCTCGGCGGTGGTGACGAGGACGCACGCCGCGCCGTCCGAGACCAGGCAGCAGTCATAAAGGTGGAGCGGCTCGACGATGTAGCGCGAGGCCTGGTGGTCCTCCACCGTGAGGGGCTTCCGCATGATCGCCTGCGGGTTGAGCACCGCGTGCCTGCGGAAGGTCACGGGCACCGCCGCGAGCTGGCGGCTCGTCGCGCCGTAGAGGGCGAAGTAACGCTGGGCGGAGAGCGCCGCCCCGGCCGCGGGCGCCGTCATCCCGTAGACCGGGCTCTCCTCGTGGGTGCCGCCTTCCTCGCGCGTTCCTTCGACGTCGCCGGGCCCGCCGAGGAGGCCGCGCTGCTGGTGGAAGCTCACGCCGCACACGCAGGCGACGCAGCGGGCGAGCCCCGCCGCCACCGCCATCGCCGCGTGCTGGAGCGTCGGGCCCACGAAGCGGCCGTGCGTCCACGTCTGGTCGGCGAAGCGGAGGTCGAGGCCGAGGGCCTCCGCGAAGCGGTCGTAGTCCACGCCGAGCGGCCAGCCGATGTTGATGGCCACGCCGTCGACCTCGCCCTTGCGCATGCCGGCGTCGGCGAGGGCGGCCTTGAACGCTTCAGCGGCGAGCTTGAGCGGGGTCTCATCGGGGAAGCGGCCGAAGCGGCTCGTCCCCACGCCGACGATCGCCGTCCTGTCCCGCAGCGGCGCCGGCTCAGCCATGGCGAGCGGTGGGCACGGCCTGGAGCTCGGTGGCGAGCGTTTCGCGGAGCCGGTGCTTCTGGACCTTGCCGGACGCGGTGAGGGGCAGGGACTCGCGGGGGACGAACCGAAAATGCTGCGGGACCTTGAAGGCGGCGAGGGCCTCGCGGCAGAAGGCGCGCAGCTCATCGGCGGAGGCGCTCGCGCCCTCCTTCAGGACGACGACGGCGGCGAGGGTCTCTTCCTTGCGTGGGTCCGGCACGCCCACCACGTGGGCCTGCTCGACGGCAGGGTGGCCGAGGAGGATCTGCTCCACCTCGAGGGGGGAGACGTTGAGGCCGCCCGTCTTCACTACGTCCTTGATGCGGCCGTGGAAGCGCAGCCGGCCGTCGGTGTCGAACCACCCGAGGTCCCCGGTGAGGAAGAACCCGTCGGAGTCGAAGGCGGCGGCGTTCTTCTCGGCGTCCTTGTAGTAGCCGGGGGTGATGTAGCCCCGGAGCGCGATCTCCCCGATCTCGCCCGGCGGCAGCGCGCCGTGCGTGGCGGGGTCGGCGATCTTGATCTCGAATCCCGGCAGCGGCCGGCCGATCGTGTGAAGGCGGGCCTCCACGGGGTCGTGGGCGTCGGTCAGCGTGCAGTTGCCGTAGCACTCGGTGAGGCCGTACACGTTGCAGATCTCCCGCACACCGAGGTCTATCACCATCTGGATCGCCGGCGGGTGCCCGATGGCCGCGCCCGTGCGGAGCGAGCTCAGGTCCCTGCGGCGGCGGTCGGGATGCTCCCAGAGCGCGAGCGCGATGTTCGGCGTGCCGTAGTAGACGGTGCACCGCTCGCTCTCGATGAGGCGCAACGCCTCGCCCGGGTCGAAGTGCTCCTGCAACACCACGCACCCGCCGTGGGTCATCACCGCCAGCAGCGCGTTTTCGCAGCCGAAGCCCCAGAAGAGCGAGATGCCGAGCCACAGGCGGTCGGCGGGGCCGAGGTGCTGGCGCTCGCCGATATTGAACATGTTCTCGACGAGCCCGCCGTGCTCGAGCTGCACGCCCTTCGGCGTGGAGGTGGTGCCGGAGGTGTAGAGGATGTACGCGATGTCGGTGGGCCGCACCGCCCGCTGGGCCTCGTCGATGACGGTGTCGGGGACCGCGGCCCCGAGCTCCCAGAGGTCGGCGAACCGACTGACCTGGGGAGCGCGCCCGCCGCCCAGGCACACGACGTGCCGCAGGCGAGGTAGACGCTCCGTGCCGGGGCCGATCGCCGCCAGCATCACCAGGTACTCCTGGCCGCGGAAGCGGTCCACGGTGACGAGGGTGGTCGCGTCGCAGTGACGGAGCACGTACTCGAGCTCGCGGGCCGTCGACCAGGTGCTCACGGGCACGAGGGTGGCGCCGAGCAGGGCCACCGCGAAGTCGACGAGCAGCCACTCAGTGCGGTTGCCCATGAGGAGGGCGACCTTGTCGCCGCGGCTCACGCCGAGGCGGTGGAGGCCGCGCGCGAGCGCGCGCACGCGGGCCCGGTACTCGGTATACGTGAGCCGGTCGCCCTCGAAGACGACGGCCTCGGCGTCGGGATAGCGGAGGGCGATCTCGTCGAGGAGGTCGCCGAGCGTGCGGCTCTGCGGCGGCTCCATCGGCCCTCAAGCCCCGAGGTAGGCGTGCTGGACGCGCGGGTCGGGGAGCAGCATCTGCCGGTCGCCGCCCAGCACCACCCGGCCTGTCTCCAGCACGTAGCCGCGGTCGCACAGCCCGAGGACGACGTCGAGGCCCTCCGCCCGCCGGCGCCGGGCGTCCGCCCGGTAGGAGCCCATTTCGAGGTTCTCGAGCACCGTCATCGAAGGGAAGACCTTCCGCCCCTCCGGCACGTGGGCGATGCCGAGGCGGGCGCGCGCGTCGTTGGGGCCGGACGATCAAAGGTGGAAGGAACTCTGGGCTCATCGTCGCGAGGTTGTCAAGGCGGATCTTGCCGCGAGCCGGATCTCTTGCCGAGGTCAACCCGTTGAGGCAGGATGACGCGCGTGATCAGCGTGAGCGGTCCCACGGTTCGTAGAGCGGCGAGCAGCGACGCCGCTGTGATCGCTGACCCGGTGCGGCTCGTGTTCTCGAGTCTCTTCCTCTAGGCGCGCCAGGAGCGCGGATCCGTCGCGTCGCGCAGCCCGTCACCGATGAAGTTCACGCTGAGCACGCCGATCATGATCGCCGCCGTCGGCGCCGCGAGCAGCCAGACGCCATCCTCGAGATAGCGGCGGGCCTCGCTCAGGTCGCGCCCCCAGCTCGCCAACGGCGGCTGCGCCCCCAGGCCCAGGAAGCTCAGCGAGGCCTCGGCGATGATCGCGCCCGAGAAGGTCACGCTCATCTGAACCACGATCGGCGCGACGACGTTGGGCAGGATGTGCGAGAACACGAGGCGGAGTCGAAACTGCAGGTTACTGTTTGCCTGAAATCCAAAGCGCCCCCCGATTTGAACCGACGGAGACCTCAGCCCTTGAACGTTCGGTTCTCGTCGCGCCGCGCAAGTGTTGCTGACGAGGCAACATCTCCGTGCAGTGGAGTCGCGAGTCTCAAGCGTATACGGCCCCTCAGGACCCTTCCTTTGTGTTCATAACCGTCCGGTTCCGAACAATCCCAAATAGGCTTTGAAGAGCCGAATGGGCGCCCGTTCAGGCTGAGGCACCCCCGAGCGGCCAGGGCTGACGAGATAGTCGGAGCGAGAGTCGCTGACCCCGCAGGGGCCGTAATCTGCCAAGCAGAACCTGTTGTGTTTCACGCGGCCGAGCCGCTCACCGTTCGTCGGGAGCGAGGTCTATCCGGTCGATCCAGTAGTGACGGCAGAGGTAGCGGACGTTGGGGGGGGTGATGGTGTAGAGCTTCGCGGTGCTGCCCTCCACGCCCCGCATGTTCCCCACCTGCTGCAGGAGGCGGATGTGGAACTCCTCGGGCGGGAACTTGGCGGTGACGAGGACGTTGACTGTCGCCGGCCCCTCGGCCAGGCGGACGCGGAGGCGGTCGGTCATCCGCGAGGGGCCGGTGAGGTAGAGGTAGCCGTAGTAGGCGGCCAGCAGGGCGAAGGCCAGCGCGAGGAAGCGGACGGTCGGGTGCTCGCCCCAGCGCTTCCACTTCCTCGCTGTCTTGGCCGGCATCCTAGGAGGGCCTCCAGACGAGTCCCCACCGCTCGATGGTCCATCGCTCGAGGGGCACGAGGCAGGCGCGGTCGGTGAGCATCCAGATGATGCCGATCACCAGCACGCCGAGGAACACCTCCTCGGTCTTGTACTCCTGCGCCGAGACGAAGAGCATGAAGCCGAGACCCCGGTCGCCGCCGATCATCTCCGCGGCGATGAGGGCCCTCCAGCCGAAGCCCATGCTCATGCGGATGCCCGTCACGATGCTGGGGAGCGCCCCGGGGATGTAGACCTGGGTGATCACCTTCCGCCGGTTCCCCCCCAGGGTGAGCACGCCGTGCTCGTAGACCCGGGGGACGCCGCGCACCCCGAGCAGCGTGTTGAAGAAGACGAGCCAGAAGACCGTGTTCAGGAGGATGAAGAGCGTCGTGAGCCAGCCGACCCCGAACCAGATGATGGCGAGGGGGACCCAGGCGATGCCGGAGATGGCGTTCGCGAACACGCCCACCGGCTCCAGCGCGTTGGCGAGGCGGCGGTGCATCCCGGCGAGCAGCCCGAAGGTGACGCCCAGGGGGAGCCCGACGACGAGGCTCAGGCCCACCCGACCCAGGCTCGAGAGGATGTGGTTCGTGAACAGGCAGCCGTGACTCTGCTCGAGCGCGGCCATCAGGCCGGGGCAGCCGTCCTGGAGGCTGAAGATGGCGCCCCAGACGGCCGCCGGAGGCGGGACGTGGATGGGGGCGAGCCAGCGGTGGACGGCGTTCATCTGCCAGAGGGTCGCCAGGGCGAGGAACGGGATGGCGCCGAGGAGGATTTTCCGCAGACGCTGGCGGCCGAAGCGCTTCTGGAGGCCGAGGGAGAGGCGCTGCAGGGGCCTCATCGCTGGACGAGCCCCCACCGCTGGATGGTGTCCGACTCGATGGGCCTGAGCACGTAGCGGTCCAGGAGGATCCAGAGGCACCCGATCAACACCATGCCGAGGATCACCTGCGCGGTCTGGTCGACCTGTTGCGCGGAGAAGATCATCCAGCCGAGTCCCCGCCGCCCGGCGAGCATCTCGCCGGCGATGGCGGCACGCCAGGCGTAGCCGATGCTGAGCCTCGCCCCCGTGGCGATCGAGGGCATGGCGCCGGGCACCAGGACGTCCCGCACGATCCGGAGGCGCGAGGCACCCAGGGTGCGCAGGGCGTTCACGTAGATGAGCGGCGTGCTCCGCACGCCCGCCAGCACGTTGAACGCGATCGGGAAGAAGCAGGTGTAGACGATCACGCCGAAGACGGTCTTCTCGGTCGTCCCCCACCAGATCATTAAAATTGGGAGCAGGGCGATGCCCGAGATGGACTGAAAGAAGTTCAGGATCGGGTAGAACATCTCCGAGACGTGCCGGTTGAGGCCGACGAGAATTCCGAAGGGGATCCCTAGGGCGAGGCCGATCAGGCTTCCCAGGATCAGGCGCCAGAGGGTCTGGCCCAGGTAGTTGGGCAGGATGCCCTTCCAGAGGAGGTCCCCCGAGGAGAGCGCCACCGACAGGGGGGAGGGAAGGTAGCGGTCCGGCCGCGGGATGGTGGCCGAGATCGTCGCCCACGCGACCAGGACGAAGACCACGAGGAGCACGAGCTCGATCCCGCCCTGCCGCCAGAAGCGCCGCGCGCGCGCGGACAGGACGACGCGGGGGCGCGCGATGGACGCGCTAGTCGTCGCCAGTGCGCACCTCCGCGCGCACGAGCTGGAGGATCTCGTCGCGCGGGCGCGTGAACGCCGCGTCCGAGAGCAGGTCCTTCCAGATGCGGCGGTCTCGGGGGATGTCGATCACGACGGCGGCCTTCAGCGTCCCGGGACGCCGGGTGAAGACGAAGCACCGGTCCGCGAGGAAGGTCGCCTCGTCCACGTTGTGGGTGACGAAGAGGATGGTCTTCTTGGTCGCGATGGCGATCCGGTTGAGCTCTTCCTGGAGGGTGATCCGCGTCTGCGCGTCCACGGCGGCGAAGGGCTCGTCCATGAGCATGATGACCGGGTTCGCGCAGAGCGTGCGCGCGAGGGCGGCGCGCTGCTTCATGCCGCCGGAGAGCTCGTGCGGGTAGCGGTCCTCGAAGCCGGTGAGCCCGATCAGCTCGATGAACTCCCTCACCTTCCGCTCGCGCGCCTGCCGGGGCACGCCCTGGATCTCGAGGCCGTGCCCGATGTTCCGCGCCACCGTCCGCCAGGGCAGGATGGCGTGCTCCTGGAACACGACCCCCCGATCCGGCCCCGGCCCCTTCACCGCCACGCCGTCCACCTGGACCACGCCCTGCCGGTAGGGCAGCAGCCCCGCGAGGATGTTGAGGAGGGTGGTCTTGCCGCAGCCGCTCGGGCCGACCACCGCCGCCAGCTCCCCCTCGTACACTTCGAGGCTGAGCCTCTCGAGGGCGTGGACGTCCTCGCCCGTGTACTCGTCGGGGTAGTGGTGGCTCAGGTCTCGGACGACCAGTTTCGGGCTAGCGTTCGCCCGGGAGATCGTTGAACCACTCCGGGTGTTCCTTCATCGTCCGCTCGATGAAGGAGGTGTCGTAGTACTTGGCCGGGTCGAAGGGCTGCTTCATCTTCTTCTGCGCGATGAGCACCTCCACCGCCTCGTTGAACGCCTTGAAGCTGTTCTTGCCGATCCGCATGTCGTAGATCCAGTACTTGTGGGTGCGCTTGATCAGGTCCGCTTCCATGCCCGGGATGTAGCGGGCGCCGATGCTTCCCACCTCGTCCAGGTTCTTCGGGTCGCGGACGAAGCGGGCCGCCTCGGCCATCGCGTTCACGTACCGCTGGGTGACGTCGCGATCCTTGTAGATCCGCTCGGGCTTGCCGTGCGCGGCGGCGCAGAAGCACACATGGTCGCCGCCGCGAACGAGCAGCTTGGCGCCCTTCACCTTCTCGAGCATCCGGGTCAAGTAGGGCTCCCAGACCGCCATCGCGCCCACCTTTCCGGTGTCGAACAGGGCGACCATGCCGGCGGGCGTGGAGTTGATCCGATTGAGGGCCGACTCCGACACGCCGTTCTTCCTGGCGATTTCCACGAGATACATGTCGTTGATCGAGCCGAACGTGGTGCCGACGCTCTTACCCTTGAGGTCGGCGATGGAATTGATCTCCGAGTCGGGGCGGACGACGATGCCCAGCATGTTGTCGTCGGTCGACTTGGCGAAGGAGGAGCCCACGTAGCCAACGATGGCCCGGACGTTGAGCCCCCGCTCTAAGGCGACCGGGATGTTGCTCACGTTGGCGGCGCCGACGTCGATCTCCCCCGCGTCGAGGGCTTTGCTGACCTCGGGGCCCGTGTTCCGGACGACCACCTTGGCGTCCAGACCGTGCTTGGCGAAGAAACCCTTGTCCACCGCGACGAAGACGACCAGGCCTCCCGTGTTGTTGACCGCGCCGACGTTGAACGTGGGTGCCTGGGCGCCCGCGCCCGCTGCCGTCAACGCCAGGGCAGCGGTGAGGGCCGATGCCAGAAGGACGCGCTGCTTCTTCATGGCTTCTCCTCCAGGGAAGAACGCTGCGTTGCGAATGGCGCCGAAATCCTAGACGAACCTCCGCCGCAGTTCAAGGAACATGCAGCGCGTCAGGTGGCCGGTCACTCCCTCCGCTGCTTCGCCCCCCGCTCCTCATTGCCTCCGCTCCCGGGTGGGGCTCTCGATCACGTCGGATGCCATGCGAGCCGCTCGATGCGCCGGATGATCTGCGAAAACAGGCGCTGAGTCAACTGGCTTTCGGCCAACTTGTTCAAGCTCGTTCTGAATGGGCCCCCGATCGACGACGGAGTCGCGGTGGGAGTGGACGCCATCCGGGTGGTGCGTTCTCCCGAGGGCTACATTCTCGACTCGGTGGACTCGCGGTCGCGCGGCGCGCGGCGCGTCACCGCCTTTTCGCGTCGTACACGTTCATCTTGTTCTGGATC
>WNFB01003409.1_pt1 | contig 13982 bp, 13 predicted proteins | sample 5400501 | NCBI WGS metagenome assembly WNFB01 (sample SAMN13153341, study PRJNA577476) | soil metagenome | isolation source: 200 cm saprolite under Douglas fir tree site 2 hole 1 | place: USA:California | collected 2015-04-18
GTTGAGCGTCAGCGACCCCGTCGAGCCGTAGAACGCCGCCCCGGGGGATGGGAAGGAGAAGATCCCCCCGTCGGAGGCCGACAGCCAGTACCCGGCCTGGTGGACGCCTCTGCCGAGGAGCACGCCGGCGTGGGGAGAGCCGGTGCCGTTGTCCGGGAAGATGATCAGGGCCTTGTGAAGGCCTTCGAAGGTCGGCCCGAAGACGACTTGCACGGCGCAGGTGCCCTGCGCTGCTATCTGTTTTCCTGAGCAACTGTCGGCCACAATCGTGAAGTCTTGTGCGGTCGGGGTGATGGACAGCGTCCCCATCGTGACCGTCACCGGCCCGCCGTTGGTGAAGAAGATCGGCAGTGCGGTGCTCGTCGTTCCGATGGCCTGGCTGTAGAAGTTGGTGACCACCGGGGCGACCCCCGTCGTGACCACCTGCCCGACCCCCTGGAGGGGAACGGCGGTTTCCGTCGGCCCCGTGGTCGAGGTGTCGGTCACGGTCAAGGTCGCGGTCCTCATGCCTGCGGCCGACGGTGTGAAGGTTAGGGTGACGAGAGAGACGGTGCCCGAGACGGCGGTGAACGTCACGACCGAGAAGTCGGACGCGTTGGTGCCGGTCACGGTGGGGGCGCCGAACGTCGTCGTCGCATCCGGCCCGGTGTAGGTGAAGGTCACCTGCTGGGGCGTGCTGGTGACGCCGACGGTCTGAGTGGGAGTGAAGGTGACGGTGACCGGCGTCGTCACCGCGGTTGCGGGGACGGCGAGTGCCGGCGTCGTGGTTGCGTATGTGCTCGGGAGGGCCAGGACCATCAGGCCGGAGCTCACCAGCGCGAGGACAAGGATGCGGCAGATGAAGCCACGGCTCATTGAGTGCGGCCGGTGCATACGCAACTCCTTTGTGGGACGGATGGAACGGACGACAAACAACGGTCAGACGTCGACCTCGCTCAGTTTTCTACCTCCCGCGAGCGTGGAAAGCAAGGCCATAGTCCTTTTTGTGGAATTTATTCAGAGACGGTCGATCCGTTTGACAGGTTCAACTCCTCGTTATGTTTGTCGCTTCCGAGAAGCCCGAGTAGGCCCGGCTGCCACGTTCAGTGACCGACAGGATTGCCTGTTGAAGATGTGAAGCGTGACAACTATTTGTTGCTGGACAACAATTTCTTACCACGCTTCACAACAGTCACATCCTTGCCGTCATAGCCGGCCACTCCCTGTGGCCGATGCTGTGCCGGGACGCGCCGAGAGGGGCGGATGATCCGCCCCCTCGGGGTCAGCGCTGGCGAGGCCGGGCCCTAGGTGGCCGCAGCCAGGCCCACCATCGGCTTGTTCAGGTGGATGGAGCCCGTGGAGCCGAAGAACTTGGCGTCACCGAAGTTGAAGATCCCGCCGTCGGTGGCCGACATCCAGTAGCCGGCGCCGTCCGGGGTGGCGGCGATGCCCACCACCGGCTTGTTCAGGTGGATGGCCCCGGTGGAGCCGAAGAACTTGGCGTCACCGAAGTTGAAGATCCCGCCGTCGGTGGCCGCCAGCCAGTACCCCTGGCCGTCGGGCGTCGTCGCCATGCCCACGATGGGCTGGTTCAGGTGCGTGGCCCCGGTGGAGCCGAAGAACTTGGCGCTGCCGAAGGAGAAGATGCCGCCGTCGGTCGCCACCATCCAGTATCCCTGGCCGTCGGGGGTGGCCACCATGCCCACGATCGGCTTGTTGAGGTTGATGGAGCCCGTGGAGCCCAGGAACGGGGCGTTGAAGGCGAAGATGCCGCCGTCGGAAGCGACGAGCCAGTACCCCTGCCCATCGGGCGTCGGGGCCATGCCCACGATGGGCTTGTTCAGGTGGATCGACCCTGTCGAGCCCTTGAACTTGGCATCGCCGAAGGCGAAGATCCCGCCGTCGGTGGCGACCAGCCAGTAGCCGCCGCCCGTCGAGGTCCGGGCCATGCCCACGATGGGCTTGTTGAGGTTGATGGACCCCGTGGAGCCGGCGAACTTGGCGCTCCCGAAGTTGAAGATGCCGCCGTCGGACGCCACCTCCCAGTAGCCGGATCCCGGGTTGCTGCCCGGGGGCGCCGCGACGCCGTTGCCCGAGAGGCTGGAGGGGCCGAGCTTGGTCCCGCTGGCAAGGGTCACGGCCAGGTTCGAACTGCGGGCGCCCAGGGTCGTGGGTGCAAATGCCACCGACAGCGTGCAGCTGCTCTGGTCAGGCACGGTGGCACCGGTGCAGGTGTCTCCCACAATCCTGAAGTCATTCGGGTTTGGTGCGCCGAACGTGGCTGAGCCGACCTGGATCGGCACGCCGGTGACGTTGGTGAGGCTGAAGTTGACTGGTCTGCTCACTGCACCGACGAATCCATCACCGAAGGCGGCGTTGCTCGGGCCAAAGGTGGGGTTGAGCGACTGGCCCGTACCGGTGAGCAGCACTTTCACCGTGAGGGGCGTTGGGGGGATGGCTGTCAAGTCCGTCGCCGTGAAACTCAGCGTCGCCGACCTGGTACCCGTCGCCGTCGGTTTGAACTGGGCGGTCATCGTGCACGTGTTCGGTGAAGCGGGCAGGTTTGGCCCGAGAACCCCCGAGGCGCAGCCGCTGACGGTGAACTCGCCCGCGTTCGGCCCACTAACGCTGGGCGCGCCCTGGATGGTGTAGGTGTTGCTCGTTGTGTTGGTAGCGACGACGCTCATATTGGTTGTGCTACCGGGAAGGTGCGTGCCGAAATTGGCCGGCGAGGGGCTGAGGGAGATGAGTGGGTCGATGGTCAAGCGGGCGAGGCCGCCGAAGTTGTTGTTCTCCGTGAACCAGATGTTGCCGTCGGGGCCGGCGACGATGCCCGTGGGCTGGACGTTGCCCGAGAAGGCACTGGGCATGGGGACGGGGAACTTGTTGTAAGCGGTCGCGATGGGGGCGACGGGGTCGAACCGCCAGATTGCGTTCCCACCCACGTCGATGAACCAGAGGTTACCGTCCGGGCCGGTCACGATGGCGTTGGGAGAGAACCCGGAGGCCCCAGCGGGCTGCGGGAAGGTTGTGACCACACCGGCGGGGGTGATGCGTGCGATCGACCCGTTGCCGCTCATCGTGGGCCGGTTCGGCCGAGCGGGGTTGGCGGTTGAGTCACCCTCGGAGGTAAACCAGAGGTTGCCGTCGGGGCCAGGGGTGATGCCGGCGAGCCCGGGGAGGTTGCCGGTCGAGTACTCGTGCAACAGGGTCCCGCCGGGGCTCATGACGTCGACCGTCCTGGGATTCGGGCCGCATCCTTTGTCTCCACACTGGACCGTGAACCAGAGGTTGCCGTCTGGGCCGGCCGTGATCGCCTCGGGACTTTGCGTCACCGTCGCGGTGGGGTGGGCGGCGTCCCTGCCTCCCGGCAGGGTAACAATCGTGGGACTAGCGCCGGTCCGGCTGATGTGGCCGATGTTGCCGGAGCCGAACATTGTGAACCACATGTTGTTGTCAGGCCCCAGGGTGATGTCAGTCAGCGTGCTCGCCGGGATGCTGACCCCGAAGGGGTTGGATGATCCCAGGGGGTTGCCGCCCTGGGAGTTGATGACCCCCACGTCGTTGGCAGTGACCCCGAAGTTGGAGAACCACATGTTGTTGTCGCCGCTGTTGGTGATTGCCGTCGGGACGCTGCCGATCTCACCGTTGGGGAACCAGTCGCTGGCAGGGTTGAACGACAACGAACCGTCCGCGAGGTGGAACCTGCCGATCTGCCACCGGGGCGGTGGTGCGCCACCCTGAAGGCTAAGGTCCTCGCCGGCGTCGGTGAACCACAGGTTGCCGTCGGGACCCACGGTGAGGCCAAGTGGGTCGGAGCTCGAGTTCTGGATGATGCCGGGACGGTTCGCCTGGTTGAACTCGTCGATGTGGCCGGTCGCCGCGTGCGCGGCCGGCGTCAGGGCCCCAAGGGGCGCCAGGACCGTGAGGGAGGCGAGCACGCCGAGCAAGGTCACTCGGTGAACGAGCCTGGTAGTCAAATGGTGCCAAACGCGCGTCTGCATCCAATGCTCCTTTTTGGAGGGAAGAACTGGGCTTGCCTCGGTTTTACTATCCACTAAGGACAAAAGCAAGAAGGCCGAACGCCATAACTCGCTCGGTTGCATAGAAGTAGTTCGGGATGTAACTCGACCGCCTAGCCGCAGGACTTTACGGAATCGTCCTGAAAAACTCTTCAGCAACCACCCCCCGTCGGTGCCACGCCGCCATCCGAGGAGACCAACTTCCTGCGAAGAACGGTCGGCTCAGGCCCCCCAGGCCCGCAGGACGTCCGGGAGCTCGTCGAGGCTCCGGATGTCGCGATCCGGCAGCAGTCCCTCAAGCTCCTCGGGCCGGATCCGGAGTGCCTCGGCCCGCTCGGGGCCTTCGAGCTCGTCCCGGAACTGGCGGGTGAGCACCGACCGCATCCCGACGGCCCGGGCACCCCCGATGTCGTCGCGCAGCCGGTCGCCGACGAACACCGACTCCCACGGCGCAGCGCCGAGGCGGTCGAGCATCGTGGTAAAGATCCGCCGGTCGGGCTTGCGCCAACCCACCTCGGAGCTGAACGTCGTGGCAGCCAGGAACTTGGCCAGGCCCAGCGAGGTCAGGTCGGCCCGCATGAGCTCGGGCAGGAGGGTGATGTTGGACACGAGCCCCATCGTGAGTCCCATGGCCTGCAGGGCCTCCAGTGCCCGGATCGTCGTCTCCGGCACGGTGATGGAGTCGGTGAAGGCGCGGTGGTCGATGATCACGAGCTCCTGGGCGAGTTCGGGTCCGAGCGTGACCCCGATGCCGGCGAAGGCCTCGGTCAACAGGTCGATCATGTCGAGCTCCTGGAGCCGGCCCTCGGAGTAGGACTGGTGGACGATGACGTCCATGGCGCCGGTGATCCGGTGGGCAAGGTCCTCCACCTCGGGCAGCTCGTGTTCCACGAGGTTCTCGAGGTGGCTCCGGATGTCGGCGTAGGCGGCGATGAGCGCGGTGGGGAGGCGCTGGAAGTCGACCAGCGTGTGGCCGTAGTCGAACAGGACCACCCTTGGTGGGATCAGGTGCAAGGCTTTCGTTTGTCCGGCGGCGCCGCCAAGCGGCGGGTGCCTGCCAGTCTCCCGCATCTGGTGCGGGGCCACCCATCGGACACGGGCGAGCGGGGCTGCCGCCTGCGCTCGTTGGGTTGTCATCTCTATCACCCATGCGCTGGGCTGCGGGGATGGTCCGAATTTGTGAAAAATCCCACCGCCAGGCAGTTGCAGAATCCGTCACAGGACCTCCAGTGCCCCGAACGGTCAGGTTTCGACGGCACTCGTGGGTTCCTGACAGTCTCCGCCCACGTCGCCGGCTATGAGGATGGGTGAAGACTGTTCCAAAAGGTGCGGCATGCGCCCTTTTTGGGCTCTTCGCTGTTTGGTGTGGGTGGTTTCCGCGGCGGCAGCGGCCGACGCCCCCAGCTGGATTGGCCGATCGGAGGCACTGGTCACGGTGAGTGGTTGGTTGTGCGCCGCCCCTCGGAAGTAGCGAGGGAGGCGTGGCCGCTGAAAACCTTCTTTGGGTGAAAAAGCACGATATTGAGGCTTAAACACACAAAGAAGGTTCCCGGCCCTATCCACTGCTCCACCGGAAAAGGCCGTCAGCGTCAGACCGGCGTCCTGAGCGCGACGTTCGACCACGGTCGGTGAGCAACCGGGCGAGCGTGTTCCGACAGAACCTCGGGTCTTGCCGGTACACCCACTCCAAACAGCGAGGAGCCCCTTTTTGGAACAAAGTAGACCCCTCAGCCCCCGGCGGACTCCACCTCGTTCCCTTGCTGCAGGTTCCGGGCCCGCTCGCCATCACCCCAGCCTGCCGCGAGCCGAAACGGCCGCTTCTTGTCGGCACCCAACCCTAGCCTTGGGCGGTAAAGCGCCTCGGGGCCCCGAAGGTTGGATCGCCAAGGGCGACACCTTTGCCCTTGACCCAGCCGCGGAGCAGATCCCGGCCGTGGCACACCGTTACCTACCTGGCTTCCTCACAAGGAGTGGGCATGAGGAGGTTTCCACGAAGAAATGCGTTAGGTCCGGATGTCATAGATCATGACGTGGCAGCCGGTTGCGGCCCTTCAGGAAGGAGATCAGCAATCTGCTCGGACGACCAGTACTCCCGGAGGCTGGCGATCAACTGGCCCTCGAAGACGAGGATCGCGACCTCCCGCATTCGCTTGCGCACCCCCTGGACCAAGTCGTCGAACTGGGCTTCCCACTCAACGATGGCCGTACTCCTCGAGGTAGAGATTCAGGAGTTCGCACGCGATGCGAGCCTGCGACTCGACGACCTTTTCCTGCCAGTATGCCCGGATTCCTTCCCGGTTCCGGATTGGTTCTTCGAGCACCCTTTCGTGATACGTGGCCGTATCCGTGAAGATGGTCACGATCAAGGCGGGGTCCTGTTCGACCCACGCCCGGATGTACGTATTGACAACGTCGCGGATGTCCTGCGTAGCAAGTTCCATCATCAGGTGCCCTCCACGACAGCCCCCAAGGTGAGGGGAGCCTCGTGGGCTGAATGCTCTAGGAGTGCGTAGATCACGTCCGGCTCCTTCAACACCACCTGCGCCAGCTCAACACCCGAGAGCGACGCGGGGTCGAGACGCACCCATTTCCAGCGCATAGCGTCGACCTCGATATCAGTGGAGAACCCGGTGTAGTAGCCCTGCATTACTGCCTCGCCGGGAAGGACGGCGAGGTGGATCGATCCGAAGTACCGAGTGTCGCTGATATTCCTCCAGTGGCCGATGAGGTGGCGATTCGCCAGTTGGGCTTCGATTTCGTTCCGGAACGACGGCACATGACCCTGCGTGCGTGGATCGGGGGGGTAGTTCTTGGCCGTCACCCGCCGACTTGATTGGGGCGTGATACGGCTGATGTCGGCGTGACGTCCGATACCTCCGTCCGAATTGAACTCGTAGCACGTGACCCAGAGGCCAGCGAGGATATCGGCCGACAAAGTGTGAGGTACGGACTCCAGGAGACTCCTCCGCGTTGCACTGGGGGCCCTGGGGATGAGGGAAACTACGATTCGGTTGGGAACCGGGATCAACGCCCGGGCCCATACGAGGGGGAGCCCGGACGTACGGTGTGCCGCGGAGCCGATCGTAAGACCGAGCCTCGCTCGGCAAGTGGCTGTGAAGCGCGAAGGAACCGGGTCCTCCCCGGGGGGACAACCGAAAGAGGTGCTGAAATGCTGGTCAGTCATGGCTGATAACCGTTTCGGAAACAGCGAGATAGGGTTGGGCCGTGACCGTCAAAGTCGTTTCCGACCTGCATTCGGGCGTCGAGGCCCTTGCCCGTGAGGTCCATGCCGACGACACGTTGCTGCTCCTGGGCGACCTCATCAACATCATCGACTACCGCCTCATGGACGGCATCCTCGTCGACGTCTACGGGGCGGATGCGGTTGCCGAGGTGGTCGAGCTGCGTGCGCAACGCCGCTTCGACGAGGCCCGTGCCGTGATGCGGCGCCGGCGCGAGGGCCGGGAGGAGGAGGTGGGCGCCCGCTTCCAGGAGCTCATCCGGGAGGCCTACCGGAGGGTCGCCGAGGTGCTGCCCCCCAGGACGTACTTGATCCTCGGCAACGTCGACTCCCCGGCGATCGCCCTGGAGGTGCTGCGGGAGACTGCGCCGGGGGTGGAGATCGTCGACGGGAGGGTGATCGAGATCGAGGGCATGCGCGTGGGCTTCGTCGGTGGGGGTCTGCCCACGCCACTGCGCGTCGCCGGCGAGATCCCGGAGGAGGAGTACGACGCGAAGCTGGCGGCGATCGGCGTGGTCGACGTCGTCTGCTCCCACGTACCCCCCGACCTGCCGGAGCTGACCTACGACACCGTCGCCCGCCGGCGGGAGCGCGGCTCAGCCGGGTTGCTGGCCTACGTGCGCGACGTCCAGCCCGTGCGCGTCTTCTTCGGCCACATCCACCAACCCCTCCTGTCGTCCACGCACGTCGGCCGGACGCACCTGATGAATGCGGGATACTTCCGGCGCACGCAACGAGCAATTCCGCTGGCGCTCTAGAATCACCCCAGAATCCCCCCCGGGAATTCTGGGGCAGGGAACTGGCGGACTGGGAAAGGACCCAACGATGGCGGCTGAATCAGGCAGCGAGTCAATCGAGATCAACGCCACGCCCGAAGCGATCTTCCAGGTCATGACCGACATCGACTCGTTCCCCAAGTGGATGGACGAGTTCAAGGAGGCCACCGTCTTGGACCGTGACGCCCAGGGGCGGCCCGCCCGGGCGTCCTTCGAACTGGACGCCAAGATTAAGACCGTTCGGTACGTCCTCGCCTACTCGTACCCTGAAGGAGGACTCGCCTGGGAGAGCGAGGAGGGTGGTGATGTCAAGCTCATCAAGGGCTCCTACATCATGTCGCCCTCCGTTCCCGGTGGCGGTCCCGGTGGCGACCCCACGACGGTCACCTACAACTTCGAGATCGACCCCGGCTTCCCGGTCCCCTCCTTCATCCGCCGCCAAGCGGTGAAGATGATCGTCGCCCGGGCCCTCGGGGGTCTGAAGAAACGGGTCGAGTCGGGAGCGTAGGTTGTTGCCAGCCGCGTAGTTTTTCGCCGCGAGGCGGCCATTCCCGTACTGCTGGCCCCTTCTCCTGGGTACATACCGGCGTAGTCCGGTGCGCCAAAGGTGACGACATCGGTCCTCAGGTGGAAGGAGACGCCGTCATGCTTGGACTCGTGCTGTGGCTGATCGTGTTTGGGGCCATCGCCGGTTTCGTGGCCAGGCTGATCGTGCCCGGCCGGGACCCGATCGGTTTCTGGGGTACCGTGCTGCTCGGCATCATCGGGTCGTTCGTCGGCGGGTTGCTGGCCAGCTTCGTGTTCGAGCACACCCTGGCGCTGCAGCCCAGCGGTCTCGTCGGATCGATCATCGGCGCGGTCGTTGCCCTGCTCGTCTACCGGGCAACGACTCGGGGCCGCTTGGCGCGTCACTGACTAGGGGAATGCCGACAGCGGGATGCGGGCACTGACCCGCGTCCCGCCCTCGGGCACGGCGTCGACGTCGACGCTGCCGCCCGCCAGCGCAAGGCGCTCCCGCATGGTGTCGAGGCCGGTGCTGCCCGGCCGGTGCTCGGCCCCGGCACCGGCCCGGGTGCCCCGCCCGTCGTCTCGCACGCTGAGCCGGGCCTCGCCGCCCGCCCGCTCGAGGGCAACCCAGATCCTCCGGGCATCGGCGTGCTTCACGACGTTGCGCAGGGCCTCCTGGGCGACACGGTACAGGATTGTCTCGACGGCACCGGGAAGCCGCTCACGGCCGGCACGGTTGTCGAAGTGGCCCTCGAGTGACGAGGCGGCGCAGATCTCGTCGACCATGGCCTCCAGCGTCGGGGCGAGGCCCTGCTCGTCCACGGACGCCGGGCAGACCTTGAAGACGACGTCCCGCAGCTCCTCCGACGTGCGCATGATCGCTTCCTGGATGTGGTTCACGGCGGCAACCGCCTCGGGCCCGGCCGTCCGGCCCAGCGTGATCTTGGCGATCTCGGTCTGAAGGAACAGGCCGGTCAGCCCCTGCAGGAAGCCGTCGTGCATCTCGCCGGCGATGCGGCGGCGCTCGGTTTCCTGCGCATTGAGGGCGGCCTCCAACAGCCGGACGACGCGGCCTTCCCGCTCCCGCAGGCTGGCGTAGAGCGATGCCTTCTCCAAGGCGACCGAGGCGAGGTCGGCCAGGCACGAGGCAAGGCGGAGATCCTCGACCGTGAAGCGGTCGCCGGGGCGGCGGGTCAGGTTCAGGACCCCTAGCACCCGGTCTTCGACCGCCAGCGGCAGGCAGAGGCTCGAGTCGATCGTGGGGTCCACCCCCGCGAACCGATCGTCGGTGACAGGACCGTGCAGGATGAAGGGCTCGTTGTGCTCGGCGACCCACCCGGCGATACCCTCGCCGAGGCCGATCGTCGTGAGGATGGCCTCGGGCGGAAGCCCCACCGAGCAGCGGATCGCAAGCCGGGAGGTCTCGGGGTTCAGCAGCATGACCGAGGCCCGGTTGGCGCCGACCTCCTCGCTGGCCAGGCGCAGCGTCAGGCCGAGTTGCTGGTCGAGGTCCACGCTGCCGAGCAACGTGCGGCCCACCCGCGCCAGGACCTCGAGGTCCCGCTCCGATCGGGAGACCGGAGGTCCGGCTTCATTCGGGGTCGTCATGTCCATCGTCCTAATAGGAGTTGTCGTCAGCCCTGCAAATAGACTTGAATGCCGGCTGAGAAGTCCCCCGAACCGCCCTATTCCTGCAGTTCTTGTTCGGGGGATCCCTCGGGGAGCCCCCTTCTATACTCGCCTCCTCATGCTCACGACCGGCGTCGACATCGGTGGCACCAAGGTATTCGCTGCCCTCGTGGACGAGGATGGCTCGATCCTCGGCCGGGCCGCCCATGCCACAGATCCCGACGCCGGCACCGCATCGATCATCCGGGCGCTGGACGAGCTGTTCAGCAGCGCCGCTGCGGCGGGCGGGGCCGGTGGGGGCAGCACCGCTCTCCGACCGGCGGCCATCGGCGTGGCCGCTGCCGCGTACGTGGAATACCCCTCCGGGCACGTCGCATTCGCCCCGAACCTGACCTATGGCCGGGCCGACCTAGCGGGTGTGATCGCCGAGCGCTTCGGCGTCGCAGTCGTGGTCGAGAACGATGCCAATGCCGCCGCCTGGGCCGAGCAGCAGTACGGAGCGGCCCGGGGCAGCGACGAGATGCTCATGCTCACGATCGGCACCGGCATCGGCGGGGGGGTGGTCATCCGCGGTGAGTTGTTCCGCGGGCATCTCGGCTTCGCCGCCGAGTTCGGCCACATCGCCGTCGTTGACGGCGGTCCGCTGTGCGCGTGTGGTGAGCGCGGGTGCCTGGAGGCGCTGGCGTCGGGAACCGCCATCGGCCGGATGGCCCGGGAGGGCATCGATGCCGCCCGCGGCTCGATCCTCATCGAACTGGCCGGCAACTCGCCCGACCGGATCACGGGGGCGCTGGTCTCCGAGGCGGCTCATGCCGGCGATGCGTTCGCCGCCGAGGTCCTCCAGCAGGCGGGACGCTGGCTCGGGGTCGGCCTGGCGAGCCTGGTGAGCGCCTTCGACCCCGCGGTGATCGTCATCGGCGGCGGGGGAGCTGCGTCGGGATGGTTCCTGCTGGAGCCTGCCCGCCTCGAGATGGATCGACGCCTCGGCCGCATGCGGTCGACCCCTCCGATCGTGGCCGCGACCCTCGGCAACGACGCCGGGGCCATCGGGGCGGCCTCCCTGGCCCGCCTCCGCCTGAGCCCGTGACCACTTCGTCCAGTTTCGAGTGGATCCAAGACGTTCTTTGAGTACAAACCGGTGTAGAGCAACAGTTTTTACTCAAAGTCCATATGCCCTGACGCGCACCCCCGAGGGATGAAATCCTGATGCCGGCTGCTGTGGTGTGGTCGCCGACAAGAACCTGCAGCCGTGTGCGCGATCAAAGTCTGACGCGGGGCCGTGGGGACCAACGAGTGTCGCTACGAGCACGAACCCCAGATTCCGCTTTCACCGTGGTCCTCTCCCAGCGGCCCAGCGCAGGTGCGGGGTGTGGACGAGGAGAGGAGGTGGGTGTGAAGCAACAAGCCGACAGGCTCGGCGGACTCGACGTGCACCGGGACAACGTGGTGGGCCGCCACACGGATCAACGATCCCGGCGGTGAGGTCAGCGTCACCAAGAAGAAGTTCCCGACGACTCGGCGAGGCCTCGCGGAGCTTGCGGCCTTCCTGACCGAGGAAGCGGTCAGCAGGGTGGCCATGGAGGCCACAGGGGTGTACTGGAAGCCGGTCTACTACGCCCTTGAGGGGTTCTTCGACGAGCTGTGGCTGTGCAACGCCCAGCACGTGAAGAACGTGCCTGGTCGCATGACCGATCTCTCGGACGCGGAGTGGCTGGCGGACGTTGCCGCCCACGGGTTGGTGCGGCCCTCCTTCGTGCCGCCCCCCGAGATCCGGGACCTGCGCGAGCTCACCCGCTACCGCAAGACCCAGGTCGACGCCAGGGGCCGGGAGATCCAGCGCCTGGAGAAGAACCTGCAGGACGCCGGCATCAAGCTCACCTCGGTCGCCTCGGTTGTGTGGGGTGTCTCCTCCCGCAAGATCATCGAGGCGCTGATCGCCGGGGAGCGCAACCCCGCCGTGCTGGCCGACCTGGCCGTTGGCAAGCCGCGCCCCAAGACGGCCCAGCTCGAGGAGGCCCTCGACGGGCGCTTCGGCAACCACCACGCCCCCACTCCACACCCCAAAAACCAAGGCAAACCAAGGTCAGCCCCGGGGGTCCCCTTGCACCGCGCCTAAGATCCGTAGCGAACGGGGGGATTTCACCCCAGTTCTCCAAGGCGCTCCGGGCGGCCCCCTGCCCTTGCCCGGCTGCGGGTCCGGGGACTCCCGCGGGTAGGCGGAATGGGTAGGCTGGGTCCATGCACACCGAGGACGTGCTCCGCGAACTGAAGAAGTGGGGGATGTCCCTGCCCAGCCTTGGCAAGTTGGTCGTGGCCCTGCTGGCCGACTCCCGCGTGCCCAGGACGAACAAGCTCGTGGTCGGGGCGATCACCGCCTACTTCGTCACCCCGGTGGGCGTCCTGCCCCGCCGGCTGCTCGGGCTGAAGCGGATCAACGAGCTGATCCTCCCGGTGATCGCCATCGACGTCCTCCTGAACGGTGCCAGCGACGAGGTCCTCAAGGACCACTGGCAGGGTGACCCCGAGGTGCTGCGCACGCTGCGGGGTCTGGCCCGCCGGGGGAGCGCGCTTGCGCCCTCAAAGGTGCGGCGCATCTTCGGCAGCGTCGCCTAGCAACCCTCGAGCATGCGCGGCCCCGCAGGCGCCTTCGTTCTCGTTGGCCTGGAGACCTTCGCCGGCACCTTCGTACTGATGTGGATCACGATGCTGGCATGGCGCGTGGTCGACCGTGGCCACTACCGGGCGGCCGCCTACTGCCTGGTGCCCCTGGTCGCCGCTCTCTCCTTCGCCCTGCCCCGCAACCTCCGGACCGAGGGCTTCATCCTCGCCGGCCTGATGGCGGCGTTCCTCGTGGCCGTCTACACCCAGCGCCCGCTGCTCGAAATCGGGAGCGGCGCCCTGGCGTCGGCGTTGAGCGTTTGGCTGATCCTCCAGGGGGGGTCTCGGACCTGCGGCGGGTGTGGCGACGGCGTCGCCCTGGCCGTCGCCGGCACGTTCTTTCTCGGCGCCGTCACCCATGCGATGGTCCTGGGGCACTGGTACCTCAATCAGCCCCGCCTGCCCATCGAGCCGCTCAAGGGGGCCACCTGGATCATGCTCGCCTCCTTCGCCGCCGCCGGCCTGGCCGGTATCCTCACCCGGGGCAGGCTCCTGCGTGCGGTGCTCCCCGGCCTGGTGGCCTTCTCGGCGTCGGGATACTGGTGGGCCTGGGTGCTCCTGCTCGCCGGGACGATCGTCCTCGGCCTGATGGTGCGCTCGACCGTGTGGGCCAGGTCGACCCAGTCGGCCACCGGCCTGCTCTACATCGCGATGATCACCGCCATCGGCGCCCAGTTCCTGGTCAGCCTGCTCGTCGCTCCCTGAAGGTTTAACGAAGGTCCGGCGCTACGATTGCTTGGGAACGATTCCACGAGGAGGAGCGAGCCATGGTCCAGGAAGTCCTGTCCGTACCGGAAGTCACGTGCGAGCACTGCGTCAACGCCATCGAAGGAGCCGTCGGGGCTCTGGCGGGCGTGGACAGCGTGAAGGTGGACCTGGATCGCAAGGACGTCACGATCAGCTACGACGACGCCCAGGTGGGCCACGAGAGCATCGTCACCGCCATCAAGGACGAGGGCTACGAGGTCGCCGGCGTCGCAGCCGGCTAGCAAGCCAAACCCGCTCCGCAGCATCCCAATACCTTCCAGCCTTTCCTTAAAACGCCTGGCCCGCGCACGGGCCGGGCGTCGTTGTCGTGCCGGCTTGTCGTGCTGGGTTGTCGTGCTGGCACCACCATCGCGGGACGTGTACTAGCACCCTTGCCAGCCGGCCTCCCTATTTGAGAATATC
>WNFB01003413.1_pt1 | contig 13974 bp, 15 predicted proteins | sample 5400501 | NCBI WGS metagenome assembly WNFB01 (sample SAMN13153341, study PRJNA577476) | soil metagenome | isolation source: 200 cm saprolite under Douglas fir tree site 2 hole 1 | place: USA:California | collected 2015-04-18
CCGGCCTCATTCAGCACCACGCGCATCCAGGCCGGGTCTGTGCTGAGTCCCATATCGGTGACCGGTCGCCCAGGAACATTGAAGCGACGGATGAATTGCTCGTTCGGCAGCTTAGGGTCGAAAGCGCACATCTGGCCCCAGTAGTGGGCGATGCCGACGTAGTCGCATGTCGCTTCCACGACCCGTCGCAGCATTCCCGGCGCTACCGGCCACCGATCGAGCGCCAGCTGCGAAACTTGTGCCGCCCAATGGTCCCGGCGCTTCTCAGACGCCGGGAGAAAGAGCAGCTTGTGATGCGATAGGCCGACTGGCGCATCCGGCCACCGGCGCTTGATGGCGCTGTACGCGAGCTCGTGCGCTTTGTGCAGGTTGCTGGTGACCCGGTACATCGCGGCGAGGTCTCCCTTGTGGCCGGGTGGGAACTCGCCGGATATCCAGGCGTTGACCGCATAGAGATTCGGTTCGTTGATCGTGCACCAGAGCCCAACGAGATCACCGAGCTCGTCGACGACGCGATGCACGAAGGGTAGAAACGCGTACGCGGAGCCTTTCGCCGACCATCCGCCCTTACTTGCGAACCAGCTCGGGCTGGTGAAGTGATGCAGGGTCACCATCGGCTGGATGCCGTGCTCGCGCAGATCGCCGAGCACATCCCGGTAGTGGCGGATCTGATGCGCGTCGAACTCGCCCGGCGACGGCTCGATGCGCGACCACTCGATCGACAGCCGGTGGGCGTTCTGGTTCAGCTCGCGCAGCAGCGCGAAGTCTTCGCGGTATCGGTGGTAGTGGTCGTTTGCGACTGCCGACGTATCGCCGTTTGCGATCCGGCCAGGCTGCTGCTCGAAATCCCACCAATCGCAGTTACGGTTGTCGCCCTCGACCTGGTGGGCGGCGCTGGACGTCCCCCACAGGAATCCGTCGGGGAAATCGGTGCTCATGCGAGTTTCAGGGGTCCCTACGAAGAAGCCCCACGAACTCGCAGGCTTCGCCTTGAGTTCGTGGGGACCCCTATCACGGTTTTACCTCTGAGTTCGTGGGGCTAACGGCCTGCTTTTCGACCTTGGGCGGTGGCACGTACTCCCAGCGGATTGGTTTGTCACTCTCCATGTCGACCACAAGCATCCCGGCCTTGTCCACGGCCTTGCGGTACATCTCGCGCTCGTTGTGCGGCCGGCCGTCGAGCATGATCCACGCCGCCTGCAGCGGGTCGGCGTGGCTGACGATGGCCATCGTTTCGCCCGGATGTTCACGCGCCATCCGCCGCATCACGCCGAGGATCCGCCCTCCCATCCGTTCGACCGACTCGTCGCCAGGGACAAGGCCGCGCCTGGCCTTGTGCACAAACCAGAGCGGGCGCCGCAGCGGGATGTGCCAGTAAGGCAGCCCCTGAAGGTAGCGGCTGAACTCGGCCTCACGAAGCTCGGGATCGGCCTCGAGGATGGCTGGCGGATCGAGCCTCGCGTTGATCAGCTCGGCCGTCTCGGCAGCGCGAGCCAGTGGGCTGTGCACGATGCGCCGCACGTTCACCGTTCTCAGGCTGTCCCCGACCGCGGCCGCCTGCGCGCGGCCGAGAGCGCTCAGCTGGAAACCGTCGAGGTGGCCGTACAAAAGCCGGCGCGGGTTCTCGACGTCGGCGTGCCGGATCAGGTAGACGCGTGTTGACGCCAAGGTCGACTTCGATCCTACGGAAGCGTCAGGAGCGGAACGCGCCGATTGAGGTGCGGTTGGTGCCGGAGGATCGACCGGCCTCGAGCGCGTGAAAAGCCTCACGGAGCAGGTTCCCTGTGTATTCCCGGCGGTTCATCAGGCCCGCCTCCGCGTCGCGTGACGCCGGGATCACGTCGATGGTGGCCGCCCCGCAGCTGACGGTGATCCGCTTCCAGTTGCCGCTGGTCGCGAAATCATGAGAGGCGATGCTGCGCCGGATCTTGTCGGCGGCGAGGGTGGCTCCCTGCTCGTCGGTCTCTGGGAGCACGATGGCGAAATGCGGGGGCCCTTCGACGTCGAGGAAGGCGACCGTGTCGGTGTCGCGGATCGCCTGCCCGAGCCGCTCCGAGATTTCGCGCAGCAGCCCCTCCAGCTGAATGTGCCCGAGCTCCTTATGAACGTGCTCGGCGTGATCGAGCTCGACAACCAGGACCGAGAGCGCGCGGTGGTAGCGGACGGCCCGGTTGGCCTCCTGGCCGATCAGCGCGTTGATGAACTGGGAGTTCCAGATCCCCGTCACGGGGTCGACGACCCCGAACAGCGGGCTCGAGGTTCGGTCCGACTGGCTGTGGCCGCAGCTCGGGCAGTATTGGGCACCGTCGGGCAGCTCCGAGTTGCAGTACCAACAGGAGCCCACGGCGGGCATTCTACCCCCGGGGTCAGAATTTCCAGTCATGAGTGACCAGGGCGAGCTGTTCCAGCTTCCAGCGGTACCAGAGCCGAATGCCCCGCTGGCGACCCGGCTGCGGCCGAGGAGCTTCGACAACCTGGTGGGCCAGAAGCGAGTGGTGGAAGTACTGAGGGGGCTGACCGCCTCCGGCCACCTCCCGAGCATCGTGCTCTGGGGGCCGCCCGGGAGCGGCAAGACCACCCTGGCGCGCCTGCTGGCGGGCGAGACCAAGGCCCGGCTGGTCGCCATGTCGGCGGTGACCGCCGGGGTCGCCGACCTCCGCAAGGTGGTGGCGGAGGCGCGAGTGCACCGGCGTGCCGGCCTCCGGACGGTGTTGTTCATCGACGAGATCCACCGCTTCAACAAAGCCCAACAAGACGCCATCCTGCCGCACGTCGAGGACGGCACGGTCACGCTCATCGGCGCCACGACGGAGAACCCTTCCTTCGAGGTGATCGCGCCCCTGCTTTCGCGCAGCCGCGTGTTCCGGCTGGAAGCGCTGGAGCGCGAGGACCTCCAGAAGATCGTCGAGCGGGGAGCGACTGAGGTGGGCGCGACAATCACTGTTGGAGGCATGGAGGCGTTGCTCGAGGGCGCGCGCGGTGATGCGAGAGTGGCATTGAACGGGCTAGAGACGGCAGCTGCGCTCGCCGGCGGTGACGAAATTGGGCCCGACCACGTCGAGCGAGCGCTCCAGGAAGGGCATCTCCTTTACGACCGAGCCGGCGACCAGCACTACGACATCGTCTCCGCGCTGATCAAGAGCGTGCGGGGCAGCGACCCGGATGCCGCCGTGTACTGGCTGGCGCGCATGCTCGAGGCCGGCGAGGATCCATTGTTCGTCGCGCGCCGGCTCGTGATCTCGGCCGCCGAAGACGTCGGACTCGCCGATCCGCAAGCCCTGCAGGTTGCCATGGCGGCGCAGCAGGCCGCCCATTTCGTGGGCATGCCCGAAGCGGTCCTGCCATTGACAGAGGCAGCCCTCTACCTGGCGCTGGCTCCGAAGTCCAACTCAGCCCTGACGTCGTACGGGGCCGCTCGCGAGCTCATCGCCCAGACCGGCAACGAGCCCGTGCCCCTCCATCTGCGCAACGCAGTCACGGGCTTGATGAAATCGATGGGCTACGGCCGCGACTACAAATACGCCCACGACTATGAAGGCGGCGTCGCCAACCAGCTGCACATGCCCGAGAAGCTGAAGGGCCGCAAGGTCTACAAGCCAGGCCCGCGGGATCTGGGCTCCCCGCCACGCGGGGAGCTCCCGCCTCGCCCGAAGGGCGACGCGGGTGAGGGGAAAACTTAGACTTTCCAACTCGTGGCCGACGCGCTCGTCATCTTCAAGCCCGATGCCAGCTACCGGCTCGCCGCGCGCGCCGGCATCTGGGGCTGGCTGTCGTCCGAGCGCGAATGGAAGATCGAGTCGCTCGCGTGGTTCCAGCCACCTGCTGCTCTCATCGAGAGTCACTACGACTTCTTGAAGGACAGGCCCTTCTTCGGCTGGCTGGTTGACTTCATGACCGCGCTCCCGATGCCGGTTGGGCGCGTGACCGCATCGGCCGAGGCTCTCGACCGCATGCGCCACGACCTCGGCGAGACGCGGATCCAGCAATCGCGTCCCGGCTCGCTGCGCGAGCGATACGGAATCTTCGGCGGGGTCAACTGCCTGCACCTTTCGGATGCACCGGAGACGGGCGCGTCAGAGGTGGCGAGGTGGGCGAAGTTCGTTCAGCTCGACAAGCTCGACGTCGATTTCGACGTCGACGCCGGCAAGCCCGACCACACCTATCATCTGCGCTCCCTGGCCACGCAGGTGTCAGCAGGCATCCACGTGGACCTGGCCTCGCAGATGATCCGCGAGCTCCTGGCCGAGGAATCGGCGGTGGAGGGCCCTCAGCTCGAGGCCCTCTGGCGGATCATTCTGGGGGCGTTAGCTTAGTCTCAGCGGCTCGTTCGGCCGCTTTCACATGCACCGTCACAGCCTTGTTGAAGAGCTCTGAGTTGGGCACCACCACCAGGTCGCCCGCGTCGGTTCTCAGCAACGTCACCCTCAGCCTCACGTCTGCCACTGTGCCCGAGCCGACGCCCTCCAGAGTGATCCGATCTCCGATCCTGAAGTGGCGCTCGAGCAGGACGTAATAGCCGGATACGTAGTCCTTGAGCAGATCCTGAACGCCGAAGCTCGCGACGATCGTGGCGAGCAGGATGCCCGCCAGGGTCAGATTCTGGCTCCGGAACGCGAAGCCGAACGCGAAAGAAATCCCGAGGCCGATGAGGAAGAAGGTCACGACGCGCCCGCCGACCTGGACCATGTCGGAGCGCACGTTTCGGCGCTTCAGCGCCGCGACTACAACTGTCGAGACCACGCGCGAGCCGACGACGAAAACCAGGAAGACGATTACGCCAACGGCGATGTATTCGAGGTCCGTATCGGTCAGACCCGGAACCACCGCCAGCGGCGGCGGCGTCACTTCTTTTTCTCGGCTGCTTCCTCTGCGCCGGGAGTTTCGCCTTCGGCGGCGGCCTCGCCCTCGGCTACGGCTTCGCCTTCGGCGGGAACCACGGCCTCGGCGGCCGGGATCTCTTCCTCGACCTTGAGCTCGCGCTTGTGGACGATCTTGACCACCAGCTCGTCCGGGTCGATGAGCACCGTCACGCCCTTGGGCACGCTGATGTCAGACACCCGGACCTCCGAGTCGATCTCCTCCAGCGGGGTCAGGTCGACTTCGAAAGCTTCGGGGATGTCGGTCGGCAGGCACTCCACACGGAGGGCGTGGATGGGCTGAAGGATGTCCGCGTCGCCACGCTTGACCGCGGCAGACTCGCCGGTGAGGTGCACCGGGACCTCGACCGTGATCTTCTCCTCGAGGCTGACCGCGTAGAAATCAACGTGGATGGGACCCAGGCGCCGCGGGTGGGTCTGGATCTCGCGAACCAGCACCCTCTCAGTCCGACCGCTGTCCACCAGCAGGTCCACCAGGTGGGTCCGACCCGACTTCAGGAAGACCTTCTGGAACTCGAGGCGGTCGAGCACCAGGGCGGTCGGCTTGGTGTTATGGCCGTAGACGACGGCAGCCAGCTTGCCCAGGCGATGTAGGCGCCGGGTTCGCTTGCCGAGCAGTTCGCGGGTGGAGGCGTTCAGTTGCATGGTTGCGCCGTCTGGAGGAGAGGCGTGGCTATGATACCGCGCAGAACGAGTCCCGCGAGAGGCGGCACCACACTACTTGGAGGAAAACAAGTTATGCAAAGCCCACCGCCTCCCCCACCGCCGCCAGGCGGGATGGCCCCGCCTCCGCCGCCGATCGGCTATATGCCCGCCCAGGGGTACGCGCCCGCCGCCAACTACGGCGGATTCTGGATCCGCGTCGTGGCTTACATCATCGACGGAGTCATCATCGGCGTGGTCGCCGGCATCATCGACGCCGTCCTGCACATCAACTTGACGGATCCGCAAAATCCGAGCTACGGGGCCGGCGGCGGCGTCAACCTCGTGCTGAGCTTCGCTTACTTCGTCGGCATGTGGACGTATCAGGGAGCAACGCTGGGCCAGCGCATCTTCAAGCTGAAGGTCGTCGACGCGAACACCGGCCAGCCGATCGCCTTCGGCAAGGCCGCGCTGCGGTGGCTCGGCCTCTTGGTCTCATTCCTGGTGTGCTTCGTCGGCGTCATCTGGGTCGCATTCGACGCCCGCAAGCAAGGCTGGATGGACAAGATCGCGGGCACGTTGGTGATCCGGGGGTAGCGCGCGCCGGGGACGCTCAGTCGGTCAGGGCGAAGGGGTCGGAATTGAGTTGACGAAGTTCGGTAACAGGTTGACCCCGATCACCACCAGGAGCAGGATGGCGCCCCAGATCAGACTCCACCCAATCCCGACGAAGCCGGTGATGAGCCCGGCCAGCGCCTTGCCGCTGCCGCCCAGGGTGCCCTGAGACTGTGCGATCCGGCTGCGAGCCCGGAAACCGAGCACCACGGCCACGATTCCAAGCGGGAGCGCCACGATCTCGAGCAAGCCGCAGAAGCACCCGATCGGCGCCAGGACGACGGCGATGATCCCGAGGATCATCGAAGGCGTGGCTCCGGGCGCCTCCATGGGCATCCCCCCCGGAACCATCGGATACGGCTGCGGCTGGAATGGCGGTGGTGGGCCGGGCGGCTGCATCCCCGGCGGGGGCGGGGGCGGCTGCATCGGCGGCGGGGGCGGCGGGGGTGGGGACCCTGGAGGCGGGGAGAAGCTCATGCGCGGATGTTAATGGCTGATGTGGAAATTACAAGGGAACCGGCCCCCACAGCACGCTGCTTAGCGAGCGCCCTCGGGGAACCGCTTGCGGAGCCAATCGACGATGCCTTGCAACGGGGTGCCCGGCGTGAACAGCTCGGCCACGCCCTTCTGCTTGAGGATGGCGATGTCGTCGTCAGGGATGATGCCGCCGCCGAAGACGATGATGTCGGTCGCCTTGCGGCGCTTGAGCTCCTGGACGACCGCGGGAAAGAGGGTCATGTGAGCGCCGGAGTGGATGGACAGGCCGATGACCTGAGCGTCTTCCTGCAGGGCGGCGTCGACGACCATCTCCGGCGTCTGGCGCAGCCCGGTGTAGATGACCTCGTAGCCGGCATCCCGCAGCGCGCGGGCGACGACCTTCACGCCGCGGTCGTGACCGTCGAGGCCGACTTTCGCCAGCACGATGCGAACCGGCCGGACCGCTGTGGAAGCCGGCATCAAATGACGGCTCGTTCGGTGTATGTGCCGAATACCTCGACCATGGTGTTCATGATTTCGCCCTCGGTCGCGTAAGCCCGCACCGCCTCGAGGATGAACGGCATCAGGTTGTCCGTGCCGGCCGCGGCCTTCCGCAACTGCGTGAGAGCCGCTGAGCAGCGGCTCGGGTCGCGCTTCTTGCGCACCTCGCGGACCCGCGCGACCTGCTCGCTCTCGAGCTTCGGGTCGATGCGCAGGATCTCGATGGGCTCTTCCTCGTCGACCTTGAACTCATTGACGCCGACCACGAGCCTCCGCTTCTGCTCCAGCTCCTGCTGGTAGCGGAACGCGGAGTCCGCGATCTCCTTCTGGAAGAAGCCCGCTTCGATAGCCGGAATGACGCCGCCGAGCTCCTCGATGCGCTTGAAATAGTCCTCGGCCTGGCGCTCCATCTCGTCCGTCAGGGCCTCCACGAAGTAGCTGCCGCCGAGCGGGTCGACCGTGTTGGCAACGCCCGTCTCATATGCGAGCAGCTGCTGCGTGCGCAGCGCCAGGCGTGCCGCTTTGTCGGTGGGCAAGGCGAACACCTCGTCCATCGCGTTGGTGTGCAGCGATTGCGTGCCGCCCATGACGGCGGCCAGCGCTTCGATGGCGGTGCGCGCGATGTTGAGCTCCGGCTGCTGGGCGGTCAGAGAAACGCCCGCGGTCTGGGTGTGGAAACGAAGCTTCCACGAGCGGTCGTCCTGGGCGCCGTAACGTTCGCGCATCCATCGAGCCCAGATGCGGCGCGCGGCGCGGAACTTGGCGATCTCCTCGAAGAAATCGATGTGCGCGTCGAAGAAGAACGACAGCCGCGATGCGAAGTCGTCGACGCGCATGCCGCGCTCGATACACGCGTCGACATAGGCCATGCCATCGGCGAGCGTGAAGGCCAGCTCCTGCGCCGCGGTCGAGCCTGCCTCACGGATGTGGTAGCCAGAGATGGAGATCGTGTTCCATTTCGGCACCTCTTTCGCGCAGTACTCGATCGAGTCGACGACGAGCCTCATCGACGGCGCCGGCGGAAAGATGAATTCCTTCTGCGCGATGAACTCCTTGAGGATGTCGTTCTGCAGGGTGCCTCCAAGCCCGGACGCCGGCACTCCCTGCTTCTCAGCCACCGCGATGTACATGCACAGAAGGATCGCCGCGGGCGAGTTGATCGTCATCGAGGTCGTGATGTCCCCGAGCGGGATGCCCTCGAAGAGCGTCTCCATGTCGGCCAGCGAGTCGATGGCCACGCCGCAGTGACCGATCTCGCCGCGGCTGGTCGGAGCGTCCGAATCCTGCCCCATCAGGGTGGGCATGTCGAACGCGACGGACAGGCCCGTCTGGCCGCTCGCGAGCAGGTACTTGTAGCGGCGGTTGGTATCCGCGGCCGTCGCAAAGCCGGAGAACTGCCGCATCGTCCACAGGCGGCCTCGGTAGCCGCTGGGATGGATGCCGCGCGTGTACGGGAACTGGCCCGGAAGCTCCTCCTCACGCCTGGGCAGGTCGCTGGACGTGTAGAGGGGCTGGAGCGGGACTCCCGAGATGGTCGACGTCTCGATGCCGTCGTCACGCGCGGCTGCCGACTCGTAGTCCTCCTTCCATGCCTGCTTGGGGTCGCGCGCTCGGACTTTCACTGACCTGATTATCGCTTTCGGTCGAGGATCTCCTCGGCTGTTCCGTACGGAGTGCCTTCAGCCACCAGACGCTTGGCCAGGGTCGGATCCTCGGCCAGCGCCCGCTTCACTCGGTCGCGAGCAATTTCCGCCGCCACCTCGGCGGTCTCATCCTCGAGCCGTTGCCGCGCCAACTCACGGTCGCGCCCACTCGCTTCGAGGTGGCGACGATGGGCGGTAACCGCCTCCCAGAGCTTATCGATGCCTTCTTGCCGGGCGGCCGAGGTCGCGATGATGGGCGGCTTCCATGGCTTTGGAGCTCCGGGGCTGTTGGACAGGCTCAGCATTCCTCGCAGCTCCGTCACGGCGCGATGCGAACCTTCGAGGTCGGCCTTGTTGACCACGAAGATGTCGGCGATCTCGAGTATGCCCGCCTTGATCATCTGCACGCCGTCCCCGAGGTTCGGTGTCAAGACGACGATAGTCGTGTCGGCGACCGCGGCCACCTCCAGCTCCGACTGCCCCACGCCGACAGTCTCCAGGATCACCGGGTCGAAACCGAAGGCGCCGAGCAGCCGGATCGTCTCGCGCGCCGCCAGCGACAGGCCGCCGAGATGGCCGCGCGCGCCCATGCTGCGGATGAAGACCTTGGGGTCGAGCGCATGACGCTGCATGCGAATGCGATCGCCGAGGATCGCTCCGCCCGTGAAGGGCGAGTTGGGATCCGTGGCGATCACTGCCACGGAGCGATCGAGCTTTCGCAACAGGGTGACGAGCGCGTCGACCAGGGTCGATTTGCCGGTGCCCGGAGCGCCCGTGAAGCCGACAACGTAGGACTGGGACCGGTCCTTCAGCGCCTCCTGGAGGGCCCTGACGGATGGATCGCGCCTTTCGACGAGGCTGATCGCACGGGCCAGGGCGCGGACGTCGCCGGAGCGAAAGCGCTCCGCCAGTTCAGCGTCGCTCAGCTCACCCGCCATACCAGCGTCGCGAGAAGTCGTGCCCAAGCACCACCACCAGCCCATAGGTCTGCTGGCCGCTTGCAGGCGGCGCGGTTGCGGGAGTCACAGGTACCACCGTGCCGCCAAAGAAGCTCGTGAGCCACCTGCCCGTGAGCGGGAACTGACCGTTCGAGTAATCGAGGATGACAGTCTGGGAGATTGCACCGTGCGCGACCGGGTCGGAGAGCTGCAGGCCGGTGGGGTCGAACATCGACGTGACCTCGCTCTCCAGGCCGGCGTCGTTGGCGCCGTTGGCAATCTGAACAGGCGCCTTCTCGCCAAGCACGGCCGGCGGGATGAGGATCGACGCGAGGTAGGAGTGGATCATGGTGAAGCTCGGATCCACGGCGCAGAGTTGCGACACATTAGGCCCCATGCCGCAGTTGTACGAATCGAGCAGGTTGCCTTGAGCCGCACCGGACGGCGCGGTCAGGGCGACTTTGATGATCGCGGAATCCGGAAGGTTCTTGCCCCAGTCGTAGATGGCCCTCATGTCAGACAGCGAAAGGTCGGTGTTGATGTTCTTCTGGAGCGCATTGAGTAACTGCGGCGCCTTCGAAAAGCCGTTGACGCTCGTGACCTTCTTCTTGATCGCCTGCATGATGTCCTGCTGGCGCCGCGCACGCCCGAAGTCGGAGCTCTGCTGGGGCTGTTCTGCGTGGCGCGAACGAGCGATCTCGAGGGCTTGCTCGCCATTGAGGTGCTGGCAGCCCGCCTTGAAGTGGATTGCGTAATAGCCGTTCACGTAGTTGGGATAGCTGTAGTCGTCGAGGTCGGTGGAGAGACAAACCTCGACGCCACCCAGGGCATCGACCATCTCTCGGAACGCTACGAAATCGACCGCGATGTAACGGTCGAACGTCAGCCCAGTCACCTTCCCCACCTCGTGCTCGGCCGCATAGCCGCCGCCGTCGCGGCCCTGATACTGCGAAGCGACGCAGCAGATGATGTCGACGTAGGGAACCTCGTATGCCGCGTTGATCTTGTTGACCCAGACCCGGCTCGGGTTTTCCTGCAGGTTCATTCGAACGACAAGGTCGCGAGGGATGGAAACCATTGACACCCGGCTGTTGGCCGGATCGATGGTCACCGCCATGATGGAGTCCGTCAGGAACGGCGCGTCGTTCTCGTAACCGCCGCGGCCGAGCAAAAGGATGTTGACCTGCTGTCCGTGCTTCAGCTTGTAGGGGATGGTGCCGGGCGCGGGCTCGACAGCCTGGACGACCTCGCCTATGGGGTTGACGTGCCGCCCGGTCGTGGCCGTGACGAAATCGTCGATGCGCTTGTAGGTGAGAGTCGCGGTGACGATCACGACGACCAGAAGGAGGGCGCCGACGACCGCCGGGACCGACCGGGTCAAGCGGTAGGAGACGTTGTAGCGGGATCGCCTGGCCCTGGGCCTGGCCCTTTGCATAGGCACGGCGATTTTACCCTGCAAGACTCTCGGTTGGAACGGCGACCGCGGCTGAGGGTTACGCCCGAATCGACTCCAGCCTGTTCGTCAGGGGCTCGTCGTGTGCACTGTGGAGATCCAGTAGAAGAACCAGATCACGCTGATCGCGAACGCCGCGACGCCAAGAATCAAACCGGCCAGCGCCAGACCTCCACCTGCCAATGTGCCGCCGCTCGAAGCGATTCGCTGGCGCGATATGTAGCCCATGATCGCCGCCACCGGACCGAGGATGACCCCCAGGCAGATGACGAAGCAGACGATCCCGACGATGCCGCAGATCAGCGATGCGATCGCCAATCCATCTGTGCGAGGCCCCGCATACGCCATCGCGCCGGGCATGTATCCCATCGGTGCGGGCGGCACGTAGCCGCCACCCGGCGTGTAGCCGCCGCCCGGCACGTAGCCACCACCCGGCGGCGGCGGGGGCGGAGCGTACCCGCCACCCGGTGGCGGCGGTGGAGGCGGGACGAACCCACCACCCGGCGGGGGCGGCGGGGGCGGAGGCGGTGGGGTGAAACCACCGCCCGGGGGCGGCGGAGGCGGTGGCGGAGGCGGTGGCGGTGGCGGTTGGCCGCCACCTGGTGGCGGTGGAGGCGGCAAGTCCGACATCAAGGTCCTCCTATCCCGCTTTGGGGGTGGTCGAGCCGATCTCGAAGCTTCTGATGATCCACGCCTGCATCGCGAGCGCGAACGCCGCCGTGAAGACGGCGCCGATCCCGCACGCGATCACGCCCAGGGAGCTCACGAAGCTCGCAGCGATCAGCATCAAGCCTGCGATCAGGGTGTTCATCGGGTTTGCGCGGCAGCGCTTGACTATATCGGCGACGTGCAAGCCAGCCGCGATTCCGCGCGCGTCGGTAGCGAGGATCACCGCTGGGAGCATGAAGGTGTACGCGAGACTTCCCAATGCGATCAGGCCGAATGCAGCCAAGGTCAGTAGGAACGCGAGTGCAATCAAACCGGCGTTGGCGTGCCCATTGTTCTGTTTGACCGTGATCGCCAGCGCGGGTAGGTAGGCGACCATCCCGATGGCTACCACCGCGACGGCATAGATGAGCTCCACGACAAAGACGCGCGCACCGCGTCCGAGATGGTCCAGGTTGGCGGGCGCCAGCTTTTCCTCGCCGGCGCGCAAGCGATCCATCGATGCGAGCATCCAGCCGATGCCGTTGATCGCGCCGACGATCGGGATCAGGTTGATCAGTCCGATGATGAGAACCTTCACGACCCATTCGGGATCGCGGACGGGCCATACGAAGGCCTCCGTGATGCGCTCCACTGCTATGTAGGGGCGCCGGAGACCGAGACGAGGATTACGACCAGCCAGACCAGGCTGATCAGCGCGCCCGCCGCGGTGGCGACGATACCCAGGATCCACGCGGTCATTGCGAAGTTGCGACCTTCCAAGGCACCGGCGGACGCTTCGATGCGAGCGACCGCGGACTTGCCCATGAAGTACGCGATGGGCCCGAGCACCAGTCCTGGGACGCCCAACGGCAGCCCAAGGACCAATCCAAGGACAGCCAGCACGAGTGCGATGGCGGCACGGTTGTCGAGGGCCCGAGTCGCGCTGTACGCGGGAGGCGGATAGGTGGGCGGCGGGTGGTACGCCGCGATCGGGGGCGGCGACGACTGGACCGGGGCCGCCTCTTGCGCCTGCGGCGCGGGCGCCCCAGCGGATCTCATTTCAGCAATGCCCTCGCGATCACGACCCGCTGGATCTGGTTGGTGCCTTCATAGATCTGTGTAATTTTGGCGTCCCGCATCATTCTTTCGACCGGGTAGTCGGAGATGTAGCCGTAGCCGCCCAGGATCTGAACACAGTCGGTGGTCACCTTCATAGCCATGTCGGAAGCGAAAAGCTTGGCCATCGCGGCGGTTTTGGTAAGGCCGGCGGCCTTCGTGTCAACCTTGGTGGCCGCCAGGTAGACCAGATGTCGTGCCGCCTCGATCTGGGTCGCCATGTCGGCGAACATGAACTGGATCCCCTGAAAGCTGGAGATCGGCTGGTCGAACTGTTTTCGCTCTCGGGCGTAGTTCAACGCGTAGTCGAAGGCGCCTTCGGCGATTCCCAGCGCCTGGGCCCCGATTCCCGGTCGAGAGCGGTCGAGGACCGCGAGCGCGAGCTTGAAGCCCTCGCCTTCCTCGCCCAGCCGGTTGGCAGCGGGAACCCTCACGTCCTCGAATACCAGTTGCGCCGTGGGCGAGCCGCGGATTCCGAGCTTGTGCTCGAGCTTTGACGCCTGCCAGGGGCTTGTCTCCCTCTCGAGCACAAAGGCCGAAATCCCTTTGTGGTTGGCCTCAGGGTCGGTCTGGGCGAAGACGACCAGAGTCCCAGCAATGCTGCCGCCGGTGATGAACTGCTTGGTCCCGTTGAGCACGTACTCGTTGCCGTGGCGCTTGGCGCGCGTCTTCATCGCGGCGGCATCGGAGCCGCTGCCCGTCTCGGACAGGGCATAGGCCGCGACCTTCTCGCCGGATGCAAGTGGTGGGCACAGACGCTTCTTCTGCTCCTCGGAACCGGCCACCAGAATCGGATAAGAGCCGAGCGCCTGGACGGCAAGAATGAGCGACGAGGTGGCGCAAGCCTTGGCGATCTCCTCGATGCCCATGCAGATGGTGACGCTGGCGCCGGAGATCCCCCCGTACTCCTCCGGGAAAGGGATGCCCAGGATGCCGTTCTCCGCAAAGAGCCGCTCGATGTCTTTCGGATACTCGGCCTTCTCATCGATCTCGGCCGCGCGCGGCGCGACCCTGTCCTGCACGAGCTCTCGGATCGTGTCCCGGATCGCGACCTGATCTTCGGA
>WNFB01003414.1_pt1 | contig 13974 bp, 14 predicted proteins | sample 5400501 | NCBI WGS metagenome assembly WNFB01 (sample SAMN13153341, study PRJNA577476) | soil metagenome | isolation source: 200 cm saprolite under Douglas fir tree site 2 hole 1 | place: USA:California | collected 2015-04-18
ACGCGGAGGATGCGGCCTTCGAGCCGGCCGCGGGCGTCGGCGCGAAGGATGCGCGCTTCGACGCGGTCACCGTGCATCGCCGAGGCCATGCCTACGGCGGGGACGAAGACGTCGAGGCCGTTCCCGGCGAGCGGCACGTCCGGCACAACGAAACCATACCCATCGCGGTGGCCGATCAGGCGGCCCGTGACCGTGTTCCCCTGGGCGGCCTTTGAGGCGGGCGCCGCGCCTCCGGGACTCCGCGGGAACCCGCCCCCTTCGCGCCGCGACAGATGGCGGCTTTCCGGCGCGTGCGCAGGGCGAGGGAGCGATTTAGGCGCGCGAATAAGGGCAAAGTGGTTTTTCTTGAGGTAAACGATCTTCCGCTGGCGCGTAAGGTCCTTGAGCGCGCGCTTCAGGTCGCGCGCCTGGCTCGACCGGATGCCGAGCGCTGCGACCAGATCGTGAAGACGAAAAAGTTTTTCCGGGGCTTGCTGAAAGACTTCGAGGATTTCGGAATAACTCGGGAACTCGCGCATTAAACTCCTGACAAACAGTTTACCATCAAGTGAGAGAGGGCGCCGAGGAGGGGACTCGGTTGTCCGCGATTTCGGGGATGGTGAGGATGTCATTCGGCATGCAACAAGGGGTTTGACCAATACGCCGACGATTCCCGTTCGTCGAAAAAGTCCTTGCGACTTGTCGCCCGGGACTTTGAAAAAATGTTGGAGAGGTGGAACTTTACCGTGCTTTCCCGAATCTTCAAGATGTCCGCGATTTCCTTGTTCGAGAGGCGCCTTTTCACGAGTTCGATGACTTCGTTTTCCCTCGGTGTCAATGCCTCCGTTTTGGCTTGGCCGCTCCGATAGAGCGCGGCGCCGTTCTGCGCGAAATCTTGCAAAACCTCGGACGAAAACCAGGTCCCGCCCCCGGAGACTCGATGGACGGCGCGAACGAGCGCCCCGTGCACATCACGGTGGTCTATAAATCCATGAATGCCCAACCAGAGCAGTCGCGCTACGTTCTCTGAGGATTGGTTTTTATCCAGCACAATGGATCTGGCGAGCGGGAACCACAGCCTCAACCTCCGAAGACATTCGCTCAAGGGTATGCCGAGTCCGCAGTTATCCACGACGAGGGTGGAGAATGAGCGCTCGGGGGCGCGGAGATCGGAGGGATCCCTAAGAATTTGAGCGCGAATGCGCCTGTCTTTCGCCAACTGCTGGAGGAGATAATCTGCGGCCAGGCGATGCTGTGCGAGGAGGTAGACAAGGAGGAGGGGGCCCTCCTGGTTCACGACTCGCATGGGAGAACCCTCTCCTCCGACGAAGCCTTTTCAAGCGCGGGAACGCGGACCCGGCGTCGTTGACCTCGCGGAATTTCGGTATGGCGCGTGGGCCCTCAGGATTACGATGAGGGCATGCTCTCTTCTCTCGACGGAGCGGCGTATTTTATTTCTGGTTTCTGCCAACTGTCAAGGAGCAGCACTGCAGGACCCCCGCCAAAAAGGAGAGGTAACCACTCGACCCTGAGGCGGTTTTCCTGGCGTGATTGGATTATGTAGTTTTTCGGAATCTGCCCCGTACAGTTGATTTTCGCGCTGCGTGGCGGAAAACTGCTTGCTTCGCCATTTTAGAGGTGGACTTCGTGGAGGACCCGAGTACCCCGCTGTCTCCACTAAGTTCAGCGACGCCGCGCGGTCGAGACACCGACCCGGGCGGTGGGCTTGGCCCCCAACCGACTGTCGTCATTTGGGATTTCGTCGAATCCCGCCTTCAATCGGTCAGTCGAGTCGTGGCAACATGCGGGGCCCAAACTTGCAGGCTGGACCGTTTTTCAGCCGTCGAGCAGGCCAAGTCTTCCCCACGATGCCCTGTCGCTCTCGTTGCCCTGGGGGCACGCCAGCCGCCCGAACCCCACGCTCTTGAAGTCATCCGTGAGTTGAAGAGAAAGGGATTCCGGATCATCTGCTATGAAGACGGCATGGAGTCTTGGACGCTGGCCACGCGGTGCCAGGCTCTGCTGGCCGGCTCTCTTTGCTCAGTTGACAGCGCCAAGCCAGAGTTTGGGCTCGAGCTCAGCCGCCGCCTTGTCCAGTTACTTCAAGCGGAAGCGAGAAGGCATGAAGAAGAAGGAAGAGTCAAGCGCATCATGAACAATCTCGGCGTCGTGGGAGAGAGCGACGCGATGATTTCCGTGTTTCGCAGGGTCCTGCGAGTGAGCCCTCTCAGCGACCTCCCGACCTTGATCCTGGGAGAGACGGGCACAGGCAAGGAGCTGGTGGCCCGTGCCATTTATCAACTGGACCCGAAGCGGCGCAACGGACCTTTCCTTGCCCTCAATTGCGGCGCGATCAGTCCCGGGCTGGCGGAGAGCGAACTTTTTGGCCACCGCCGGGGGGCCTTTACCGGCGCGAATGAGGACCGCAAAGGCTTAATCCGGGCCGCGGAAGGGGGTATTCTCTTTCTCGACGAGATTGGCGAGCTCGATGCCAACATTCAAGCGAAGCTGTTAAGGGTGCTTCAGGAGTGTCGAGTGCTGGGCGTCGGAGAGGACCATGAGGTTCCCGTGAGTGTGAGGGTCCTTGCGGCTTCAAATCGGGACCTGGATCAATTGACGCAAGAAGGAAAGTTTCGGGGTGATCTCTTTCACCGTTTAAATGTTGCGCCAATACGCATTCCGCCGCTCCGGGAAAGGCCCGAGGACGTCCGTCCGCTCGTCGAGCACTTCCTGGAGAAGCATCAGGCGCTTAAGCTGGGGAGGACTGTACCGGCGAGTCCGGAGTTTGAGGAGGCCCTCACGCAGATCAATTTCCCCGGCAATGCGAGGCAACTCGAGAACCTCGTGCGGCGCGCGCTGGCCGACAAGGAGGATGACAGCGCCCTCAGCTTGACCGACCTGCCGCGAGAAATCTGGCAGCAATTATCGGAGCAAGGGAAGACGGTCGTGGCCCCGGCAGAGGGTCCGATCGAAAGCCAGGAAGGACAAGTCTTCACAGGCGAACCTCTCCCCCAGGCCGCAGCTTTCCATCTTCGGAATCTGTTGGGCGTGAATGGGTGGAACCTTTCGAAGTCACTCGAGCATTGCGAAAGGATTTTCCTGGAGGCCGCTCTCCACCAAGCGCAGGGCAATCAGTCCCAAACGGCGCGGCTTTTGGGAATCACCCCCCGCAGCGTGTACAACAAAGTCCGGAAACACCGCCTGCCCCTCTGAATCAAGAATCAATTCCTGTTCGACATCGCTCGAAACTTGGTCGCTTCCGCCTCACCCTGGCAGAAAGCTCTTTCCGGAATAAGTAAGGGGCGGTCAGAAAACTTTTTCTCGACTGACGCCCGGCGCTCGAATGCCGGGCGCGTTCGTTGATGTTCTTAAAGACCGTGCAATCAGACGATTCCATGCGATGGTTTTTCCTCGATGCATTCTCGGCAATTCAATTGCTCTGGTGCTCGGCGCAGCGCAACGGACGCAACGCGAGAGGGATGAACTGAAGCGCAGGTAGATTTGAGAGACCGATGGGTTCATTTCAAAATTCGCGATGTTTACCTCCCCGATCCCTCGGAACTGACCCTGGCGCTCCACGGTGACGACATCCTTCAGGGGAGGGTGGTTGACGTGTCCGACAATCAAACGGAAGAAGGCGCGTACGTGGTTGTCGAAGCGGAAGGAATCAAAAACCCTTTGATCGTCCCGTTGAAGCGGATTCTTGGCGTCCTGTGAATGATCCGATTATGCAGCCGATTTGTAGTTCCCCGCATTCGAGTCTATCGCGTACCCCACGGCTCGGCTGGGACGCTGGTGACCGCGCGAATGATTGCGCGCCTTATCCGCGAGGGCGCCAAGGATTTCTACGTCCGGCAGAAGGCGATTCAGATCTTCCGCGGGTACGGGGTGCGTCCCAAGAACCGATTCGGCGAGGTCTCGGCTCTATTCGATTGGGTGAAAAAAAACATCCGTTACACCCGAGATATCTTTCGGACGGAGTTGCTGCACTCCGCGCGGAGAATGCTGGAACTCAGGGCAGGCGACTGCGACGACATGACGATCCTGCTGGGCGCAATGCTCATGTCCACCGGGCATCCGGTCAGACTGGCCCTGGCGGGGTTCCGTCCTCACAAACCGCACGCCTACAGCCACATCTATCTCGAGGTGAACGTGCGGGGAGGCTGGCTTGCGCTGGACCCCACCATGCCGTTCTCTCTTGGTTGGGCGCCGCCGGCGCTTTGGAAGCGTGTTTGTGAAGTTGAAAAGGAGGAAATGAAATGCTCGTCCGAGACGGGCTAGGTTACGTCCACAACATTCCGGACTACTCACCTCGTGGGCCCCAGCAGGTCATCTACGACGGGCTCGGCAACCCGGTGGGATTTGCTTTTCTCGCCCCGCTTCTCTCCGCGCTGGCACCCGCACTAGCCTCAATTATAGGCGGTCTTTTCGGCGGGAAGAAAGAAGAGCCCGCGGCGGCACTGCCCCCTCCTGCCCCTCCGCCGCCCATGCCACCGGAAGCGCCTCCGCTCCCTCCGTCCGCGTTCCCGCTGCCGTCGGTGGTGGGCCCGCCCCCGCCAATGATGATTCCTCTGCCCTGTCCGCCGTGCCCGGTCTGCCCGGTGTGTGGGGCGCCAACTGATGAAATGCCGGCGCCGCCGCCCGGCATGAGGCTGATGAGATTGAGAAGAAGGAGGAGGGTTCATGCTCATCCGAGATAACTTTGGGTACTTCCATCAGGTCCCAGATCGGGTGCCGGCAAGCGCAGTTCCAGCGAGTCAGGTGGTGTATGACGGGCTCGGCAATCCTGTGGGACATCTGGGTGACTTTTGGGACATCGTCAAGTCGGTCGGCGGCGCAATAGCAGCCCCCTTTACTGCGCCCCTTCAGGCGATCGGACAAGCGGTTGGGGCAGCGCTCCCGGGGGTCGCCCAAGCTCTCCCAGCCGTCGGATCCATGCTTACGGCACCGCTCACAGCGCCGTTTACAGCTCCCCTTCAGGCGATCAGCGGACTGGTGGGCGGCCTGCTCCCCCACCCGGCAATGCCGCCGGCTCCCGGATTCCCGATGGCGCCTCCACCGCCGGCGATGGCATACCCGCCGGGCTTTCAGGTGCCACCGCCTGGCCCGTATCCGCTTCCTTTTCCGCCACGCGCGCCTTGGCCGTCCGGTTGGATCCATGCTCCCCTGCCGTACACCGGGTTGGGCCCAAAGAGGGTTTACATGCGGTGCGCCGTCTGGCCAGGTGACGCAGGGCTGGTTCCTGAATATGCGGCGCATGCTCAGCCGGCTGGACCAGTAGCTCCGGGACTGCCTGGAGGACCTGCGGCACCGAGCCCCTACCCGGCGTTTCGTCAATTTCGACGGCATTTTCGTCACCGCCGACGGTAGGGAGGCTCGAAAGAGGAGTATGAGGAATGTTCAGGAGCTTCTCCAGTGGGTTACATCCGGGTGAAGAGTTGCCCCCCAAACTCCAGCCGGCCGGTGGATTGCCGGGGATGTATGGAGAAAAGTCAGGATCTTTTTCGATTGTTCCACCGTTTTCCGGCCCCCAAGGTGCTTCGCATGCCTTGCCCGCGTCTAATTCCGAAAGTGCTCGTCCAACTGGGTCAGCTACGAGGGTTGATCTATTCTTCCGACAAGGGAAGCCCTGGTTCTTTCAAGACCTACATCCATTTCCTCGAGACCCCGCCGCTGCTCGCGTCGAATCCCCAAGGGAATCAACTTCACATCTTGGGTGGCCGGTATCGAGTCACGGCGCAAGGGATCGAAGGCTAGAGGCAATCGGTGAGGGCGTAGCCAATGACGCAATGAGAAGGCGCCTCGCATGAAGGGCAACCGCAATTTTGATGAGGTGATGATCGTAAATCCTGCTGTTGCGCCATTTGGCGCCAACCAAGGAGTGACACCTATGAGCTTCCGTGCTGCAGAACCGCCTGAGATGGGCTACTACGCCGAGGAAGAGCCAGGCTACGGATACTTCGCCGAGGAGTATCCGGTCGAAGGATACGGCTTCGCCGATCCTGCGGGTTACTACGGGGATGAGTATGTGCTCGAGCCCGTCGGCTACTACGGGGGGATGGGCTGGTACGGCGAGCAAGAGCCGGTGGAAGGTTACGGCTACTTCGCCGAAGACTATCCCGTGGAGGGATATGGCTTTGCCTACCCGGTGGATGACTACGCGCAGGAATACGTCCCCGAATCGGTCGGCTACTACGGGCCGATGGGCTGGTACGGCCAGCCCGAGGTAGAAGGGTACGGGCAGTACGAGCCCGTGGTGCAGTACCCCGGAATGGGCTACTACGCGGCGCCCGACTTTTCCGGCTATGTGCGCGACGTGCGCCCGGCCTTCAACGCGGGCTGCCCGATGCCGACCAACGTGGCAGGGTTCGGCGAGCCCGAGAATTTCGAAGGGTACGTTCAACCTGCGACCGTCAACGCCACGTGCGACCGGTTTACTGCCCAACCGGGCACGACGCCCGGGGAACCGGAAACTTTCAGGCCGCTGTGGTGACCGACCTGCACCGGCGGTGATGCGGCCGCTCGAGAACTTCCAGCGCGCACTTAAAATTTAAGTCAGTGGAGGACTTACCATGGCCGTCGTACAAGGAGTCAAGGAAAGAGTTCACCTGCCGATTTATGATGCCGCAAGGGTCAAACCGGAAGAGCAGTTGGGGGAAGTTCTGGACTCGAACACGCTGAAGTTCTTTGTCGACGTCCAGGGCAAGACCAAGCTCGAAACGAATCTCCAGGCTGCGGGACTGCTGCCGCACTTCAATACTTTTGAGGCCCGAGCCATGCGGGTCGTGGTCAGCGACCTGCCGGCGGCGTTTCCCGCCGAGCCCACCGCCACCCCCGACGACCAGCCGGTGACCGACGGCGATGATAAACCGCTCGGCTTTGACACTGGAACGGGAAAAGTGGTCACCGGGACCAGCGTGACTACAGCCAATTCGATAACAGCGTCGATCGAGTTGGGCCTCAGTGACCTGATCGACCTGCTGCAGCAAGCGCGAGACAGCAACGACGGGACCGTTGACATTCCCATGGGTGACGATTTCATCAAGGAAGTCCATGTGGGGACCACGGCGCTGAATGACGCCCAGATCGGGCTCGTTACGGACGCTGGCGGCAAAATCACTCTTGCGGATTCCGACCTGGAGGACTTGCTCTATTCCAATGAATTCGATGACGTGCGCCCGCCCGATGAGCAGATCGAGGGAAACGGGGGATCGGCAAAGCTCCTCAGCAAGGTGATCTACAACACGGTGACCACGCTTTACGTGGGCGAGAAGGTCATGATCGAAATGCCCACCTGGTTCTTTCCCGCCGGCGCGGGCGTTTACTCCGAGAACGGGTCGTTTACCACGCACGGCGAGCCGAACCCCACGGCCACTTTCCGCTTTGCCGAGCCGATCTACATCGACAAGCAGCAGAACTTCCGCGTGGAAATCGTCGTCCCGGACTCTGACACTCTCAAAGAGCTCAAGCAAATCTACGGGCCGCTTCTCATTTGGGTGGTCCTGGATGGTTACATGACGCGCGACGTTCAGTAGCGTCACCGCGCCGCGGCGCCGGAGGAGGATCGTAGAGCCACATGATCCTGGGACAACCACAGGCGCGAAGAAGAAGGACTCCAGTCACCGCGGCGAGCCCTCAGGTGCCTGGGGCCCGCCCGGGTGTCATCATCCCTTACGACTATGCGGCTGCCTTTAAGCTCACGGGACGCCGCGGCAACCTGCTCCAGGACGTCATTACCATCAGTCCAGAAGGGGCTTTCGTCGCGGTGGCGATCGGTTACGGATTCGAGGAAGAGCGGGCGAGAGAAATGCAAATCACCCCGCCCAGTGGCCCGACACCGCCCCCCCTCGTAAAGCCGGGCGACATTACCTTGGCCCAGGTCCCCCAGCAAGCGTTGATCGAGGGTTTCCGCGTGAACCCTCGGTTCGAATCCATGGTTTTCGGAGCCGAAAACGGAGGCCTGAGGAAAGAAAAGGATCTTTCCGACCAGGAAGTTCCGCAGGCCCTCGCAGGCAAGCAGCTTTTCCAGCGGCTAAGACCACCTGAGTCCATATCTTTTCTCTTCAGCATCCTTGATTCGGCGACCGGCCGGGAGCTTCAGGACGAACCCATCCACAACCTCGCGTCGCTCGGCATCAGCAATGGCGAGCGCCCCTTCCGCCTCCTGGCCCAGCCTCTGTCCTTCCTGCCGCGTTCGACGGTCCGGCTCCAGGTGATCGAGCGCTCCGAGGACGTCGAAGGGACTCTCTTCATCGTGCTTTACGGGTACAAAGTCGTGGGGGGAGCCGGATGCCCGGAGCCGCTGGCCCGGGCGCTTCTAGAGTCGGCGACACGCCCCGCGGCAACCGGGGGGGTTCCCTCCGAGCGCGTCGTGCCCTTCGACTATGTGACCAGGTTCGAGCTCACGGGCACGCGGGGAAATCGGTTGGAGGATGAGATCACGGTCAATATCGAAGGCGGCTTCGTCGCCACGGCGTTGGGCTACGGCCTGCTGGTCGAGGAGCGCGACGCTCCGATCCGGCTTGCGGCCTCCACATCCGGCACCTTCGATTTGTCCCAGCAACCCCTGCGGGCACTTCCTGCGAGCGCCCTCGGCGACGGGATCCGGGTCCGTCCGAGCTACTTGCGGATGGCGTTCGACAATTCCGGCGGGCTGGCCACCAGCTTGCCCGTTTATCTTGGCGACAAGATTTTCGAGCGGCTGAACCGACCCGAAGATGTGTTGTTCCGCTACATGATCTTCGATGCCGGCACGGGTCGCGATTGGCAGAACAGGCCGATCAACAATATTGCAGGACTGGGCATCGCAAACGGACAGCGCCCTTTCAAGAAGTTCGCCCGCCCGATGGTTTTCCCGCCTCGTTCCACCGTCCGGGTGGAAGTTGAAGAACGCTCTGGTCGCGGTACGCTCTTCCTGGTGTTTCAAGGGTACAAGGTCCTCGGAGCGCCCATGGCCGGAGGACGACCGTGATCTCAGCGACGCTCCCAATCCGACCGGGTGAAACTCAGGGGTCGGTGCCGCGACGGACGATCCCCTTCGATTACGCGTTCCGGTACGAGCTGGCGGGGACTCCGCGGAACGTTCTGGACGCGACGGTGACCGTGAGCGTGGAAGCGGCTTTCGTCGCCGTATCCATCGGCTACGGGGTTATTCCCAAGGTCTCGCCGATCAAATTCCCAGCGCCGCCTACAGGCTTCATAACGGCCGTGCCCGGAAGTCTGCGGGAAGTCTTTCCGGGAATCGATCTCCTCGCCCAGGCAGTTGGCGAGTCGCCCAAGCTCGGAAGAGGGGGGATTGGTCCACAGACAGCGTCGGCACTCACGAACGGGATCAAACTGAACCCCGATCTTGCAGAGCGCGCTCTGCTGTCCGGCGCTGATACGCCCCTGGATCCCGGCATTCTTAAGAGCCTTTTCCAGGTCGTCGCACCGCCGCCCGACCAAATCCAGTTCCTTTACGCGATTTTCGACGAGGGGACGGGGCGGGCTTTCCAGGACGAGCCCATGCTCAATATTGCAGGCCTGGGGATTGCCAATGGGGACCGGCCGTTCCGCTACTTCGCCAAACCGATCGTCTTTGCACCGCGCTCCACCATCCGCATGCAAGTGACGGAGGTCTCCGATTTCCAGGGCGAACTGCATGTCTCGATGCAAGGCTATAAGGTTCTCGGGGGCGCCGGGGCGCCGACCGGCAGGCTTCGACGGCCCACTCGAAGGAGACGAGTACGTTGACACCCGCGAAAGGTGGGGCAAGGACAGGCAGGGCCATGAACAGCACCAGCTTGGTGGCGACTGGTCTTGATGACAGCTTATGCACGAACTGCGGGATTCCCCTTGACGCGAAATATTTCGACGAGTCAGGCGTGGCCGAGCTGCCCGGCCCCAGCCAGGATGTCGTCCTGGCCCGTTTTCAACTTGTTCCCCAATATTGCGGCGCGCTCGAATACTTCTCGCAATTCACGGATCTCTATGCCAGAGACCCCTCGCGAATCGAGACGCCCGGGCTGGAGTGGGTTATCTTGGCCAATAACCGTCCTCTCCATCCCTACCTTCGCCTCGACAGGGTCCTCAACCCCTGGGGTTACGGAAGCTTTCAATTCTCGGTCCGGCTCGACGAAGGTACAACTCTTGAGTTCTTAGTGCGGCGCCCGGCGCTCGGCACCGCCTCGGGCAGCGGACCTTTTATCGCTCCTTTTTCGACATCCATCGTTTTGAACATCATCGGCGGGCCGGCCCCCCAAACGGTCAAGCCTGTCTCCATGGCCCAAATCAAGCCAGGTAAGAAGCTCCTGATTGGTGCAGGCGGCGGCCAAGAGTCGGTGACCGTCACGGCGTCCACGCGGAGGGATTTCACTGCGGTCTTCAAGAACAACCACAGCGCTCCCGTGGCGGTGACTGGCGAGATGCTGACGAGGGTGGGGGGGAGAATCATGGGACGGTACTGGTACAACGCCGGCTACGGCGAGCTACTGACTCGTCGGTCTTGATCCTGGGCCTTTCGCACTCGCACCTGGTGCCGGAGGATCACCGGCTCAACAAGGGGTGCAGGCTTTCGAAGCACACGCTCGGAGGGCCCTCGAATATTCTCAGCCAAGGGAGAGGCCGGTATGACAAACCATTTCGGAAATCCCAGCCCCTATTTTCAGCCAAACGAAGATTGGGCGGCTTATGAGTTGGCTCCTGCGTTCGGCAGGAAACGCGTCTTCCTTGTGGCGATCGAAGGAGAGCAGCTCCCGCCCGCAATCCAGGGAACCGGACCGCTGCAACGGGTGCACGTGATGATGGTCAAGCCGGGGGAAGCCATCCAGTTTGACTCCCCCTTGTCGGTCCTCAGCGCGTTGCCGGAGCTTCCGCCGGAGATGGTTCCCGCTTATCGCGTGGGCGGCGAGCTTCCCCGCTTTCCCCGTCCAGTGCGGGGCGAGCTCCTGCGCGACGAGCGGGGCCACTTTTACGAGAGGGTCGAGGGGCAAATCCGTCCTCTCCATCAATTGGCCTCGGGGTTGCATGGCGAGGTCCTGAACCTTACGCCCTCTTCCAATCCGGCCATGTCGCAAGTGAGACGCCCGCCCGCCAGGCCAACCATTCTTGAGGTGGAGGAGATGCCGTTTCAAGAACAATCGCCCCTTGACGATTTTGCGAAACCCCGCGAGCCTGAGGTCGGGCAGAGTCCGGGTCAGCGTTTCGATTCGGGTCCTGCCCCAACAACCTGCCGGAATCTTTTTCCGGAGCCGGGACAGTGGCGCCTGGTCCGCTGGGTTGATTTCAAAGAAGTACTTCGGACCCAGGTGGCGCACCCGGAACGCCTCCGAGACTCGCACCGCCTCCCGTGCTGTTTGCAGATCTACGAGGTGATGCAGGCACAACACCTGGAATCGCTGGCCGCCGCCCTCCTGGGCCGCGAAAGCTTGGCTGAGCAACTCCACCCACTCTCAGAATTCCTGGCGGCCAAATTGGGAGTGACGGCCCTTGCCCGCACCCACGCGCGCACGCGCCGCTATTTCCGGCGCGAGCCCGGCCTGTTCTTGCCCGGCGACTTTGTCTTCCGGCTGCGACTTGAAAGCGATCCGACCGAGGACGCCCCAGCGGAGGTGAGCAGAGCCCCCCAGGCTGACTCCGAGCCTGCTCAAACACCTGCCTCAAAGACTGTTTCGGGCGGCAGGGCCGCCGCGGAAGTTCCCCAGCGGAAAAACTCTGTCCCCGCGCGATACCTCAAGCCGTGGGAATTCCAACTGAGTCGCGAAGAGGCGCTCTACGACATGAATGCCGAGGCGGCCTCGACCGGAGTGGTCAAGTCGCTTTTCGCGCGACTGAGGAACTGGCTGAGCGGCGGGAACTCATTTCGAAAATGGCAAGTCCTGCTTTGGGGAAAAACTCCGGAGGAACAGCTTTGGGGGGTCCGCCCTCCGAAGGGTGGGCGGTCGAACCCAGCCATTCGAGACTGGGCGCGAAAAACTCTCGAGCTCGCCGGCTACGACCCGGTCACGATGCTTCGTGAGTGGGAAGTTTTCTGGAGACAGAAAGGGTTCTGAACTCCCCCACGCTCCGGTGGCGAGGAAAAGCGGAAACGTCGTCATCGATGAGCTTCAGAAAGAACTGAAGGAGTCGAAGCAGGCAGCTCAGAAGAAAGCTTAGATCAGGTGCAGCAACCCGCTGGGGATCAAGCTGGGGATTAGAACTCCAGAGGAAGTGCTCGCCGCGGGCAGTAAAGTCGCATGCCATACGTTCGTGTTCGAGAAGACAGGTCCGATTCGAGTGGGCTCGGCTGCGGCCCGGATTGCCCTTGCGCACGCTGCCGCCAGGGATCTCGGTGGCCACAGAGCGGAACGGGTCTCAGCGGCTTGGCGGAGAGTATCTTCGCAACCGATCCGCGCACGAGCGTGCAATGTCGCGCCGACGAGCGCCGAATTACGCGAGTCATCGAGCCGCCTCCCGGCGAGCTCGTCAACATCCACCCCAGGTACCTCGCAGACCCTTCCTCGCCCAAACAGCTCCACCGCGCCGCGTACGACGCTTTTTTACGGTTGAAGGCGGCTGCCGAGGCGGACGGGATTCCGCCCAATCTGCTGGTGATCGTTTCAGGCTACAGGAGTATACGCTCACAGCAATCCCTCTGGGAAAACGCTTTGAACAGATATCGCGACCCGAATATAGCGCGGAGATGGGTCGCGCCGCCGGGAGGCAGTCCGCACCACACCGGGCGGGCCATCGACTTTTCGTTGGGAACCAGAAACGACTCCTCCAATATCCCGGCTCTCCGCTCCACCGTGGCCTACAAATGGTTGGTCTGCAACGCCGAGAGGTTCGGCTTTACTCCCTACAGAAACGAACCCTGGCACTGGGAATTCAATCCTCCCGGATTTCCGACCGGCACCGGACCAACCGTCCCGGCGGCGCCCCCCCGTCCTACCCCGATCCCCTCCAGAAGCCCGGTTCATCTCCCTGTTTATGCTCCGCCCGCGCGGCGCCAGGAGCCCTCCTCATCTCCGGCCGAAATCCCGATCGTTGGCTTGCCCGGCTTCTCTCCCCCAGAGGAAAAGGCATTGCGCATTACTACGATGTTTGAGACCGGACGCCCTCTTAACTTCGGCGGACTGACGGGCAACTTCGATAACCAAGGGTTGTCCTTTGGTCTGCTCCAGTGGAATATTGGCACGGGGAGTCTTCAGCCGCTTCTGAGAGAGTTTGCAACGCGCTTTCCTGGAAAAGTCCAAGCGATATTCGGGCCGGATGCGCCCCGGTTCTTCGATATCTTGCAGCCCCACCGGTCGCTGCCCGAACAAATGCAGTTCGCCCGGTCCATCAATGACGCAAGTCAGCGCCATATTGTGGAACCGTGGAAAACCTACTTTGCCCGGCTTGCTGTGGATCCCGACTTCCGGCAAATCCAACTGCGACATGTTCGGTGGCTCATGGATGTTGCCAAGACTTTCGCTCGCCGGCTGGGCTTGCGAAGCGAGCGTGGCCTGGCATTAATGCTGGACAATGTGACTCAAAACGGTGCGGGATGGCTGAAGCCGAACCGGGCGGCGCTGATCCAGCAGCGCAAGGCCGAACAGGAGAGGCAGACAGGGCGTCCTCTTACGGAACGTCAGTTCCTCGCTGTGATCGCCAACGTCGTCGCAGACACCGTGAACCCTCGCTGGAGCGAAGATGTGCGTCGCCGCCGAATGATGATCGTCAATGGAACAGGCGTCGTCCACGGAACGCCTATGGATTTAGCGCGCCAATTCGGCTTGACTGATCAACCCTGGGAGACGATTCCTGGCGTCCCTTCATGGTAGGCGCAGGCTCCTGGCACTATGCCGTACCCGCGACCCCCATCTGCCACCCGGTTGCGTGCGCCCTAATCCTGATTCGATCTCGTTAACGCCGCTTTCCCCGCGTGGCCGGACCCGGAATAGCCCGGGGCCTGATCGTGTTGAGCTGGGCCACTCGAACCCGCGATCGGAAAAAGCGGACTGAGGCGCGCGCAGCACCGAAAAATTCTATGGCCTA
>WNFB01003418.1_pt1 | contig 13969 bp, 11 predicted proteins | sample 5400501 | NCBI WGS metagenome assembly WNFB01 (sample SAMN13153341, study PRJNA577476) | soil metagenome | isolation source: 200 cm saprolite under Douglas fir tree site 2 hole 1 | place: USA:California | collected 2015-04-18
CCTTCAAGCTCAATGGGGAGCCCATAGACCCCGAAACAGGTGACCGTCTAAAGTTGGTAGGTAGACAGGTGGCCCACTTCGCCCGATTGCACAAATGTGAGAATCACGCGCAGTTCCTCAAGGAGTGGGAGGCGCACCCGTTAACAACTGCGGAGAGTTCAGACGGGAAAAGATTCGCTGGCACCATCAAATAAGTTTCCGAATCAAGTCCATAGCATTCTCAAGAGCTCCTAGTAATATCCGGGATCCCGCATCATTAATGCTGTAACTACCCATTCATCCACTTACTAATTTTCCAGTCGAGTGAGACTCCCCAGTTTCGAGGTTGGGACATGACGAGTAGGAATCCGTGAGGGCGGCAGTCGACCTCACATCATGCTGACCCTGAAGCCTCACTGACTCTGTCAGCCGAGGTACCCCTCGACGCTATCGACGCTAGACAAATCGATTTGATCTCAAAATTCCTGCCTGATGAGATTTTAGATCTTTCCAACAATTGACCAGTCTAGCAATTTTTGCTGTTGGCCTGTAATTCTATTCGTTTAAAGTGCAGACACCTGGTAAGTCTTTGCGGGCTTGGAATTCCTAGCACTCGATGAAACAATTGCGAAGTCTTCGGGCACAAGAAAGGATGCCCTCTTAGCGGCGAGGGGGGCGATAACATCCGCTGACCCAGGGCGGATGGTAAGACGAGCGCTCACGCTCGAAGGGGAGGAATTGCTGACTCCTGATGGTCAATTCGACCTCGCGAAGTACGACAGAATCATTGTCGTGGGCTGGGGAAAGGCCTCAGCTCTCATGGCCGAGGAATTGGAGCAGATCTTGGGGGAACGGATTAGCAGAGGCCTCGTCGTGGTACCCGAGTTCCAAAAGAAACTTCCAATTCTTAGGAGAATCAAGTTCCAGACCTCGACGCATCCCCTACCTACAGAGAAGGGCGTGAGGGCGGCGAGGATGATTCTTGATGAGATTGAAGGGGTCGGGAAGGGCGACTTGATTATCTGCCTAGCTTCTGGAGGAGGGTCTGCACTCATTCCACTACCGGTCGATGGGGTGAGCCTGGACGACCTCAGACAGACCACGGAGTTGTTGCTCCGCTCAGGCGCAGATATCAAGGAGATAAACTGCGTCAGGAAACACCTTTCGCAGATTTCAGGCGGGAGGCTCGTCGAGAAGACTGCTGGAACCGACGTGCTCTCGCTAGTGGTCTCGGATGTGGTGGGGGACGACATGGGAGCAGTATCCTCAGGACCCACCGTGCCAGACCCCACGACATTTGCTATGGCCAAGAATGTATTGGAGAGGTATGAAATAATGGCGGCCTTATCCGCATCAGTTCGCAGAAGCATCCTCTTGGGTGTCGAGGGGAAGGTGAGTGAAACCCCTAAGCCGGGGAATGCAGTATTCAGTAGGACGCACAACCTGCTGATCGGATCAAATAGAGATGCCTGCGCCGGTGCGAAGACCTGCTTGGAGAACCGGGGTTACAGTGTGCCGATTGTCTTAGAATCCGTCACTGGAGAGGCAAGGGGTTTTGGCGAGAAGCTTGCGGATCTCGCACGAACAAGCTCAGCAGGGGGACGATGGGCTGCGTTGGCGGGGGGCGAAACAACGGTGACGGTGAAAGGACCGGGCAGAGGGGGCAGGAATGGAGAGGTTGTGCTCTCGGCTGCCATAGCGCTCGGTGGATCCAGAAGTGGGACTGTCCTTTCATTCGGAACCGATGGCTTGGACGGTACATCCTACGCTGCCGGGGCAATTTCAGACTCCAAAACCCGTGACAGGGCAAGGCAAATGAGATTGGATCCGAGAAAGTTTCTGGAAGAAAACGATTCGCAGACCTTCTTCGAACGATTGGGAGATTTGGTGGTCACTGGTCCGACCGGTACGAATGTCAACGACATCATGATGATCCTCGTGAAGCGTGACTAGGACGATTACTAAGAACGATACGTATGAGCGAAATCCTCGCGAGAGTCGGACAAGTCTTGCATCTGCTTAGTAGATCCAGGCTGATTTTTCTCGAGGCACTTCTTGTTCACTAGTGATCGGCTCCTTCGACTCCGCATCCTCTTGCACCTCGGGGTGTCCGCACCTTCTTCGGCGGGACGTACTCGGCGAAGTAGTCCTCTCTTCGTTCCTTGCCGCCTTCCCCCCCAGCCTCTCCCTCCGTTCCACCTCACCCTCTCCATTTACCGCATCTGATCGTGCTGTGGATTGTGATATCGATTCCAGCCTACGTCCGGGGCGCGCCGGTCACGGGCGCAAAGCAAACTTGAGTCTGCGATGGGAGCTACCCTTTTATGCCTGAGCACTTAGTTTGGAAAGGATGAGCAGAACCGACTTCAACGCACACACGATCGCCGAGTTCCGCAGCAACCACGGAAAGGTAGGCGGTCCCTTCAAGGGGGCTCCGCTGCTGCTGCTCCACACCGTCGGAGCGCGCAGCGGCAAACCTCGCATCAACCCGGTGATGTACCTCCAAGACGGTAAGCGTTACCTGGTGTTCGCGTCAAAGGGTGGCGCCGATACCAACCCGGACTGGTACCACAACCTCAAAGCCCACCCCGAAATTCAGATTGAGGTCGGGGACGAGACAATCGACGTGCACGCCGACGAAGTCCTCGGCGCCGAACGGAACAACCTCTTCAAGCGCCAAGCCACCCTCTACCCCGCGTTCGCCGGGTACCAACGCCAGACCAAGAGGACCATCCCCGTCATCGCTCTCACCGAAAGGAAGCGGTAACCCCGACGACGCATTCGCCTGGGACAGGCCGAAGATTATGCCAGACCGTCGCTCCTCGGTGGACCCAAAAGTGGGACGTGGGCCTACCTTCCCAAGCTCCGGGTCTCCGTAAGACTTTTGAATAGATCGGGGCATATTTTCCATCTCCGTCAACTATACTTCCATGTGTCAAGGGCTTGCATCTGAAGTATCGAAGTGTGCCTAACATGGGTTCCCTCCGGCCCATCAAAGAGACGATACTCGCTGCCTTTTTTAACCCATGGGCTGCCAAATTTGCTCGAGCCTACTTTTGGACATTGGCGTCTTCCTTCCGAACTACGGTCCCATGGCGACTCCTGATTTCATCGTCGATGTCGCACGGCAGGCTGAGGAATTGGGCTACAGGTACGCTGCCGTCTGCGACCACCTCTTCATGGACGCCAAGAACGCGAAGGTGATGAGCAACGTTGGGACCGTCGACGCCCGAACACCGAACGGCGACAGACCAAACTGGTATGATGCTCTGACGACTCTCGCGTATGTAGCCGGTATTACAAAAAAGATTCGCCTCATCACCAACATTTATGTCCTTGCGCTCCGGCATCCGTTGAGCGTCGCGCGTGAGGTCACCACCATTGATGCGCTGTCCAAGGGACGCGTGGACCTCGGAGTGGGCGTGGGCTGGTACAACGACGAGTTCGCCGCTGCAGGCGTTGCCTTCGATTCGAGGGGCGAGATCACGGATGAATCCATTCGAGTCATGAAGGAGGTCTGGACCAAGGAGAGGGCCAGCTTCAACGGGCAGTACACGAAATTCCGCAACATAGAGTTCTACCCCAAGACCGTGCAGAAGCCGCATCCACCGATCTACATCGGCGGGTACATTACCGACGGCCGACAGCACTTCGGAGTTTCAACAGGCAAGAGGCCTCCCGCTCTAGTGCGGGCGGCTAGGCTCGGAGACGGCTGGATCCCCTGCGGCGCCAACGTCGACGAGGTTCGAAGGGGAGCAGTGATGCTTCACGACCTGACTCGCGAGGCAGGAGGGAATCCCAGGGAGAAGAAAATAATCTCGCATAACATGGTCTCTATCGGGAAGACGCTCGGCGAGGCGAAACGGGTCGCAAAGACATCGATGGTGGAGCGTTTCGGGAGCGTGGAGGCAGGGGTGGAGAGGGCCATAGTTGGAACCCCAGACGACGCCATCAAGCGCTTCGAAGATTACGTCGAGGCGGGTGCGTCAGCATTCATTATCGGATTCTTTACGCCCACGCCCGGGGAAGTCCTGTCGAACATGAAGAGTTTCAGCAAGGATATTCTTCCCTCGCTGTCCTAACCTCTCTGCATTCACGCGCTGCCCTTTATCTTCTAACGCCCCTTGAGTGAGGCTGTCTCTTCTCAAGAAACGCGGTTACCCCCATTTCTGGTCCTCGGCCACGAAGCGAAGAAAGGCACCTCCGAAACAGCTTCCTGAATTGTCAAGCAGCAATCGCTGAGGACGAAGCCATGGGTGCGCGTGAAATTGGTGGCGGATGTATTCTAGCGGCGCTGCTTCTTCGGTTTGCTCCGCCCGCCCAAGTCCTCTTCCATCGCCTTGGCGAGGTTCCGCCATGACTGGGAATCCTCCTTAACCTCCTTCCTCGCCAGTGCCGCTAGCTTTGGAGCGGGTGGCTTCTTCCCAGGGATCACTTGGGAGCCCGTGAATTCCAGCCGCGAACCTTCCGCCTCGGGTATTATCTGGTAAAGAAACTGTGAGAACCTACCTTCAGTGCTGATCCGGGTGTTCGTCCACGAGTGAGTCTCGGGATACAGCCTGACAAGCTTCTTCCTAGCGACCTTGCCCTTGTCAGTGAAGTAGGTGTCGGTGAGTACCAGCGTGTCTTCGTTGATCCGCCGGACAGCTCGGCTTCCCCTATCCCCGGCCAATCCTATGTCGCCTGAATCATAGTCGGTGCACCACTTGTAAGCCTCCTCTGCGGGAAAGTCGAAGTGCTGACTGAACCTGAAGTGGACCGAGTAGGACTTCATTAGCATCGGAGTCTCGCCGGCCCCATATAAGAATCGGATACCTGTTTGAGAAGGCTCGATGGGCTCGCCTGACCGACGGGAGCGGGCTCAGTTTCTGCGTTTATGCGTCCGCGCCGATGACAATAACCCTTCCTTCCTTCCTTGCTTCCTTCCTCGCTTGCCCCTCCGACTCTGTCGGAGAGATATCACGCTGCCTCGACATACTTCCCTGGATTCATGATTCCTTTGGGGTCAAAAATCCGCTTGATTTCCTTCATTAACCTCAGCGCCTCCTTCCCTTCGTGCAATTCAAGCTGCTCCCTGAAGAGTTTGATTTTCTGCGTGCCTATCCCGTGTTCACCGCTGACAGAGCCATCCATGCTTATCGCATCCCGGCAAATTTCCTCAAATGCCTTTGAGGCTGACTCCTTGCTAGTCGCGCTGTCACTATCGTACAGTATAATCGGGTGGATATTTCCATCACCTGCGTGTCCCATTACGGGTATGCGCAACTTATGCCGGATGGCGACCTGCCTCAGGAGAGTCAGAAATTCCTCCAGTCTGTCAAGCGGGACTGTGACATCTTCTACTTGGGACGCGGGCGCCAGACTCTTCACCGCGAGTAGTGCCATCGCCCGGATTTGGTAGAGGTTATCGGCCTCTTCCTCGTCTTTTGCGATTCTGATTTCTTTGGCTCCGCAAGCTTTGAAAATCCCTACGGCCTCGTTCAAATCAGGCTCATCTATGTCGACAATGAGCGTGGCTTCCGATTCCTCCAGATTATGTCCAAGTTTTGCATTGATTGCCTGTGCATGCTGTCTATCCAGGAATTCCAACAAACCCGGGACGATTGCCGACCTCCTGAGCATCGTTATTACCTTCCCCACCGAATCCCACGATTCAAGAGCGAACAAAAGACGTCGCGGAGTAGTCGCAGGAAGCGGAATTATTCTCAGGTGCGCTTCTGTAATAATCCCAAGCGTCCCTTCGCTCCCGACCAGAAGGTGAAGGAGATCATATCCCGCCCTGTTCTTTGGTAGTGGCTCGCCAAATCTCGTCACCTCCCCGTTTGCGAGAACTACCCGTGCTGAAATTACCCAATCCTTCATGGTACCGTACTTCACGCACCTCAGACCGCCAGATCCCTCAGCGATTGCTCCACCCACGGTGCAGATGTAACTGCTTGCTGGGTCAGGAGGAAAGAAGAAACCGTGTCTTCTGAGTTCGATATTCAGGTCGTCAAGTGAAATGCCTGGTTGAACCTGGACATACCAATTGGTCGCGTCAACTTTGATGACGCGGTTCATTCGTCGCATGTCGAGTACAATCCCTCCTTCGAGTACAGAGGCCCCCGTCAGACTCGAACCTGCACCCCTTGCGACGATTGGTGATTTCGTCCTGTCTGCGAGCCTAACGACTCGGATGACTTCGCTTTCGGAAGCAGGTTTGACAATCGAGGATGGGTGACCTTCGTATTCTCCCATGTCCTTGCTATACTCCATTCGCGAAATAGGATCTGTAAGGACGTTGTCTTCACCGACGATTCGCTTCAAATCGGCGGCGAGATTCCTCTCACTCACGCGATGATGATCAATTCTAGGCTAAAAATTCGTTTCGACGGCTTTGACGCCTGCGAGCAGTTGCATCAACAACAACTTTCTTGCCTTGTGATTTGTAACTGAAGACGATTAATATCGCTCTCTCGCTCGCTCGCGATCACCTCGCCGATTGTTAACGATTCGTCCGAAGGTGGGCAGTCTGGCTCCGGTACCCTTAGTTCAGCATATGCTTATCTGCCTCACGTAGCAAATTGCGGGATTGCATGCCCGGGCGCGCAAAAAGTACGAAGTTTGACGCCAGTCTATTCGACGAAATGGAGAAGACTCTATACTCGCCCGTCATATCCGACATACTCGACGATTTTGGCGTGAGAGCTCATACATTGAACGAAAAGATCAAACCGCTCGAGAGAGATTACGTTGTTGCCGGGAGAGCCGCGACCGCTCTTTTCGGAAATACAAGGGGCACAAAAAAGAATCCATACTCCCGAATCATCAGCTTCATCGATGGTTTGAAAGGGAACGATGTCGCTGTCGTCGGAGGATCTGAGTGTAGCACGGCAGCGCTCTGGGGCGAACTTCTCTCAACCGCTGCGAGGGCTAGGGGAGCGCGCGGTGCAGTCGTTGACGGTTATGTGAGGGATACCAGGAAGATGCTCGAAATGGATTATCGAGTCTTCGCAATCGGACAGCTTCCTGACGACTCGAAAGGGAGGGCGGATGTAGTTGGTCGAGACTGTACACTAAAGTCAGGAAGAGCGACAGTCAGTCCCGGCGATATCGTATTCGGCGACTCCGACGGGGTTGTGTCCATACCGAAGGCGATCGCCGCAGATGTGGTTGGGGAGGCTTTCTCGAAAGCTGCGAAGGAAAATGTCGTCAAGAGGGAGTTGCAGCGTGGACGTCTCCTGAAGGACGTCTGGTCGAAGTACAGAGTTCTGTAGGACCTGGATAGATATAGTTGCTAGTCAGGGTGACGCCGGGCTCCCAGAACTAGAGAGGTGACAAGTTCAATTTTGACCGCTCCAGGTCCACCATATCCTTGACGGCGGAGTTAAGGTCGAACCGAGGCTCGAACCCAAGCTCTCGATAGAGCCTGCTGCAATCGACGTCGAGTCCGTTTGGTCCTGCAACCGTACGCGAAAGTTCTGTCGGTTCATCTCTCCGCTTGAGCTCGATCTCCGCTCCCGGAAACAAGGACCTCAGTATCCCTACGACTTCGGAGGCGTTGAAGGGTCTCTCCGACCCAGTGTTGTAAAGATAGCTTTTCGGCCGCGAGGACTCAGCGGCGTGGGCGAAACAGCGTCCGACGTCTTTGACATACAACCATCTTAGCTTCGCTCCTGTGTATGCGAAATCTTCAGGGATTCTAGCGCTTTCATCGACGGCCACCCTCCTGATGAAGTCGTTGAACTGGCCGGTGTATCCTGAGTACCTGCCCGGCCCCCAGGCGCCTGCGAGCCTCAGGCAGGTGATGTCCAGGCCGTAGGTATCTCGGTAGAAGCGACCCATGAGTTCGACGGCCGCCTTCGACGTCGAATAGGGGTCGCACGGCACATCAGGAATATCATCCTCGTCCGCCACCCCGCGCGTTTTCGTCTTCGGGAGACCGTAGACCGTGACGGAGCTTGCGAAGATTATCTTAGCTATGTCGAGTAGGCGAGCCACCTCCATCACGTTATTGGTTCCAAGTATGTTAGTTCGGTAGCTGCGGGACGGGTGTTCTTTGGACTCCAGGACTAGTAAGGCTGCCAGATGGATTATGCAGTCGATGGAATTGAGCCTTGAAACTTCTAGAAGCCCATCGAAATCGGTGACGTCGCCGACGAAAGTTCTGATGCGCCCAGTGGGAGACCGGAGGATGTCCGCACTCGCTCTCGTATCGTAGCACAGAACTGTGTTTTCCCGGTTCACCAGTTCATCGCACAGGAAACTGCCAATCTGTCCCGTCCCTCCCGTAACAAGAAGGTTCGCCAAGATGCAGGAAGATGACATCTCGATGTATAAACGATTACCCTTTCAGGCGGTCGCCCGGGAGAGGCTTGGGCCGATAAGGCGCTGGAAATTTCGCTCGAGGGGGCCGTACGCTCAGGCATCAAAGGATGGTGGGATGAACAGGTCTTTTCTGGAACTTCCGAGAAGCGCGGAGTTTGCGAACCACTCCTAGGGGGGATGGCTCGCAGGATATTTTTCCTGGCGCGAATTAGGAAGCCCACTTTTTTGCGTTTTCCTTGATGACTCTGAGGGCATTCTGGTACGCAATCTTCTCTAAATCTGCTTCCCTAAGACCCCTCGCCGCGAGCTCACTCCAGAGGTTGGGAATCTTGGTTATGTTTTCCAGGCCCTCTGGCGCTTTCGTATTCAACAAGCCAAAATAGTCTGTACCGATCGCGGCAATCTCTGCCCCGAAGCTTTTGTACACGTACATGATGTGGTCAGCGAGCCCCTTCAACGAGGGCTTCGACGAAATCGTTGAAGGGATGAAAGTGAATCCCACGACTCCCTTCACGCGTCTTACCGCTTCCAGCTCGCTGTCGTCAAGATTCCTGGAGTGCTTCTGAACACCCATGGCATTGGCGTGACTGACTATGAAAGGGAGTTTTGAAAGTTCAGAAGTTTCCAAGAGCGCTTTCTTGCTGCCGTGGGAGAGGTCGATTATCACGCCTAGATCATTGCAGAGTTCCACCAGCCTCTCTCCATCCCCCGTCAGACCGTAGTCCTTCTTCGACATGCAGGTGGCTGAGTACTTGGTATCAAAGTTCCAGGTTAACTGGAGGGAACGAAGCCCAAGCCTGAAGAACAGCTCCAGGTCCTCAACATCGTCAAGAGCTTCGGCACCTTCGAGAGCAAGGAGGAACCCGATCTTAGACTCGTACGGGAGTCTCGAAACGTCGTCCGTCGTTAAGACATTCTTCAATTCTCTCTTGAATCGCGAAAACAGGTTGATGTAGGTCTTCAGGTGCTCCAGCGCGACGAGCGTCGCTCCTCTGATTCGCAAGGCTGTTCGATGGCCATATCCAGCGGATAGCTGATCGGTTCGGTACCTATCGAGCGTAGGAAAGAGGGGCGCGATTGAGGAGAATACGAGTTTGACGTTGGCTTTCTTGAATTTTACCAGGTCACCATGCCTCCCGGGAACGTCCTGTGAGAAGTCCTCCACCTCGAATTCCAAACCGTACCCCCCCATGACGTAGTATAACGAAATGTCTTCGTGCAGGTCGAAAAGAGGAGGCAGCACGCAGGCGACAGACACAAGGAGCGTAAAAAACTTTAGAGGCAAACAGCGAATGTCCCGAAAAGAGTCGAGTTCGATTTGTCGCTCGCTCACTCACTCACTCAAGAGAGCTCGTCGTCGAAAGAGCAGCGTACTGATGCGAGATCCGTCGAGATATCCCACAAATTCCTTGGTTCCGCACTAAAAGAGTGATGTACGACCGAAAAAAGCCCCGTCACCAAGGCTTTAAATAATCACACGAGAGGTTGCGGGCTACCAAAGTTGAAGAAAAAAGAAAATTCTTCCAACGATGGTCCCGAGAAGTTAGCGGAAGACCAGAGGGCAGGTTCATTCCTCGACAAGAAAGTCACAAGGCGCGAAGCGCTCAGCACTGCGGGCAAGGCGGCAATAGCCATCGGAGCTGCAGTCGTAGTTGGAGGGGGCGCCTACGCGGCCTACAACGTCCTGCAGCCAGCGAAGCCAAAAGTAGTCAGCCTAGGCTTCACGGCTTGGGACTACGCCGTTTCCACTGTTCAGGGCAATATAGACAAATTCCAGACTCTAAATCCGAATATCAAGGTGACGATGACCAACTTCGCCTATTCGGACTATCAGTCCTCGATGGCACAGAGGTTCACTGCCGGAACTCCGACCCACGTAACCTACGACGGTGAAGATTGGCTAGCTCAATGGGCATCTTCCGGATGGGTTGTGCCACTTCAAGACTACTGGGATCGCTTCCAGACGAAGAAGAAGTTCAGTGACTATGTGAGCGACATGGTCCCGTTCGCCAAAGACTCGATGACTTACAAGGGCAAGATCTATGGTTTGCCGTACTATTCGGACACATTCAACCTCATGTACAACAACAAGATATTCGCTGACAATGGAATAGAAGTGCCTAAGGATTGGACTGATGTCACCAACGCGGCTCTGAAGCTGAAGACTGGTGGGATGAAATTCCCATACCTGCAATCCTTCCAGGGACTCAGCCCGTTTGATTTCTATCAGTTCTTCTCAGGCGCGATGGGAAGAGGCGCAACACTCCTGGACGCAAGCGGAAATCCGAATTTCAATCCTTCGGCTGGCGACCCGTTCTTTGACCAGCTGAAGTGGCTAGCTGACGGCATCAACAAGGATCAGATAATCAACACAGACTACACCGGAGTGATCGAGTCTGACGTCGTCACGAAGATGGGGGCCGGGCAGGGTGCGATGACGCTCCTCGCGAAATACAACCTCGCAGCCATGAACGCATCGGGCACATCACCACGTGCAGGGCAGTTCTCCCTGGGGTTGATGCCGGGAAAGACGAACGTCGCCTACGGGTTTGCAAAGATGTACAACATGACCAAGATAGCGGCGAACGCAGGGGATGACACTATCCAGGACTGCATAACATACATCGAGTATTTCGGCGCGAACGACAGTCCAGTGCTGAAGCGCTGGGCGGTCGAAAATGGTCTGGGGTTCGGCTATGTTTCGCCCTTCAACGACACCGACATCTCTGCGTCAATAGACAAGCAGTATGGACAAAATGCAGTAGCTACGGTGAAACAGCAGTTCTCGATCGCAAAGGGGCTGTCACACCCAGTGTGGTTCGGTCAGTGGTTGGACTTCGCGAACAAAGAGGCAATACTCCCGGCACTGAGGCAGGACATAACGGTGGAGGTCGCGGTAGACAAGATGTCGAAGAAGGCTACCGCCCTGAACCAGGCCTAAGTCTGATCTTGGGACCGTACGAATCAGGGCCCGGGTGAAGGTCGCGTCGACCAGAGCCCAGAAGAAAAAGAGGCCCCAGCTTACTGGGTACTATATGGTACTCCCCGCAACCCTTCTCGTGGGCCTCTTCACGATCTACCCCTTTGCCGAGGCTATCTATCTCAGTTTCGTGAAGTACATCACCTACAAGCCTGATGAGATAGGGGTCTTCGTCGGTCTCGGTAATTTCATTGGGGCGATACAAGAGAGCTTTTTCGCCGAGTCAGTTCTAAACACACTGTGGTTTACGGGGATTTCGGTCTTGGTGATAACACTGGCTGGCCTCGGTGTCGCGATGGTTCTGAGTCAGAAGTTCAAGGGGGCAAGCCTTGTGACGAGCATAATGTTGGTTTCCTGGGCTATCCCCCCAGCCACCGCCGGCCTGATGTGGCGCCACATGCTGCAGTCCACCGGTTGGATTAACAAGATCCTCGTTGACTTGGGAGTCTGGCAGGCGCCAGTCTATTTCCTCTCAATGCCGAAAGTGGTACAGATACTCTTTGCTGTCGTCGCTCAGTTGTGGCAACAATTGCCGTTCGCGACCCTGCTACTCCTAGCTACAATGCAACTTGTTCCGAAGAGCGTACTCGATTCGGCCGCTATGGATGGTGCAGGCGGTTTTTCAAAATTCAAGGATGTCATCCTTCCGTTCATCAGACCGGCGGTACTTGTAGTAGCAGCGTTTGAGGCCTTCCTTGCCCTGACAAATTACGATCTCGTATTCACCTTTGCGGGGGGACAGTTTGGCCTGATTTCTTACTACGCCTTCGCCGAGCTATTCAACTACAATAATTTCGGGTACGGAGCGGCTATGTCGGTGATACTCGCGGGGATGTCTTTACTTGTGATTTTCATCATACTCAGGATCGTACCTCCAGAAAAACTCTACAGATACTCCTTCACAGGTGAGTGAGCGAGTGAGAATGCAAGGGAGGACATTTGTCTATTATGCCGTTTCTGTCTTGGTTTTGGTGTTCATACTATTCCCGATTCTCCTGATGGTAGTTGGAGGATTCATGCCAGAGACCGAGCTTAGGTCTAACCCTGGGGAGAGGTTGTGGTTCGTTCGCGGACCTACAACAGCGTACTACCAGTACATCTTCCTTTCACCTTTCGGATCCGGGTTTCCCAGCAACGATCCTTATGTTACGGAGGCCGGTTTTCCGTTTCTTTCCATTCTGAACGTTCAGTACTTCTTGCCGTCTCTTCTTAACAGCGTAGTAGTTGCTGCAGCGGTAGCGGTACTCAACCTCTTGCTAGCATCAATCGCAGCATTTGCATTTACGAGGACTAATTTCAGGGGAAGAACCGCACTCTTCATATTTGTTCTAGTCAGCAGACTGTTGCCACCGGTGGTCCTGGCTATACCGTACTTCATCCTCATTCAGTCTCTCGGCCTTCTGAACAATCTGGGCGCTGTGATACTGATCGATACCGTCCTTACTCTTCCGTTCTCGATCTGGTACCTCGTCCTGTACCTCCGCACGATCCCCGTCGAGATGGAGGAAGCGTCCCTCGTCGACGGGGCGTCCCTAATGCAGACCTTCAGGCACATAACGCTTCGAATTTCCGGGTCGGGATTGTTGGCAATCACTCTGTTCTCGTTCCTCTTGTCGTACAACGAGTTTCTCTTCGCCCGCTTCCTGCTCGGAAGACCAGAATTTACGACGGTGCCAGTCTATGTCGGGAGTCTTGCGACGTCTCTGGTTGTGTACTGGGCAATAATCCATGCCGTATTAGCGTTGACGATTCTACCGATGGCTGTCCTGGTCCTCTTTTTCAAGAAGTACATCAACATAACGGAGCTCGCGGGTGCAATCAAAAGGTAATAATGAGATTTTCGTTCGCAGCAGGGGAGCACAAGTTCAAGTGCGTGCAGTGTGGAAATTGCTGCTACCCCGGTGGCCTCTCTCTGACGCCCGCGGAACGGAAAGAGATGTCTGGCTATCCGGAGGCGGTCGGAAAGCTGAGCGAGAACCTCAGCCCCCCCTTCAGTCACATCCTCGTCTGCAAGGGAAGATGCCCGTTCCTGAATGACGACATGCTGTGCAAGATCTACGACAGTAGGCCGGGTGTCTGTGTCTCCTTCCCACTAACCTTTACCTATTCTCCGCAGGGGGAACTCTGTGTGAATTTCATACGTTGTCCTGGGACGGACGCAGAGGATGGAGAGGCGGTTGATGAGAAGTTCGTCGAAAAGACAATGGTGGAGGTGGAGAAGAGGAATCCAGGTTATTTCGAGGAACTGAAAAGGCAAAGGGTTCAGGAACATCAACTCCTTTCTCCATTCTATTCTCAGGCCGAGTTAACGGATTTCGACTCCAAACAGCGCTTCAAGGAAAGATTGGCACAGCTGATGATCCTAACTGCGGTGGATGGGAGGCAGTTTAGGTCGAGTTGTCACGCATTCTTGAACTTGGCACGCCAGGGGATTGAGTCAGAACTCAGAGCCTTAGGGTTTGGTAGAGGGAATCGAAAGGCCGTTCTCTTCGAGGAGGACGTAGCACGAATCGAAGGCAGAATCGAGAGGGAGATTGAGAATAATTACGAGACCCTAAGCAAGGAGTACGAAATTCTCATAGACCAGAGGGAGAGGGAAGCATTGAGAACGGGCTCCTGCGAAATATACTGGGAGGGCGAGGTAAAAAAGGTGAAACTTGAGGAGCAGCTAGAAACTAGGAGTCTCACAGGCAGAAGAGTCGT
>WNFB01003419.1_pt1 | contig 13968 bp, 11 predicted proteins | sample 5400501 | NCBI WGS metagenome assembly WNFB01 (sample SAMN13153341, study PRJNA577476) | soil metagenome | isolation source: 200 cm saprolite under Douglas fir tree site 2 hole 1 | place: USA:California | collected 2015-04-18
GCTATCGAGGAGGACCGCCGGGCGGGGATCCCAGCGATCGCGATCGTCGCGACGGCAGGCACGACGAGCACTGGCGCCGTCGATCCGCTGCGCGAGATCGCTGGCATCGCGCAGGCCCGCGGCCTGTGGCTGCACGTTGACGGCGCCTACGGGGGCCTGGCGGCGCTGGCTGTTCCCGGGCTCTTCGCCGGCCTGTCGCAGGCTGACTCGATCTCCCTGGATGCCCACAAGTGGCTATACCAGCCGCTGGATTGCAGCGCGCTGCTCTACCGCGACGCCGGCGCCGCGCGCCGGGCCTTCGCCTACACCGGTGAGTACGCGGCGAGCCTCGCCGGCGACCCGGTCGAGGGCTTCGCGTTCTTCGAGGAGTCCCTCGAGCTGTCTCGCCGGTTCCGGGCGCTCAAGCTGTGGCTGTCGCTGCGCTACCACGGCATCGGCCAATTCCGTGCGGCGATCCGCGAGGACCTTCGCCACGCGCAGCTACTGGCACGGCTGGTAGGGGCCGAGCCCACCCTGGAGCTGCTGGCACCGGTTGAGCTCAGCACGGTGTGCTTCCGCTGGAACGACGCCCCGGAGGCGGAACTGGGTCAGCGCAACGCCGCGATTCTGCGCGAGGTATCCCGTCGCGGGCACGTCTACCTGTCCAACGCCAGCGTCCGCGGTGCCTTCGCTCTTCGCGCCTATATCGTGAACCACCGCACCACCGACGCCGACATCGCCGCGGTCGTGGAGGAAGTCCTGGCCGCAGCGGCCGCCACCGCCTGACGGCGGACAGATTCAGGACCAGCGGCAGCGCCGGCCAGATCCAGATCAGCGGCTTCGAGGCCTGCCGCCCCTATTCGGCCTGACCGCCAACTGAACACCAGCCGCGGGTACCCGGCCGCCGTAAGCGCTCGCTATGCCGCCGATGGCACGCGGCGCGCGCCGCAGGGCGGGCCGTCTGTCTTGATCAGGCGGCCGGCCATCGGAGTCTAGGACGGTCAGCTGGCGAGGTGTTGAGCCGAATCGGCGAAGTTCACGGGCCGCCATCTTGTAGCGGGCAGGCTGAACGCGGCGAAAGCAATGTCCGGGCCGGCGACGGAACGTTACCGTACAGATACCGCCTCGGATCAGCGTGATCCGGGGAAGACCAGCACCGGAGGCAGTCATGTCCGAGCACCCGAACGTCGAAGTGACACGCCGAGGCTACGAGGCTTTTGCGCACGGAGACCTGGCCGCGCTGTCTGGATTGATCGCCGACGATGTGACCTGGCACGTGTCGGGTGCCGGGCCGCTGAGCGGCACCTATCACGGCCGGGACGAGGTCTTCGGGTTCTTTGGCAGGCTGGCCGAGGAGACCGGTGGCACGTTCCGGCTGGACGTTCACGATGTGCTCGCCAACGACGAGCACGCCGTTGCGCTGTGTACGCTGTCCGCGTCCCGCAGCGGTAAGTCGATCGAGGTTCCGGTGGCGAACGTCAGCCACGTCCGCGATGGCAAGGTCACTGAGTTCTGGGGCGCAACAACGGACCCGCAGGCGAGCATCGATTTCTGGACCTGAGCGCAGTCACGCGCGCATTACTGCGCTGGCGGCCCGCCCGTGCCGGAAACAAATCCGCCGCAACGGCCAGGTGCAACGCCGGCCCAGCCACCTCCCGGCCTAGCTCAGAGGCCATACAACCTCGGCGGCCAAACTCGCTGCCCGCGGACCAGGTTCAGCGGGCAGCACGGAACGCTGACCGGCGTCCTCATCTAGCCGACGGTCGCGCGACGATGAAGCACTCTGGCGCTCGCTAGCAACTGCTGGCGTTTCGCGGAGACGTCCCTGGTGCCGCGTACCGGCAGCTCGGCCGTATGCGGTGCTGTTCATGCCATTTTGGCGTGACGGTCGTTGTACGGACTGTGAGCTATCTGCGGTCCGTCACCGGTGTCCCCGGGTAATACGACCCGACAATGTCGGCAGCCGTGGGCACCGGGGCGGTGGCGACCCGGGCGGCTGAGTCCCGGCCGAACTCCTTGAACGCCGCCAGTTCAGGCAGGGGGTTCGACCCGTCCGGCGTGTCCGCCGACGACACGTGCACGAACTACACCCCGTCCTGAAGGCGCACGACCTTGTACTCGACATTGCCCGGCTGCTCGGCATGCAGCTGCTCGAACACGGCCTCGATCAGGCGGACGTGCTCGGCGACGGCCTCGGGCCGGACCTGGTAGCTGACGACTACGCTGCTGATCACGCAACACCCCCTTCTGGCTGGCCTCACCTCCGGCTTCGGGCAGGAGGTAGGCACACACGCAGTATGACCGTCCGGACGGGCACTGGCGACGTTGCCGAACGATCGGGACGGGCGCCAGATCGCAGAATTTAGGCCTCCTTAGCGACGGGCCGCTACCTGGCACCAACGTCCGGTCATAGCCGCTGTGATGATCGCGGGTTCAGCGCACTGTGGCGGTTATGGTGTGGTCACCTGCCGGCTATGAGCGCTGCAACTGGAACTGTGATCGCGCCGGTCTTCTCGCCACCGATGGTCGCGGTGAGCGTCCAGCAGCCGGCGCCAGGTGCTTCACCAGCCCGCCCAGCGTCATCGACGCGGGCGGTACTGCCACCCGCAGCTGGTCGTCGCTCAGTCCCCGGCACTTCCAATCAAGCGTCGCGCTGGTAGTCCAGGAAGCCCCCCACGCTCCGCAACTCACTTCACATCGACACCGTCAGTGACCAAACCTTGCCGCCAGATAGACGTCTTCAACGGCGGCGGACACCCATGCGAGTGAGCCGCAACCGGTAGAGACGCGGTGGGCTGCGCGGCCGGTGGGCCGGCACGCTGGACGGCTATCGCTGGATCCCGGTGAACAGCACAGCGACGCGGTCATGGTCGCCAATCGCACCGGAGCGCCGCATCTCGAGCAATCCGGCTAGGCCTGACGAGCCGGTGGGGTCGACCTGGATCCCAGTCTTGGACACGGCCAGCCAGTTGGCCTCGACAAGCAAGTCCTCACTCACGACCAGCGGCCGACCGCCTGTCGTCAACATGCCCTCCACGACGGCCAGCCAGTCGTAGGTCTCGTCGTCGAGAATGCCCGTCGCCACGCTCGTGGGCTGCTCCTCCCAGGCGTGCATGAACGCCGACCGATGGGCAGCGGCCTTTACCATCGCCTGGCGCACCGTTTCTGGGCCGGACTCATCCGGCAGCAACGCCCGTACCCGCCTGTAAGCTCGTTCCAGTGGGTGCGCTCCAAGCGTCTGCACGGTGTGGATGCGTGGAAGCTGGTCTAGTGCGCCCAGCCCCACTGCCTCGTGTAGCGCCTGAATGCACGAGCTGGCCAGGGCTCCCCCACCGACCTGGACGATCAGGTGGTCCAGGCCGCCGGGCAAGATCGCGAGATCAGTCACAAGCTCATAGCCCAAAGTCTCGCCACCCTCGATAGTGAGCCCGTTCTCGTTTCCCTGAGTGGTGAACGGCAGCGCCCCGCAGTCCAGTTCCTCCCGCAGCCGCAGGTACGCCGGCTCCCCGAGCGCACCGCGCTCGCGGGGGCAGACCACAACGTTCGCCTGGAGCTCGCGCAGCCGGTGAACTATGCCCGGGTCGGCATCGGGCGGAACGAACACCCTGAGCCGCCAGCCGCCGGCCCGGGCCACCACGGCCGCGGCCAGTGCCGCGTTCCCGCAGCTCGCGATCGCCAGGTCGCGGCGGTTTCCGGGGTGTAGGAGAGCGCATTCTTCCATGACAGCCAGATGTATGAGCACACCCATGAGGTGCCTGCCCTTGTGCGAGCCCGACACGTTTTCGGTCTCGTTCTTGATCCACACTCCGCCGGTGGCGGAGAAGGCCAGTGACTCGCTCAATTCCCGGCTGCGGAAGAATGGCGTGACCCGGAATCCGTGGCCGTCGACGGCGGCGACCGACACGTCGAGCGATGCCACCAGGTCGCTGTAGCCAGCGTCGGAGATTCCGTGGGCCATGGCCACGTGGTAGGAGTGCATGAGTGCGCGATAGCGCAAGAACGGGTTCTCTTCGCTGCCGCAAGGACAGTGAGTACCCTCCAGGCCGAGCACACGGGTCAGCACATGGTCGGTGTCATCGGTCCCGGCCCGCGGGCACCGGAACGGGTAAGGGTCGTCCGGGTCGGCGACGTAGCCGCACCCCTGGCAGCGGATTGTGCTAGCACGCGATGTCATCTCGCCACCGCTAGGCCGGTCCGCTCGTTGAACTCCTCGATCATGGCGTCCCAGGCGGGCAGCAGGTCGCGCAGGCCGACCCAGAACTGCTGATCACGCCGCGACTCGAAGTCGGACAGCGATACCCCTTGCTGCTCGACCCAGGTGTAGTAGCCGAGATTGAAAATGCGATCCCGGTCCGCCAGCGTCGCCTCCAGCAGGTCATCGGTGCCGGCCGCGAGCATCCACCGGCCGAAGGCCTCGGCCGCGTCGACCATCCCGAACCCGCCGGGGAAATCGCGAGCAGCGATGCGCTCACGCTCGCTCCCGTACATCCCCGCCCCGTCCGTAGCCACCGTAATGATCACGTCGTCCGGCCCGAGACGCAGATATTTCGCAGTCTTCACGGCGGCCAGGATGTTGCAGATGCTTGACAGCCCGAAGGCGGGCAGCGCCTCAAGCACGTGCTCCGGGACCCGCCGCCACACCCGGAGGTACTCAATACCCTCCCCGGCAGCGAAGAGCACCGACAACTGGTCGGTGGCCCGGTCGGAGATCCCGGCGACCAGGTCGGTGTTCATCACGTTGTGGATGAGCGGGATGTGCTTGTCGCCGATTCCCTGGATGTTGTGCTCGCCGAACCCGTTCGCCAGCATCGTCGGGCACTCGAGCGCCTCCACCGCGACGATCTTGGAGCCGTAGCGCTCCTTGAGGTAGTCACCGGCGCCGAGAGTGCCGGCCGAGCCCGAGGCCGACGTGAAGGCACGCAACCGCAGGCCTGGCTCGGATTCGGCCATCGAATCGAACACTGCCCCGAGCGCTCTGCCCGTGCACCGGTAATGGACGAGGTGGTTACCGAACTCCGAAAACTGGTTGAAGATGACATTGCCGGGATCGGCGGACAGTTCTGCGCACTTGTCGTAGATCTCCTTGACGTTGCTCTCGGTTCCCGGCGTGCAGATGATGTCCTCAGCGTCGCGGACCCAGTCCTCAAGCCACGCGAAACGCTCCCGGCTCATTCCCTCGGGCAGCACGGCCATCCCCCGGCAACCCATTAGACGGGAGATCGCGACACCGCCCCGGCAATAGTTTCCCGTGGAAGGCCATACAGCCCGGTTCCTGGTCGGATCGAACGCGCCGGTGACGATGCGGGGAGCCAGGCACCCGTAGGCGGCGAGCACCTTGTGGGCCCGGATCATCGGGAAGAGGCCGCCGATAGCCACCACGATCCGCGCTTCCACACCGGTGAATTCACTCGGCAGGACCACGTGAACCGGCACGGCTACCTGGCCGGTGCGCCCGCCGTCATTGTACCAGTGCACCCGGAAGAGGTTCCGCGGGTCCGCCTCATCCGCCTTCACCCCGGCCAGCGACTCCCGGACCTTCGCCGGGATGCTGCCCGGCGTGGCCAGCTGGGCGAACGTAGGCAGCAGAATGCCTGCCTCACGGAACCGGCCGACGGTTCGACCGTAGACCTCGCGATCGACGACATGCCGCTCAAGCCCCAGTGATGTCACCTCAGACCGCCTTTCTGCGAGCATGGCAAACCTGGTGGCCAGGCAACGCAGTACTTGGTGGCGGCATCGCCGGTTCGGCCCAGGTCACCGGCGGGATCTCCGGATGTCATCAGTTATGCCCAGTGGCCGGCTGCTCTGTTGACTTCGGGGACTTCCACACCCGCCTCCTCAGTCGTTGGCGGCTTCGGCGAGCTTGCGGGCAAGCTCGGTCGGCCGCGTGAACATCACCTCGTGGCTGCCCGCCATCTCGACGATCTTGCACCTGCCCAGCCGGGATGACATGCCAGGATGCCAGGCCCCCTCCGGCAGGGCCCGGTCCTCCGCCACCGCGATGTAGCTCGTGGGCAGCCCGGCGCGGTAGAACTCCGCGAGGTCGAGCTTGGCGTCCCATGGCTGGAACGGCTGCGGGACCAGGCGTTCCCACACGGACCTGGCGTCCTCCGCCGACGCGTCCTGGATGAACAGGTCGCGGAACACTTCCCAGGGGCACTCCACGGTATTGTCGGGGCTCGCACTGGCGGACTGGGCGAACAAGGCCGTCTGCTCGGGAGCGAGGTTGTCGTTGACGCTGCCGCCGTCCTCCACCACGAAGGCGGTGTGGAACACCAGGCGTTTGAGCCGTTCGGGTATCCGCTGCGAGACCCGGCTGACCACGGATCCACCGAAACTGTGCCCCACGAGAATGACTTCCCGCAAATCCCTCCGCTCGATGAAGCTAGTCACTGCCGCCACGTAATCATCGTGAGTGATGCCCACCCGGCTCACCCCTGGCCAATGCCCCGGATACGTGGGCGCATACGCGGTGTGGCCGAGTTCGCGAAGGCACCACGCGGTTGGCTCCCATGCCCATCCGCCGTGCCATGATCCATGCAACAGCACGAAAGTATCGCCCATCATTTCCTTCCAAACGATTATCCGTGGAGGCGACCCGCTTCACCCGCCTGAGCGTCGCTACCATGATGACTATGGGCCAATTGCGATCTGGTGTGGATGTCCTTCTCGAGATTCTAGCGACAGAACATGTGCGGCATATTTTCGGAAACCCTGGAACTACCGAGCTCCCGCTCATGGGCGCTCTGGCTGGGGAGGACCGGTTTCATTACGTGTTCGCTTTGCACGAATCCGTAGCGGCTGGCATGGCCGACGGTTATGCGCAGGCCACCGGACGGCCATCCTTCCTCAACGTCCACACCGCCACTGGCCTGGGAAACGCGATGGGGAATCTGTCCAACTCGCGGGCCACCGGCACGCCGATGGTGGTGACCGCCGGACAGCAGGACCGGCGTCACCTGCTGGCGGAGCCGTTCCTGTCCGGCAACCTGACTGGCATGGCAGCCGGCCTGGTGAAGTGGGCCCACGAGGTCCACCGGACCGCCGACCTCGGGCCGGTGCTCCGCCGAGCCTTCCATGACGCCGCATCGCCCCCCACCGGGCCGGTGTTCGTTGCGATGCCCATGGATGTCCTGCAGGACAAGGGCGAGTTCCCGGTGCCTGCGGCGTCGCGCATCGAGCGGCGGACCGTCCCCGCTGCGCTGGCCGACCTGGCCTCGACCATCCTGGCCGCCCCCCGTGCGCGTTTCGCGGTGGTCGCGGGTGATGAGGTGGGCCGCTCCGGGGCGACCGGCGCGCTGGTCGCGGTGGCCGAGCGGCTGGGCTGCCGGGTATACGGTACCGCGATGCACTCCACGCTCGTCTTCCCCACGGCCCACCCGTTGTGGGCCGGCGCGCTTCCGCCGGACGCCGAGCAGACGCGCGCTCTCCTGTCCGGGCTCCATACCGTGCTTCTCATCGGCGCGCGCGGGTTCATGACGTTCGGGTACCGGGAGACCTGGCCGGTGCCGCCGGAACTCCAGCTGCTCCATCTGTCCCCGGCCGCAGAAGATATCGGGCGGACCTACCCGACCTCGCTGGGACTGGTAGGCGACCCGTGCGCCACCCTCGAGGCGCTCCTGCCGCTGCTTTCCGGGATAGACGAAACTCAGAACAGGGAACTGATCCAGGCTGCCGGGGCACAGGCGGAGGAACATCTGCAGCGTCTGCATGAGCGGGTCCGGGCGGCCCGGCCCGGCGAGGACGGGCGGATGCATCCGCTGCCGACGGTCGAGGCGCTGCTGGCGGCGCTCCCGCCCGAAACCACGGTGGTCGACGAGGGAGTCACCAACGACCCGTATGTCCGAGCCTTCCACCGGGTCCGGACGCCGGGCCGGTTTCTCTACTCGCGTGGCGGCGGCCTCGGCTGGGGGCTTCCCGCCGCCCTGGGGGTCTCGCTGGGCCGGGACCGTAAACCGGTGGTGAGCGTGGTGGGAGATGGCTCCTTCCTCTACTCGCCGCAGGCGCTCTGGACGGCGGTCCGGGAGGAGCTCCCGGTCGTGGTCGTGGTCATGAACAATCGTGGCTATCTGATCCTGCGGCGGTTCCTGGCCGAGATGCACGGGCCGTCCGCCCAGGACGCCCCCAGTGTGGGGCTGGACATCGCCGACCCCAGCGTGGACCTGGTAGCGATCGCGCGCGGGTTCGGTGCCGACGCCATCCGGGTGGACCGCCTGCCGGAGGTAGGGGATGCCGTCCGGGCGGCGCTGGCCGCTGCCCGGCCCACCGTGCTCGACGTGCAGGTCACCGCTCCGCCTGTGGGCTGAGCCTGAGCCGGCCAGGGCGCCAGGACTTCGGCATCGAGCGCTTCTTCGAGCCCATCCACTGCGTCGAGGGCGGCACCGGGATCGAGATCACGAACGGCCTGGCTCCGGAGCCATCCGACCTGATTATCAGAGCGAAGCGCCGGTATGACGCGTTCCCCGGCACCGAGCTGGACCTGGTGCTGCGGCTGCACGGGATTGAAAATCTGGTCGCCGTGAGCGTCTGCACGGATGTGTGCGTCTCCTTCACAATCCAGCACGCGAGGAACCTGGACTACCGGCGCCTGGTCCTGCGGGACGCGACGGCGGGGACTAGCCCGGAGCGGCACGGGGCGACCCTGCTCTGCCTGGAAGTTGCGTTCGCACGGATCGAGACCGTCGACAGCGCATGCAAGATCGTTGGGTGGCCCGGAGCAGCCTGAATCCTGATCGCGCCGCTGCTCAGGGGGTCAATAGGCAGTTCACGCCGCCGGGACAGCCCGGGCCGGCCAGTTCACAGCAGTGTCTGCAGCGTGTCGCCGGATATCTCATACATGCGCAGGATTTCCAGGGCAACGCCAATCCGCAGCGCCACTGCCGCGTCGTTCGCGAACTCGCCCAGCATCCGCTCCAGCTTCGTCACCCGGTAGCGCATGGTGTTGTAGTGGTAGTGCAGGATACGGGCCGATTCGGCCACATTGAAGCGCGTGCCAGAGAGCACCGCCAGCGACTTGAGCAGGTCCGCGCGGGCCGGCTCGGGCAGCTCAAGCACAGGGCCAAGCGTGTCGCGCACAAATGCCCGCAGCTCTGCCTGGCTCACGTTGCTGATCAGCCGGTACAGGCCGAGCCCGGCAAAGCTGGTGACCGCGCCGCTGCCGCTGAGCCGCAGGCCGACCTGCAGCGCCACCCTCGCCTCTTCGTACAGGCGCGGGATGTCCAGCGGTCCGGCGGCGACCTGGCTGACTCCCACCGAGTAGGCCCGCCCCGTCGACGCCGTCATGTCCGCATGCACCTTGCGGGCGAGCGCTTCCGCGTCGGCAGCTCCGACCACGGCCACGAGCTCGGTGGCGAACCCGGCTACCGCCGCATTCCGGTCCCTGTCGCGGATCGCCAGAGTCCACAGCTCCACCGCGCGCAGCGCGGACGCCTCCTGCTGGCGGGACGGCTCGTCGCCGCGCTCGGCACCGCAATGCCGGGCCACCAGCACGGCCAGCGGCCGCTGCAGGTCCCAGCCGAACCTGACAGCCCGCGCCAGCGCGTGGTCCATGCCGGCCGCCGTGCCGGTGACCAGGTCGTGCAGCGCGTTCGAGGCGAACTGCTGCTCGACCGCGAGCACGGCAAGATCGCGGGTGATCTCCAGCGCTGCCACGAGCGCCGCTTGCTCGACCGCCAGGCCAGCCACCGCAGGTAGGCCCGGCGTCCCACCAACCGCGAGTACGAACCCGTGCCGCATGTCGCCAGCGCGGATGACCCCGGCCGCCCAGCCCGTCCCGGTCTCGGCGTCCTTGTGCACGCCCCCGATCAGCCGGGTGGTGTCCACCAGGCCGCTGGCGTCGCGGAAGCTACGAGCCTGGACGCCGGACCGTGTGGTAGCGGCCAGCGGGTACCCGGCCGGGTCGCAGATGACCACATCAGCACCGGGCAGGATCTCGGCGAGCTCGTCGGACAGCCGGGCCAGGCCCCCCCCGGTCAGCGCGACGCGAAGGAACGCGTCATGAATCTGCTGCCTTCTGGCCAGCGCGGCCGCCTGCCGGTTAACGATCGTCTCGAACGTCTGGCTCAGCACGTCATCAAGCGGCGACGTGGCGGGGATCACTACGATCGGGAAGCCCGCCCGGTCGGCCAGCGCCACCGCTGCTGGCGGTACCTCGGCGAGGTACTCGTCCAGTTTCACGCCGAGGCCTGCCAGGCCGTTAGCGGCCAGTTGCTCGATCAGCTGGCAGAACTCCTCCGGCTGGCGGGGCAGCGGGTATCCGGTGGTCAGCAGGAACTCATCCTGCTTGGTCCACCGGACGATGTTCGGCACCGTCATGGCATTGAGCCGCCGGACCAGGCGGTCAAGCCCATCGGTTCCGGCGATGATCTTCGCCCCGCGCATGGCATCCAGGGCGAGCATTTCGCGGACCGTCAGCGCGTCGGTCGGGGCCTGGCTGCCGCGCCGCCGACGGCCGGGCAGCGAGACGACGTTCCCGCGCCCGCCGTCCGTTTCCGCATGCTCTGCGGCCGCGCCGCGGCCGCGCCGGATGGCCACCGGCTTAGCCCGGATCGCTAGCCGACGGCGTCACCGGCGAAGGCATGGGCGATGACGGCACCGTGCACGGATCCTCGACCAGGCCGCGGGCCCAGGCCAGATCGGCTGCGCTCGGCTCGTGGTCGGCGTCCACGTCGAGCAGCTGCATCGGGTTGTCACTGATCATCCGCATCACCTGATCCATCGGCACCCCCTTTTCGAAGACCGTCTGCGCGAAGATACGCAGCGCCTCCGACGGCAGCGGGTTGTGTCGCTGCCCGGTATCAGAGACGAGCAGGCAGCGGGACGCCCCGATCCGCTCCACGCTCGCTGCGATCTTCTCTGGCGCGGCGTACTGCCAGGCGGGCGACACCGTGCAGTAGCCGAACTCCGGCATGGCGCCCATCCTGGCCACCTCCTCCAGGGTGTCCAGATCAATGTTGGGTACCCGGAAGTACGGGTGCGTGATGACGATCTTCTCCACACCGACGGAACGGGCCTCGCGCACCAGCGCGACGATCTCCCTCGGGGCCAGGTGCGAGGTGCCGAGGATCGCGCCGTGCGCGGCGACCAGCTCCAGCACCTCCTTGACCTCGGGCCGGAGCCCCCCGTCCTTGTCCGCCACCCAGATCCCCTCGGCCTGGCTCCGGCCGCCTTGCTGTGAGTCGTAGCCGCCGGTGCCGCCATGAACCTCGGCGTGATAGCCCGCGTCCACCGTGGGCATCCACACCTCCTTGCCGCCGAGCCGCAGCGACGCCTCGACGGCGGCGGCGTTGATGCCGCCCACGTAGTAGTTGAGGACGATCCCGCCGAACACACGGATGCCGGGGATCACCCGCTGCACCAGGTACGCGCGTGACACCGTGTTCTCGTGATGGCACTTGAGCAGGATGGCCTTCATCCCCGCGTCGCGGGCAGCCCGCACGATGTCGAAGTCGTCGGCCAGCCGGGGGAACAGGTCGGGGAACGGGTGGCAGTGCAAGTCCACCGCACCAGTCATGTCAACAAGAGGCCCGCCGTACGTACGCCTGGTCATTCTGTTCCTCCCGCTGCTGGCAGTGACCGGATCAGCCGTGCCGGTCAGAATCCGGTGATAACGGAGAAGCCGAGCGTCTCGTAGGAGTCCATCGCGTTCAGCACCTCGCTGGCCTGCTCCAGCGGCAGCGTCTGGCCGACGATCCTGGCTGGCTGCAGCACCCCGGTCTCCACCAGCGCGAGCAGCCGCGGGTAGTCGACGTGCGGGTTCCCGACGCTCCCGGCGATCTCGATCTCGGCCTCGATGATGTGGTCAAGCGGCATGCGCACGTAGCCCTGCTCTGCCTGGCTGGTCAGGCCGACCTGCACCAGCCTGCCGCCCTTGCGCAGCGACAGCACCGCCGACTCGACGAGCGCGGCCACGCCGATGCCGCCGATCGCCAGGTCAACACCGCCGCCAGTGATCTCCCTGACTGCCGTGACGACGTCCTGCGTCCCGGCGTTGACCGCGTGCAACGCGCCCTCGGCCTTTGCCTTCTCCAGCTTGGTGTCAGCCAGGTCAACCGCGATGACCCGGCCACCGAGCGCGGCGGCGATCTGCACGGCTGACAAGCCGATGCCGCCCGCTCCGTGCACCGCCACCCACTGGCCGGCGGTCAGCCCGCCCTGGCGGGTCACGGCATGGAATGCCGTCATGTAGCGGCAGCCGATCGCCGCCGCGGATAGCGCATCGATGCTGTCCGGCAGCTTGATGCAGTTGAAATCCGCGTTGCGGATAGCCGCGTACTGGGCGTAGCCACCATCGTGGGTGAGGCCGAGGAACTGCATGTCGTCGCAGAGATTGGAACGGCCGATCATGCAGTAGCCGCATCGCCCGCATGATTCGTGGAACGGGGTCGTCACCCGATCCCCGGCCCGGACACGGGACACCCCTGGGCCGACCGCCACCACCGTTCCGCCCAGCTCGTGCCCCATCACCAGCGGCAGCGTCGGGGTCAGGCCCACCCAGTCCCAGTCACCATTCCACACGTGCCAGTCGGTCCGGCAGATGCCTTCGGCCTCGACCTGGACGACCGCCTCGCCGGCTCCTGGCGCTGGATCGGGCAGGTCGGTGAGCTCCAGCGGCCGGCGACGCTCGACCAGCCTGGCCGCCTTCATGCCCGGGCCTGTTCACGTGCCATCGGTGGCTCCTCGCTGGCTTGACGCGACCGTGCTGTATGCCGTGGCGCGCGCCGTCTTGGAAGAAGCACGTGGTCTCAGCCTAAATGTGGGGGTCCTGGCGCGGTACGTCAATGATTGCCGTATGAACGCCAGATCTCTTGGCAGCTGCTGCCCAAGGTTGTGGCCTCTGTGATGGCTTGCTACCGGGCCGTTTCCGGCACCCGATAGCCGACGATCCGGCGAGCCAAGGGCCGCGAGCCGGCCTGCCAGTTCATCGACGGAATCCCAGCGCACCTGGTGGCCGAGCCGCTGGTCAGCGCGCGGTAACTCGCATTTGAAGCGCCGAGCATCTTGAACGCGGGCAGCCCAAGCCGCCACGACTCGTCCTTGACCCAGACCTCGGCCACGCTGAGCTGGGCAGCCAGATCCGGGCAGCGGGTCAGCGGAGTGGGGGCGTAGCCGGCAGCCGGCGATGCACCTCAAGCGGCGCACGCGTGCGGGTGACATCCGGCAGCCGCTTCATCGCCGCCGAGTTGATCAGCAGATCCGGCCGGACCAGGCCGGCCTCGGCAGGCGAGTCAGGCCCTGTTCCTGAATCAGACCCCGTGGTCGAGCCAGGCCCTGTTGTCAAGCCAGGCCCTGTCGTTGAGCCAAGCCCTGTCATGCCGGATCCCGCGATGCGCGCGCGTCCAGCAGCCCGAGTACCCGCTCGGGAGTCATCGGCAGCTGGGCCGGGCGGACACCGATCGCGTCCTGGATGGCGCTGGCGATGGTGGCGGCCACATTCCCGATGGGCGGCTCGCCGATCCCGCGCGCCCCGAGCGGGCCCTTGCCCTCGCCGCTCTCGATGATGTCGACGAGCACATCGGGGAAATCCTGCGCGTTCGGGATCAGGTAGTTGGCGAACAGGGCCGCCTGCACGTAGCCGTCCTCGATGCCCATGTCCTCAGTGAGCGCATAACCGAGGCCCTGCATGGCACCGCCCTGGATCTGCCCTTCCACGCGCATCGGGTTGATGGCGCGGCCGACGTCGTGGCATGCCGCATACCGCAGCACCGTGACCTGCCCGGTCTCGACATCGACCTCCACCTCAGCCGCATGTGTGCCGTAGGTGTAGTCGGGGAACGTGTCGCCCTGGCCTGTGCGTGGGTCGAACGAGCCGGATTCCGCCCGCCAGGTCGACAGGTGCGCCGTGCTGATCGCCCGCTGCTCGCAGGCGGCGGCCAGTTCCGCCAGCGTCACGCTCACGCCGCCGGAGCCGCCGGCGTCTGGGGGCCTGGTGCCACCGTCGGCACCGCCGGCCAGTGCCGCGCCCGCCGCCCCGGCCGGCCAGACCCGGCC
>WNFB01003421.1_pt1 | contig 13963 bp, 13 predicted proteins | sample 5400501 | NCBI WGS metagenome assembly WNFB01 (sample SAMN13153341, study PRJNA577476) | soil metagenome | isolation source: 200 cm saprolite under Douglas fir tree site 2 hole 1 | place: USA:California | collected 2015-04-18
GAGAGTTGAGGGCGCCGACTGTGAACCAGCCCCCAAGCCAGGCCGTCCGCTTTGTGGTCCATTGACTAGCCTTCACCCGGACACCTGGCGGAGAATTCCCGGGCCGTGCCCACGCCCGCCCAGTTCGTAGGCCTCTTTCTCCTTCTTATCGCCGTCGGGCGGGGGCCACGAGTGTCCTGACCGAAGAAGTCAGCCACCACCAGAGCCCCCGCCTCAGGCGGGGGCTTTCTTGTTGATGAGGTAAGACCCAGATGGCCGTCAGAGCAGAAACCCCCAGTCCCCGGCAGCCGCTGGACGAGACCAGCGGCAACTACGCGCTGATCGAAACCCTCCGCCGCTGGGGGGTGACCTTCTACTCGGGCGTCAACGGCGGCGGCCTGATCCACGTCACCAAGTACCTGCTCCCCTTCACCGACCTGGAGCAGGCCGCGGACGGCACGCCCCGGATGCAGACCATGGGCGAGTACGTGGCCGGGTTCGTCCCCATCGGCTACTACCTGGCTTCGGGCCGGATCGCAGGTTGCGTCACCACCACCGGCGCCGCCACCAAGCTGGGCTCCAGCGGAATCACCGACGCCAAGCTCCACAACATCCCCGCCGTTTACATCGTGGCCCTGAACTCGACCATCTCGATCGGGATGGCGCCCCTCCAGGACGTCTCCGAGCACGGCATGAACATAATTCCCCAGCTCCGGGCCGAGCTGGGCGAGGGCTGCGTCGTGATCGACGACATCGACCGCCTGGAAGACCGGCTGCTTCAGGCCCAGCGGGTGCTGCAGCGCTCCAAGCCGGTGGCGATCGCCTTCCACCCCGACGTCCTGAGCCGTACGGTGGACGCCGACGTCCCCTGGCAGGAACCGAAGCGGGCCTACAGGCAGGCCGACGTGGAGCGCTTCTTGAAGGAGTTCCCGGCCCGCTCCAGCGGCCGGCGCGTCGTCATCTACGCCGGCAGCGAAGCCGGCCGCCGGCCCGGCATCGAGGAGCTGACCAGCCTGCTTTCGGAGAAGCTCAAGGCCCCCACCGTGTGGTCGGTCAACGGCGCCAACGCGATCGCGCCCGACAATCGCTACGGCTACGGATACATCTCGTTCGGCGGCAACGAGCGCTCGATGGAGCTCTGGCGGAGCCTGGGCCCGGAGGACGTGGTCATCACCCTCGGCTTCGACGCCGGCGAGTACTCGCTGAACCTGGGCCAGATCCCGGCCGGCGCGGTCTGGCACTTCACTGACCTGGAGGACGCCTACGGCCACGTCGGCGGCGACTTCCGGCACCGGGTGAAGGGCGAGTACCACCAGGTCCGGGGCGACATCGCCCTGGCCCTGGCCGAGATCCTGCCGCGCCTCGACCCCGGCGAGCGTCCGGAAGCCACGATCCACCAGTCGCTGAACAGCCGCCAGATCCACCGGGACGTGCGGCCGGGCAAGGTCGACCTGGTTTCCTTCTACGAGCGGATCCACCGGCTCTGGCGGCCGCGGAGCATCGGCTTCGACGACGTCTGCATCGCCTACAAGGACCGCCAGTACGTCACCCAGCGGCCGCACCCGAACATCAAGTTCCACACCATCCACGACGGCTCCGCGATGGGGGGAGCCTTCGGGCTCGGCATCGGCGCCAAGGCCGCCGACCCCAGCCTCAACACCTTCGTCTTCTCGGGCGACGGCTGCTGGCGGCTGTTCGGCGGCGCCCTGGCCGACTGCGCCGGGATGGACCTCCGCCTCTTCATCGTCAACAACGGCACCTACGGGATCGTGGACAAGGGCCTCGAGGTGGTGATCCCCGAGGTGGAGAAGAAGCGCTATCACTCGAAACTGCCCGCGATCGACTTCGTGGGCGCGGCGCGGGCCCATGGCTGGGACGGCTTTCGCGTGGAGCCCGACCTCAGCAACCTGGCCGACATCATGGAGGCCTGCTACGAGCCCCAGGGCCGCTCGCTCCTGATCGACATCCCGGTCGACCCCGACCAGGTCGTCGGGCTCAACCCGCGGCTCTACAACCTGACCACGGAGACATACCTGTGAGCGTCAAGATCAACTACGACGCCGACTGCCCGCCCCGGCTGGGGGAGAAGGTGGCGGTGCTGGGCTACGGCAGCCAGGGCCACGCCCACGCGCTCAACCTGCGCGACTCCGGCGAGGACGTCCGCGTCGGCCTGCAGGAGGGCAGCCAGTCGAAGGCCAGGGCCGAGGGCCAGGGCCTGCGGGTGCTGCCGGTGGCGGAGGCGGTCGAGGAGGCCCAGGTGGTCACCGTGCTGACCCCGGACGTGGGCCAGGCCAAGCTCTACCGGGAGTCGATCGAGCCCCACCTGAAGCCCGGGAAGCTGCTGCTCTTCGCCCACGGCTTCTCCATCCACTACGGCCAGGTGGCGCCCCCCAAAGACGTCGACGTGGCCATGGTCGCGCCCAAGGCGCCCGGGCACCTGGTCCGCAGCACCTACCAGGAGGGCGCCGGCACGCCGGCTCTGCTGGCTGTCCATCAGGACGCGACCGGCAAGGCCAGGCAGCGGGCGCTGGCCTACGCCCGCGCGCTGGGCGCGGGCCGGGCCGGGGTGCTGGAGACCACCTTCAAGGAGGAGACGGAGACCGACCTCTTCGGCGAGCAGGCGGTCCTCTGCGGGGGCATCTCCAACCTGATCAAGAGCGGGTTCGAGACCCTGGTCGAGGCCGGCTACCAGCCCGAGCTGGCCTACTTCGAGGTCCTGCACGAGATGAAGCTGATCGTGGACCTGATGTACCGGGGCGGCCTCTCCTTCATGCGCTACTCGGTCTCCGACACGGCCGAGTACGGCGACTACGTCTCTGGGCCGCGCGTCATCGACGCCCGCGTGCGGGAGACGATGCGCCAGGTGCTGAAGGAGATCCAGGACGGCAGCTTCGCCGAGAAGTGGATCGACGAGAACGCGCATGGACGGCAGCACTTCCTGGCCCTGCGGGAGCAGGAGGGAAAGCACCAGATCGAGCAGGTCGGCGAGCAGCTCCGGGGCATGATGCCCTGGCTGGAGCCCGCCGAACGGTGACGCCTGGCGTATCCGGCCCCGGCGACCGCGTCTTCATCTTCGACACCACGCTCCGCGACGGGGAGCAGTCGCCCGGCTTCGCCATGGACGGGGAGACCAAGCTGGAGATCGCCCGCCGCCTGGAGAAGCTGGGCGTGGACGTGATCGAGGCCGGCTTCCCGATCTCCTCCCCGGGCGACTTCGAGGCTTGCCGCCGGATCGCGCGCGAGGTCCGCCGGCCCACCGTGACCGCCCTGGCCAGGGCGGTGAAGGGCGACATCGACGCCGTCTGGGGGGCGATCCGCGACGCCGAGACGCCCTCCATCCACATCGTGCTCTCGGTCTCGGACATCCACATCCAGCGCAAGCTGGGCCTCAGCCGGCGGCAGGTGATCGAGCGGGGGGTGGCGGCGGTCGCGTACGCCCGCACGCTCTGCGACCAGGTGCAGTACTCGCCCGAGGACGCCGGCCGCGCCGACCCCGACTACCTGGCCGAGACGGTGGAGAGCATGCTCGACGCCGGGGCGACCGTGGTCAACATCCCCGACACCACCGGCTACTGCCTGCCCTCCGAGTTCGGCGAGCTGATCTCGCGGCTGATCGCAAGTGTGCGCGGTTCAGAGCGCGCGCTCTTCTCGGTCCACTGCCACAACGACCTCGGGCTGGCGACCGCCAACTCGCTGGCCGGCGTGATCGCCGGCGCCCGGCGGGTGGAGTGCACGGTCAACGGCATCGGCGAGCGCGCCGGCAACACCGCCCTGGAGGAGATCGTGATGCTGCTCCGGGTCCGCCAGCGGCAGCTGGGCCTGGAGTGCGCGGTCGACACCCGGGAGATCGCTGCCACCTCGCGGCTGGTCGCCGAGCGGACGGGCGTCGAGGTCCAGCCGAACAAGGCCGTGGTCGGCGCCAACGCCTTCGCCCACGCCTCCGGCATCCACCAGGACGGCGTCCTCAAGGACCGCCTGAACTACGAGATCATGCAGCCCGAGGAGGTCGGGCTGGGGGGCTCCCGGATCGTGCTCACCGCGCGCTCCGGCCGCCACGCGCTCAGGCACCGGCTGGCGGCGCTGGGGCTGCCGGTGCCCGACGAGCGCCTGCCCGAGGCCTGGCGGCTGTTCCTGGAGGTCGCCGACCGGCGGAAGGAGGTCTCCGACTCGGACCTCCGCGAGATCGCCGGCCGCCTGCGCCAGGAGGCAGTCTCCTGAGCAGGCCCGTGGTCGCCTTCCAGGGCGAGGCAGGGGCCTACTCGGACGAGGCGGCCAGGGAGCTGGTCCCCGGCGCCCAGACGCGGGGCTGCGCCAGCTTCCGGGAGGCCTTCGACGCCCTGCTGGGGGGCGAGGTCGAGGCCGCCGTGCTGCCGGTCGAGAACAGCCTGGCCGGCATCGTGCAGGAGGTCAACGATCTCCTGTGGGAGCGACCGGAGCTGAGGCTGGAGCGCGAGCACCTCTATCCGGTCGTGCACTGCCTGCTGTCGGTGGACGGGCCCGTCCGCCAGGCCATCTCCCACCCTCAGGCCCTGGCCCAGTGCCGGCGCTGGCTGGAGCGGCACGGCATCGAGCCCATCCCCTTCCACGACACCGCCGGGGCCGCCCGCCACCTGGCCGAGATCCGGCGCACTGGCCTGGGCGCCATCGCCAGCCGCGCCGCGGCCGCCCGCTACGGGCTGCGGGTGGTGGCGGAGGGGATCCAGGACGACCCCTCCAACCAGACCCGGTTTGCCGTCGTCAGGCGCGGGGACCCGGTGCGGCCGGGCGACGCGCCCGCCGGGCACAAGGTGTCGCTCGCGTTTGCCGCTCCTCACCGGCCGGGCAGCCTGGTCGCCTGCCTGCAGTGCTTCTCCGACCGGGGGATAAACCTGACCCGGCTCGACTCCCGGCCGGTCCCGAACCGGCCATTCGAGTACCGCTTCTACCTGGACTTCGAGGTCGGGGCGCCGGCGGTGGCCGAGGAGGCCCTGAGGGCGCTGGAGGAAATCGCGCTCCAGGTGCGGCTGTTCGGCGCCTACCCGGCGGGCAGGGCCCTGAGCGAACCGGCCACCCTGAAATAAGACTGCCCGACCCGGAGGTTGGGAATAACTGAAGCGATGGCTGAAGAAAAGGCGTCCCTGCTTCCAGTCTTCCCGCTGCAGGAGACGGTCGTCCTGCCGCACATGCTGGTCACCACCGCCGTCGACAGCGACGAGGCGCGCGCCGCCGTCCAGGCGGCCAAGCAGGGCGACCGCCAGCTGCTGCTGGTGCCGCGGGTGGACGGACGCTACGCCAAGGTTGGAACCGTCGCCAGGCTCGAGGAGTCCGGGCGCCTCCCCAACGGGCTGGAGGCGGCCGTCGTCCAGGGCCTGCACCGAGGCGTGCTCACCAGCGCCGCCTCCGAGGCGGGGGGCGCGCTCTGGATCCACGTCCGGCCGGCCCTCGACCCCGAGCCGGCCAGCCCTCGGGCGCTGGAGCTGGGCCGCGAGTACCGGGCGGTGGTCGAGAACCTGCTCGAAGTGCGCGGTGTGCCGCCGGGCGTGGCGGAGGCGCTGCGAGCGATCAACGGGCCTTCGCAGCTGGCCGACATGTCGGGCTTCTCGCCCGACCTCAGCCAGGAGCAGAAGCTCGAGGTCCTGGAGACCCTGGACCTGGAGGCTCGCCTGCAGAAGCTGATCGGCTGGGCCAAGGAGAGCCTGGCCGAGCGCTCCGTGAAGGACAGGATTCGCTCCGAGGTCGCCGAGGGCATGGAGAAGCGGCAGCGGGAGTTCATCCTCCGCCAGCAGCTGGAGGCGATCAAAAAGGAGCTGGGCGAGGAGGGCGAGGACGTCGCCGCCGAGTACCGCCGCCGCCTGGCCGAGGTGGAGATGCCCGAGGGCGCCCGCAAGGAGGTCGAGCGAGAGCTCGGACGGCTGGAACGGACCAGCGAGCAGAACCCCGAGTACGGCTGGATCCGGACCTACCTGGACTGGATGCTGGAGATCCCCTGGGGCAAGCGCTCCGAGGACACCTTCGACGTCACCGAGGCGCGGCGGATCCTGGACGAGGACCACACCGGGCTGGGCGACGTCAAGGACCGCATCATCGAGTTCCTGGCCGTCCGCAACCGGCGCAAGGCCCGCAACCTGCAGGTGCTGGGCGGCCGGGGGTCGGGCGCCATCGTCACCCTGGTCGGCCCGCCCGGGGTCGGCAAGACGTCGCTGGGCGAGTCGGTGGCGAGGGCGTTGGGCCGCAAGTTCGCCCGGGTCTCGCTGGGCGGCATCCACGACGAGGCCGAGATCCGCGGCCACCGGCGCACCTACGTGGGCGCGCTGCCCGGCCGCATCGTGCGCGCGCTGAAGGAGGCCGGGACCATGAACCCGGTCCTGATGCTGGACGAGATCGACAAGGTCGGCGCCGACTGGCGCGGAGACCCCTCCTCGGCCCTGCTCGAGGTGCTCGACCCGGCCCAGAACCACTCCTTCCGAGACCACTACCTGGAGGTCGACCTCGACCTCTCGGACGTGCTCTTCATCCCCACCGCCAACGTCTCGGAGACGATCCCGGCGCCGCTGCTGGACCGGATGGAGCTGATCCGGCTGGACGGCTACACCGAGGACGAGAAGCTGGCCATCGCGCGGGACCACCTGCTGCGCCGCCAGTTGGAGCGCAACGGGCTGGAGCCGGCCGAGGCCGAGCTGACCGACGAGGCGCTGCGCAAGATCGTGGGTGAGTACACACGAGAGGCCGGGGTCCGCGCCCTGGAGCGGGAGATCGGCAAGGTGCTCCGCAAGCTGGCGACCCGGATCGACTCCGGCCAGGCCAAGCCGCCCGTGAAGGTGGACGAGGCCAGCCTGCGCGAGTACCTGGGCAAGCCGCGCTTCCAGTTCGAGGCCGCCGAGCGCACCGCGGTGCCGGGAGTGGCCACCGGGCTGGCGGTGACGGGGACTGGGGGCGACGTCCTCTTCGTGGAGGCGACCGCGATGGCGGGCGAGGAGGGCCTGACCCTGACCGGCCAGCTGGGCGACGTCATGAAGGAGTCGGCCCAGATCGCCCTCGCCTACATCCGCTCGCACGCGCCCGGGCTGGGCATCCACGAGGACTTCACCGGCAAGCGTGTCCACATCCACGTGCCGGCCGGGGCCGTGCCCAAGGACGGGCCCTCGGCGGGGGTGACCATGGTCTCCGCGCTGGCCAGCCTGTTCACGGGCCGGCTGGTGAGGAGCACCGTCGGCATGACCGGCGAGGTGACGCTGCAGGGCAAGGTGCTGCCCATCGGCGGGGTCAAGCAGAAGGTGCTGGCCGCCCACCGGGCCGGGCTGAAAGAGGTCATCCTCCCGCAGCGCAACGAGCCCGACCTGGACGACCTGCCGCAGAGCGTCCGGGACGAGATCACGTTCCACCTTGCCTCCGACGTGGCCGAGGTGGTGCGGCTGGCGCTGGAGCCGGCCGCCGGGAGGGCCAAGCCCGAGGCGGCGTGAGCCTGGCGCTTCGCCGCTACCACGAAGCCACCAAGCACTCCCGCCTGAGCGTCCGCCTCGCCCGTCCGCTGGACTGGGCCAACAAGCCGCTGCCGTTCAAGGTCTACAGTGGCCTCGACGGCATCCCGCCGCCGGAGGACGTCGGCCGGCTCTGCCTGCTCTCCAACGGAGTGCTGCGCTGGCGGCAGCTGTCGGGCGGCGGCGCCTACGGCTTCCGGGCGGCCGCCTGCACGGGTGCGCTCTACCACGTCGAGCTCTACCTGGCCACCGCCGAGCGGCCGGACCTGCCCGCCGGCCTCTACCACTACGGCGCCCATGACCACCAGCTCCGGCTGCTGCGGCCGGGCGACCAGCGCGGCGTTCTCCTTCAGGCCAGCGGGGGCTACCGGCCCATCGCCCAGGCGCCGCAGGTCTTCATCCTGACCAGCACCATCTGGCGCAACGCCTGGAAGTACCGGGCCCGCGCCTACCGGCATGCCTACTGGGATTCGGGCGTGATCCTGGCCAACCTGCTGGCCCTGACCCCTGCCCAGGTCGTGATGGGCTTCGCCGACGCGGAGGTCAACCGGCTGGTGGGCGCCGACGGCGAACGAGAGGTGGCGGTAGCTCTGGTGGCGGTCGGAGAGGAGGCCCCACCACCACTCGAGGCCGCTCGCCTGGATGAGCTCGACCTGCCCACCCAGCCGCTCTCGGCGCGGCCGGTCCGCTACCCCGAGATCGAAGCTGCGCACGCCGCCTCATCGCTGGCGTCCGGCGCGGACGCGGCCGCCTGGCGAGGCGTGGCTGCCCCGGGTACGTGGGACCCGCCCGGCGGGGAGCTGGAGGCCGTCATCCGGCGGCGGCGCTCGACCCGCGAGTTCGACGGCAGCGCCATCACGAGGGCTCAGCTCGAGGACACTCTGGCCACCGCGATGGCGCCCATCCCGGGCGACTCCTTCCCGCCCGGGCTGGTGGAGCCTTTCCTGATCGTCAACGCTGTCGAGGGACTGGAGCGGGGTGCGTATGGGCCTGGTCTCGAGGTGATCCGCCCCGGCGACTTCCGGCGCGCCGCGGGCGAGCTGGCCCTGGGGCAGGAGCTGGGCCAGGACGCCGCCGCCAACGTCTACTTCCTGTCCGACCTGGACCGCATCTTCGAGCAGTTCGGCGAGCGTGGCTACCGGGTGGCTCAGATGGCGGGCGGGATCGCCGGCGGGCGCTTCGAGCTGGCCGCCACGGCCGCCGGCCTGGGAGCGACCGGCCTTACCTTCTTCGACGACAAGGTGACCAGGTTCTTCGAGCCGGCCGCGGCCGGCCGCCAGGTCATGTACCTGGCCGCGATCGGCCAAACCTCGCACCTGCAAGCCTGAGCAGCAGCTAAGATCGCTTCTGCGAGGCGATCAGGCATGGCAGGCTATCGAATCGGAGAAGCGGCGGCGATCCTGGGCGTAAGCCCCGACACCGTCCGCCGCCTGGCCGACGCCGGCCGCCTGAAGGTGCTCCGGACCAGGGGTGGGCAGCGCCACATCGACCCCGCCGGTCTCGCCCGCTACCTGGCCGGCCAGCCCGGAGCCGGCGCGCCGGAGCCGATCGTCCTCCAGTCCGCGAGGAACCGATTCCCGGGCGTGGTGACGCGGGTCGTGAAGGACCGCGTGGCGGCCCAGGTCGAGGTGCAGGCGGGGCCCCACCGGCTGGTCTCGCTGATGACCCGGGAGGCGGCCGACGAGCTCGACCTGAAGCCGGGCATGCGGGCCGTGGCGGCGGTGAAGGCGACCAACGTCGTCATCGAGGTGCCCGGCTGATCGCCGCGCTCAGCCGGCCCCGGCCGGTCGCACTCCTGCAGGAGATCTCAGGCGGATTCGCTGACATTGGCCTGCTGGCGCCGCTCGCGATCGCGCTGATCACGCTCAACCATCTGAACGCGACGGCGGTGCTCGCGGGCGCCGGCCTCTTCTATGTCATCACGGCGGCCATCTATCGGCTGCCCGTGCCAGTCCAGCCACTGAAGGCGGTGAGCGCCATCGCCATCGCCAGCCGGCTTGGCCCGGCGGGCATCGCGGCGGCCGGTTTGGAGATCGGAGCCGTCTTCACGCTGCTGGGCGCGACGGGCCTGGCCGACCTGCTCCGCAAGGTCTTCGTGAATCCCGTCGTGCGCGGCGTGCAGCTCGGCATCGGCCTCCTGCTGGCCAAGGCCGCGGTCGATCTCATCCTGCGCAGGCATCAGCTGCTGCTGGGCGGCGACTGGCTGCCGGTGGCGATCGGCTTCGCCGCGGCCGGGATGCTGGTCCTGGCGGAGCTCCGACGCCTGCCGGGCGCGGCGCTGGCCTTGCTGGCGGCGGGCCTTGCGCTGGGGGTCCTCGCCGGCACCAACCGGCTGCCAGAGCTGGCGCTGGGCCCGCAGCCGCTGCAACTGGCGCTGCCCTCGCCTGGAACCTTCGCCACCGCCTTCTGGACGCTGACCGTGCCCCAGGTCGGCCTCTCCCTGGGCAACAGCCTGATGGCCACCAGCTCGGCGGCCCGCACCTACTTCGGCGAGCGGGGCGAATCGGTCAGGCCCGGACGGTTGGGCCTGAGCATGGGGCTCGCCAACCTGGTCGTGTCGCCGCTGGGGGGGATGCCCATGTGCCACGGCGCGGGAGGGATGACGGCTCACTACCGGATGGGTGCCCGAAGCGGGGTGGGGATCTTCGTCTACGGGCTCGCCCTGCTCGCTGTCGGGCTCCTGTTCGGAGCTTCCGCTGCGAATGTGCTGGGCGTGCTCCCGGTGGCGGTGCTGGGCGGGTTCCTCCTCTACGTGGGAGTGGCTCACGTGACGCTGGTCGCCGACCTGCGCGGCGAGCGTGAGTTCCTGGTGGCGGCAACTGTCGGCGCCCTCGGGCTGGCCACCGGCAACATCACGCTCGGCGTGCTGGCCGGGCTGGCGGTGCATCTCGCCGCGACCAGACTCGCTCGTAAGGAGAGAAGAGCGGAGGGCGGTTCTGAGGCTGATCAGGCCCTGACCACGAAGGGCGGCTAGGCCGGTCGCGCGGCGACGCCTTTGATGGCGCGGAACTGCGCGTGGCCCATGACCAGGAGGCGCGCCTCGGTCTCCGCGACCAGCGTTGCGTCGTTCTCCGTCCGCTCCCACATGGCGGTCCACCCGAAGCTGTCACCCGGTGCCAGCGAGTGCTGGCCGTTGCCGGGCGTGCCTGACCGCAGGCGGCCCTCGGCCAGGATCACGAACTGGTTGCAGGGCCGGCCCTTGACGGCGATCGGACGGCCCGCCGGCACCGTCACCTCGTCCACGTAGGGAAGCAGGGAGCGCAGCTGCTTCTTCGAGCAGCCGGCCAGCTCGGCGGCCGCTCTGAGCGCCTGGAGCCGAGAGGTCATGGGATCCATGGCTGCCCGCTGGTGGGGAGGGGGAGCGATCCCTCGTAGACGCCCTGCGAAAGGGCCAGCCGCAGCGCGGGTTGGAACCGGCGGAGAAGGCTCAGCACCGGGCGGTTGTCGGCCTGCATCGTCACTGTGAACACGCGAACGCCGGCGGCGGTTGCAGCCTCGGCCAGTGCCGCCAGGAGCAGGGTGGCGATGCCCTGGCGCTGCCAGGCGTCGGCCACCACCACCGCCAGCTCGGCGGCGTCGGTGCCCGGGCGCCGGGAGTAGCGGGCAACGCCCACGATCTCTCCCTCGACCAGCCCCACCAGTGCCTCCCGGTCCCGATGGTCGAGGTCGAGCAGCTGGGCCGGCCGCGCCTGCTCGGGACGGCTGATGGGGCTCAGAAAACGCCGGTAGAGGGTTTCCGGGGACAGCCGGTAGAAGAAGCGCCGGAGCGCTTCCCCGTCGCCCGGTTCCAGCCGGGCCAGCCGGACCGGGGCCTCCGCCACCGCCTCCATCGCCACCATGGGACAACAAATAGCACGATCGGTCGTACCAAGTCAAGAGAGACCGACCGGTCGTGCTAAGATATGTGCGATGGCGATAGAGGTCGCTACCACTGACCGGCGGCGCCTGCGCGGCGACCGCACCCGGCAGTCGATCCTGAGGCGCGCGGCGCAGCTGGCGTCGGCCGGGGGGCTGGAGGAGGTGTCCCTGCAGCGGCTGGCCGGCGACCTGGGCATCAGCAAGAGCGGGCTCTTCGCCCACTTCGGGTCCAAGGAGGAGCTCCAGCTGGCGACCGTGGAGGAGGCGGCGCGGATCTTCACCCACGAGGTCCTCAAACCCGGCCTGAGCGTGCCCACCGGCCTCGGCCGGCTGTGGGCGCTCTGCAACGCTCATCTCTCCTACCAGGAGCGGAAGGTTTTCCTGGGCGGCTGCTTCTTCGAGGCCGCCGCGGCCGAGTTCGACCACCGGCCTGGCCCGGTGCGGGAGGCGGTCGTCGAAAAGGTTCGCTACTGGGCCGGCAGCCTGGCCCGCGCCGCCCGCGAGGCCCAGGCCGCGGGTGAGGTCGACCCCGGCGTCGATCCCGAGCAGCTGGCGTGGGAGCTGGGCAGCCTGCTCAGCGGGGCCAACGGCCTGCACGGGATCGACGGTGGCAGCCTTGCCTTTGAAAGGGCGAGGCGCGCCATCCGGGATCGGCTCCAGCGGGTGGCCACCCACTCGGCGGCCGCGCTCCCCGCCGCCAATTAAGCCTGGTGTCGAGCCCTGACGGACATGCTCAGGTCGGTGGCTGGGGCGGAGCTTCCGCGGGAGGGGGCGACCCCGCGGCGCCGGCCTGGAACGCCGCCACCAGGTAGCCCACTCCGTAGGGCGCCTGGTAGGAGAGGATCTCGGCGGCGCTCGGCTGGGTCGCGGTGAGTGCGAAGATGAAGGAGCCCAGCCCGCACTCCGCCCCGTCCCGCACCAGGTCGGGCGGGATCTCGAGCAGGGCCTGGGCCGACCCCCGCTGGACGCCCGCCAGGATGGCCTCGTCCAGCTTCGGCCCGTTGGGGTGGAAGCCGTAGGGGCCGTCCTGCTTCAGGCGGTGTGAGCAGTCGCCGGAGGCGATCACCGCCACCCGCTCGAGGGTCGGCGTTTCCTCCGCCCGCAGCTCCTCGCCCAGCTTCAGGTAGGCGGCGTAGGACGGTTCCGCCGTCAACAGCCTCCGGTGGGGAGGCAGCTCGGCGAAGGCCTCGCGGATGAAGTGGAGCGGCACCGTGAAGCCGTGGCCCTCGTGCGGGGAGGCGATCACGAATCGGTCTGGCCGCAGCTCGTCGGCCAGCCAGCGGCAGGCGGCCTGCACGGCGGCGATGGTCTGGTCCACCTCCGCGCCCCGGTCGGCCGCGTAGGCGGGCAGGATGATCGGGGGATGGGGCAGGATCGCTCCCCCGACTAGCAAGCGACCGGCTCCGGCCGCCGCCAGCGCCCGGGTATCTCGGTGGCGCACGCCGGGCAGCGGCCGGCGGTCGGCGTGAGGCGATCCTCCAGGATCTGGTAGCCGTGGCGCCGGATGAGGGTGGCGCCGCAGCCGTGGCAGCGGGTGTCCTCGTAGCGGCCGACCCGCCCCGGCTGGTTGCCGCAGTAGACGTAGCGGAGGCCCTCCTCCTCGCCGATCTCGGCCGCCCGGATCAGCTGGCGGGCGGTGGTCTGGTCGCGGTCGGTCATCCGGTAGTCGGGGTGGAAGGCGGTGACGTGCCAGGGCAGCAAGGGATCGAGCTCAGACAGGAAACGCGCGGCATCGCGCAATTCGGCATCGGAGTCGTTGTAGCCGCCGATCAGGAGCGTGACGATCTCGACCCAGAAGCCGCGCCGCTTGAGACCGCGGATGGTGTCCAGCACGGTTTCCAGGCGGGCCCCCAGCTCCCGGTAGTTGGCCTGGCTCATCGCCTTCAGGTCGACCTTGTAGCACTCGACCAGCGGCCGCAGGAAGTCCAGGACCTCGGGCGTGGCGTTGCCGTTGGAGATGTAGGCGGTCATCAGGCCGCGCCGCCGCCCTTCGCGCATGACCGCGGCCGCCCACTCGCTGGTGATCAGCGGTTCGTTGTAGGAGCTGGCGATGACCTGGGCGCCGGTCTCCAGGGCCAGGTCGGCAAGACGGGCGGCGGAGACACGGCGCGGTTGTATCAGCGCCTCTTCGTCACGCAGCGCTTGCGATGTAAGCCAGTTCTGGCAGTAAGGGCAGTGCAGGTCGCAGCCGAGCATGCGGAAGGACAGGGCGCGGCTCCCAGGCAGGACGTGGAAGAAGGGCTTCTTCTCGGTGGGGTCGCTCTGGAGGGCGCCCACGTAGCCGAAGGGGACCCGCAGCCGCCCCTCGCGGTTGATCCGGACCTGACAGATCCCCCGCAGCCCCGGCATCACCAGGCAGCGGTGGCCGCAGGCCAGGCAGCGGACCTTGCCACCGGCCTCCTCGCGCACCAGCTCGGGGGCGGCCTCGACGGTCAGCTGGTCGAGCACGTCGGCCAGCGGCTGAGCCGCCTCCGGAACTCGAGGCATGGCGTCGATTCTGGCGGGTTTGAACCCGGAATGGCCGCGGGTTAGGAGTGGTGGTGGTGCTCAGGCACGCTTGACGTGCCGGAGTACCTCTCGGGCTCCTTGAGAAAGGCCGCGCGGCAGCCGGCTGAGCAGAAGTAGTAGGTCTGGCCCTTGTAGTCGGCTTGGTGCTCGGCGCTCGCCTT
>WNFB01003428.1_pt1 | contig 13953 bp, 12 predicted proteins | sample 5400501 | NCBI WGS metagenome assembly WNFB01 (sample SAMN13153341, study PRJNA577476) | soil metagenome | isolation source: 200 cm saprolite under Douglas fir tree site 2 hole 1 | place: USA:California | collected 2015-04-18
GGGGTGGCCGTCAGTTCAGGGACTGCGGCGCTCGAACTGGCGCTGCGAGCGCTCAGGATTGGAGCCGGTGACGAAGTCATCATGCCGAGTTACGTCTGTCCGGCGCCATGGCTCGCGACCCAACGGGTCGGGGCACAGGCCACGCTCGTCGACATTGACTTGAATACGTTCAATATCGATCCGCTCGCAGTCTGCCAAGTGGTGACCAATAGGACTCGTGCGATCATTATCCCACATCTGTTCGGCCTGCCAGCTGATCTGACGACACTCGAGCGGCTGGGGATCGCGCTGATTGAGGATTGTGCGCAGACACTAGGGGCAACGGAACAGGGTCGGCCTGTTGGTACGGTTGGGCGACTCACGGTGTGTTCCTTCTATGCGACAAAGCTGTTGTGTGCCGGAGAAGGCGGGATGGTACTTTCGAATGAGGGGGCGTTACTCGAACGAGTCAGGTCGCTGCGCGAATATGATGGCGCACCGACACTAGACCCTTCCTCCTGCAATCTCAAGCTGACCGACTTGCAAGCAGCGCTGGGGCTATCTCAACTGGGACGGCTCTCGACCTTTCATGAACGGCGACGCTTCCTCGCGACAGCCTATCGGGAAGCCCTGTCCTCCAAGGCCGCCGTCTGTCCAAGCGTGCCTCCAGGCAGGACGCATGGATACTATCGATTTACAATTAGACTCCCGCATCTCCGGACCGATCCTGAGGGTTTGCTTGGCCTCATCAGTACATTGGAGCAGCAGGGGATTCACTGTCGCAAGCCCGTTTTTCGACCGCTCCACCGGTATCTGGATCAGTCTGGTTTCCCCAACAGTGACGAAGCGGATCGAACGGCGCTTTCAATTCCACTCTATCCTGGTCTCACAGACGACGAAGTCCGGCAAATTCTACAATCGTTGACCAAGGTCCTATCGTGAAAGCCATTGACGTCAAGGTCTCACCGTTTGCGTTGCGCAGCAGCCGGCGCTGGCTGACACCGGCTGCGCTGGGGGCCCTGCTGGGAGCGGTGACCTTGGCGGTCCCCACGGTTCGTCAACTCTTCGTGTTCGAAGGTCTTCGGTGGCTCTACATCCTTCTCTTTGCGTTTCTCGGCGCCGGCGCGTTGACGCCGCTCATGGTGCATCTCAGTCATCAGTGGGGGCTGGTCGATCAACCGTCTGATCGTAAGATCCATGTGCACCCGACTCCCAGGCTCGGTGGTGCGGCCGTCTATCTTGGATTCCTTGGCTCGGTGTTGATGAATTCGATCCTACCAGACTGGATGATCGCAACCCTCGCGGCCGGATCGCTGTTGTTGATCGTCGGTATCATTGATGACGTTTGGGAATTGCCTGCTTCTTCGAAGCTGGTCGCCCAGCTTGTGGCAGCTGGGATCGTCATTGCCACGGGCAAGGTGCTGACGCTGTTTCCAAGCGGTCCAGTCGGCGATATTGCGAACGTCATGCTGACGTTGCTCTGGATCGTCGGGATCACGAACGCCTTCAACTTTTTTGACGGCATGGATGGCCTGGCCACGGGGCTTGCGATTCTCATAGCCGGATTCATGGGGGCGGTGGCATTTGAAACAAACCAGCCGGGATTGGGTTGGCTTGCCATTGCCATCATTGGGGCAGGGGTGGGATTTCTCCCCTACAATTTTCGAGGACGTAGGCACGCCGTGATTTTTCTTGGAGACGGTGGGGCGACCTTCCTCGGTTTCACGCTGGCCTGTCTCGCCGTCAAAGGGAATTGGGCGGATCATAATCCGATCGTCTCATTCAGTAATCCGCTCCTCATCTTCGGCGTGCTCATCTACGACATGATCCATATCACCGTGGAACGGGTGGCGACAGGGAAAGTGCGCTCCATCAAGGAATGGCTCGACTACGTGGGCAAAGACCATCTCCATCACCGGTTGGAGCGCGCGTTGGGGTCTCGCCAGGCCAGTGTCGCGATGATCTTTCTCATGACGATTTGCCTCGGGCTGGCGGCCTTAGCCCTCCGTGATGCCGGAACGGCTGAGGCGCTGCTGCTGCTCGTGCAAGCCTGCTTGATTGTGGGCATGATCACGATTTTAGAGTGGAGCGGCCGCCAGAAACTTTAGCCACCCCTTGCACTGCATCCCAGTTCCCGCTACAAGATTCCTCTATGGTTCCTACCGTTGAATGGAAAGACGGCGCAGTACGGCTGCTCAACCAGAGCCGACTCCCGGAATACATCGAGTTTTTGGACTGCCGGGACTATCAGACCGTTGCCGACGCGATTCGCAGCCTCAAGGTCAGAGGCGCTCCGGCGATCGGTGTGACTGCGGCGATGGGGGTCGCACTTGGTGCCCAGACCGTCACGACATCCGATTACGAGGCCTTCGCCAAGGCGGTGCTCGTGATCTGCGATCGCCTCGCGGCGACCAGGCCGACGGCGGTCAATCTGTTTTGGGCCATCGAACGGATGAAACGCATGCTCACCTCGTTACGCATGCAGCCAGTTGCGTCCATCAAAGCCGCTCTGCTGAAGGAGTCACAAGCTATTCTCGATGAAGATATCGCCCTCTGTAAGGCAATGGGACAGCACGGAGCGGAACTCATTGCGAGCGGTCAAACGGTTCTGACTCATTGCAATGCCGGTGCGCTGGCCACAGCCGGCTACGGAACGGCATTGGGCGTCATTCGTGCGGCCTGGGAGCAGGGGAAGCAGATTCAAGTCATCGCAGACGAAACCAGGCCGGTTTTGCAGGGCGCGCGGCTCACGGCCTGGGAATTGATGCAGGACAAGATTCCTGTGACGCTGATCACAGACAATATGGCCGGCACACTGATGCGGCAGGGGAAAATTCACCTCTGTATCGTGGGGGCCGATCGGATCGCGGCAAATGGGGACGTGGCGAACAAGATCGGTACCTACTCAGTCGCAGTGCTGGCGAAAGCCCATGGAATTCCCTTCTACGTGGCCGCGCCCTATTCCACGATTGATTTGAAGACCAAAACAGGAGCGGACATTCCGATCGAACAACGGAATCCGGTAGAAGTTACCACCATTCACGGCAGCCATCCCGTGGCACCAGCCGGAGTTGCCGTCTACAATCCCGCGTTCGATGTGACGCCGGCTGAATTGATCACCGGCATCATTACCGAAAGGGGCGTCTTCAGGCCGGACGAGCTTGCCGCACAGTTTCAGTCATAGTCCGTTCCCAACCCCCCGCACCGAGTTGTCTCCAGAGCGATTGTCATTGCCACTTGACGCCCATGGGTCGTCGTGAAACTCTGAGGGGGCAATCGCTCTGTGAGCGGAATAGTTGTCGCTATAAATGACAATCGAGACCGAGGTGAACAAAAGGTTCCCTTGCTTTCAGTTCATACGTGCGTACAATGCGAGGTACCGGGTATGCGATGTAGGCCTGGCAGGCGAATGTACGATTGCAAGACGTGACAATTTCTAGGGACCCTTTCTGGGAGAAGGTCCGCGCCAAACTGAACCGACCGTAACAACGAGTTTCGACCGCTGAATTCACACGCAAGTCGTGCGAAATTGCCGACTGAGTGATACTGTGGGTCGCAAGATGTATGCTTGGGTATCAACGGTGGACTATTCCCCACAACGCAGGTTCTCATCCACTCGTCTTCGACGGGAGAGTGTCCTTTTTCTGCTCTCCCTTTTCTACCGCCTCGGATCATGACCCTTCAGACCAAAGACAAGAAACAGGCTATCCGCGACCACTTTAATCGGCTCGCAAGTCGTCGTGCATACTGGCAACAGAAGTCCGGCGTGTATTACGAGGATCAAGCGCGCTATTACAAGTTTCTCGTTCCCGAGGGGTTGCGTGTGTTGGAGGTGGGATCGAGTCTGGGAAATTTGCTCGCTGCGGTCAAGCCTGCTCGCGGCGTCGGCGTCGATCTCAGCGAGGAGATGGTCAACGAGGCATCTCGGCTGCATCCTAAGTTGGAGTTTCGAGTGGGTGACGCGGAGACCTTGACCCTGCACGAAACCTTCGACGTGATCATTATGGCCGATGTGATCGGTCACCTGCTCGATGTCGAGGCTGCCTTCAAGCGGTTGCACCACGTCTGCACGCCTGAGACCCGGATCATTGTGTCCTACTTCAACTATCTCTGGGAACCCGTTCTGCGGTTGGGTGAAACAATCGGCATGAAAATGCCCCAGCGGGAACAGAGCTGGCTGTCGCCGGCCGACATTGCCAACCTGCTGCACTTGGCAGACTTTGAAGTGGTGAAGACGGAGCGACGGCTGTTGCTGCCGAAGGGCATCCCACTGCTGTCCGTACTGTTCAATAGATTCACGGCGTATCTTCCATTTCTGAGCAAGCTGTGTCTGTGCCACTACGTTGTAGCCCGTCCACGCGTGAGGAAGGCGGCGCGTGCGTACTCTTCTACGATTGTGATTCCCTGCCGCAACGAACGGGGAAACATTGAAGCCGCTGTGCAGAGGATCCCTCCGTTTGGTGAACACCAAGAGGTTATTTTTGTCGATGGGCATTCGACCGATGGGACTCCGGATGAAATTCGGCGCGCCATGGCGGCGTATCCGGGCAAGGACATCAAGATGTTGGTGCAAGACGGGATAGGGAAAGGCGATGCGGTGCGCAAAGGATTCGCGCAGGCCAAAGGGGATATTCTCATGATCCTTGATGCGGATCTGACCATGCCCCCGGAGGATCTCCCGAAGTTTTACGACGCGATCGCGAGCGGCAAAGGAGAATTTATCAACGGCTGTCGCCTTGTCTATCCTATGAAGTCACAGGCCATGCGCGTTCTCAATCTCATCGGGAATAAATTCTTCAGTATGGCGTTCTCCTGGCTGCTGAATCAGCGGATCAAAGATACGCTCTGTGGAACTAAGGTCCTCTTCCGGCGGGATTATGATCGCTTGGTGGCCAATCGGCAGTATTTTGGAGACTTCGATCCCTTCGGGGATTTCGATTTGTTGTTCGGCGCGTCGAAGCTCAATCTTCATATCGTTGAAATTCCCATCCGATATCAGGATCGGACCTACGGGACCACCAACATCCAACGATTTGCCCACGGCTGGCTGTTGCTCAAGATGACCATCTATGGATTCTTTCGATTGAAGGCCGTGTGATGTCTGATGTCGTCCTGCATCGACATCGCGAAGTCTGGAAGCAGAAGCCGGTGCTTCGCCAGCTCTATGCGGAGTGGTATCGGGATATTGTGAGTTGGTTAGTTCCCGGTCGGACGATCGAAGTGGGCGGTGGGACGGGAAACCTGAAGGAATATGCTTCAGGGGTCTACTGTACCGACATCATTCGTCTTCCCTGGTTGGATGGGGTGACGGATGCGCAGCGGCTGCCGTTTCAGTCCGGTTCTCTTGCTAACCTCGTCCTGTTCGATGCGCTGCACCACATCGAAAACGTCTCGCTGTTCTTCGATGAAGCTCTGCGCACGCTCAAAGCAGGTGGGCGTGTCATCATCATGGACCCGTACATCTCCTGGGTCTCCTGGCCGATCTATCGATTCCTGCATTCAGAGCCCGTGGATTTTGCACAGAACCCGCTGATTCTCAGGACTCCACGGCCAGGTCGTCAGCCGTTTGATTCCAACCAAGCCATCTCGACTATTCTGTTTGAGAAGGAGTTGACTCGGTTCCAATCCCGCTATCCCCAATTCGCTGTTCGATCTGTACGGCGCATCGCCTTCTTCGCCTATCCATTGAGCGGAGGATTTGAACATCCATCGCTCATGCCGACATGGCTGGTCGCTTCGATGCTTAACCTGGAACAGAAGTTGGAAGGGTTGGGATGGCTGTTCGCGTTTCGAATGTTCGTTGTGTTGGAGCGTCAATTATAGAACGAATTTCTATCTGAGGGATGTTTCTGCATGGTCCAGGTAGAAGGCTTGCACGCATCTAGTTGGCCACTTATAATGCCCACAGTAGTCTTCAATTTATCCTTTAACTGTGCGGAGGAACCGTAGCTACAATGAGTGAACGGACATTAGCGATTATCAAGCCTGATGCAGTGAAGAAGAACGCGATCGGCGATATTATTGCCCGCTATGACAAAGCTGGTCTGAGACCTGTGGCCATACGCATGATGAAGCTTTCAAAATCGACAGCTGAGGGGTTTTACGCGGTGCATAAGGCCCGCCCGTTTTTCGATAGCCTCTCCACGTTCATGTCGTCCGGTCCCGTCGTGGTGCTGGTCCTGCAGGGTGACAACGCGATCAAGAAGAATCGGGAGCTGATGGGGGCGACCGATCCGGCCAAGGCGGAGGCGGGCACGATTCGCAAGGCACATGGGGCGAATATCGAATTTAACGCTGTGCATGGATCCGATTCGTCGGAGACCGCCAAGTTCGAGATTGGATATTTCTTTCCTGAAATGGATTTAGTCGGATAGAGACGCCAGTCGGCTAGCAGGATGCTGAAAAAGTCCACCAGCAGCGTTCTCGCATCGTTCAGACCCTCAACGTACCCCAGAGGGTACGCCTCGGGCCTTCACTCACTGCGGCCTTGCCGGATGAACTTTTTGAGCATCCTGCGGGAGCGTTCTCCTGTTGGGCTATACGTGCAACCCCTCGAATTTCTCGTGTACCAAAACAGTTTTTCCGCAGCTTGTTAGGCGTGAACGGCTGTGCTTGCTCCCGTTCATCGTTGGCCGGTTACCTTGAGATGGATTTCCTGTGTGCTGCTCTTGGTTCTTCCGGGGTGCGCCGATCTGGCGCCACGGTTCCCTCCTTCGGTGCCGCCTGCCACGCCGGGTGTCGATCCGGCACTGGATGCTCAGACGCGGCTCCTTGAGTCCGCCTATCGTGCCTTTGTGCAAGAGCGCTATCCACTCGCGAGTGCACTCCTCCAACGATTTGTTGATTCCAATCCCGATTCTCCCAGGCTGAGTGAAGCTCGTTGGTGGCTCGCGCGTTCGTATGAGGAGCGCGGGGACCTCCCGGCCGCGCTGTCTGTCTATCGCGCCTTGGTTGGGGAGGCACCGCGATCCACCCCGCTCGCCGGCAGTTATGAGCATCACGCCCTCAATCGACTGGACGAATTTCGCCGGAGTCTCGGCCCATCATCTTTGCTGGAACGGCGGCAGATTGCGCTCTGGCTGACCAGCACGGAGTGGCTTACGATTCCTGATGTCGGGCTATGGATTGCGCAACTCGCTGACGCAGGAGTGACGGCGTTGATTGTCGAGGCGGGATCTCCTTCTCGTGAGACGATGCAGTCAGGCCCCATGGGGGTGTATTTTCAGACGTCAAAGGCCCCAGTCATCGAGGATCTTTTTACGGTGATCGTGCCGGCCGCTCATGCCAAGGGGATGGCGGTGTTGGCGTTGCTCAATCTGCATGAGCCTGGATGGATGACGGTGAATCCTGAGTGGGGCATCGTCATGGCCAACGGGACAGACCAGGTGTTGCAGCCGGTCGGTCATGTCGATGTGCTCCATCCTGATTATCAGCGTTTCGTCGGTGAGGTGGCACAGGATTTGTTGCGCACAGACATCGACGGGCTGGTGGTTGGGGCGAGGAAGACCAAGGGATTTTCCGAGGAATGGAGCCCGACGTCGCGAGGGATGTTCGAAGGGCTCTTTGGGCCTTCATTCGACAGCCACGATCAGTCTGTCGCACCAGACGCATGGCGCTGGGCCGGGTGGAAGACGAGGACCTATCTTGGGTTTGTGGCACGATTAACCCAGCAGTTACGACAGACGCGACCGGGACTCCTGGTCGCCGTGTCCGTGCACGAGCGTGCGGTCATCTCGCCTGTGGATGCCTTGACGGAGTATGGAGAAGACGTGTTCGAGACGAAGCAACGTGGGCTCCACCTGGTTGTCCAGCCAGAGCCGGGCATGTCTAAACGATCTGATGAGCAAGGGGCGAGGCTGGAAACGGTGCAACAACGATTGGCGCCGGTAGCCGGCGATGAACGGCAACTCTGGCTCAGTATGGCCCTGGACGCGGCGGATCCATCATCTCTGGTTACGGCTGTGAGAGCCATACTCGCGACGAAAGCTGGACAAGTCGGGCCACATCTGCTGCTGATGAACGGGCCAGCGATTCCTTGACAAAAGAGGCGCCGGACCACTACGATCCCAAAAAATCTTGGAGGTCGAGGCTAAGGCTCAGGTTGAGTAGCTATATGAGAGCGCCTGGCTTTCACTTGACCTTAACCTCAACCTAGACCCGTTCCAAAGGGGAGCGCGCATGATTCCGAAAGACCTCCGTTACCACCAAGAGCATGAATGGGTCCGCGTGAGCGGCACGCAGGCTACTGTTGGCATCAGTCATTTTGCCCAAGATGCGTTGGGCGATATCGTCTTCATCGATATGCCGAAGCCTGGTGCCATCGTCAAGGCCGGGCAGCAGATCGGTGAGGTCGAATCGACCAAGACGACCTCCACGATCTACACACCCGTGAGTGGCACCATTGCCAAGGTCAATGCCGACTTGAAAGACCACCCGGAAGTGGTGAACTCCGATCCCTATGGCAAAGGCTGGATGGTGGTGATTGATCTGTCGAACCCGAGCGACGTGGACAAGCTGATGACCGCAGCACAGTATGAAGCCTTTCTTGCCGGCCAGAAACATTGAATCATTTGTGCATTGAATCATTGAACCATTGTGTGATTGGATCATTGGTGAGTCTCGCAATGAATCAATCGGCAATGAGCCGATGACTCAATGACTTCCCAGAAACACATTGCCATTCTCGGCGCTGGACCTGGTGGCTATGTCGCCGCGATCCGGGCAGCCCAGCTTGGCGCCAGCGTCACCGTCATTGAATCCCACGCGCTCGGCGGCGTCTGCTTGAATTGGGGCTGCATTCCCAGTAAGGCCCTCCTGTCGGTCGTCGAACTCGGTGACAAGGTCAAAAAAGCCGAAGACAGGGGGCTGCTCGTCCCAGGACCAGTCACGTACGACCTCGCTCGGATGGTCGCACGGAAAAATAAAGTGGTGGCGACTCTCGTGCAGGGCATTGCGACGCTCTTCAAGGCGTGGAATATCGAGTATGTGCAGGGAACTGGAACACTGCGAGATCGGCAGACGGTCACGGTGACCAGAGCCGATGGCGCGCCGCGGGATGTTCAGGCTGATGCAATCGTAATTGCCACTGGGTCGTCTTGGCCGAACCTGCCGCAGTTTCCGATCGACGGACAGCAGCTGCTCACAAGCCAGCACCTCCTGGACCTCGATCGCATTCCTGCCAGTCTACTGATCGTCGGCGCGGGAGTCGAAGGATGCGAGTTCGCGGCGCTCTATAGCGGTATGGGGACGGAGGTCACGATTGTGGAATTGATGGCGCGCGTGCTTCCTCTAGAGGATGAGGAAATCTCTTTGATGATGGAGCGGGAGCTGAAGAAACGCGGCGTGACGGTTATGACCGGGACCACCGTCGAGAGACTGGAGCGGTCACCGACGACCATTACCGCGCATCTCAAAGATGGCGCGCAGGTAACGGCTGAGAAGCTACTCGTGTCGGTGGGGCGAGGATTGAATAGCAGCGGTATTGGACTGGAGCATGTGGGAGTGCAGACGGGACGACGAGGGGAGATTCTCGTCAATGAGCGGATGGAAACCACTGTGCCAGGGATCTATGCGATCGGCGATGTCGTAGGCAAGGCCATGCTGGCGCATGTCGCCTCGGCTCAGGGCAAAGTCGCGGTCGAGAATATCATGGGGCATCAGGCGACGGTCCGCTACGACGTCATCCCTGCCGGGATTTTTACCCTGCCGGAGATCGGTCGCGTGGGCGTGACGGAACAGCAAGCCCGCGAAGGAGTCCAGGCTGCCGGGCAGGATCCCGATATCGCACTCAAGGTGGGACGTTTTCGATATGCCGGGTTAGGGAAGGGGCAAGCGACAGGGGATACGACGGGGTTGTTCAAAGTTATAGCCGAGTCTGCGAGCGGCAGGATTCTGGGCGTGCATATCGTCGGAGCCCACGCAGCCGACCTGGTGCATGAAGCGGCCATGGCAATGCAAGTCGGCGCGACGGTGACGCAAATGGCGGAGATGATCCATGCCCATCCAACGCTGGCCGAGGGTCTGATGGAAGCAGCTGAAGATGTCGAGGGGAAGGCGATTCACCAGGCGCGAAAGCGGACGCAATAATGTGGCAATCGCTCCTCCTCAAGCTCGGGATGTTCGCGGCAACCATGGGAGTCGTCTTCTGGATCGGGTGGACCCTGCCGACCTCATTCGATCGCGAGCACGATCTGGCAGCCGAATCGTTTAAGGGGCCTAAGGCTGAAATTGTTTCCGGCAGTGGACACGTAACCACGGTGAGTCCATCCCCTGTCGCCTTATTGTCAGATCATCCGTCCACTGCTGCTGTTCCGAAACGATCTCACAAGGTCCTACTCGATCTGAATCGGGCGGCGGAACAGGATTTTGACGCGCTGCCGGGGATCGGTCCCCGGTTGGCCGAACGGATCATGGAGTATCGGCGATTGGTGGGAGCCTTTCACTCCCTTGATGAACTGCGAGCTGTCAAAGGGATTGGAAAAAAGAAGTTTGAGCGGATTCGTCCTTTGGTCACGGTGACGTCGGGCGCCGTAGCTTCAGCCAGAGGGAAGAAGGCGACATGAACGAGCTCTCGCGTCAACTCGAGTTGATCCTCCGCGGAGTCGTGGAGGTCATTCAACGGGTCGAACTTGAATCGAAGCTGACACGCGCCTTGAAAGAGAATCGGCCGCTGCGTGTGAAAGCAGGGTTCGATCCGACCGCGCCGGATTTGCATCTAGGCCATACGGTCTTGATCCACAAGCTCAAGCACTTTCAGGAACTCGGGCATCAAGTGATCTTCTTGATCGGCGATTTCACCGGCATAATCGGCGATCCGACCGGCCAATCGGAAACGCGCGTCGCGCTCTCGAAGGAGAAGGTGCTGGAGAATGCCAAAACCTATGAGCGGCAGATCTTCAAAATTCTCGATCCTGCGAAGACCCTGTTGGAGTTCAACAGCCGCTGGATGAGTACGATGACCGCTGAAGGGTTGATCCATCTCAGTGCCCATTACAGTGTCGCGCGGATGCTCGAGCGGGATGATTTCCATAAGCGGTACCACGAGCAGAAACCGATCAGTATCCATGAGTTCATGTATCCCCTCGTGCAGGGCTACGATTCCGTAGCGCTCAAGTCTGATATCGAACTGGGCGGCACCGATCAGAAGTTCAATTTGTTGGTGGGGCGTGATCTGCAACGCAATTATGGTCAGGAGCCGCAGGTCGTGATTACGATGCCGTTACTCGAGGGGACGGACGGTATGCGGAAGATGAGCAAGAGTCTTGGGAACTACGTTGCCCTGGAAGACACACCGAACGACATGTTCGGCAAGCTCATGTCGATCAGTGACGCGTTGATGCTCCGGTATTACGAACTGCTCACGACGGAGGATTTGGCTGGAGTCAAGGCCGCTCATCCGATGGAAGCGAAGCAAGCGCTCGCAGCCCTGATCGTCGCTCGGTATCACGGGGCGGAAGCCGGCCAGCAGGCGAGGGCGGCCTTTCAGCAGAAATTCCAGGAGCGGGAATTTCCGAGCGAGCCGGATGTGCGCTTGATCTTGACCCTGGCCGATCTGCGCGAGGGGCAGACGATCAGTCTTGTCGATCTGGTGGTCAAGACGGGGCTTGTGCCGAGTAAGAGCGAGGCCCGGCGGCTGATCATTCAGGGGGGCTTAGAGGTCGATGAACAGAAGCAGAGCGATGCAAATGCCGTGTTACCGATTGTGGCCGGAAGAGCCTATCGCCTGAAGATCGGCCGACGAAAGTTTGCGCTGGTTGAACTGCGGGGGTAGTTGCCAAGAGTTTCTTGACTTGGCTTGCAGGCCCAGCGTAGGATTCGATGCAGCGAGCGGGCGTAGCTCAGTGGTAGAGTCCTAGCTTCCCAAGCTGATAGAGGGGGGTTGCTCAAGTCTTTGATGACATGGGCAATCCCCTTGTCATTACTGGCGATTCGCAATTCCAGCAAGTCAGTCTGCTTCAGTTGTCTTGTACGCTTTTCTGCCTGATTTGTTCCCCTTTCTAACACTGTATTAACACCTGCTTTGGCGCTTGGACTTGCCCAGATAAATGACTGGCGTAGGGGGGTACATTTGCGTGCCCATACTCCATGTCAATGGGTCCCCTGGGGGGTAGCTGTACCGGGTGACAACATTCAGCTCAAAAGGCGATTCTCGAAAATTTTCTGGGACTGGCAAAAAGGGGTCGAGTCAAGGTGGCTACCTGATTGAGGAGTGATCCTGGCGAGAAAAAAGGAAAGTAATGGCTGAGCGATGACATAATGAAAGCCTTCGATAAATTGGCTAGTTATGGGCTGTTAGCCTGCAATTTTCTCATGCACATAATGATGGGATAAAGGGAGGTACTCTAGTGTCCAAAGAGCCCCAGAGCCAGGTTAAAGGCGTTACAGTGCCCACACACTAGAATTCTAAAATTCTTGGGAGCAGGTAAACAATGATCTGCGATTTTACCGTTCAACCTTTCCGATGCCCCACATGTCTTCATAGGTCTTGGAAACTGCGGAAAAGGCATCCGTGATCTGCGTAAGTGTCGTTGGGGATGACTTGGCACCGTCCTTGAACGATGCGCCCGATTGGTAGCAGGTAGACTTATCGATGAAGATGTAACGATCATGGAAATTGGGAGCCGACCGAACTTCCACCTTCTTCTTAGACTGTTGGATAAATAAGTCTACGGCTGGAAGTAATGTTGAGAGCTTCTCGCGAGTAAGTAGCCGTGTAGTTACCCCAACTGCGATATGCTCCAAATAGCGTGAGACGAACTCGGTATCGAGATACGGATCACCGAACAGTATGTCTTGTTTTGCCTCTTCAATCATCTTGCGTATCTCATCGAAGTAATCAAACACCATTCGGTGCTGAATCGAGATGCTAAGCGGACCTACGGTTTGCATTCGGAGATCGTGTCGCGCTTGATGCAGAATGGTCATCATACTGCCAAAACCTTGCGATACATCCTGCGCTGTGGTACCACGAAGCTGAGTGAGGGCATTCGCTACCAAGCGGCCTTTCGTTGGACTCCATGCCTCAATGAGTGCGGATAGTCGCCCCAACCACGCATAGTTCTCTTGCGTTTGGTGGCGAAGAGTTCCCGGTGGAGGCATGGTTCTCAGCACATCTTCAATTTCAGCAAGTAGTTGTTCTTTTTCAATCATGATAAAGTTTCGGTGATTCTCTATTTCATCAGCGGGGCATGCCTCTCATGACTCGCGCCATTTCATTCTCAATATCCACTACGACGCGGGCCAGATCATAAACAGCTTTCACTAAATTCGCCAACTTCTCACCTTCAGAATGTGATGAATGCTTTGCCATGCATAGCGTTTACATCAGAAATTGACATGCCACCCTCCTGAAAATTACCTGCCAAGCTTCCGCCACTCCCACGGCGGCACCGTCTTACTCTCACGGACAATTCCCCCCGCTACTCGATACCAAGCATGCTGGTAGGGTCTTAACTAATCGGCAAGCCGAGCTTCGACTTGCCCCATTTCAAAAGGGATTTCATTTCCTCGTCTGAGGTGGTAACGAAACAATTCGTCGCCTTCTCGATTGCGAAATGCGCTCTCTGTTTGTTGCTACGTAAGCTTGCTAGAAATTCGTTCAGCCCACTTTCATATGCCTGTACCAAGTCCTCAAATTGGATTGCGACACAATCATCGAATTTGGCGAGTTCGTTCATTTCACGTAACATATCAACTTTACTGTCGCCCCACGCATAGTAAATTCGCCTAGTTTTGCCCTTCGCGCTGAGAGCGCTCTCAGACGACATTTCGTGAATCACGCCGCATCGTGCCGCGTAGAGTTCAAGAGATGTAAACTCATAAGAGCGCCCTTTGAACATGTATGTGTCACACCATTTGGTATAGCGCAGTTGCACAGTCATCTTGTCGTACTCCAGGTCGAGAGAGCTGGCCATTTCAATTCCGCAATAGAGGAGAACTAGGGACGAGTTGTTAAGTTTTGCCTCGGAGCAAAGC
>WNFB01003429.1_pt1 | contig 13953 bp, 12 predicted proteins | sample 5400501 | NCBI WGS metagenome assembly WNFB01 (sample SAMN13153341, study PRJNA577476) | soil metagenome | isolation source: 200 cm saprolite under Douglas fir tree site 2 hole 1 | place: USA:California | collected 2015-04-18
GCCGAAATCCACTGCAGCTGGTCGGTGGTGGCACCCAGCTTGGCCGACAGAGTCGGCAGGGCGGTGACCACGATCGTCGTATCCAGCCCAAGAACCAGTGAACTTAGAACAATCGCGCCGAGTGCCTGCCATCTGCCCGTGTGCGTTGACGCTAATGGACTCACGGGTGGGAACTTCGCATCGGGTCCGGGCCCGGCGTTGCGGACGGGAAATGCTGTGGTGCCGGGGCCTGGCTGCTGAAGGTCGCGCCCACCCACGCAGCCGTGACGAGCATCAGGGCGACCACCACAGCAGTCATCGCTAAAACACGCAACAGTTTTTTCACGTTTGCTCCCACAGGACTAGGCGTGGCCAATGAGGGCGCCGAGGCCGGCCACGACGAAGCCGCCCATGGTGACCTGGATCAGGGAGCGGTGAAGCGGGACCTGGAGGAAGCGCCGGCGCACCCACGCGATGGTGATGAGCTCTATCCCGACCACGACGTAGGCGACCTTCAATGCGGTCTGCGTGTCGCTGATCAGGAAGGGAAGAGCGTGGAAAGTGCCGCCGACAAAAGTCGCTATCCCGGTCAGGGCGCCGCGGACCATGGAGTTCCCGCGCCCGCTCAGCTCGCCGTCGTCGGAAAGCGCCTCCGAGAGGCCCATGCTGATGGCAGCCCCCAGCGAAGCCGCCAGGCCGACCAGCAGGGCAGCATGAGACCCGACGAGGAAGGCGGCGGCGAAGATCGGCGCCAGCGTGGAGATGGTGCCGTCGATCAGGCCGATGAGGGAGGGTTGGACGAAGCGCAGGATCTGCCGCCGCTCGCCCTGCCCGCGCCATCGCCGCACCAGGTCACACCGAATTGCATCGGCCGATGTCGCCACGGACAGAGGGATTCCGATCGTTGTCAGCATTGCTCTGCGCATGGCCGCAGCATCACGTGTGGCGGGGCCGCGAACATCCACCACCTGGTTGATCTTCCGGCCGGGCACGGGTTGATTTCGCCGATCAGCCAATTCCAGACCGAACGTGGGACACTCACGCCGCCAAGGGGGCGAATCGTGTCTATGCTGCCGGCGCCGCTCACCCGCTTTGTCGGTCGCGAGGCCGAGCTGGCAGAAACGGCCGCCCTGCTGGCCGAGGCCCGGCTGCTGACCCTGACCGGGCCAGGTGGCGCCGGCAAGACGCGTCTTGCGCTCCGGCTGGCATCGGCGGTCGCTAGAGATTTCCCGGACGGGGTTTGGTTCGTCGACCTCTCGCCGCTCTCCGGCGACGAGTTCGTCTGGGACGAGGTCGCGATGACCCTGGACGTCAAGGAGCCTGGACCGGGCAGAACGCAGGAGGAGGCCGTCGGTCGTCGTCTGGCTCGACGCCAGGCCCTGGTTGTGCTCGACAACTGCGAGCACGTGGTGCAGTCTGCAGCTGAAGTCACGGCTGGGCTGCTGGCGGCGGCCCCGAAACTGAAGATAATCACGACCAGCCGGGAGCCGCTCGCGATCGGTGGCGAGGTGACCTGGGCCGTACCGCCGCTGAATGACGCGGACGCGGTCGAGCTCTTCAGCGATCGCGCGCGCCAGGCCCTGCCACAGTTCCAGCTCGGCACCAAGGACACCGAAGCCGTGCGCTCCATCTGCCGCCGGCTGGACGGCCTGCCGCTAGCCATCGAGCTGGCGGCGGCCCGGACCCGAGCCCTGGCGCCGGCTCGCATCGCCGCGGAGCTCCAGGACCACTTTCGTGTGCTGCCCAGCGGGCCACGGACCGCACCGAGCCGGCAATCCACGCTACGGGCCTCGTTCGAGTGGAGCTATGAATTGCTCTCTGAGGCCGAGCGCGCCCTCCTGCGTCAACTATCGGTGTTCGCCGGCGGGTTCGACGTCGATGCTGCACTGGCCGTCTGCCCGGCCGCTCGCGTCGACCTTTTGGCCGCGCTCACCGACCGCTCGCTGATCATGGTCGACCAGCGCGAGGAGGCCGAGCCGCGCTACCGGATGCTGGAGACCGTCCGCGAGTTCGTCGGCGAACGGCTGGCAGAAGCCGGAGAAAGCGACTTGGTCTGTACCCGCCACCGCGACCACTACCTCGGCCTAGCTGAGACTGCGGAGACGGACCTGGCGGGCCCGCAGCAGGCAACGTGGCTCGCAAAGCTGGCCATGGAGCAAGACAACGTTCGGGCGGCGCTGGCCTGGAGCCGGGACCGTGACGAGCCGGAAGCGCTGGCCAGGACGGTGGCGGCACTGTGGGGCTTCTGGCGAATGAGATCGCGGTTGGTTGAGGGTCAGATGTGGGTAGAGGCCGCGGCGGCTGGGGCTGAGGACCTGTCGCCAGCCTTGCGGGCCCGCATACGCAACATGCAGGGCTTCGTAGCACTTTATGTGAGGCATTCACTCGCAGAGGTGCCGACCCTGGTCAACGAGGCGCTCGCACTGGCCCGCGCCGGTGGTGACAGGCGTGAAGAGGCGATTGCGCTCATGACGCTCGGTTTAGCGGCGGGACTCCTTGGCGGAGCCGAGGCGATGCGGCCCTACGTTGAAGAGGCTCTTCCGCTCGCTCGCTCGGCTGGCTTTGCGTCGGACATTGTGCGCAGCCTTCTCTTCTACATCCGGCTTCGAGCGTTCCAGTCAGAGCCGGACGAGACGAGGCGCCTCGTGGAGGAGGCGATCGCCGTCGCGAAAGCGGCAGAAGATGGCCACTCCCTAGTCTGGGCCACCGCCACGGCGGGACTGATCGAACTAATCCAGGGACGGCTGGCTGATGCGGGCCAACTCATCGAGTCAGCCGTGGCTGACGGTCGCCGGGCCAACGACACGGCGGTCATTTCCGGCCTCCTCGGCCTCGCTCTGGTGCGCATGTTCCAGGGTGACTTCGCCGCCGCCCGCGCGGCCATAGCCGAGAGCGTTGCGGCGGCGCAAGAGTCGGTCGATTCACCGTTCGTCGCGATCATCGAACCCATCGCCAGGTGGCTTGGCGGCTGGATTGAGCTGGTCGGGGGCGACGCTTCTGACGCGAAGAACACTTTGTCTGGGGCGGCCAACTTCTTTCTCCAAGGCCCGACGCCAGGCTGGGGGAAATCCCTGTCGCTGGTAGTCCTGGCCCAGGCGCAGTTGGCCCTGGGCGGGCTCGACGAAGCGGCGACCAGTCTGGACGAAGCCTCCTCTGTGGCCCGCCCCGGGCAGCTGACCTGGGTCCTCGGCCGAGTGGGCCTGATCCGGGCCAAGTTGAGCGCCAACCAGGGTGACCCCCAGGAAGCCGAGTCGCTCGCGCATGAAGCTCTCAGGTTGGGACGCGAGGCCGGCGACCAGCTGGGACTGGTGGACGCACTCGAACTCCTCGCCAGGCTGGCGGCGCAGCAGGATAGTAATAAGGAAGCGGTTCGCCTCTGGGCGGCGGCCGAGTCCCTACGGACAGCGCTCGGCTATGCCCGCTTTCCGGTCGAGCAAGGATCCTACGAAGCTGCAGTTGCGGCGGCGAAGGAAGCCATCGGCGCGGAAGAGTTCGCTGCGGCCTGGACCGAAGGCGCGAAGCTGTCCACGGAGCAGGCGATCGCGTATGCTGCCCGCGGCCGCGGTGAACGCAAGCGCCCAGCCACCGGCTGGGCCAGCCTGACGCCAAGCGAGCTCGAGGTGGTGCGCCTGGTCGGCGAGCATCTGAGCAACCCCGAGATCGCGGCCCGGATCTTTGTGTCTCGAGCCACCGTCAAGACGCACCTGGTCCACATCTTCAGCAAGCTCGGCATCGACTCGCGCTCAGAGCTGGCGGCGGAGGCGGTCAGGCGCGGGATCCAGCCCCAGGCGAGCCGCCGCAGCTGACGTCACAGCGCGGCCAACTGCCAACGCACGATGGCCACGACGGCTGTCAGGACTAGCAATGATCCGACGATTGGAACGGCGGCGACCTCTCTGCGGCGGAGGTGGTAGACGGAGGCGCTGAACATCACGATCACCAGACCCGCAGCAGCCAGCGGGGTGATGAATGTGAACAGATGGAGCAGCCCAGGCAGGACCAGGCCGACGGCAGCCAGCAGCTCCGCGACGCCAATGAAGATGCGGAACCGCGCAGGTATCGCAGGCCACTTACCTTGCTCGCGCATCGAGCGGACCAGCGGCTCTGGTCCGAACGCGTAGAGGATGCCGTGAAACAGAAAGACAAGGGCGAGGACTCCCTGCAGGATCCAGGCAGCTGTGTTCCACATGCTGGCTGGAGTATCACGCTTGGTGGGACCGCCAAACATCCACCACCTGGTTGATCTTCAGGCCGGACACAGGTTGATTTCTCCGCTCCCATGCCACCCTCGAATGTCAGAGACTCAGAACAGGTGGCCATCGCAATGGGTGGTGGCTGGGGAGGAAGGATTCGAACCTTCAACCTTCTGATCCAGAGTCAGCTGCGCTACCGTTGCGCCACTCCCCAATTCGCACCAGGAGCCTGGCCGGGCGAACCATTCTAAGGAGGTCGCAATCGCGAGCCGGTTACTCCCGGGTGATCACGACGTCAGGTTTGCGGCCCGCACCCTTGGCGTTGAGGGTCATCGTTATCGATACGGGCTCCTCTTTCCTCATCAGCTGCCCGAAAGCCTCCTCCATGAGCGTTTTCGCTCTATAGAGGTTTACCGCCCACCCAACTCCGAAAACGCGGTCGCTGAAAAGTCTTTCCGACTCCGGGTTCCAGTACGCGTCGCGGATCCGGCTCCAGGTCGGTGGCCGAAAGTCGTAGGGAACTGCTCCGAAGACTCTGCCGTGCCACGTTCGTTCGGCCGCCGGTTTGGCAAGCTCGCTGGCTACGGCGGCCACGACCAGCCCAAAGCTGACAAAGCGAACGAGGCGACGGAAGCGGCGCAAAGTACGCATACTTCAGTCAAGCGTAGTGCCAGAGTAACCTTGCACGTTTTCCACTCGTTCAAGCAGGCGGGGTAGATGGCCAGCAGGCTTCCTTCCAGCGCGCGGTGGCTTCGGTGGCTCACGCCTGGTCTGCAGATCAAGCGCTGGCTGCTTCTGCTCATGGTGGCCGAGCTCGTTCTCGTGCTGGGTGTGGCCTACGCCCTGAAGGAGATCTATCAGACCGCCCGCCTGCCGGGAATCTTCTTCTACATCACCCTGCAGCCGCTGCCCTACGTGGTCCGCGCGCTTATCTTCCTGATCGTCGGCGTTGGCCTCCTGGTCGTCAGCTACCTCAAGCTGACCCAATCCGTCCTGGGCCCGTTTCTCCCGGGCAACAGCACGACCAGTGTTGTGGAGGTCATCCACTCCTTCCGGCTCCGCGGCCGCGGTCCGCGCGTCGTTGCGATCGGCGGCGGCACCGGCCTGAGCTCCCTGCTGCGCGGCTTGAAGACCTATACGTCGAATCTTTCTGCGATCGTGACCGTCGCCGACGACGGCGGATCTTCGGGCCGTTTGCGCGACGAGTATCGAATCCTGCCTCCGGGCGATTTCCGGCAGTGTCTGATCGCGCTGGCCGACGCGGAGCCCCTGATGAAGCAGCTGTTCGATCACCGCTTCAAGGAAGGCTCGCTCAACGGCCACGCTTTCGGAAACCTGTTCATCATGGCCATGGCCGACGTCACCGGGAACTTCGAGCAAGCCCTGCGCGAGTCCGGGAAGGTGCTTGCGGTGAAGGGCACGATCGTGCCGTCCACACTGCAGGACGTCACCCTCGTGGCGTCGATCAACGGGAGATCGGTTGAGGGCGAGTCGAAGATCCCCAAACAGAACTCACCGATCAGCCACGTGTTCCTCAAGCCGGACGGCGTCCAGGTCAACCCGGAAGCCGCGCAGGCGATCCTCAGCGCAGAAATCATCATCGTCGGCCCCGGTTCGCTCTATACGTCCATCCTCCCCAATCTCCTGGTCGAGGGGATGGTGGAGGCGATCAAGGCCTCGCCGGCGATCAAGCTCTACATCTGCAACCTGGCTGCGCAGCGTGGCGAGACCGAAGGTTATTTCGTCGATGATTACCTGCGGGTGATCCGCGAGCACGCGGGCGCGGATCTCTTCGACTTCGTCCTCGTGAACTCGAACAACGCGCATGCGCCGACGGGTGGTCAGGCGCAAGTCATCTTCCGGACGCAGGACAGCGCCAGCCATCCCGAGGTCCGCTTCATCGCCTCCGACGTGGTCAACGTGCGTATCCCTTCCCACCACGACCCGGACAAGCTCGCCCGCACCATCATGCGGAAGGTGTGGCAGGCATAACGGGCCGCCTGCGAAACCGAACGAACCCCTCGACCAAGAGCGCCGCCACCGCAACGTAGAGAAAGCCGTCGAGCGCGTCGACCACGTAGTGCTCGCCGAGATAGACGATTGAAAACAGCACCGCCGCGGTCCACGCGATGAGGCCGATGCCGAGAAGACGAAACCTGTTCCATGCATACACGGCGGCGAGGGCCGGGAATGCTGCGTGGAGCGAGGGAAAAGCCGCGAACTGATTGGGGTTGAGATGGGCATAGAGCGGCGATACGAAATAGTTCGGTCCCCAAAACTTATCCACGGTCTCGTTGAGGATCTTGTGCACCACCTGCGAGCCGGGGACCTGTCCTTCAGGAAACTGATACCAGGGCGGAGCTGACGGCCAGAAGAGGTAGGTCACGAAAGCAAGGAAAGCCATCATCAGGAGCGCCGCGATGAAGCGGCGATAGTGCTCGCGGCTGCGGAGCCAGAACACGAACCCCACGAGGATCGGCATCGGGAAGTGCATGAAGTAGAAGAACATGGCGACGAAATCCTGCGGACCCACCGACTCCACGTGGTAGAAGGCATGCTGAAGCGTCAGCGTGGGCAGCGTTCCGGCGAACAGGCTTCGCTCGAGGCCCGAGACATCGTGCGGGGCGAACCCGGTCTTCGCGGCGAAACCGCGCATCGCTTCGTACGCGAAGAAGAGAAGCAGGAACGGTCCCCAGTCGGCGATGAAGGTCCAGGTCCTGCCCATGGCGATGGCGATGACGAGCAGGGCGAGCACCACCCACTCGGGCTCGATCGAGACGCCGCGCCACAGCATCACGCCGAACACGACCGCGAGGTAAAGGAGGCTGCCGATCAGGAGCGCGCCTGGTCGGCGCGTCCTCGATCGTGGCTCAGCCGGTGCGGACAACCGCCACCGCCGCGATCTCGACCGTCGCCGAGAAAGGCAGCGCGTTCGTGCCAAGCGCCGCCCGGGTGTGCTTTCCGGCCTCGCCCAGCACGTCTACCAGCAGGTCAGAGGCCCCGTTCATGACCTTCGGCTGCTCGCCAAAGCCCTCCGCGGACAGTACGAGACCGATGAGCTGGGTGATCGCGACGATCCTGTCCATTCCTACCGCCGCTTCGATCTGCGACAGGACGCTGAGCGCGCACAATCTCGCCCGCCGCGCCGCCTCCTCGACCGGGACCTGATCCGGGCAGCGACCCGTCAAGACCCTGTCGCCTTCGCGCGAAATCTGACCCGCGACATAGATCAGCGATCGGCCCTCGCCGATTGAAACCAGACGTGTCTGCACGTACGAGGCTGCAGGGGCAGGCGCCGGAGGCAGCGTGATGCCAAGCTCGCGCAAGCGCTCATGGGGTGTCGTCAATGAGCGCGAGTCTATCCGCCTCAGTCCCTTACCTGTAGCGGCTGCGCAGGTGAGCCACGACGGCGGTCAGGACCACAGCGAGGGCGGCGAGGCCGAGCCCGACGTAGGGAAGCTGGGGCGCGGCAAGGATCTGGCTGAAGATGGAGTCGCCGCCCGGATGGGCCGTGCGGCTGCCGCTCGCAGCCGGCGATTCAGTGGTTGCGGGACCCTGCGGCGTCCCGCCAGTGTCATGAAAGGTCCACAGAGACGGCGTGTGCGTCGAGGGCTGGAACGTCGCGATGTAGAGGATGGGCTGCTCGTCATTGGACACTGCGAGTGCTGTGACCGACGCCTCAGGCGGCCTGAGCGAGGTGAAGCTCTGTCCCGCGTCGTTGGAGCGCCAGAGTCCTCCTGACCTGGATCCGCCGCCGTCGCTCGCGAAATAGAAATGGTCGAAGTGGTCGGTGATGAAATTCACCTGGGTGTAGTCGGTGGTAGGCAGCCCCGCACCTCCGCTCAGCGGTGCGAACGTCGAACCGTTGTCGGTTGACGCGAAGAGGCCCGTGTTCGTGCCAACGAGAAGGGGCCGCACGTTGCCCGTCGGGGGCAGCGGACCGGCTGCGAGCTTGACCACGATGCTGCCGCTGATCGGGGGATTGAGCGTGGTCCATGAGAGTCCTCCGTCGACGCTCTGATAAAGAGGGAGTGCGCCGCTCGAGGCTTGCGAGTCACTGCCGGCGACAAGACGGATGGGAGTATGAATGGCCTCGACTGCGAGGGCGTCGATGCTCCGGTCGGAGAGTCCGGACTGGCCCCATGTGCCGCCGTCGTTGCTCACATAGACGCCGCGGTCGGTACCCGCCGCCACCAGCGTGAGGGCGAAGGCGAAGACGCGCACGCTGCGCCCCTCGAGGCCCTGCGCGGCACTCCACGTCGCCCCGCCGTCGCGGCTGACCAGGGCGCCTGAGCCGCGGGTCCCCGCAAGCTCGAGCCCCGAGGTGAACGGGCTGAAGGCGACCGTGGTGAGGTCCGCGTTGCCCGAGTGCACTGTGGCCCAGGTGGTTCCACCGTTGGCGCTTCTCAGGAGCGCGCCTTCCGAGTTACCGGCCACGATCGACTGGTTGTTCGCGGGGTCGACCGCCAGGGCGAACACGGCAGAGCGGGCTTGATGAGGCAGCGGTTTGACCGCCACCCAGGTCGAGTCCGGGAGGGCGTCAGCGAAAGCGGTCAGGGTTGCGATCGCGATCACCCACAGCGCCGCTGCGGTCGCAGCGAGACGTTGGCCAAGAAGCGACACGAGCCTGCCGATTATCACCCAAGGCCGCCTACCGCCACTCCTACCTCGGATCGGCCCGGCGGGCTCTTTGCCTACAATCCGAACGTGCTGGCGCGCGCGGGGGCTTGGCTTGACCGGGCTGCCTTCAAACCTGCTTCCCTCCCCGACGACCTCGTCACGGGGATCGCGCTGCTGCCCACCCTCGTGGCGGGACTGATCATCTTCAAGGTGCCTGCGGCCGAGATGCTGGGGGTAGCCGCCGCGGTTGGCATGGTGGGGTTGCTCATATCCCGCTGGCTGTCGCGCCATCAATTTCCGCACCCTGGCGCCGGTCCGCTGATCGCAGCGATTTTCAGCGTCGCGCTGGTCGGCGCAGGCGCGGGACTCGCCCTCGCCGGCGAGATCGCAACCCTGGCGGTGGCCCTGGAGCTGCTGCGCGCGCGCTACATGCCGGCGATCAGGGCCCAGGCCGGCCTGCTCGCATACGCCGCGATCGCGTTGCTCACACGAGGCGCTCCGTCCGTCTACCTCAATCCCGCCAACGGCAGCGTGTTCGGCGATCCGATCGCGACGTGGTTCCGGTTCTTCAGCCCCACCTCGGCGCCGATCGACCCGATCCGCCTTTACGTCGGCAACGTGCCCGGGCCCGTTTTCGCCACATCGTTGCTGGCGGTTGCCGTCGGGGTGGCGTGGCTCGCCTACGCGCGCCGCGTCAGCCTGGTCGTCCTGATCGCATTTCTGGCGGGCGCCGGCCTTGCGATCTATACGTTTCACTGGGATCCGCTCTTCCAGCTCGACAGCGGCCCGACCTGGTTCGTGGCGGGGCTGCTCCTGGCCGACCGGAGGCTGCTTCCCGAGTCCTGGGCGATCCGTCCGGTCCTTGGTTTCGCGGCGGGTCTCTTCGCCATCGGGTTGCGACGAAACGGGTACGGGATCGAGGCTGCGTTCTACACAGTGGCCGCCGTTCAGACGGCGATGGCGGTCGTGGTGATCGCGTTCTGGTCGGCTTCGATGGCGATGGAGCGTTGGAAGCGAGCGCGCCGGCTCCGTCAGCGCGAGGCGAATCTTCGCGTCGTCAAGACCATCTCCCGCGCGTCCTAGACGAAATTCACGTCGGCGTCTGCAGCTTCGAGCGAGCCGGCCAGCTCTTCCGCACGAAGCTTGATCCCAGCCTTCACGGCGGAGCTCAGCTTGCGGAACGGTTCCACTTTGACCTCGAGGCTTTTGGCCGCCAGCGTGTGAGTCCAGGTGCCCGTCACCGTGCCGTTGACGAGCACGACGGCCGAGATCCAGCCCGCTGTGCGGCTGACCCTGCTCGCGAAGGCGCGCTCGACGAGGTGGTCGCGCGATGCGTGGCCCAGGATGTACGGGTCGAAGAGGGGCAAGAGCTGCACCGAATTTTCGAAAGCGGCCCCTCGTATGGCGTCGAGATCAGTAGCAAGCACATCGAGCCGGGCACCCTCGACGGAAACTGAGACGATCTCATCGGCGAGGCCCGACCACGCCGCACTGCCCGCCCCTGGCCAGGCGCCCCACCAACGCGTGAAGTCGGACTTCGTAGCCGGACCGTAAGCGCGAAGGTAGCGCCGGCCCATCTCGGCCAAGGCTGTTTGGCGGTCGACCGCATGCCAGGAGCCAAGCCATTCCTCGGGGCGAACGAACGTGACGCTCTGGCCGCGGTTCGGGCCGAAGCAAAGCAGACCATCCCGCGCGGCGGGCTTGAGCATGCCACCCCAGCCCGATCGCAGGGCCTCGCGGAAACGCGGCGTCTTGCCTTTGCCGACGATCGCGATGAGCTCCTCACGAGTCAGCGGCCTTCCATCGAGTGCGCTGCCGATTTCGTCGACCACGCGCCACAGCTCTGGCTCAGTGACGTGCCAGAACTTGAGCCATGACGGCCTCACGCCAATCCCGCGCGTGCTCATTGCCGCCGTGTAGGCCGGCAAGTCCTTGGAGCGCGTCAGATGCAGCGTGCCGCGCATGAGCCAGGTCTTCACCAGCGTTCTGTCCGTCCAAAGGGCCTTGCGTACGTCCGCGACGGTGCAGTTCACGCGCACCGCGATCTGCAGCTCGGCGGCGGACATCAGCTGCGCCTGAGCGCCACCGATGTCGCCGACAACCTGCGCGAGATCTTTCTTGGGTGCGCGACGTGTGAGGTGATGGCGCTTGATTCGAAATGCATGCACCTGCGCCCAGCTGAGCTCCGCGGCGACCGGATCTTTCGCCTTCAACGCCACCAGAAGATGATCGGGCTAAGTCAGCCCAGCCTGCTGGGCAGGGACCCGATCTGGTCCCAGTACTCGCCGCCGTCCGTGCTCGCCCAGAGATTGCGATCGCCGTCAAGGCCCCAAGCCCAACCGGTCGCGTTGAATCCCAGCGTGAGCAGGTCGACGCCGTGCGGCTGGACTTCGGTCCACGTGACTCCGCCGTCGTGTGTGATCAGCGTGGCGTGATTGCTCGAGGTCAATGCCACGTGCGGGCGGACCAGCACCAGCCAACCCGGTATGACAGAGCCAAGATTGCGTTTCGACCAGGTCTTGCCGGCGTCTTCGGAAACGAACAGCGACTCGGCTGTGACGAGACCTGACGCGTTGGGAAAGGGTTGGCACAGGCCCCAGAGCTCGACGCCGTCCGCGGTCGTGGCGATGGTGCGGAAGGCATCTTGCGCGCAGGGCAGCTTGATCGCGCGCCACGTCAATCCCTGGTCGGTTGTCATCTCCAGGACCGCTTGCGTCGGACTGGACAGCAGGACGCCGGTCTTGAATGCAACGGCATCCTCCGGGGAGAAACCCACCGGCAGCTTGAACGCGGGTGACCATGTTCGGCCGCCGTCAGGGCTCGACCGGACCTCATAGGCACACAGCGTCCCCTTGGCGCACGGATAGGTCGTCGCCCAGACAGTCGTGTTGAAGAGTGCGATCGTGCCCACAAATACGGCCTGCAGCCCCCAGGGGGCCCATGTCTTGCCCCCGTCATGGGTGACGAAGGCGCTGGTCTGCCCGTACACAAAACCGTCGCGGCTGTTCAAAAATCGAATCGTCCGCGGCGCGCCGCCATCGGTAACTGCAAACTCGGGTCCGACCTGGACGGGGTCGCTCCAGATCTGGCGGCCGTCGTCAGAGCGGACGACTGCGTTGTGGCATGTCGGGTTGGCTCGCAGCGGGCAGTCCGAGACCAGCATCCAGGCAGTCAATCCGTCCAGGAGGTCCTGGTCGATCACGAAGAGGCCGGTCGGCGCCTGGGTAGGAGAGGGGAAGACGGGCGTGACAGAGGGCGTTGGGGAGGATTCTGGCGGCACCGGGTGAATGCCGGCGACCGGGTGCGGCCAGTTGGTTGTGGAGGCGTAAGCGATGCCGGCTATGACCAGCGTCACCAGAACGGTGATGGAGATGCTGGTCACGGCCTGGAGGCGGCTCATAAATCTCTATGACGGACGAGCGAGGGTTTTGTTACGCAGCTAGTCGAAAAGCGTCGCCCCGCGCGTCACGAACTGGTCGCGGCGGGGCCCCGTGCCGATGAGCTCGACCGGCGCGCCGATCAGCTCGCTGACCCGCTCGACGTAGTCCCGGCACCGCTGGGGCAGGTCCTGCCACCGCCTGGCCCCGCCGATTTCCTTCTCCCAGCCAGGCATCTCTTCGTAGATCGGCGTGCAGTGCTTGTAGTGGGAGATGTTCGCGATCGGGTGGTCGTAGCGCACGCCGCGGAACTCGTAGCCGGTGCAGAGCTTGAGGAGGGGCTGGTCGTCGAGGATGTCAAGCCGCATCAGCGCGGCGACGCGGACCCCATTCACGCGAACCGCATAGCGGGCGACCGCGGCATCGAACCAGCCGATTCGTCGCGGCCGGCCGGTCACGGTGCCGAACTCGTGACCACGTTCCCGGATCTGGTCCGCCACCTCGTCAAGCAGCTCGGAGGGAAAAGGGCCGTACCCGACTCGGGACGTGTAGGCCTTGAACACGCCCAGTGTCAAGTCGACCTTGGTCGGCGGGATGCCACTGCCGGTAAGGGCGCCGCCGGCGCTCGGGTTGGAGCTGGTTACATAGGGGTAGGTCCCGAAGTCCAGGTCGAGCATGGTCGCCTGCGCGCCTTCCAGGAGAATTTTGGCGTTGCGGTCGAGGGCGTCCTGGATGATCGGGAAGGTGTCCTTGATGTAGGGGTCGAGCTCTTTTGCGTAGTGCATGTACTCGTCGAGCATGCTCGACCAGTCGTAGGCGTCCTTTCCATAGAGCTTCTCCAGGATCGGGTTCTTGACCTGGTCGACGACGAAGGCGAGCTTCTTGCGCATGAATGCTTCCTTCTGCAGGTCGCCCATGCGGAAGCCGATGCGCCTGATCTTGTCGGCGTACGCGGGTCCGATACCGCGCCAGGTGGTGCCGAGACGGTCGTCCCCCCGCACCTCCTCCTCGAGCTGGTCGAAAAGAGGGTGGTAGCGCATGACCATGTGAGCGCGCTCGCTGACGATGAGGTTCGTGGGTTGGATGCTTCGTTCTTTTAGTTGCGCGATTTCTTTCAGCAGCACGGTTGGGTCGACGACAACGCCGTTGCCGATGATGCAGGTGCAGTGGGGGTAGAGGATGCCGGAGGGGATGAGCTGAAACTTGAATTCGCCGTGTTCCGTGATGACGGTGTGGCCGGCGTTGTTGCCGCCCTGGGAGCGGATGACCATGTCCGCCTTCGCGGCGAGGTAGTCGATGACCTTGCCCTTGCCCTCGTCGCCCCACTGGCCGCCGACCAGGATGATGACCAAGGGACTATTCGGTACCCGGTTCGGGCCGCCTCGTCTCCAGGTTGTAGAAGCGGGTGTGGTCGCGGCGGAACTTGAGCTCGATGGTTCCGGTAGGGCCATTGCGATGCTTGGCGACGTGAACCTCGGCGATGCCTGGTTTTTCGTCAAATTTATAGTATTCTGCCCTATAAAGAAACATTACAACATCACTGTCCTGTTCCAAGGCACCGCTTTCCCTCAAGTCGCTCAGGATCGGCCGCTTGTCGGGCCGTTGTTCAGGCGCGCGACTCAACTGCGAAATCGCAATCACGGGAATTCTTAGCTCGCGAGCCAAGCCCTTCAGTGCGCGAGAGATGGCAGACACCTCTTGGACACGGTTGTCGTCACCTCTTGCCCGGCCATGCATCAACTGCAGGTAATCAACCACGATCAGATCGACGTTGTGACGCAGCT
>WNFB01003431.1_pt1 | contig 13951 bp, 9 predicted proteins | sample 5400501 | NCBI WGS metagenome assembly WNFB01 (sample SAMN13153341, study PRJNA577476) | soil metagenome | isolation source: 200 cm saprolite under Douglas fir tree site 2 hole 1 | place: USA:California | collected 2015-04-18
CGGCCCAGTCGTCCGGACCGATCCGGTTCGGCACCCGGAACACCGGATGAGCGGGCTTGAGCAGCGTGACCGGCGCGTTCTCATCCGTGACCCGGTCATGGCTCACCGGCGCCGCCGGGCGCACCGCCGGGCTTCCAGCCCCGGCTGCTCCCCCGCCCCGGGTCACGACTTCGAGCCGGAGCGGCTGGCCGCCAACCGTCATCGGATAAGGCGCGTATCCGCGGGTGAAGAACTCGTACTGCTGATACTGGACGATCACGAGCCCGCCGCGCCGCGCGTAATCGAGGATCCGGGCGTTGTGGCTCGCGAGGGCCGGGTCGGTTTCATAGGCCCGGCTCCCGATGACGATCGCATCGTAGCGGCCGAGATCACCCCGCTCGAGCATGGCCGCGTCGAGCAGCGTCACCGGGAGGCCGACGCTGCGAAGCGCTTCCGGTACCCGATCCGCCGCGCCCCGGACGTAGCCGATGCGGGCGAGCCGCGGGAGCGCAAGCGGCGCCACCCGGACGGTGGCGGCAGACGCCCGGATGAACGTCCTCGGACGGATGTGGGGATAGTCCACCACGAAGACACCCGTGGCGTAGCGCCGCCCGGTGCGATCCTCGGCTTCCGCCCTGAGGGTCACGCCGCCAGGAGGGACGCCGGCCGGGGGCCGAACGTCGAAGACGAAGACGCGGGTTTCGTCTTCCCGGTCGAAGGTGAACGCCTGCGGCGCTCCCGCGAACCAGCCGGTCGGGACGACCATCCGCACGACGCCATTGGTGGCGTCGCGAGCGCCGTGGGTGAGCGTGATCGTGAATCGGCGGGCGAGCCGGCCGGCCGCGGGCCAGACCAGGGTGTCGGGGTCCAGCTTCACGTCGATCCTCGGAACGACTGTGACCGGGCGGCGGACCTCGCCGGCGGTCTGGTCGCGATAGCGGAACGACACCTCGCGCGGCTCGATGTCGGCGCCGAAGTCGGCCACGATCAGCGGATCCTCGAACGGCGCTCCCAGGAGCTCCTCGGGACCCGAGGGCCAGGTATAGAGATCACCGGCGCGGGGCCGATCCAGAAAGTACGGACGGGTTGGCGCCGCCGTATCCGGCACAGTGACATCGAACGCCCAGTTGAGGACCGCGCCCGGTTCGATCGTGCCGCCGTCCTGCGACAGGTGAAGCCATGGCCACGCGGCATTGCCCCGCAGCGCAACCAGCGGCACCGTCACCGGTTTCGACCCCGCGTTCCAGCAGGCGGTCGCTACGTGGATCACCTGCCCCGGCACCACGCGCTGGTTGTCCGCCACCGCATCGCACACCACGCCGGACGCGAGCTGGATGGCCCGCTGGAGACGGGTGAGCTGATCGAATTGCTCTGCCGTAGCGACGCCGACCCGCACCGAGCCCGCGCCGCCGGTCTGCGGCAGCGCCGCGGCGAACCGGTCGAGGGTCTCCGCCAGCCGCGGCTCGCCCGAACGGCGGTAAGTCTCGAGTGCGGCCGCGAGCGAGTCCCAAAGCGCGGGCGACCCGCTCCCGGGACCCGCCACGGCCGCCATCCCGGCGAGCGTGGTGTCGAGTCCGGCCCACAGACCGTCCCCGCCCTGACCCGTCCGGTCCTCGATCAGACGGAGGCGCACGACCGACGGGCCGATCCGCTGCAACTGTCCCATGTCCTGCGAGCGGTGCAGACTGCGGCCGGCCATCGCGATCTGGTGATACGACTTGCCGACCGCGGGGTCGAGCACCCCGCCCTCGAGCACCAGGGTCGTGGCGGCGCTGTCGAACCGGGTGCTGCGGTATAGCTTGAGCGGCGTCCACGGCTTGAGCCCCTCGCTCGCCAGCTCGGGGAAGCGGGTCGCGTCCCCCGCGATCCGGAACGCCTCCTGTGAGGCCCAGCCGGCCGCCTGGTGGTGTCCGTGTCCGTCTCTCGGCGTCCCGCTGAAGATCGAAACGACGACTTGAGGCCGGAACCGGCGCACGATCCGCACGACGTCCTTGAGGACCGAGTCGCGCGGCCAGTGGGTCCACGTTTCGTCCTGCGTCTTGGAAAACCCGAAATCGTACGCCCGGCTGAAGAATTGGCGCGCGCCGTCGAGGCGTCGCGCGGCGAGCAGCTCCTCCGTTCGGAGGAGCCCGAGCGCTTCGCCCAGCTCCGGCCCGATCACGTTCTGCCCGCCCTCGCCACGGTTGAGCGAGAGATAGGCCGCTTCAGCGCCTTCCCCGCGGACAAGCAGCGTCAGCAGCTCGGTGTCCTCGTCGTCCGGGTGGGCCCCGATGATGAGCACGCGCTTGTAATGACCCAGGAGCCGGAGCTCATGGTCGAGCGCGACGACGCCACCGGTGGAGGGCGGCTCGAGCTGGGCGGCGAGCGGAGCGGCGGCGAGGAGGAAGCCGGTGAGACAGGCAAGGACGGCGCGCAAACGACTCACGGACCCCGTCCGGCAGGGAGACGGGGAGGAAGGTAAACGGGTGAGGAGTGAGAAGTAAGAAGTGAGGCGAGCCGCCTTCTTCACTCCTCACGTCTCATCTGGGCGCCGCGCCGAGCGGTGTTTCGCGGAGCAGCTGGCGGAACTCCGGATGCTGCCGCCACAGGTACAGCCCCATCGCCAGCGCGGCCAGCGTGTTCGCGCCGAGGACCGTCCAGACCGGGAACAGCTCGCGGGTCGTCTCGGAGACCAGCGAGAGCAGGCCGTAGAAGAGCACCTCGAAGACCAGGAACACCTGGAGCAGGGCGTAGCGGACCGCGGATTCGCGGGCGGCCCACCGGATGAGAGCGACGACACCGATCCCGAATGCCAGGAAGAGCGCGAAATGAACGGCGGTGTAAGCGATGACGGCGCTGAAGTCCACCGTGTTCGGATCGGGATGTTGCCGGCCGAACAGGAGCACCTGACCGAGGACGCTGGGCGTGCGAAGCGGATGCCCCTGCAGCAGATCGATGACGAAGAACCAGAGGGCGACGAAGCACGCGCCGATGGCGCCCGCGAAGGTTCCTTCGTCGCCGGCGGAGAGTTTTGACCGAGCCATGCCCTTCCCTCCCGTATTCTCAGGAAGGAGCGGCGTCGCCCCGGCGGAAGACGCTGGGGGACGGCCGGGGGCACCTGCCCCGGACGCCGCGACCCGCGGCCCATTGGTACAGTGGGGGATGCGCACGACCGGCGCAAGAGCGACCTACTCGGGAGGCGGGGTCACCTCGCCCGACCTTCGCTGCTCCCGTTCCCGCTCGACCCGGCGACCGAGCACAAACGCCGTGATGAACGCCCCGAGCGCGACCGCCAGCAGCACCTCGCCCAGCCACTCGGCGTAGGCCCATCGAAGCGGGTACAGGAGCACGAGCATGCCGACCGACACCAGGATCGTGCCGATCCCGCGGAGGATCTCGTCGACGTTCTTCCAGCGGGTCCGGCGGCCCCAGTGCACTGAGGCGGTCAGACCGATGAGGCCGAGAAGCAGGATCCCGTACCAGATGAGAATCCAGTAGCGCCGGCCAACGATCACAGCCGACCTCGCGGGAAGGGACTTGTACGGGGGAGCGGCCTAGGATACTCAGGGGCGGGCGGCTTGACCAGCCCCGCCGCCCGTGGTGCGGCAGCGCGGGCAGGCGCAGAGGGCCCGCAACAGCTCGAAGGTGTAGATCCCGGTGTCGTGTCCGTCGCTCCAGTTGATCCGCAGCCCGTAGGCGCCCACCAGCGCGAGGGATCCGGGCCTGATGTCGCCCGCGATCGCGTCCGGCTGGAGCAGGCGGCGCCCGGTCATCTCCTCGACGCACCCGGCGCAGGGACAGGCCAGCCTCAGCTCCCGGGCGGGATAGAGCCAGGCGTGGCCGTCGGTGTCCCACTCGATGAGGACCCCGTCCGGCTCCCGGGTGATCGCATGGGGCATCGGCGGCAGCGGCATGCTGTAACCTAGTCGGCCCCCCTCTGCAGGGACGCACCGCGGGCCGGTCAAGCTGTTACATTCCCGGTCCGCCAATCTCTACGATGCCATGACTGCTCCCAATCCCTTCGGCTCCCGCGGCACGCTCCGGCTCGGGTCGGACTCCGCCGTCGTCTATCGCCTCCCCGAGCTGGCCCGTCAGGGGATCGGCGATCTTGACCGCCTCCCGTTCTCCATTCGCGTGCTGCTCGAAAACGCGCTCCGGCATGCGGGGCGCGGATTCGTCACGGACGCCCACGTGCGCGCGCTCGCGGGATGGGCGACGGCCAGCGGACCCCGGGGAGAAATCCCCTTCATGCCCGCCCGCGTCGTCCTCCAGGACTTCACCGGCGTTCCGTGCGTGGTGGATCTCGTCGCCATGCGAGACGCCATGGCGCGGATGCAGGGCGACCCCGACCTCATCAATCCGGTCGTGCCCTGCGATCTCGTCATCGACCACTCGGTGCAGGTGGACTACTACGGCACCGGAGACGCCTTTCAGCGGAACGTGGAGCTGGAGTTCGAGCGGAACCGGGAACGCTACCAGCTGCTCAAGTTCGCGCAGCGCGCGTTCCGCAACTTCTCCGTCGTGCCTCCGGGCACCGGGATCGTCCATCAGGTGAACCTGGAGTTCCTGGCACCGGTGGTGCAGCTCCGCCCCCAGCACGGCCAGCTCACTGTCTACCCGGACACGCTGGTCGGCACCGATTCCCACACCACGATGATCAACGGTCTCGGCGTCCTAGGTTGGGGCGTGGGTGGGATCGAGGCCGAAGCCGTCATGCTGGGGCAGCCCTACTTCATGCTGATCCCCGACGTGATCGGCATGAAGCTGACCGGTGAACTGCCCCTCGGCACCACGGCCACCGATCTGGTCCTCACCGTGACCCAGCTCCTGAGGAAGCGGGGGGTGGTCGACAAGTTCGTGGAGTTCTACGGTCCGGGCCTCTCGTCGCTGGGCCTGGCGGACCGCGCCACCATCGCCAACATGGCGCCGGAGTACGGTGCCACGATGGGCTTCTTCCCGATCGACGCCGAGACCGTCCGGTACCTCGAGCGCACGGGCCGCGACCCCGCGGTGGTGGAGCGGGTCGAGCGCTATGCCAAGGAGCAGGGGCTCTTTCGCACCGATGGCACGCCGGACCCGGTGTTCAGCGACGCGCTGACGCTCGAGCTCTCGACAGTCGTGCCGGCCCTCGCCGGCCCCCGGCGCCCGCAGGACCTCGTGCCGCTCGCCGGGCTCAAGCGGAACTTCCAGGTCTCGCTGCCCGAGCTCCTCACGCCCAGCGCGCCGGCGGCGCGGCACGAAGTGGCTGAGGCCAACTACTCGCGCTGGGTGAACGAGGGAGGCGGCGGCACCCTCGCGCTGGAGGAGAGCCCGGCCGTCGCGCGAACGACGCTGAATGGCGAGCCCTGCGAGCTGCACGACGGGTCGGTCGTCATCGCCGCCATCACCAGCTGCACCAACACGTCGAACCCCTCGGTCATGATCGGCGCGGGGCTCCTGGCCAAGAAGGCGGTGGAGAAGGGCCTGACTACGCGGCCCTGGGTGAAGACCAGTCTCGCCCCCGGCTCGCGGGTGGTGACGGAGTACCTCAAGGACTCCGGCCTCCTGCCCTATCTCGAGCGGCTCCGCTTCAACGTGGTCGGCTACGGCTGCACCACCTGCATCGGCAACTCCGGGCCGTTACCGGAGGCGATCGCGCAAGCGATCGACGAGCACGCGCTGGTCACGGCCGCAGTGCTCTCCGGTAACCGCAACTTCGAAGCGCGGGTCCATCCCCAGGTGCGCGCGAACTACCTGGCTTCCCCGGTGCTGGTCGTGGCGTTCGCGCTGGCCGGCCGGGTAGACGTGAACCTCGACCGCGAGCCGCTCGGGACCGGCAGCGACGGGAAGCCGGTGTTTCTCCGAGACATCTGGCCCAGCCCGGACGAAGTCGTCGCCGCGATGGCCGCCTCGCTCAAGCCACAGCTCTTTCGCGAGCGCTACGCCTCCGTCTTCGAGGGGGACGAGGTCTGGCAGGCGCTGCCAGTGCCCTCGGGAAGCCGGTACGCCTGGGATCCGAAGAGCACCTACGTCCAGGAGCCGCCCTTCTTCCAGCAGCTGCCGCCCGAGCCGCGCCCGCTCACCGACATCCGCGGCGCCCGGGTGCTGGCCGTCCTGGGCGACTCGGTCACGACCGATCACATCTCGCCCGCGGGCTCGATCCCCAAGAACGGCCCGGCCGCCCGCTACCTGCTGGAGCACGGGGTCGCTCCGCCCGACTGGAACACGTTCGGCGCCCGGCGCGGCAATCACGAAGTGATGATGCGGGGGACGTTCGGCAACGTGCGGATCAAGAATGCGCTCGTGCCGGACAAGGAGGGGAACTGGACGCTGCACTTCCCCACCGGCGAGGTGATCTCGATTTACGACGCGGCCATGCGGTACGTCGCGGCCGCCACGCCTCTGGTCGTGCTCACGGGCAAAGAGTACGGCACGGGCTCGAGCCGGGACTGGGCCGCCAAGGGCCCGTCGCTCCTGGGCGTCAAGGCGGTCATCGCCGAGAGCTACGAGCGGATCCACCGGAGCAACCTGGTCGGCATGGGCGTGCTGCCCCTGGCCTATGAGCCGGGGACCGACCGCAAGACGCTCGGCCTCAGGGGGCGGGAAACGTTCGACATTCTCGGGATCGCGACGGGCCTGGCGCCGGGCGGCCGAGTCCAGGTCACCGCCACGGACGAATCAGGGAAGCGGACCACGTTCTCGGCAGTCGTGCGGCTCAATTCGCCGGTGGAGCTGGACTACTACCGCCATGGAGGGATCCTGCAGCGCGTCTTGCGGCAGTTCGTGCGGGAGGGGCTCAAGGTCTAGCGGGAAAACTGCAACTGCGACTGGAAGCTGGCGAAAACCGAAGCCCCCCGACTCGCGCGGAGGGCTTCTGTGTCCGTGATGCATTCTCGCCTACGCGACGAGATCCCTCAGCCGGTCGCCGGTCTCTCCCTCGCGAAGCCGGAGCAGCGCCCGGTCGCGGAGCTGGCGGATGCGCTCGCGGGTGACCCCCATCATGCGGCCGATCTCTTCGAGCGTCCGGCTGTTGCCGTCGTCCAGACCGAAGTAGAGGCGGAGGACCTTGGCGTCCCGGGGCGGGAGCGAGGCCAGCGCGATCTCGATATCCCGGGTCTGGCTGTTGGCCAGGGCCGAGGTGTCGGTGCTCTCCTGATCCCCGTTGGCGAACCGCTCGATCCGCTCGTTCCCCTCGCCGTCGCGGGTGGGGTGATCGAGCCGCACCGCCTCCGAGTTGAGCGCGCTAAGCGAGCGCACCGCCTCGACCGTCAGGCCGGTGGCGCGGGCCAACTCCTCGGTGGTGGGCATGCGCCCCAGCCGGTCCTTGAGCAGCGTCGTGGTGCGGCCGAGTCGGCTCAGGTCGGCGGTGCGGTTCAGGGGCACGCGGACCGGCCGGCCATGCCGCGCAATGGCCGCCTGCACCGCCTGGCGGATCCACCAGACCGCGTAGGAGATGAACTTGACACCGCGATCCGGATCGAACTTGCGGGCCGCGGTCATCAGGCCAAGGTTCCCTTCGCCGATCAGGTCGACGAGAGGCACGCCCCGATTCTGGAATTTCTTGGCGACGGAGACGACGAACCGCACATTGTGGCGGGCCAGTCGTTCCTGCGCAACGACGCTGCCCTTGAACGCCTTGCGGGCCAACTCCATCTCCTCCTCGCGGTTGAGGAGGGGAACCCGGCTGATTTCGTCGAGGTAGAGGTCGAGACTTTCCCTGCCTTCATCCACTGCACGAGCGATCTGGGCCGGCCGGACCGGGCGCCGCTTGGCACGTGGCTTCACACTCACTCTTGGAACCTCCTGTGGGGGCTGGACCCAACGGCAAGGATCCCAAGTGGGGGCTGCATGATATTGAGACAGTAAATGTAACAGCTAAGCCGCGAAAAATCAATATCTTAGCGTAACACGATGTGCTCAGATGATTTGCACAAGTTATCCACATAAGCCCCGGCCGACAACGCACCATCCCGGTACGGCTTAGCCCGCTCTCGGCCGGCCCTCAACACTACGGTTTCCAGAGCCGGCTTGACCACGTTCCAGTCAGGTGAAGATTACTCCCCGATCTCTCCCGCAGCCCCGGAGTCCCGGATGCGAATCGCAGTTCCCAAGGAGAGTGCGCCGCAGGAGCAACGCGTCGCACTGGTCCCTGAATCGTGCAAGAAGCTGATCCAGGCGGGGTACGAGATCGCGGTCGAGGCCGCGGCCGGCACGACTGCGGGCTTCGCGGATGCGGCCTACCAGGACGTCGGTGCCGCGGTCGCTGCCGATCCGGCCGCCCTGCTCGGCTCGGCCGATCTGGTGCTCAAGGTCAACGCCCCGGCCTTGGCGTCGTCCGGGCGGGACGAGACCGCTTGGATGCGCGCCGGCTGCATCTACCTGGGATCGCTGATGCCGCTGCGGAACCTCGACGCGGTCAGGGCGCTCGCGGCGCGGAGAATCACCGCCTTCTCGACCGACGCGATCCCCCGGAGCACCCGGGCCCAGTCAATGGACACGCTCTCGTCCATGGCCAATATCTCGGGCTATAAGGGGGTGCTGCTCGCGGCGACCGAGCTGCCCAAGTACTTCCCCATGCTCATGACCGCGGCCGGCATGGTGCCCCCGGCCAAGGTATTCGTGATCGGGGCGGCCGTGGCCGGGCTCCAGGCGATCGCGACGGCCCGGCGCCTGGGGGCGAACGTGGCGGCGACCGACGTCCGGCCCGAGGTCAAGGAGCAGATCGAGAGCGTCGGCGCCAAGTACGTCGGCATAGAGCTGGCCGAGAGCGCGGTGGCCGGCGGCGGCTATGCCAAGGAGCTGTCGGAGGAGGACCGCCGGCGCCAGAGCGAGCTCCTGGCGGAGCAGTGCGCCGTCTCCGACGTCGTCATCACCACGGCCCTCATCGGCGGCGTCTTTGCGCCCAAGCTCATCACGGCGGACATGGTGCGCGCGATGAAGCCGGGGGCGGTGATCGTGGACCTCGCCGCCGACGGCGGCGGCAACTGCGAGCTGTCCCGCCTCGGCGAGACCACCGTCGTGGGCGGGGTCACCATCCTGGCGCCGCTCAATCTCCCGGCGACGATGCCGCTCCACGCGAGCCTGCTCTTCTCCCGCAATCTCACGGCCTTCGTCCAGGCGTTCACCAAGGACAAGGCCTTTCAGCTGGACCTGAACGACGATATCCAGCGCGGCGCGCTGATCACCCACGAGGGCGAAGTGCGGCACGCGCGGACCCGGGACGCCCTGAACCCGGTGGGCGCATGAACAGGAGAACCGAGCCATGACGCAGGCGTCCGAGTTCTGGTCGCAGCTGTTCGTGTTCGTGCTGGCGTCGTTCATCGGGCTCGGCGTGATCCGCCGGGTCTCCCGGCTGCTGCACACGCCGCTCATGTCGATCACCAACGCGATCTCGGCCATCGCCGTGGTCGGCTCGATCATCGTGACCGGCGCCGACTACCCGCCGGTCATCCGTCTCCTGGGCGGGATCGCCCTCTTCGCCTCGATGACCAACATCGTGAGCGGGTTCCTGATCACCGATCGCATGCTCAAGATGTTCAAGACCGACCGGAAGCCGGGCGAGGGCGGCCGCCCATGATGGCGACCCTGATCCACCCGGCCTATATCGTCGCGACGGCACTCTTCATCTTCGCGCTACACTGGATGAACACGCCGGCGACCGCCCGCCGGGGCGTGTACGCGGGTGTCGCGGGGATGGCGCTCGCCGTGGTCGTGACCTGGGTCCAGCCCGAGGTGGTGCACCACGGCTGGATCGCGTTCGCGATCCTGGGCGGCTTTGTCGTCGGCATCCCGCTGGCGATGGTGCCGCTCACCGCGGTGCCGCAGCGGACCGCGCTCTCCCACGCGTTCGGTGGCCTCGCCGCCGGCCTGGTCGGGACGGCCGAGTTCTACCTCGGCGTGGGCGAAGGCCCGGAGACCCTCACCACGTTCCGCGTGGTCGCGATCATCGTCGAGATCCTGCTCGGCTACCTGACCTTCACCGGCAGCCTCATGGCCGCCGGCAAGCTGCAGGAAGTGAAGTGGATCCCCCAGCGTCCCGTCACCTATCCGCTGCAGAATGTCACCAACCTGGCGCTGCTGCTCGTGGCCGCCGGCGTCGGGACCGCGCTGGTGCTGCACCCCGACGCAGCCTGGGCGCCCCGCCTCTTTCCCGTCATCATCGCCCTCGCCCTCCTCTTCGGGGTGCTGCTCATCATCCCGATCGGCGGCGCCGACATGCCGACGGTGATCGCGATCCTCAACGGCTACGCGGGCTTGTCCGCCGTGGCGATGGGCTTCGTGCTGGACAACAAGCTCCTCATCACCGCCGGGGCCCTGGACGGCTCGAGCGGGCTCATCCTCGCGATCATCATGTGCAAGGCGATGAACCGCTCGTTCACGAACGTGCTGTTCGGCGCGTTCGGGCAGGTGCAGCAGGCCAAGGCGGGAGGCGAGGAGAAGGTCTACAAGTCGGAGACGATCGAGGGTGCCGCACAGGTCCTGGAGCAGGCCAGCCAGGTGGTGATCATTCCCGGCTACGGCATGGCCGTGGCCCAGGCGCAGCACAAGGTGCGGGAGCTGTACGACCAGCTCAAGAAGCGCGGCATCTCGGTCAAGTTCGCGATCCACCCGGTCGCCGGCCGGATGCCAGGCCATATGAACGTGCTCCTCGCCGAAGCGGATATCCCGTACACCGACCTGGTGGAGATGGACGAGATCAATCCCGACATGCCGCAGGTGGACGTGGCCCTGGTGGTCGGCGCGAACGACGTGGTCAACCCGGCGGCGCGCTACGACAAGAGCAGCCCGATCTACGGGATGCCGATCATCGACGCCGACAAGGCCCGCACCGTGTTCGCGATCAAGCGCAGCAAGAACCCCGGCTTCGCCGGCATCGACAACGAGCTCTACTTCGCCGACAAGACCTGGATGCTGTTCGGCGACGCCAAGAGCGTCATCGGCGAGCTGGTGAAACAGCTTTCCGGCGGCTCCGGGATGCACTAGTCCCACCCGCCGGGGCCGCGCGCCGCCCATTGGACTTTGTGCGGCGCGCAGTATATCCTCAGCCGCACCATGCCTTTACCAAAGTCCGCCCCGCACGTTCACAAGTTCGGCGGGGCTTCGCTGGCCGACGCCGCCGCGATCGGCCAGGTGGTGGCTATCGTCCGGAGCTACCGGCCCGAGCCGGCGGTCGTCGTGGTCTCGGCGATGGCCGGCGCGACCGACGCGCTGCTCGCCGTGGCCAGCCACGCCGTGCGGGGGGAGGCGACCCGGGTCCGCGAGCTGGTCGCCGCGCTCCGCGCCAAATACGGCCGCGCGGCGCGCGCCGTCGTTCCCCCGGGCCGCGCCCGGACCACCCTCCTTGATTACGTCCGCGACCAGTTCGACGAGCTGGCCGCGCTGGCCTCTGGGCTCGGGCTGCTGCGGGACCTGAGCCCCCGCACCAGTGATTTCATCCTCGCACGGGGCGAGCGGCTGAGCGCGCGGCTCGTCGCCGCCGCCCTCGCCGCGCGGGGCATTCGGGCCCGCTTCGTGGACGCGACCGGCATCGTGCGCACCGACGCGCACTACGGGCACGCCTCGCCCGATTACGAGCGGACCGACCGCGCCGCCCGGCGCGTGCTCCGCCCCCTGCTCGCGCGGCGCATCATTCCCGTCGTGCCCGGGTTTCTCGGCGCCTCGCCCGCGGACGATCTCACGACGCTCGGGCGGGGCGGCTCCGATCTCACTGCGACGCTGATTGCCCGGGCGCTTGGCGCGAGCCGAGTGTCGCTCTGGAAGGACGTGCCCGGGCTCCTCACCGCAGACCCCAGGATCGTGCCCGACGCCCGGGTGATTCCGGCCTTGCACAGCCGGGAAGCGGCGGAGCTGGCGTACTACGGAGCGAAGGTGCTCCACCCGAGGGCGCTGATCCCGCTCGCCGGCCGCAAGATCCCGCTTTACGTGCGGCCCTTCGCCGACCCGGCGTCGCCCGGGACCGAGGTGTCCGAGCGGGTCACCGCGGCGCAGCTGCCGGTCAAGGCACTGTCCGCGGCGACGCACCAGGCGCTGGTCACAGTCGCAGGCAACGGTATGCTGGGGGTGCCCGGCATCGCCGCGCGGACCTTCGCGGCGCTGCAGCAGCGCCGCATCTCCGTGTCGCTCATCTCCCAGGCGTCGTCGGAGCACTCGATCTGCTTCAGCGTGCCCGACGCCGCGGCGCGGGACGCCCGCGCGGCGCTCCTGCACGAGTTTCGGGAGGAGATCGAGCGCCGGGAAATCGATGGGGTGGAAGTCGGTCACGGGGTCGCCACCGTGGCGGTGGTCGGTCTGGGCATGGCCGGGACGCCGGGCGTGGCGGCCGGGGTGTTCTCCGCCCTCTCCGCGGGCAGCATCAACGTGATCGCCATCGCCCAGGGCTCGAGCGAGCTCAACATCTCGGTGGTGGTGGACGGCGATCTCGCGGCGGACGCGCAGCGGCGGATCCACGCGGCCTTCCAGCTCTCCCGCATCGGCGGCGGTACCGTCACCCGGCCGGAGCGGGTCGAGATCGTCCTGCTCGGCTTCGGCCATATCGGGCGCATGCTCGCCGGGCTGATCGCGCGGGTGCGGCGGCCGCGGCCGGCGCTCCGGATCGTGGGCATCATCGACCGCAGCGGATTCGTCTTCGAGCACCGCGGGTTCGGGGCCCCTCGGCTGGCGGAGCTGGCGACGGCGAAAGAGCACGGGCGGCCGCTGGCCCAGGCGGCCGGCGGCCGCCCGGCGACCCCGGAGGAGGCCATCGCATTCATCTCGCGGCACGCGCTTCGCCGGCCCATCCTCGTTGATCTCACCGCGACGCACACGGTCAAGCTGCTGGAGCAGGGCCTCGCCTCGGGCATGAACCTGGTGCTGTCGAACAAGCTGCCGCTCGCCGGCCCGCGCGGGGAGAGCGACCGGTTGTTCGAGCTGGCGCGCGCCTACGGCCGCCGGGTGCGCCACGAGACGACGGTCGGCGCCGGGCTCCCGGTCATCGACACGTACTACAAGCTGATCGAGTCGGGCGACCGGATCGAGAAGATCGAGGGCTGCCTCTCCGGCACCCTCGGGTTCCTGTTGTGGGAGATCGGGCGGGGCCGAAAGTTCTCCGCGGCGCTCCGGACGGCCATGGCCAAGGGTTACACCGAGCCTGATCCGCGCGACGACCTGTCCGGGATGGACGTGGGACGCAAAGCGATCATCCTCGGCCGGCTGCTGGGCTTCACCGGCGAGCTTCTGCCGCGCCACGTCGAGTCGCTGGTGCCGCGGGCGGCGCGACGACTCGCGCTGGACCAGTTCCTCCAGCAGCTCGAGCGGTTCGACGGCGAGTGGGATCGGCGGGTCTCCGCGGCTGCGGCCCGTGGCCGGGTGCTGCGCTACGTGGCGAGCATCACCCGGCGCTCGCTCGTCGTCGGGCTGCGCGAGGTGGATCGCTCGAGCCCGTTCGCCGCGCTCAAGGGAGCCGACAATACGGTGGTGTTCACGACGGCCCGCTACAAGACCAACCCGCTCGTGATCACGGGCCCCGGGGCCGGGCCCGCGGTGACCGCGGCCGGCGTCCTGAACGACCTCCTCCAGCTCGCCGGCTCATGAGCCCGACGGCTGCTCGTGTCACGGCGTTCGCGCCCGGCTCCGTCGGCAACGTCGGGCCGGGCCTCGACATCCTGGGCCTCGCGGTGGCCGGCGCCGGCGACGAAGTCACCGCGGTGCGTAGCTCGGGTGACGCCATCGTCGTCGAGGACGCGGGTCACCCCGATCTCCCGGCCGACCCGGCCCGGAACACCGCGGCGCTCGCGGCCCGGGAAGTCCTCCGGCGAGCGGGGGTCGGCGGCGTCGGGCTCGCGCTCACCGTGCGAAAAGGACTTCCCCTCGCCGGCGGCCAGGGCGGCAGCGCCGCGTCCGCCGTCGCCGGGGCCGTTGCCGTCAACCAGCTGCTGGGTGGGCCGCTCGACCTCGACGCGCTGCTCGCCGCCTGCCTCGAGGCCGAGGCGACCGTGGCCGGCCGGCACGCGGACAACGTCGCGCCCTCGCTGCTCGG
>WNFB01004899.1_pt1 | contig 13951 bp, 8 predicted proteins | sample 5400501 | NCBI WGS metagenome assembly WNFB01 (sample SAMN13153341, study PRJNA577476) | soil metagenome | isolation source: 200 cm saprolite under Douglas fir tree site 2 hole 1 | place: USA:California | collected 2015-04-18
CGCCCCGACGGCTTTGAACTCCGCACCCTGAAGACGCGCGAGCGCCTCCATCGGCTGCGTCATTGTTCGCCACTCCACGCAGTCGCCGGGTCCCGCACGGGAACCCGGCGCGCGCTCGAACATTCTAGCATTGGGCCTGAGGGGTGTCTAGGGGCGCGGTGCGGGACTCCCGGCGGCGTGCAGAATCTACATCCGACGCGCCTAGCTGTCTTCTGACTCCAGGGAAACGAGCTGGCGATAGAGGTCGTCCAGCTGCTGTTGCGCACGCTCGTACCGGGCCCGCGTGGCTTTCGTCCGCTCCCCGTCACGGTACAACTCGGGATCGCCCAGCTGCCTGCCGGCATCGGCCAGTTCGCGCTCCATAGCCGCGATCTGCCCGGCGAGTTGGTCAAAGGTCGGTGCCTGCGGACGCCCAGTCCGGCCCGGACGGGGGCGGTCGGCGGGCGCGGGTCGCCTCGGCTGGCCTCCGCGGTGAACCGAGGGAGACCGCCTCGCCCTCAACTCCCCATACGTCCCTCGAAAATCGGTGACCCGGCCACCGGCCACCGTGAGAATGCGGGTAGCGACCCGTTCCAGCAAGTACCGGTCGTGGGTGGCCACGATCAGAGTGCCCGAAAACTCCAGCAGCGCTGCCTCCAACGCCTCGCGCGACGGGATGTCAAGATGATTGGTCGGCTCGTCCAGCAGGAGCACGTTAGGGCGGTCCAGCAATAACGTGGCCAGGCTCAGACGCTGGTGTTCTCCCCCGGAAAGCATCGACACCCGCTTGAAGACGTCCTCTCCGCTAAACAGGAAGCGGCCGAGATAGGTGCGGACTTGCTCGGGTGTCATCGGACGATCCGCCAGCACCGTCTCTAAGACAGTACGCTCACCGCTCAGATCCGCGGTGGGTTCTTGAGCGAAGTAATGCGCGCGGACGCCATGGCCCACCGTGACGCGACCCCGCGAGGGAGGCTCCATGCCTGCGATCACCTTGAGCAATGTGGTCTTGCCGACGCCGTTCGCGCCCAGGAGCCCGATGCGCTCTGCACGATAGATCTCGAAATCCACATCAGTGAGGATGTCGGTCTCCCCGTACCGTTTGCCGACGTCCTGCAATCGCACCACCACGCGCCCCGACAGCGGCACCTCCCGGGCGGCCGGTCGCATCACCGGCATCTCCGTTTGCGGCGGGGCTGGGGAGGCTGTCAAACGCGCGAGACGCTTAGCGCGGCTCTTCGCCTGCCCGGCGCGCACCCCGGCATGGTAGCGGCGGATGAATGCTTCGAGTCGCTCGACCTCTTCCTGATGGCGACGGTAGGCCTCGGCCTGCTGCTCAGCTTGCTGGGTTTTCAGGGTCGTGTACTTCGAGTACGGGCCGGGGAACGCGGTGACGCTGCCACCTTCCAGCTCCAGGGTTCGCGTGGTCACAACGTCCAGCAGCCTGCGATCGTGGCTGACGATAATCGCCGCACCGGGAAACGCGCGCAAGTATTCTTCCAGCCACTCGGTCGCCGTTAAGTCTAAATGGTTGGTCGGTTCATCCAGCAGCAGCAGATCCGGCTCGCCCAGCAGCACCCGCGCCAGTTCTGCGCGTCCCCGCCAGCCCCCCGACAGCGTGGCTAACGCAGACGTCAGCCAGGCCTCGGGAAATCCCAAACCACCCAGCACGGCCCGCGCCCGCGCGTCCAGCGCGAAGCCCCCAGCATGCTCAAAGTGCTGACGGACTTGGCCGTATTCATCCATGACCTCTGCCAAACGGAGCGGGTCATCATGCACTCCGGGGTCGGCCATCAGGTGTTCTAACTCCCGCAGCCGCGCCTCGAACGCGTGCACATCGGCAGCCCCAGACAAGACATGGGACAACACGGCGACGTCGCCGGGCCCGGTGGGAATCTGGGCCAGATACCCCACTTTCGCCCATCGGGCCCTGGATACGCTGCCGCTATCTGGGTCCTCGAGGCCGCCGAGCAGACGCAGTAAGGTGGTCTTGCCGCTGCCGTTACGGCCGATGAGCGCGACCTTCTCCGCGCTCTCCACGCTGAAGGTCACGCTGCGGAGCACGGAGGTCGCCCCATGCGACTTGGCGAGGTTAGAACTCGTGATGATGGCCATCCCGACACACTATATAGGAAGGAATCCGCGGAGGTCCACTCTGGCGGATTGTGCGCCGCCAGGCGTGCACACGCGCAACGGGCCGGAGCATCTTCGCCCCGGCCCGTGACCTGCGCCGTTTTACGAAACTGCCGCCTGCGGCTAGACCTCGGTGCCGATCTTGATCCCGCGGTACCGCGCCATGCCTGTCCCGGCAGGAATCAGCTTGCCGATGATCACGTTCTCCTTCAACCCGAGCAACGGGTCGACTTTCCCCTTGGTCGCGGCATCCGTGAGGACGCGTGCCGTCTCCTGGAAGGATGCGGCCGACAAGAAGCTCTCGGTCGCGAGCGACGCTTTGGTGATCCCCAACAACACCGGCCGCGCCTTGGCGGGCTCCAACCCCTCGGCGAGGGCTTTCGCATTCTCTTCCTCGAAGGCGAACTTGTCGACCAGCTCGCCGGGGAGGAACTGCGTGTCGCCGGGCTCTTCGACCTTTACCCGCCGCAGCATCTGCCGCACGATGATCTCGATGTGCTTGTCGTTGATATCCACACCCTGGGACCGGTACACGGACTGGATCTCCTGGACCATGTAGTTCTGCAGTGTGTGGATGCCGCGGATGCGCAAGGTATCATGCGGGTTCACGGAGCCGTCGGTCAGCTGATCACCCGCCGTGGCCTTGGCGCCATCAGCTGTGCGCAACCGGACTCCGAACGGCACCGTGGCAGGGTACTCTTGCCCGTCCTTGGTCACCACGATGAGTTTGCGCGTGCCCTTGGCCTCGGTGATTTTCACCTTCCCCGAGACCTCGGCGATGATGGCCTGGCCCTTCGGCTTGCGCGCCTCGAACAGTTCCTCGACGCGCGGCAGGCCTTGCGTGATGTCGAACCCGGCCACCCCACCCGTGTGGAACGTCCGCATCGTCAGCTGGGTGCCAGGTTCCCCGATGGACTGGGCGGCGATGATGCCGACGGCTTCGCCGATCTCCACCTGCTTGCCCGTCGCCAGGTTGCGCCCGTAACACTTTGCGCACACCCCGTACCGACTCTTGCAGGTCAGCACCGACCGCACGACGACCGTCTCGACCCCAGCCTGATCGATCTGCTCGGTGGCCTCCTCAGTGATCTCCTGATCGGCGTCCAAGATGACCTTGCGGCTGCGCGCAGCGCTGATATCTTCGACTGACGTGCGCCCGACGATGCGATCCTTGAGGGGCACGACGACATCGGCCCCCTCCTTGATCGCGATCATCGTCACGCCTTCGGTCGTCTTGCAGTCTTCCTCCCGGATGATCACGTCTTGGGCAACGTCCACCAGACGGCGGGTCAGATACCCGGACTCCGAGGTCCGGATCGCGGTGTCGGCCAGTCCCTTGCGCTGCCCGTGCGTCGAGATGAAGTACTCCAGGACCGTCAACCCCTCGCGGAAGTTGGCCTTGATCGGCAGCTCGATGATCTTCCCCGACGGGTCGGTCATCAGCCCCCGCATCCCCGCGAGCTGGCGGATCTGCTGGATGTTTCCCCGGGCGCCTGACTGCGCCATCATGTACAGGGGGTTGAAGTTGTCAAAGTTCTGCAGCATCGCCTCGGTGACGTCTTCGGTGGCCTTCGTCCACACCCCGATGACCTGCAGGTACTTCTCGTTCTCCGTGATGAGACCACGGCGGAACTGCTGCTCGATGTCCTGGACGCGCTTCTCGGCCACCGCTAGCACCTTGTCCTTCTCGGGGGGAATCGCGATATCGTCGATGGCGATACCTACCCCCGAGCGGGTCGAGTACTTGAACCCCAGGTCCTTGAGGGCGTCCAGCAACTGGACCGTCTTCGTCGACCCGAGCCGGTTGTATGACTCCGAGACGATCTGCGACAGCACCTTGCGGTCGGCGACGTCATTGATGAACCGCAGTTCCTCGGGGATGGCCTCGTTAAAGATAACGCGGCCCACCGTGGTCTCAATCGGCTGGGAATCGCGGGTCAAGCGCACCTTCACCTTGGCATGGAGCGAGACCGCGCCCGTCTCGCAGGCCAGGATGGCCTCGGTGGGCGTGGAGAAGATCTTGCCCTCCCCGGGGGCGGCGGGTTTCTCCTGCGTGAGGTAGTAGGATCCCAACACAATGTCGCGCGTCGGGCTCGTGATGGCCTTCCCGTAGGCGGGCGACAAGATGTTGTACGCCGACAACATGAGCAGCCGCGCTTCGGCCTGGGAGGCCGCCGACAGCGGCACGTGCGCCGCCATCTGGTCCCCGTCGAAGTCCGCGTTGTAGGCCGTACACACCAGCGGGTGCACCTGGATCGCTTTGCCCTCAATCAGCGCCGGCTCAAACGCCTGGATGCCCAGGCGGTGCAGGGTGGGCGCGCGATTCAGAAGCACCGGGTGTTCCTTGACCACTTCTTCCAATACGGTCCAGACCTCGGGCCGGGCGCGCTCGACCATGCGCTTGGCGCTCTTGATGTTTTGCGCCAAGCTCTTGTCCACGAGCTTCTTCATCACAAACGGCTTGAAGAGCTCGAGGGCCATCTCCTTCGGCAGGCCACACTGGTGCAGGCGCAACTTCGGCCCGACCACAATGACTGAGCGCCCGGAGTAGTCCACGCGCTTACCCAACAGGTTCTGACGGAAGCGGCCCTGCTTGCCCTTCAGCATGTCCGACAGCGACTTCAGAGGCCGGTTGTTAGGTCCGGTGACGGGTCGACCGCGGCGGCCATTGTCGATGAGCGCATCCACAGCCTCCTGTAGCATGCGCTTCTCGTTGCGCACGATGATCTCGGGCGCGCCCAAGTCGAGTAAGCGCTTGAGCCGGTTGTTGCGGTTGATGACCCGGCGGTACAGGTCGTTGAGATCAGAGGTCGCAAACCGCCCCCCGTCTAGCTGCACCATCGGGCGCAGGTCGGGGGGGATGACCGGGACGACGTCGAGGATCATCCACTGCGGATTGTTCCCGCTCTTGCGGAATGCCTCCACGACCTCCAGACGCTTGAGGATCTTCATCCGCTTCTGACCAGCGGCATCCTTGAGATCGGTCCGTAGCTGGTTTGAGAGCTTCTCGAGATCGATCTCCTTGAGCAACCCCTTCACGGCCTCGGCGCCCATCTCGGCCTTGAAGGCCTGCCCATACTTCTCCCGCATCTCGCGGTACTCGGCCTCGGTCAGCAGCTGCTTTTTGTTCAGCGGCGTGCTGCCGGGATCAATCACCACGTACGAGGCAAAGTACACCACACGCTCCAACGCGCGGGGCGACATGTCCAACAGCAGTCCGATTCGGCTGGGGACGCCCTTCAAGTACCAGATGTGACAGACCGGGGCGGCGAGCTCGATGTGCCCCATACGCTCGCGGCGCACTTTGGCTCGGGTGACTTCCACGCCGCACCGGTCGCAAATGATGCCCTTAAAGCGGATGCGCTTGTACTTGCCGCAGTGACACTCCCAATCTTTCTGGGGACCGAAGATACGCTCACAGAACAGCCCGTCCCGCTCGGGCTTGAGGGTGCGGTAGTTGATCGTCTCCGGCTTCTTGACTTCCCCGTGCGACCAGGCGCGGATTACCTCGGGAGAGGCCAGACCGATTTTGACTGCGTCGAAGTTGTTGACGTCTTGCATGGGTGCTACACGCCTCCTGGAATGTCGTCTGCGCCCCGGCGGCGCGACACCGCCTAGTAGTCCGCGACCAGCGCCTCTTCACCCTCGAGGTTGATGCCGAGGGCGCGGGCGGTTTCGGCGATGTCCTCCTCGATCTCCTTGAGCTCGATCTCCTTCTTGTCCTCGCTGAGGACCTTCACGTCCAGACACAGCGACTGGAGTTCCTTCACCAAGACCTTGAAGGACTCGGGGACGCCGGGTTCCTGGATATTCTCACCCTTGACGATGGCTTCGTAGGTCTTCACGCGCCCGACGACATCGTCGGACTTGACAGTCAGCAATTCCTGCAGCGTGCTCGCTGCGCCGTAAGCCTCCAGCGCCCACACTTCCATCTCGCCGAAGCGCTGGCCCCCAAACTGCGCCTTGCCGCCCAGCGGCTGCTGGGTGATCAAGCTGTACGGGCCAGTGGAGCGGGCGTGGATCTTGTCTTCGACCAGGTGCAACAGCTTCATCATGTAGATCCAGCCCACGGTCACTTTCTGGTCAAAGAACTCGCCGCTGCGCCCGTCGCGGAGCTGCACCTTGCCATTTTCGGGCAGACCCGCTTCCTTCAGGAGGTGCTTGATGTCCCCTTCCTTCGGACCGTCGAAGACGGGGCACTCTGCGAAGCTTCCGAGCGCCGAGGCCGCCCACCCCAAGTGGGTTTCCAGCACCTGGCCGACGTTCATCCGGCTGGGCACACCCAGCGGGTTGAGCACGAGGTCGACCGGCGTGCCATCGGGCAGGCTCGGCATATCGTCTTCTGGGAGGATGACCGAGATGACGCCCTTGTTGCCGTGGCGGCCGGCCATCTTATCCCCCACCGTGACCTTGCGCTTCTGCGCGACGTAGACCCGCACGAGGGTGTTCACTCCGGGTGGCAGTTCGTCGCCTTGCTCACGGCCAAACACCTTCACCGCGACGACCTTGCCCTTCTCACCGTGCGGCACCTTCAGCGACGTGTCGCGCACCTCGCGCGCCTTCTCGCCGAAAATCGCACGCAGCAAGCGCTCCTCGGCCGTGAGCTCGGTTTCACCCTTGGGCGTCACCTTGCCCACCAGGATGTCCCCCGCCCGCACCTCGGCGCCGATCCGCACGATCCCTCGATCATCCAGATCGCGCAGCGCTTCCTCGCCGACGTTGGGGATGTCGCGGGTGATCTCCTCCGGCCCGAGTTTGGTATCCCGGGCTTCCACCTCGTACTCCTCGATGTGGATCGAGGTGAACAGGTCCTCGCGGACTAACCGCTCGGAGATGACGATCGCGTCCTCGTAGTTGTAGCCCTCCCAGGGCATGAACGCGACGAGCACGTTGCGGCCCAAGGCGAGTTCGCCCTGGTCCGTACACGGCCCATCGGCGAGCACGTCGCCTGCCTTGACGGACTCTCCCGTCCGCGCGACGGGCCGCTGGTTGATACACGTCCCCTGGTTGCTCCGCTGGAACTTGATCAGCTTGTAGGTATCCTTGCCCTTGTCATTCTTGACGACGACCTCGTCACCACTCACAAACTCGACCACGCCGTCATGACGGGCCACCACGACCGCACCAGAGTCCACCGCGGCGCGGTACTCCATCCCGGTGCCGACCAGGGGGGCTTCGCTAGAAATCAGCGGCACGGCCTGACGCTGCATGTTCGACCCCATCAGCGCGCGGTTGGCGTCATCGTGCTCGAGGAATGGGATGAGCGCCGTGGCCACCGACACGGTCTGCTTGGGCGAGATATCCATGAGCTCCACCTTGTCGGGTGGGACCAAGACGATATCAGCCCCGTGGCGCGCGGACACCCGCGGCTCAGTGAGCTTGCCGCGCTCATCAATCTTGGCGTTCGCCTGGGCGATGACGTACTGATCCTCTTGATCGGCGGTCAGGTACTCCGTCTTCTTGCCCACGATCCCGTCGCGCACGAGGCGGTAGGGCGTCTCAATGAACCCTAAGTCGTTGACGCGCGCAAAGGTCGCCAGCGAGCTGATCAAACCAATGTTGGGACCTTCGGGCGTCTCGATCGGGCACATCCGGCCGTAGTGGCTGGTGTGGACGTCCCGCACTTCAAAGCCCGCGCGCTCCCGGCTTAACCCGCCGGGCCCCAGCGCCGACAGCCGGCGCTTGTGGGTCAGCTCGGCCAGCGGATTAGTCTGGTCCATGAACTGCGACAGCTGGCTCGAGCCGAAGAACTCCTTGATCGCCGCTACGACAGGGCGAATGTTGATCAGCACCTGCGGCGTAATCTGCCCCGTTTCTTGGATCGTCATCCGCTCGCGGATCACGCGCTCCATCCGCAGCATGCCGATCCGGAACTGGTTCTGCAACAGCTCTCCAACCGACCGCACTCGGCGGTTGCCCAAGTGGTCGATGTCGTCCCCGGCGGCCCCTTCGTCTTCATTGTGGAGCCGGATCAGGTAGCGCACTACTTCGGCAATGTCATCGCGGACCGCCGCCGGATGGCGCACGCCTTCGTCGACGACGGCGTACAGGACATCTTTGGTCGTGGGGGCCAACCCCAAGACGACGCGCATGCCCGAATCCAACTTCTTGACGTCCGTAGCCTCGCCGTTGATGCGCACCGTGACGCGCGCGAGCAGGCCCGTGAATTCCCGACCGTCTTTGAGAGTCAGGGTGAAGTCTTTCTTCTCCCGGCGCACGGAGACGTCTTTGACCTCCCCGCCGGTGGTCTGGACCAAGGTGCGAAACGGGAGCGGCGCGTCCAGCCCGAGCTTGCGGTTGAGCTTGTGCCGCCCCACCTTTCCCAGGTCGTAGCGCCGGGGGTCGAAGAACAGCGTCTGCAACAGCTGGCGCGCACTCTCGACCGTCGGCGGATCCCCGGGCCGCAGGCGACGGTAGATCTCGATCAGTGCTTCCTCGACAGCCTTGGGCCCCTTGCGTTCCTTGACAGGGTCCTTGGCCAGCGTGGCCTCAATCGTCGCATCCCCGTCGTAGAGTTTGAGAATCTTTTCGTCACTGTCGTACCCCAGCGCGCGCAGCAAGACTGTCACCGGAATCTTCCGCGTCCGGTCGATGCGCGTGGCGATGACACCGTTGGTGTCCATCTCCAGCTCGAGCCACGCCCCCCGGTGGGGGATGACTGTCGCCGCCGGCAGGGGCCGGCCCATGGCGTCGGGGTTGAAGTTGTAATAGACGCCCGGAGACCGGACCAGCTGGCTGACGACCACCCGCTCGGCTCCATTAATAATGAAGGTGCCGCGGCGGGTCATCAGGGGGAGGTCCCCCATGAAGACCTCCTGCTCCTTGATCTCGCCGGTCTCCTTGATGACCAGGCGCACCTTGACCTTGAGCGCAGCACTGTAGTTGTAGTCGCGGTCGCGGCACTCGTCCTCGGTGTACTTGAGCCGCTCCAGGCGATACCCACCGAAATCGAGCACCGGGGTGTCGTCGAACAATCCGGGAGGCTCCACGCGCTTGCGGCTCGGGTCGACCGCAAAGTGCAGCTCGAGGTTTCCCGTAAAGTCCTGGATCGGGGAGACCTCGTCAAACACCTCGCGGATCCCCTCGCGCAGGAACCACTCGAAGGATCGGCGCTGCACTTCGATGAGATCGGGCACATCGAGGATCTCGGGAATCTTGGCGAAACTCACGCGGGTGCGACGCCCACGGGTCACCACCTGTCCGCCGACGCCCGGCCGGGCGCGGGAAGCAGATGTTGGAGAACGCATCATCTTACCTCGGGTCTGGGTTTTCACGGGGAACCGCTCACCTCCAGCAAGAATTCCTGAGTCGTGATGGCGTGATCACCGGCATGGGTGGCACGCGGCCACACCCGGGAGAGACATGCCGTCTCGTCCCGGGGGAATTACGACGCGTATAGTCGGCAGGGATGATGGGCTTCAATGAAAAACGAAAGCAAGGCGGGCAAGCCTCGCTTTCGATTCTCGGCGTTAAACTCCAAAGTCCCGGTCGTAAGCGTCTCGAGCGTCAAGAGCCGTACCTTCCATACTACTCGGCGAGATACAGCCCGTCAATACCCGGCCCCGCGTCGACGCTCCAGCGGGAACCCGTGTCGTCTCCGGAGCCACACGTCCCCCGGGGTAGAATCCCACAGGCTGGGCGTCCGTCTGTCTGGACTACTTGATTTCGACCTGGGCGCCTTCAGCCTCCAGCTTGGCCTTGATCTGCTCCGCCTCGGCCTTCGATACCTTCTCTTTAACTGGCTTGGGGGCCCCATCCACGAGGTCTTTGGCCTCTTTCAGGCCTAACCCGGTGAGCTCCCGCACGACCTTGATGACCTGGATCTTCTTGTCTCCAATGGTCTTGAGGATGGCATCAAACTCCGTCTGCTCCTCAGCCTGAACCGCCCCGGCCCCGCCTGCTGTCGGCATCGCAGCCACCGCCATGGGGGCGGCGGCGGTCACGCCAAACTTCTCTTCCAAGGCCTTCACCAGATCCGCGAGTTCGAGCACGGTCAAGTTGCCGATCGCGCTCACGATCTCGTCCTTGCCCAGTTTCACTTTGGTCTCCGCCACGTTAGCCGTCTCCTCCTGGGGCCGCTATCTCGCATTTGAGACTGGGCGGCCCGATTGTGAATTTATGCCGCCGCTTGCTCCTGCCGCTTACGAATCTGATCGAGTGCATACACAAGATTGCGGGGCAGCGCACTAAGCACCCCTGCCAGACCGGTCAGCGGGGCGGCCATCGATCCTAGCGCCTTGGCGAGCAGCTGCGGCCGCGATGGCAGATCGGCCAACGCCTTGATCTGTGCGGCGGTCAGAACCAGCCCCTCCACCAGCCCGCCCTTGATCTCCAGCTTGCGCATCTGGCGGATGTACTCCAACAGGATCTTCGCCGGGACCGAGGGGTCGGTACGGCTGACGGCAATCGCGGTCGGCCCTTCCAACAGGGGGGCCAGATCTGCGACACCGACGCTTTGAGCGGCCCGCTGCAGCAACGTGTTCTTGACGACCTTGTACTCGACCCCGACCTCTCGCAGTTTGCGGCGCAGGTCTGCGAGTTCTGCGACGTTCAACCCCCGGAAGTCGGTGAGGATCGCAGCCGACCCACGCCCCAGCAGGCTCACGAGTACCTCGACGTCCTTGACCTTGGCGGGCCGCGCCGCGTGCGCGGCGGTCCGGCGTTCCTTTGTCTGCGTCTTGGCCATCGTGCTCCCTCTCGCTTCAGAAATGAAACGAGGCCCCGTAGACGAGGCCCCGAACGCTCATGGTCGGACGCCACCTTGGTGGCCGACCGCGCGCCTCGGCTGGCGACCCGACCGGGTCGGGTCCTTAGCTCCCGGAGGTGATCCAGGAGACCGGCTGTCTACGGCAGGTATTCACTTCACGCCCAACGGCGGCGAGTGTAGCACAGGCGGCGTGCCGACGCAACCCTGCTTTAGGCGGTCGCCGCTTCCTCCTTGAGCGTCGTTTCAACTTTCGTAGGATCCACTCGCACCGCCGGTCCCATCGTAGTCGACAGCGTGATGGAACGGAGGTATTGCCCTTTCGCCGACGCGGGCTTCGCCCGCATCACCGCTTCCACCAGCGCCATGAGGTTTGCGAGCAGCTGCTCCTCGGTGAACGAGGCCTTCCCGATCCCAGTGTGCAAGATGCCGGCCTTCTCGACGCGGTACTCGATCTTGCCCGCTTTGATTTCCTTCACCGCTCGAGCGATATCGAACGTGACAGTCCCGGCCTTGGGATTAGGCATCAATCCGCGGGGACCCAACACACGTCCCAGCCGGCCCACCAGGCTCATCAAGTCGGGGGTCGCAATCGCCACGTCGAAATCCGTCCACCCTCCCTGGATCTTGTCGACAAACTCCTCCGCGCCGACGTAATCGGCACCCGCCGCCTCCGCCTCCTTCGTCTTCTCGCCTTTGGCGAAGACCAAGACACGGACCGATTTGCCCGTCCCGGCAGGCAGGGCCACCGTGCCCCGCACTTGCTGGTCAGCTTGCTTGGGGTCGATCCCTAAACGGATGGCGACATCGACGTTTTCATCGAACTTCGCCTTCGGCATCTGCTTGAGGATGCGAATGGCGTCCGCCGGACTATACAGCGTGTCCACGTTGACCAGCTTTGCGCCTTCCAGATACCGTTTGCCGTGCTTGCCCATTGCCGACTCCCCTATCTCTGATCGCCGCTAGCCGACGACCTGAATGCCCATCGACCGCGCCGTGCCCTCGATCATCCGCATCGCCGCCTCGACATCGTGGGCGTTGAGGTCCCGCATCTTCTGCTGGGCGATGTCGCGCAGTTGGGCGCGCGTGACCTTGCCCACCTTCGTCTTGTTCGGGAACCGCAGCGGGGGGCGTCTTCGTGACGAACGAGAAAGTCCGATCCGCGTACACCGTGATTTCGACGGGCACAATCGTCCCGACCATCGCGGCGGTCCGCTCGTTGTAGGCTTTGCAGAACTCCATGATGTTGACGCCGTGCTGGCCCAGGGCGGGGCCGACCGGGGGAGCCGGAGTGGCCTTGCCCGCGGGGATTTGTAACCTCACCACAGCGAGAATCTTCTTGGCCATTCGCGATCCTTTAGCTCTGTCGCGAGCTAGACTTTTTCGACCTGCCCGAAGCTGAGTTCCACGGGGGTGGCGCGCCCGAAGATCGAGACCAGCACGCGGACCTTTTCCTTCTCCACCATGACCTCGTCGACCACCCCAGTGAAGTCCATGAAAGGACCGGCGGTAATGCGCACCTGCGAACCCTTCTGAAAGCTAATCCGGTACTTGGGGGTCTCGTCGCGGAGCTGGCGCAGCAGCCGTTTGACCTCCTGGTCTTCCAGCGGCACCGGCCGCGCGCCCGAACCGACAAACCCTGTCACGCCGGGCGTGTTGCGTACCACGTACCAGGAGTCATCGTCCATGATCATCTCGACCAGCACATACCCGGGGTAGATCTTCCGGTCGACTTCACGGCGCTTGCCGCCCTTGATCTCCTTTTCCTTCTCCGTGGGGACCAAGACCTGAACGATCTTTTCGCCGCCCTGCGTGCGCATGGACTGCCGGCGGCGCTCCAGGTTGTTTTTCACTTTGTTCTCGTAGCCGGAATACGTGTGGATGACGAACCACTTCACCCGGGGATCGCGCGCCTCTTCGACGGCCGTCTCGACCGCCGTCGGGGCCTCCTCGACAGGGGCCGGCTCGGGGACGGGTTCATCGACAAAGATCTCTTTGATTTTTTCTTCCATCTTCGGATCTTCGATCATGGGGACCACCTAGGACGGCAAGCGGCTACGGAGCGCGGACCAAGACGCGCGAGAACACCCACGTAAACAGTGCGTCCCACGCACCCAGATACAGCGCCATTGCCAGCAGCACGGCCACGACCACGATCGTGGACGCGATCAACTCCGGCCGGCTGGGCCAGTCGACCCGCTTGAGTTCGGCCCACACCTCCCGCAGGTAGCGCACCACGCGTTCCCGGACCCCTGGGCCTTTCGGCTCTCGGATGGCGCGGGGAATGGCGCGCGCGGGCTGCTGGTTGACGTTCGCTTGCGTGAGACGGGCCACGAAACCTCGCCAAAAATAAAAAAGACTTGACGGCCAGTGCTCATCATATCGGAGGGGGGGAGGGATGTCAATTAACCGCCCGCCACCCCTCTATGGATGCTGGGCAAGATGGCGGTTATCCCTCGCCATCAGGGTGTCTCGGGATCTTCCTTATTAAAGGCGCAGCCGGGGGTCGAGGAAGTCCCGCAACGCGTCTCCCAGAAGGTTACTGGCGAACACCACCAGGCTGATCGCCACCCCGGGAAAGATCACCAACCACGGCGCCTTCTGCGCGAACTCTGCGGCGGACACAGACAACATCCGGCCCCAGGACGGATAGGGTTCGGGGACGCCGAGCCCCAGAAAACTCAGGGAGGCCTCCACGAGAATAGCAGTCCCTAATTGCGCTGTGGTCATGACGATGAGGGGAGAGACGGTATTCGGGAAGATATGCCGCACAGCGATGCGCAGACGGCTCACCCCTAGCGCCGTTGCTGCTTCCACGTAGGAGGTCTCCCGAATCGAAAGGACCGCCGCGCGCACCACGCGGGCGACGCGGGGAACAAACGGGACCGAGATGGCTATGATCGTCGTGGCGAGGGAGGGACTCAGGGCCGCCGTCATCACCAGGGCTAGGACCAGCAGCGGAAACCCCTGCATGATGTCCAACACCGGTTGGATCACGAACGCAACGGCCCCGCCCGCGTACCCGCTCGCCAAGCCCAGCCCTCCACCCACGAGTCCCCCGAGCAGGCTGCACGTGATCCCGACCGCGAGTGACACGCGGGCGCCGTGCATGAGTCGGCTGTAGATGTCCCGACC
>WNFB01003920.1_pt1 | contig 13950 bp, 12 predicted proteins | sample 5400501 | NCBI WGS metagenome assembly WNFB01 (sample SAMN13153341, study PRJNA577476) | soil metagenome | isolation source: 200 cm saprolite under Douglas fir tree site 2 hole 1 | place: USA:California | collected 2015-04-18
CGTTAACTTCGGAGCGTGCGCAGAAGGTTACAAGCCTTGGTTTTACGCCGATCACTCGAACCCGTCGCGCCCGGTTCCGTTGAAACTGGGAGCGGGTGCCGAGTTGGAAATCAACATCATGCTCGAACGCAGTACCCAAGAGGCACACACGCGTTGCCTTTACGGCAAGTTCTAACCACAGAGACCCACGAGTGCCTCAGCGATAGTTGTTGAAACATCCCCATTTCACCATCAACTGCTGGACAGCGCATTTATGAGATAAGTTGTAGTCTGGGGCGTGGTGCATCTTCGAACCGGAGCTCTTCCGGCCGCCAGTGACTACCCCAGCTGATGGCGGATTAACTGAAACGTGAGTAAACAATCGTAATTCTCTGGTAGCTTTCTCCGGCTGGGTCGCGCTATGGTAACGGCTACCGAAACGGCTACCGAGCGTAGCTGTAAGGAATGCCAGTAACACTGGCAAAATCACAGGCTGGTATCGAAAGCTCTTTTAGAATCAGCGTAAGTCCATTGGAATCAGGGCAGGTTTAGAATCCCTCCCTCTCCGCCATGATTCCCGAGTCCCCACCATTTAGATTTGTTGCCAGGGTTTTAAGTGTCCCCTGGGTGTCCTGATCGGCATTGCCGCTGGCGAGGACGTGATTTCCAGCATTACCATTGGAAATCAGTGCCAGTACCGCATATCCTTGCCAGCCCATCGACTCCGAGAGCTCTGCACATTCTCATGGGGCTAGTAATCGTGATAACTGGAACACCGATCAACGCACTCTTAGTACCTGCCTAGATCGGCGCGTGCAACGGCGAAATTCCCGGCGCGTCGTATAATTCGCACCGCCGTTTCCTTTGGAGGTAGCGTGGCGCAAAAGTCAGAATTTAAGCTGATCTCTGGCAATAGTAGCGCGGCGATACAATCAGAACTAAACGCTCTTACGCTGCACAACTGGCGATCGTTTTCGTCATGCTGGAGCGTGTCGTTGCAGACAGCTGGACCGAACAGCCACCAGGTGAAGCGTCATCCATATGACGCGCTTCAAGCTGGCCGACTAGCGCGCGCCCTGGAGTTGTGCGCACTGGAAATCTCCGAGACCGGCTCGATTCGACAGATCCGCGCGGTAAATGACGGTTCGTCACTGTCAGCGGGGACAGTAGCATACTCACAAACCCACGTGCTCCGCCTGACCTTCCTAACGTGATCACCATTGCAGCAGCGCTACTCCGCAAGTGACGAGGGTGGCTCCCGCCCAGCGCCGCCATGTGACATCCTCCTTTAGGACGAGCTTCGCGAGCAACGTTTCCAGCAGATAGCTGATTGCCGTTGCGGGGACAGCGAAGCTCACATTCGATATAGAGAGTAGCGACAACAGCGCAAAAAACGACACGGCCAGTACAGCCTGTCCGCCCAGCACCAGCGGGTTTCGAAAGATTCGCACGACCATATGCCCCAGCGACTGGGGATCCAGTTTCTCCACTTCGCCTTGGCGCTTCATACCTGCCGTGATCAGCACTTCGCCCAGCGTGTTGCAGATACCGATAATTCCAACCAAAATCCACTTCATCGCAGATGCTCCGGCCGGCGTTTGGTGGTGCGGACAGGGGTCTCTCCTACCAGCACCGCGCCCAGCGTAATTACCACAATTCCCGTCCACCGCACCCCAGAGATATGGTCGTGCAGCAAAAAACGCCCGGCGATGGCGATCAGCACGTATGCGCTCGCTGTGACCGGCATTACAAAGCTAAGGTCGGCTCGGCTAAGCAGCGCCAGGTCAATGATCATCCAGACGACCAGGATGCACACCCCCGCTACCGTCCATGGATTAGCAAAGACCCGAACATAATCCAGCGGGGAAGCGGAGACAATCTTGCCCACCTGGTGCATACCCCGGCTTAGCGACAGGTTTCCCAGAACGTTGGTCATGATTACCACTAACGTGAGCACCCAGGTCGTATGTACTTCGATTGGATTTTCCGACTTCATTCGCATGCCAACAAACGAGCAGCTTCGAATGTACAAAACCGGCGTATCGGGGCCTGTAGTGCATGGGAGAACCTGCAGAACCCAAACAAGGCGATGGCGGAGAGTTTACAGTGACGAAATTGCCAGCCGAAATTCCGCAAAATGGTGATATCTTTTCTAGCGTAATCGCCAGCTTCATGGGAAGCGAGCCGCTGGACCAGTCTAGAAGAGTTACAAAAGGTTCCGCCTTCGAGGCTGCGTGCTGTGTTCCGCAAGCACCACGGCCGAGACCCAGGAATCGAGACGCCGGTGCCCCATTTGACTCATGATCATCTGATACCGCCTAACCCAGCTGAAGTCGCAAACCAGAACCGGGAAACTGCTCCACTTGAGTTGCCTGTTGCGATGCTCGGCAGCATAGCTATCGAGTGGCAAGTGAACAAGTCATAAGTGTGCGCCCCACTGCTGTCAAAGCCAAGATCGGAGAACCACTGACTTCATTCCACCCGCTGGCCGTTCGAGTTTTCCTACCACCGGCTTTCGGGCGAGGAATACCGTGTGCCAGGTGTGAAAGGGCCCAATCAGACGCGGAAGCTGGTTAAATCCGGGATGCGATGAGGCACGATTCGAAAATAGGCTAGCCAGTCCAATTCAGTTTCGAATCGTCCAGCGAACGAGGCGGGTGTATCCTGATTTTTCGCGTATGAGAAGAACCATCTTCAGCCATGTACTTCTGCTCAGCCTGCTCGCGATTGCGGACTCTGCTTTCGTACAAGCCCAGACCCAGCCGAATGCCAAACCCGCCCAGTACTTCTTTGTACTGTTGAATCGCCCACCCAGTGCTCCCCAACTCAGCAAAGAAGCGGGTGAAAAGCTTCAAGAAGAGCACATGGCTAACATCCGGAAAATGGCTGCCGAACACAAACTCGTGATCGCTGGGCCATTCACGGATGACACAACGCTCCGTGGCATCTTTGTGTTGCGAGCGGAAACAGCGGCTCAGGCACAAGAGTGGGCCAATAGCGATCCGGCGATCAAGGCAGGCCGACTGGCCGCTGAGGTGCACGGACCGTGGCTCATCGACCCCAGCGCCATTCACGATCCAGCCGAGCCTCCGGGGATGGAACAGTACACGCTTGTGTTGATGAAGCGCGGTGACAAATGGAACCCAAACGCGCCGGGGTTTATGGACGTGATGAAGCAGCACCCTGTGTTCGTCAAGGAAATGATAGAGCGGGGGAACATGGCCATTGCTGGACCGTTCCCATTCAGCGATCCGGGCGAGCTACGGGGAGTCGCTATCTTCCGCGTGGGGTCAGTGCAAACTGCCAAGTTGACCCAAGACGATCCGACCGTCAAAGCTGGTCTGCTGAAGGCTGAAATACATCCATGGATCACAGGCAAAGGGGTGTTGGCACCGGGGCAACCGATGCAATAACTACCTTTTGACACTCCCAAAACAGAGGTCAAATCGAGTTTTCCCGCAGCCTGCTAAACTAAGCGGTCAGAGTTACAATTTAGTAAGATTATTAACATACCTTGCAAAATCCAATTGTGGTAAAAGCCGTTTGGAATCTCCCATGAAAAAGCTCCTCCTACTGCCGGTGCTTGTTTGCCTTATCCCCCTGCCTGCAGTCTTAAAAGCGGATACGGTTGTCGAGGAAATCATCGCCCGCGTAAACAACCAGATCATTACTCGGTCCGAATACGTGCGCAGTAAAGACCAGCTAAAACAGGAACTGCAACAGCAAGAGCCGGGCCAGGCAGACAAACTGTTCGCCGAAAAGCAGAAAGACGTATTGCGAGACCTGATCGATCAGCAACTATTGCTGGACAAGGGTAAGGACTTGGGCATTACCGCCGATACCGAACTGGTGAAGCGACTCGATGAGATGCGTAAGCAGATGAACCTGGAATCGATGGAGGATTTGGAAAAAGCCGCCACGACGCAGGGTGTCTCCTACGAAGACTTCAAACAGAACCTGCGCAACCAGATCATCACCCAGCAGGTCATTGGAAAAGAAGTCGGCTCTCACATGTCAATCACCAAGGAAGAAGAGCAGAAGTTCTATGACGAGCACAAGGACCAGTTGCAGCAGCCTGAGCAGATCAAGTTAAGCGAAATCCTGATTTCGACTCAGAAGGCTGCGGCCCCTGCCAGCGACAAATCGGCGAACCAGGCGCCGGCGCCCGATGACCCCCAGCAGCTTGCCGCCGCCGAGGCCAAAGCTCAAAATCTACTGGCACAAATCCATAAAGGCGCCAGCTTTGAAGATATTGCCAAAAAGAACTCGAATGGTCCCAGTGCCGCGCAGGGTGGCGATCTGGGCTACTTCAAACGCGGCACTCTCGCCAAGGAACTCGAGGATAAGACGTTCGCCATGAAACCGGGCGACATTTCCGATGTGATCCCCACCAAGCAAGGATTGGTGATTCTCAAGGTGACCGAACACCAGGCCGCTGGCGTGCCTACTCTTAAGGAGATCGAGCCTCGCATTCAGGATGCTATTTACATGCAGAAGCTGCAGCCCGCACTACGCGCCTACCTCACTAAACTGCGGGAGGAGGCCTACATCGACATCAAGCCGGGCTATGTAGATGCCGGCGCCAGTGCCAAGCAGACCAAACCAGTAGAGACCACTGCCAAGGAAGCCAACGCCAAGAAGCTTAAAAAGAAGAAGAAGTTCGGGATCATTTAGTTTAAGCTGAAGCTGTTCCGCGCGACCCAAGGACGGCATGCCAAGTCCTTTGGACGTGTCTGCCTCGCGGAGTTCCAGTTTTATGAAGAACTTCTTCATTTGCGACTGCTGCCAGCACGAAAATAAGGTCATCACGTCCAGCTTTGTCGTGGTTGCGAAGCAGGTCAAGCCTAAAAAAACCGGCGAACCCTACCTGGCAGTCACGCTCGGTGACCGCACGGGCCAAATCGAAGCCAAAATGTGGGACAACGTTGATGAAGCCATCAACGTCTTCGAGCAAGATGATTTCCTTAAAGTCAAAGGCCTGGTGAATAAGTACAAGAGCCGCTTTCAGCTCACAATTCACAAACTGCGCCTTTTGACTGACGGGGAAGTCGATTTTGCCGACTACCTCCCAAAGACTACCAAGAACATCGAAGAACTCTGGCAGACGCTGGCTGACTTTGTTTCCACATTCCAGAACCATTATCTCAAGGCCCTGCTGCAGGCCTTTATGGAGGATCCAGAAATTGCTCAGGCATACCGCAGCGCTCCCGCTGCCAAGACTCTGCACCACGCTTATATCGGCGGCCTGCTCGATCACGTGGTCTCACTTTTCCGGTCTTGCGATCTGGTATGCCAGAACTATCCGCAAGTAGACCGAGACCTGCTGCTTACGGGGGCCTTCCTCCACGATATCGGCAAAATCTATGAGCTCGCGTATACGCGTTCTTTCTCCTACACAAGCCGCGGGCAGTTGCTTGGACACATGATCATTGAACTCGATATGCTGAATGCCAAGGCTGTACAGGTACCCGGGTTCCCGGAGGAACTCAAGATTCTGCTTGAGCACCTCGTCATTAGTCATCATGGCCACTACGAGTTCGGCTCGCCCAAGTTGCCGATGTTTCCCGAAGCGCTCATGCTCCACTACTTGGACGATTTGGATTCGAAGATGGAGAGCATGCGGGCCCATTTCGAGAGGGAAGCTGATCTGGATAGTCCATGGACCAGCTACAACCCATCTCTGGGCCGGCCCCTGCTAAATCGTGCAAAGTTTCTAGAGAAAAAGAGTGCGCCGGCAGTAATCACTGCGGCAGTTGCGGCGTCCGCTTCTGCTTCTTCGCCTGTCGCGGCCTCAGTGAACACGCCGGAGTCGGCCGTTTCCGCCTCTACCGACCAAACGCTGACGCCTCCGGGATTGGGACTGCAGGACGAAGAGAAGGAACACTCTCCAGGCACAGCAGCCGCTTCTCCGGAGAAGTTCTGACGGAAGACAAGGTCTTAAGCACGAGAGATTCTAAGAAAAAATTCCTGAGAATACCCCGCGGCGCTGGTATCTTCATGTTCCCTCAGATGGCTTTCCTTGTCCGCGTATTTGCGCCAGAATGAGGAGTTCGATAGATTCTGTGGCATGGAGGTGGTCATGCGATCACGCCTGGTGGCACTCACTCTTTGTTTGTACTTAATTTCTAGTCTCCCGGCCTGCAGCCATAAACCTCCCTCGGAGGCGACCAAAGAAACAGACAAAGGCAACCAGCCAGCAACGGCGCAACCCGGAAATCCCATCGCAGGCAAGACTGGAATGGAAGAGCGCCGAAGGCCCGAAACGGCCAAACCGCTTGTTGTTCCGGCCGGTACGATCTTGACAGTGCGCTTAGGCCAGCCGGTTGGCTCGAAAATCAGCCAGTCTGGACAAACTTTCAGCGCAACCGTTGCCGTGCCGGTTCAGATCGGCGGCGAAACGGTAATCCCAGCTGGCGCCAATGCTTCTGGCACGGTCGTCGAAGCTACGCCCGCGGGTCGCTTCAAAGGTGGTTCGGTGCTGCGCCTGAAGTTAGATTCGGTCACTGTCAATGGCGTCCCGCATGCGATTCAGACCTCAGCGTTGGTCCGCGGACAAAAAGGCAAGGGTAAACGCACGGCGACGATGGTCGGCGGTGGTGCTGGTGTAGGCGCTGTCATTGGTGGGCTGGCTGGAGGAGGTAAGGGCGCTGCTATCGGCGCTTTGGCGGGTGCTGGCGCCGGGACTGCTGGCGCGGCTTTCACGGGTAAGCGCGATGTCACTATACCAGCGGAGTCTGCTGTCAGCTTCAAGCTCGAGGAGCCGTTGGAAATTAAAAAGTAGCCATTGGCTGTCAGCTCTCAGCTAAGAGCTTTCAGTTTAGGCCGGGTTTTGTTTTGGCCCCGGATGCACCAGCATTGTTGGAAGTTTTCCCTTCGGTTAGACGACCGTGTCTATACACCATAGCTCATGGCTGAGATCCGACACCATAGCTAAGGTCATCCGCCCGTTTCACTAGCTGGCTGGGAGAAAACTAATTGGCGTGGCTCAACCATAGGAGGCACGCCTTTAAGGCCAACAGCTCATCATTTCCACCCGCGACGCACCTCGGCAGTGGCGCAATCCCGAATATTTTGCCTCCCTATTTCCTCGCGTGTAAACTGAAGCGCAAATCCCTTCGTTGAAAAATGAGGATGATGCCGTGAGACTGAGCCGGGACAAGATCAACAAACTCGCCCACGTGGTAACGGACTCGCTGGCCGAGATGGATCAGGTGGATTTCCTTGAAGACCGTAACACGATTCGGCTGCAAGTGCGGAAGGTTCTCGAAGATTTGCTCAGCCAGGAAGCTATGATCGACGCTGCCGCCCGCCAGAAGATCGAGAGTCAGAGACGGACGATCCTTGAAGGCAGCCAAGAGTGGGAGATCCTTTACCGCAAGTACTACAACGAGGAGGTTAAGAAGCTGGGCTTGTAGTAGCAGGACACCCTGGTCGCTAGTCGCTAACCAGCAGTTGCTTTCTCCGTGTCGTTCAGTCCGCAATTGTTCCTGAAGCTTCGTCTCCTTTCCTTTCACCAAAGGGCGCGAGCCTTACTCTGAGCGCAACAGAATCCGCAAGAGCCAGCTTCTCTCGGCGGCGGGTTGGTTTCAAGCCTTCATATCGGCTCGACGGGTCGGAGATGCAACACAACTGAGCGCCACAATTAGCTGATCCTAGCCACTGACCATCTCTACTGCTACCGCCCCGGCTGCAGCGCCGGCATGCGGAGCACGTCATCGCCCTGGTCTTTGCTATCCCCGCGGTCCAAACCGGCGGCGTGTAATTCGTGAGCCACGGGCTGGATCGTTCGCAGCATTCTGGCGAGTGCAGCAGACGCACCTTCCCGTTCACTGTTGTCCGGACCTTCGCGCTGCATGATTGATTCTATGAGGGTCTTCTTGTGGGGGAACACCACCAGCTTTACTTCATCGCTCTCTGGAATCCCCGCTGCCTTCTTCGCCAGTTTCAGCGCAGTATCAAAGCCACCGAGTTCATCGATGAGGCCGAGGTTCTTGGCATCCTGTCCGGACCAGATGCGGCCCTTGGCAATTTGCAGAACTTTGTCCTTGGGCAGCTTGCGGCCGTCCGCGACTTTGCTGGTGAAGTCGACGTAAACCCGGTCGAGCCAGTCCTCGAAACGCTTCCACTCGGCAGGAGAGTAGTCCTGCGTACCCGTCCACATAGTCGCGTTGGCGCCGTCGTGGACCTCGTCCCAAGAGAGGCCGATCTTGTTCCAAAACCCTGAGGTGAGGAGCTTACCGCCGAGCACACCGATCGACGCGGTGATAGTGCCGGGCTGAGCGACTATTTTGTCGGCGGCCATGGCGACGAAGTACCCGCCAGAACCCGCGAGGTCACCCATGGAGACGATCACCGGCTTGCCTGCCTTGCGGGTGCGAACCACTTCCCGCCAGATGGTGTCCGAGGCCACGTAGGAACCGCCAGGGCTGTCGACGCGGAACAGGATCGCTTTCACATCCTTATTTTCGGCGGCATTGCGAATGGCCCCGGCGACCGTGTCTGATCCCATAGTGAGCGAGCCCTGCACGGGATCATAGTCGCTCTTGCCCCGTGAAACGCCGCCCACGCCGTACACCAGAGCAATGGTCTTGCCCTTATCGTGCGGGCGGCCAGCACGTTCAAGGTACTTGTGAAGGTACAAAAACTCGGCGCCATCACCACCTTGCTTCTTCAATTGGTCGTAGACCTCATCGCGGTAGGCGAGGCCATCCACGAGTTTGGCATCCACAGCTTCCTTCCCGAGAAACGGACCCCGGTCTATAAGCGCCGTAAACTGGTTAGTCGGGATCTTACGCGCCTGGCAGATGCCGTCCGTCACCTGATTGAACCAGGAATTCATCAGCGCCGTCATGGCTTCCTTGTGCGCCGGGGTGTACTTGGTTTCGGTGAAAAAGTTCAGCGCATTCTTGTACTCGTACCTGTGGTCGCCATGAAACTTCGTGCCCAGCTTTTCGAGGGTCCCTTTAACGAAAGGACTTTCGAGCATCAGTCCGGTCAGGCCGATGTCACCCGAAGGCTGTAGATAAATCTGATCAAAGGCCGTGGCCAAGTAATAGGCATTGTTTCCCGGTCCAAACTCGCCGAAGGTCTCCGAGAAGGCCACGGCAAACTTCCGCTTGGCGCGGAAGCGGAGGACCGCCTCCCGCAGTTCCTGCACCTGCGCCATTCCCATCGATATTGCTGCGACTTTAGCAACCAGGCCCACGACCCGGTGATCGTCAGCGGCGCGGTCGATGGCATCGACTACATCGCGAACCGTGCCGCGATCACTTAGCATCACCTTGGCCGTCGGATTGTCGGGAATCTCCTCCACGAGCTGGCGCTCAAAATTGGCTTCAAGGATCGTTTTGGACGGCACACGTCCTCTATGGCTGATGACCAATACCGCCGCCACAATGCTCAGCAGATAAATGACGCCTAAAACAACAAGCAGTCGAACCAAGAATTTTTTCATGGTGACTTCTCCGCAGTGCGAGTACGAACCGAAGAGTCTAACGCGACAGGGCGGGGGGTGGCGAGTGCGGCGTGGCGAGTGCGGCGACTTGGGGGTGGGTTAGTTTCCGAAGAAGCCCCTTATACCTGAAGGGAAGGCAAATCCAGGGCGCGTATTTCGGTGAGCTGAGGGTGACCGTCCGAAGCTAATCGCATTGGGTCAAAATGTGGACCGACCTTGTCTCCGGAGCCTCGATATGGCAAGCAGTACGATAAGAAACGAGGTCGCGAACGCGGCGCACGCGATGAGGAAAGGCTGATCCACGCCCGTCTCGGTGATGGGCCGCGCGGTGAAGTCTCCGGCGATTCCGGTCCACCAATAGGCGAACAGCCCAATGTCCATCACGGCGTGGCCGATCATGCCGGGAATGAGCGATCCGGAGGACCAGGCTAGAAGCCCCAGCAGTACGCCTGCGCCAAACACGATGGGGACCATCCCTGGCGTGGCCCAGCCTTTGGTGAGATGCAGCGCCATGAAGAAGAGCGAGGAAATCAGAATCGCAACCGGCGCGCCGTAGCGCTGTTCGATCGGGCGCTGCATGTAGCCGCGAAAGCCGGTCTCTTCGCAAATTCCCGCCGAGATCGCGGAGACCACGACTGCGAGCCACCTCAAAGGCAGCGAGGCAATGAAAGAAAGATCATAACCGTGCCGGAACACCGCCATAGGAAAGGACACAAAGCGGAACAGCAAAACAATTGAGCCATGAATCGTGGCGGCGAAGAAGAGCGCGGCGATAAGGCCCCAAGACCATTGCGTGGGCGACAGTCTGCCGCGGCGGAACGCCGTGGCGCGGGCGGCTTGGGTTGTGCGCGGGGGACCTCCGCCGCCCGCCCACCAGAGATAAAGCGCGAGGAATATCGCCTCAGCGAAGGCCGCGAGGGGCACGCCAAGGTTCAGGAGCAACAGCGGCCACAGGTTGGCAGCGGCGAGAGCAATAAGAAGGCCGGAGATGATAGCCCGCAGCGAAATGGGCAACTTCGCCCAAGGATTGAGCGCGCGGTCTTGCGTCGGCATGGTAAATGCCTTGGAACAGTTCGGGGATGATCTTACAGTTCCCCGCGGCACAACGCACCTGGCCACTACCGACTTGGGCGCGATCGCAGTCGCAGCCCTAGCGGCCTGTCCCTATGAGCGGCGATAATAAAAGAAAGGGTCCGATTGCATCTGCTGAGGTAAGCCCTTGGCTGCTTTGAACCAAGTCACTCAGATCACCAACCTCGTAAAGCAAGTCGCGAGGGATGTCGGTTTTGATCTCGCGGGCATCGCTCCTGTCCGTGATTTCGCCGAACTCGCGCATTTCCCCGATTGGATTGCCGCCGGTCACGCCGGAGAGATGAAATACATGGAGGCGCGTGACCCTCGCGGCCGCCTGAAGCGTGCGTCCTTGCGGGCCGCCGTTCCTTGGGCGCACAGCGTGATCGTCTGCGCTCTCAACTACAATACGGCGCAGCCGTATTCGACTCAGGTAACTGATCCAGAGCGGGGGTGGATTTCGCGTTATGCATGGGGCCGCGAGGATTACCACGAATCGGTGATGAGGCGGCTACGCGTAGTTGAAGCGAGGCTTAAAGAGACCTTTGCTAGCAGTACGCACGGTGTTCCAAGTTCCGACAACACGAACGCTGACCACTGGCCACCGAACACTGACCAATTTCAGTCCCGTTGCTACGTCGACACCGGGCCACTCGTCGAGCGCGTGTACGCCAAATACGCCGGCGTGGGCTGGATCGGCAAGAACACCTGCATCCTTAACCAGAAACTGGGTTCGTGGCTGTTCCTCGGGGTCATACTGACATCGCTCGAGCTGGAGCCCGATGTTCCCGCGCCCGATCGCTGCGGTACGTGTACGCGATGCATCGATGCCTGTCCAACCGACGCACTAATTGCACCCTACCAACTCGATTCCAACAAGTGTATTTCGTATCTCACGATCGAAAAGCGTGGCACGATTCCCGAGGAGATTCGCGGCGGAATGGGACGGCATGTCTTCGGCTGCGATATCTGCCAGGACGTCTGCCCGTGGAATCGCAAAGCGCCGGTAACGAATGCGCCCGAGTTTGAGCCCCGCCCAGAACTGTTTAATCCCGCGCTCGATTGGCTGGGGCAAATGAGTGCAGAAGAATTTCGCCAGGTTTTTCAAGGCTCGCCCCTGCGGCGAACCAAACTGACCGGCCTGCGCAGGAACGCGGTAATCGCCATGGCAAACAGCAGTGAGCGCAGATTCGTACCACTGCTGAAGAAGCTGCAGCAGGACGAGGATCCGGTCGTGGCGCAAAGCGCTCAATGGGCGATGGAGAAGTTTTAGAGCGAGGCAGACTCGCCACCCAATAGGTTCGTTACTCGGTTCTGGGTTGGCTCTTGACTCGTGGCGCCTCAAATTCGTCGCGCTGCTCCCACCCGATCATGTGTGGCAGGCTCGCGGCTTCCCATCCCAAGGCGAATCCGAAACGAGCCATGGTGGCATCGCCGGTGAAGTCCATGTTGGGATGATATTCATCACTGGGCTGATGATAGTGCTTCGCGGTATAGTCGCGGTCCTGCTCCAGTCCCCACACCTCGTCATGCCCCTTGAACTTCATGCCCTGATTGATTGAGAAAGAGGGAATCCCCACCCGCGCCAAGCTGAAGTGATCGGAGCGGTAATAATGCCCGGCCTCAGGGCGCGCATCGGGCCGGATCTCCAGCCGAAATTCCTTGGCTGTGGCCTGTACCACCGGATAGAAAGTCGTGCGCTCCGCGCCCGAGACCTCAACTTCTTCGGGCACACCCAGCGGCTTCACGTCGTCGTAGTTCAAATCGAGAGTGATCTTTCCAGCCGGAATCGGCGGATGCTTGCCGAGATATTCGGATCCGAGCAGACCCTGCTCCTCCGCGGTGACAGAAGCAAAAATAATTGATCTTCGCGGCTTCTTTGCCACCTGACTATAGGCGCGTGCAATTTCCAGCAGAATACCGCAACCGGTGGCGTTGTCATCGGCGCCGTTGTAGATGTTATCTCCCGGCATATCAGGACGAATGCCAAGATGATCATAGTGCGCGGTGTATATCACGGCTTCATTCTTCAGTTTTGGGTCCGAGCCTGGCAGCATGGCAATCACATTATTCGACTCGAAGGGACGAATCTTACTCACCATTTGTGCCTTGAGCTTAAACGGCAGAGTAATGGGCCTAAAATTACGCGTGCGGGCGTCCGCCATCATCTTTTCCAGATCCATGCCGGACTCCGCAGCCAGCTTCTGCGCCACTCCCAATTGGATCCACGCTGCGACGCTCAGCTTAGGCTGGCCTTGCAGCTTTAGATAAGCCTTTTCCCCCGAATTAGAATTGCGCACCACTTCCCAGCCGTAGCTGGCCATGTCGGTCTTGTGAATCAGGATTGCGCCCACGGCGCCCCTGCGCGCCGCCTCTTCGTACTTGTAGGTCCAGCGCCCGTAATAGGTAAGCGCCTTGCCCTTGAAGAAGGTGTCGTCATCGGAAGGGGGTTCATTCACCAGCATGAGCAGCACTTTCCCCTTCACGTCAGTGCTCTTGTAGTCGTCCCAGTTGTATTCGGGCGCTTCGATCCCGTATCCGACGAAAACAACCTCGGCATCAATGTCCGATTCCGGTTGTTGGGCCTGGTCGTAGGCGACATAATCCTCTAGCGGCCTTAGCTCCATCGCGCTGCCTTGCTCTGGCACCAGCCAGAATCTGGTATCCGGCGTCGGAGCAACGCCCACCATCGGAAGCTTCTGCATGTACGTGCCGCTATCGCCCGCGGGCTTCAAACCGTAAAGTGCGAACTGGGTTGCAATGTATTCCGCCGCCAGGTCACCCCCGCGCTGGCCAGTACCGCGTCCTTCAAGCAGATCGTGCGCTAGGAAACGGACGTGCGCTCGAATTCGCTCTGGGTTGATGGTCTCCATAGCTGCCACTGCCGCCGCGGGCAGGCGCTTGGGAGGGTCGGGGGAAACATTTTTCTGAGGTGACGATGGCGGAGCCGCTGACAATCCGGCAGTCAAGAAGAAAATAGAAACGAGTGCTGCCAAAGGCAAAGCACGGCTGTTCCGCATGATCAATCGGACTCCTCACGCAAGGGCTGACTAGATTGGAAAACTCTATAATTGTACGGGAAGGAAGGGCTAGCTGCAGTTGTGGTAATGATTCACCCGGGAGTCAAGGGGCGCAGACACGAAAGTCAGAATGGCGAAGTCAGAATTCAGAAGTAAGGCTGCAGAGTGATCGAGCACTGAGCATGAGATTCAAATTCCTCAAGCTTGGATGTCTGCCTCCGCAATTTTCTCCGCCGGGTCCACTTTGAGCGAGCCGGATGGCGTCCCCGTGATTCCATTCCCGCGACCGCGGGATTAGTTTTTCGACCCTCAACCCGCGCGGAAATCCGTCACTTCTTCGCCGGGCCGAAACACCGGCGCCTGGGCGGCTTCCGCGGCTTCGGCCACCTTGCGGTTGATCTGCTCGAAGTCGTTCTTTACCCAGCC
>WNFB01003435.1_pt1 | contig 13947 bp, 14 predicted proteins | sample 5400501 | NCBI WGS metagenome assembly WNFB01 (sample SAMN13153341, study PRJNA577476) | soil metagenome | isolation source: 200 cm saprolite under Douglas fir tree site 2 hole 1 | place: USA:California | collected 2015-04-18
GTCTACGTGATCGGCGCCGCCAGCTTTTGGTGGGAGCGTATGCACGAGGCCGCGGTCGCACGCAAGCGGCTAGAGATCGAGCTGCTGTGGGCGATAGTTGCGCCACCGGGCCAGCCCCAGCCAGCGCAGAATCAGTTGGCGAAGCCAATTCATATGAAGAACGTGCCTTCCTTTTCGTCCGCGACGATCACCTTGCGTAGCTCTTCCTTGACGTTCATGATGAGTTCCCTCTCGGTTCTTAAATATATAACACTCGATGTTATCGTGCTTCCGATGACTTATGATAGTTCACACCTAACGGACGAGTGCGTTGCAGTGTCCCGAGCAGTGTCCTGAAACTGCCGAATGAGAGAGCCTTCTCGCTCTGCCCAAACTCTGCCCAACCGGGGGGAATACGAGGGCACCGAAGGGCACCGAACGCCACAGCGCAAAAATCACATGTGCTTGGAAACTAAACCATCTAAGCGGCTTAGAAAAAGTATGGGCTGGACTCAAAATCCGCCGGGCTTCGGCCCTTGGGGGTTCGATTCCCCCTCCCGGCACCAGCCTCCAACCCAAAGCACCACGGCCGCTTGTGAGATAAGGGATGGCCTGCGGCTCTCCCGCGACGGCGCTGCTACGTTATTCGTGTCATCCGGCTGCGGCTTGTTGTCAAAAGTTCTCCATTGTCCAGATGTTCCCGTTGAATTCTTGACCGAGAATCGCCAACTGTCGGCCATCGCGAGAAGGAACGCCCCAAGTGCCGGTTGTGGACTTCTGATGCCACAACGGATGCACATTCGCCGCTTGATCGACGTAAATCAGAGTCGCGCTCCCGCCTGAGAGATTGCCGATAAAAAAACCTTTTCCATCCGACGACCAATCCAGGGAGTTGAAACCGGTCCAACCTTTTACAGTGAGATCGCGCACCGCTCCGTTATCGAGGGCCAGGACATGTACTTGATTTTCTCCTCCCTTAAGGATGGCCATGCGCTTGCCATCGGGCGAGAGGTCCCAGTGGTAGAAGCCTAATGGATCGGTTGCAAACTTCGCGAGTTCACGGCCTTTCCCGCTGATGGGATCGAGAGCGCTGAACACTAGCCACTTGCCATCGGAAGTCTGTTCCGCGAAAACACACAAATTTGCTTCCGCCCGCGAGCAGCGATGGCTGTTATAAAACCGAGCTGAGAACACGAGCTCAGGCGGGCCACCATTTACAGGAACTCGCATCAGGCGGGCCATTGGCCACAGCCGTTCAGTTTTTTCTGTTAGCTCCTGGTACAACAACCAAGTACCGTCGGGGCTGATCCGGGGCGAATCTGCTTCCGCATTCTTGGCTCCGATAACGAGGGCTTCCGCCGAATCTTGGTCGAGGGCTTGCTTGAAAACGCCCCCGTGGCCGTTGCGGTCTGACATGAATATGACCGCCCTACTGTCGGCCGTCCAGGCTACGGGCAACTCATCGGCCTCGGTGAACGTGATCCGGCGAGGTGTTGTGATACTAGTGCCACCTCTTCCGAGTTGACCAACATAGACGCCACTTTGAGCCGACCACCTGTGAAATGCCAGTCGTTGTCCATCTGCCGTCGCGGTTATGTCATCCAGATGAAATGCGGCCCAATTTGTGAGTCGCTGAGGCTGACCTACGGATGCACCGGTTCGCGGGTCAACAGGGACCTCCCAAAAGTTATCGCTTTTCCCGTTAGGTTCCGTGTCTGACCTCGAATAGATGATACGACTGGGCGGTAACCAATAGAAGTCATGCACCGTCGGAGATGAGAAGACGGTACTGGGCGACTGACCCGTCAAGTCGCAAGTCTCAATTGCGACTTCAAACCTATCTTCCACTTGCCGAGTTTGGATTAGACGGAGTTTCAAGTAGGCCAGCCGCGTGCCATCGGGTGACCACTTCACTGCAGCGATTGCACTGCCATCATCTGTCGCGAAGAGCTTCTCAGGCTGCTCACCATTTGGTTCCATCAGCCACACTTCACGGTCACCCAAACTACCGGTATTGGTTGTAAAGACGACCTTCGAGCCATTCGGCGAAACCGACCATGCCGTAGCATCGTCACGAATTTTGCGCGGGGCTCCTCCAAAGGCAGAGACCACCCAGATGCTGGTGTGCTGCTCGATGCTTGCGTTGGCAAGAAAACGTGTCCCGTCCGGAAACCAGGGCCCAATCCACCATTCCGCTCCGCTGGCCAACAACGGCAACCCAGCAAATACCGGCAAAAGCGGATTTAACTTCACGGCCGGTCTACCCTCCAGTGCTTTCGGTTGCGGGATTGTGCGCATCTCCCCGGTCGCGGTCAGTTGCAAGTGGATTCCTTTTACATCCCAGTAGGCCAAGTATTTACCGTCGGGAGAAATCGTGCCGTTTGCTACGGCGTTTTCACGGGAGTTGGCCGTGAGTTGCTGCTGCGTTAGCTCGCGTTCGGCAAGCGGTCTGTGAATTAGAAACCTTACGACGGACGTTGCGACCAGCAGAGTAATAATCGCCAGCACTGCCGACAGGGCAATCTTCCAGAGCTTTCTCCTGCTAGGTTTGGAAACCTCGGCCACATCCACCGTAGCCGATGGCCGCAATGCGGTAGCAGCAGGAGAAAACGCGGATCCCGGCTCGGGCGCGATATGCGTAGAACCGGTCGCAGCAACCCGCACCGCCTCTGTTTGTCGCTTAAGTCGCAGGAGATCCGCGCGGATTTCTGAAGCGTGCTGGTAGCGCAGATTGCGGTCCTTCTCCAGTGCCTTATGGACAACGGATTCCAACCCCACAGGCTCAGGACTGAACTTGACCGGCAATGCAGGAGCACCGTGGAGGATGGCATCGAAAACCGCAGCCGAAGTATCTCCGCGAAAAGGCAGCGACCCGGTGGCCATCTCGTAAAGTACGGCACCAAAGGAGAACAGATCGGTACGGCGATCAAGCTCCTGTCCCAATGCCTGTTCCGGCGACATGTATACGATCGTGCCCATGGCAGTGCCGGGACTGGTCAAGTCACGCGGCGCCTCAGTCGCTATGCTCTGCGTATTGTCTTCATTGACTTCGCCGCCGCTGCTGCGCAACTCGTCCTTCAGCGTCAGCTTCGCCAACCCGAAGTCGAGAATTTTGGCGTGGCCACGATTGGTGATGAAAATGTTCGCGGGCTTTATGTCTCGATGGATGATGCCATGAGCATGCGCAGCATCTAAAGCTTCGGCAATTTCGATGCCCAGCTCAAGCAGTGTTTCCGTGTCGAGCGGGCGCTCCGAAATACGTTGCTTTAGGGTCATGCCCTCCAGGTACTCCATGGCAATGAAGCGTTTGCCTCGCGCCTCGCCGATCTCATAAATCGTGCAGATGTTGGGGTGATTCAGAGCAGAAGCGGCACGGGCCTCGCGTCGAAAGCGCTCCAGGACGCGCGGGTTATGGGCGACCAGCTCCGGGAGAAACTTCAGCGCGACGAAGCGGCCGAGGTCAGTGTCTTCGGCCTTGTAGACCACACCCATCCCGCCGCCTCCCAGCTTCTCGACGATGCGGTAGTGCGAGATGGTCCGGCCGATCATGGGAAAGACGCCGCCGATGGGCATGTTAGGCCCGCATCCATTAGCATAGTCAATTCAGCTCCCCAGAGGTCACCATACGGAAATCCCGGAAGCACGTGATTCACACGCACACATTTCATTAACCCGTCACCAGCCAGTCCATGGCCTCCTCCCGTGTCTTGAACCTAGGAAATTCTCGCCGGGAAAAAGTCTTGAGAGCATCATAGAATACCTGAGGCAGACTATCAGCTCCCACAAGCGCTGCGCGACTTACGTGAGGGCGGTCGAAGACTGCAACTTCTTTGATTCGAGTGACAGCATCGCGGCTGAAATGCGCACCATTGAGGTCGCTGAGCGTGCGAACTGAGTTGATGGGTTGTGTGGTCACGATGTGCTGGACCTCGTTAACCGACTGGATCACTTCTTGCGCTGTACAGTTGGTCAGGTCCAGGAAAAGGATCTGCTTGCCTTGGTGAGTGATCCAGCGGGCGCGATCCATACGCCGCCCCCTTCCACAGGCCGCACTCAAAACCGTCCCAAGGGATGATTCCAGCAGCATATACACCTTGAAGAGGGTCCAGGTCCACAGTTTCTTGGGCCTTAGCGCCGGTTGGTCACAGGGCCTGAAGGCCGCGTCTTCTGGAACCTACCGCACGCGGCGCTGAAGCGCCGCTCTTCCACGCTACCGCTATCACTAGTTTCTCTCTAGATTCCGGGGTACGCGCCCCTGAAGGACCGCTCTTCCACGGCGGTCTATCCCTGCTTTACGGCGGACGGCTGTGGGCAAGGCCAGCGACGGTATCATCACTACTCAGTACCTTGCCGGACACGTTCTTCTACAGCTTCGTTGGTGGCATGGGCGTGAGAAACGTTTCTCCTGCGTTCTGCTTTCGAATGTTCCCAGGGCGGCGATGCGACATGCCACGAAAAAGTTGCATTTTCACCTGTGGAAGAAGTAAGATGCTGCTGGACGCTGCTGTGGGCGTTCATTCTCGTACCGCCCTTTCTTCCAGGTTCGAAAGCTTTACCAATTGGCAAGGTGGACTCGTTCGCCTCTAACCAGGTTCGGAGAGACCGACATGTCGTGGTACGCATACTGCCTCACTGAGCATCAGACCCTACCTAATGGCACTCGCGCTCGACGCCCTTTCCTGCTGGATGGAATTCAAGGCGTCAACGGTGCTTCCGTACTAGGCTATCCCAGCGGGGAATTTGCCGTGATCGTCAGTGATTACGAGCGAAATGGCACCAAGCTGGATGAAAAATCCGTCCTGGAGCACGCTCGAGTGGTGAGCGTCTGCTTTCGTTCGGGGACGGTCCTGCCCTTCCGTTTCGGAACGATCTTCGATACGGACGACGCTTTGCGGCAGGCAGTGCGCTGTAATCGCCGCACCTTCGGCCAGAGCGTGGCCAAGCTGCGGGGCAAATCCGAGATGCACCTCAAATTGGTCGTGCGGGACGGTTCACTGCGCCGGGCTATGATGGACGTGCAACTGCCAGATACCGTCGGCGGCGAATATCTCATTAAACTTCGAGAGAAGGCGTCGCGGGAGCGAGAACGCCAGACCAAGGCCCGTGCCCTTTCCGTCCAAGTCCACAAGCTCTTCAACCCCCTGGACGAGGAAGTTAGCTGTAAGAAGGTAGCCTCGGACGGGATGCTGATCGATATTGCCCACCTGATTGATTCCAAGTCTGTGGAAAAATATCAAAACCGGTACACCACTGCGGCAAAACAATTGAAGAACTGCGAGCTGGTTATAAGCGGCCCCTGGCCGCCCTACCATTTCCTGCCTGGCAAGCTACGCACGGTCGCGGGCAACAGCTAGGCCGAGCACTCCACAGGTCGATCAACCCTGGCGGTTGTTGGCCGGCAGGGTTTTTGTTTTGCCACATTTTTGGAAGCGTTTTTCAGAAGCCTGAAGCAGCGACCTGCACCGAATGTGCATCATTCTGCAGTTAATTTCCCTTCGTGAGAGCACTGCAAACGGTGCAATCGCGGTGCAAATATCTTGTAAGAACTTCGGCCTCAGAGACTTAGGTTGAGTACGGCACAGCGACCGGCGGGGACCTGCTTTGGCTGCGCAAGTGCACCGTTTGTGGTCAACTAAAGAGGCCGCAAACAGAAGAAATGCTGTTCACTCTCTTCCATGGTTCTCGACAAATTCCCGCTTACCCGTTCTGTTGCCGGAACGGCACCTTGCATCGCCTACCCTGACTTTCCCTCCTAACCCTTGCCTCTTTGAAATGGTGGCCCCAGAAATGGGGCCGCTTTTTTGGCATGCCCCGGGGCGTCGGCGCCTGGACGTTTGCCCCCTTGCGAGAGCGCGGTTCGGGAGCGGGAGAGACGACCTTGCCGACGCCGCCGAGAGAAAAAACTGGTGTAGTGCCCACCCCTGTGCCCACCCCCCGAAGTTGGTCAAGGTACAATCCTCCCGGCCAGAAACCGTAACCAAGGACGTCTTTTCCATCCACATGCGCATTCCGATAGCTGTCTTCCTTCCTGGTTTGCTCTTACTTGGATTGATGAACATAATTGGCTTGATGATCTCGGCTGCTCCGGTTCGGGCTCAGGTCACCGGTCAGGTCGCCACTCCAAACAAGCCGCAACTGGCGGACCAACCTGCGTCGGCTAAGGAATCGCAGACGTCCTTCTCGCCGCAACTGCTGCGTGAGCTGACAGCGATCCGCGATGCGGCGCTTACGGATGACTACACCTACCAGCAAGTCGCATACCTCAGCGACAACATCGGGCCAAGGATGAGTGGGTCACCACAATCGCAAAGGGCGGTAGAGTATGTCGCGGATGAGTTGCGGAAGCTCGGCCTCGAGGTGCGGCTGGAAGAAGTGAGGGTGCCACACTGGGTACGTGGCGTAGAGACGGCGGAACTGGTCGAGTTCCCGGGAAAGGTGTCGGGGACAACCCAGAAGATCGTGCTCACGGCGCTTGGTGGAAGTACGGCGACTCCCGCGGCAGGGATTACCGCAGACGTAGTCGTCGTCAATAACTTCGATGAGTTGAACGCGTTGGGCCATGATCAGGTCGCCGGCAAGATCCTGCTGTTCAATGTCCGATTCGATAAAGAGAAAGCAGCGAATGGATTCGCCATGGAAGCTTATGGTGATGCCGTCGTTTATCGGGGTAATGGCGCCAAGAGAGCCGCGGAGCTGGGCGCGGTCGCTTCGCTGATCCGTTCGGTTGGCAGCGCCGACTACCGGCTGCCGCACACGGGTTGGAGCGCGGCAGCGGACATTCCGGCGGGTGCCGTCACTGCCGAAGATGCCGAACTGGTTGCCCAGCTTGCTGCACAAGGCCGAGTACGTATGCACCTCACGCTCACGCCGCAACTGTTGCCAGAGGTCACCAGCTACAACGTCGTGGCGGACATCAAAGGCTCGGAGCATCCAGAGCAGGTGGTGATTGTCTCGGGACATCTGGATTCGTGGGATCTGGGAACCGGCGCAGTCGACGATGCGGCAGGCGTGGCGGTCGCCATGGAAACGGCTCACGTACTCCGGCAATTACATTTACGTCCCAAGCGCACGATTCGCGTGATTGCCTGGATGGACGAAGAAAATGGCGGACGAGGACACGACGTGTATGCGAAAGATCATATTTCAGAGTTCGTGAACTATGTGGCGGCGATCGAGAGTGACTCGGGGGCCGCGCATCCGCTAGGATTCAATGCCAAGATCAGCTCGGAGGCCTTGCCATTGCTGCAGCCGATGCAGAACGTGCTAAAAAGTTTTGGAGCGAACCTGATGAAGCAGACGAACCACAGTCCCGGCGCGGACGTCGCTCCCTTCGCGAAAGCGGGGGTCCCTGCGTTCGGCCTTATGCAGGACACTCGCACCTACTTCAATTACCACCATACTGCAGCCGATACGCTGGACAAGGTGGTTCCTCGGGATCTGCGGGAGAACGGGGCGGCAATGGCAGTCATGGGATACGGCTTGGCGAATATGGCGCAGCCCTTGCCCTGGTAAGTTCGATAGGTGTAGGAGACGTCGTGATGCCTTCTTTGCCCTGTTGGACAACTGCTAGGACATCACCGGGAGATTTTTTGGTCTGCTTCCAGCGAGTCCTCGCAGCGCAGCGACCTTCCGGAGCTGCTCCTTCGTCATGGTCTTGAGATGGCGTTTCCCAATCGCCCTGTTGACGCATCTCAAATTGAGCGCATATCATCATCGTTTGATTTCAGGTTTAAGGAAATGCTCTGGGGCGCACCGAGGCCACAGAGCGATTATTCATGGATAAGAAGAAACTGGACTACTTTAGGAAAAGGCTGGAAACGCGGCAGCAGGAGCTGCGTCGCACAGTTACGCGGACACAGCAGGATGGCCGGTCCGCGGATGAGGACTCGGCCCAGGATATTGCGGATCGCGCTGCCAGCTCCTACAACAAGGAATTTCTGTTCTCACAGAGCAACAACGAACGCCAGCTCCTGCAAATGGTGGACAGTGCCTTGGTGCGCATACGCCAAGGAAACTTCGGGGAGTGCATATCCTGCGGCAGGGAGATCAATCCCAAGCGCCTGGAAGCGGTGCCTTGGACCCTCCACTGCATCGAATGCCAGGAGAAGCTTGAGCAGGGCCTGCTGGAAGAAACTCCGAGGTAGAAGCCGGGTTGGCCTTTTTTTTCAAGGCCGCTGGTGACCGGGCGGCGGTCTCCGCTTGCGGAATGCCGGGTTTGGGGAATGCTAAAGCCGCCATGCCCTTCCAACGAGCCCGCTCCCTACAGCTACGCCCGGGACAAATAAGCGCCTTGTGAAGTGTCCACACGAATCTTTTCGCCTTCGTTGATGAAGGGCGGCACCTGCACCACCAGTCCCGTCTCAAGCTTCGCAGGTTTGGTGACACTCGAGGCAGTCGCGCTTTTTAGTCCCGGCTCGGTTTCAACGACCGTCATCTCGATAGTCTGGGGAAGCTCGACTCCGACCGCCTTGCCGTCGAAAAATTCAACTTCAATCTGCAGGTTGGGAATCAGGTAGTCGACTGCATCGCCCAGGACGTCTCGCCTGAGATGAGTCTGCTCGTAATTTTCGGTATTCATGAAGTAGTAGTCGTCACCGTCATTGTAGAGGTACTGCATCTCGACCTCATCGACGGTGACTTTTTCGATCGCGTCGGCGGAACGGAAGCGGTGCTCGAACATGGCACCAGTGCGCAGGTTGCGCAGCTTGGCCTGGATGAAAGCGCGCAGGTTGCCGGGGGTGCGGTGCTCGACGCTGAAAACTGAGTGCAGATCATTGTTATGCTTGATGACCATACCGGGGCGAAGCTGAGTGGCAGGAATAGCCATTGATGGATAAGTTCTCCCTAAAATGTGGCAGGTCGGCAGAAGGCGGGTCGCCACAAATTCCGCCGGACACGAGGATCAGAAGCATTATTATTCTACACAGGCCATGGTCTCTTGGGAAATTTCGCGCCGCACCACACCACGCGAATGGTCGGCTCAGACGACTAAAATGATAGCTACCATCCAACACGACTGCATGATTTGGCATCCCAAATCCGCCACAAGAAAACATCCGCTGAAGCGGTAGAGAGGTGGTCTTATGCGTTTTGGAAAATATGGGGACTCGGACGGGGGCACTCTCGGGACTGCGATTACCTTTTTGATGATCGGTATCGGCGCAGGCGCGGTCGCGGCGTTACTGTTCGCGCCCAAGCCCGGCAAGCAATTGCGGAGGGAATTGCGGCGCGGCTATGAAGAAGCTGTGGACACGATCCAGGACCTGAAGGAAGAAGCAATCGGCCGGGTGGAAGAGGTATTAGACCGCGGCTCGGAGTTGGCTGAGGAACTGCGCGAACGAGCGGCGCCGCTGGGAAAAGTGCTGCGGCGGTCATGAGTCAGCTTTCAGCTTTTCATCAGCAGCTTTCAGCTTGTCAGCTCACACCGATCAAGCGTCGGCTCTCGGCTTTTGGTTATTAGCAAGCTTACGTGAATCTAACGAAGTTGATGAGGGAAAACCCAGCGGTCCTTCATTCAAGAATCAAGAATCACAATCCCGATGTGTCAGAGGCTGGCCCTGAGCGAAGCCGAAGGCGCGCCTCTGCGGCAATGTGCTGACCCCTTAGCGGAACATTGCGGCCAGGAAGCCCTTCATTTTTCCGAGCAACCCGTGATGTTCGTGCTTGGCTGATGCCTGGTTAGGTACGGGCTGTGCGGGTGGCGGTGGCAGAACGAAGGTCTGGAGCTTCGTCTCGCGCCTGGCAGACACCAGTTGTAGGCGTCCTGCTTCGCGAGTTGGTGCGGGCTGCGGGCCATTTGCGGCAACGTCGCTGGCGTGGAAAACGAGTGGGGCGTCCACCTGGATATGGACCTCGTCCGGGCCCGAAGCGGGTAACGGCGCCGTTTCCGGACCAATCACTGATAGCACGATCTGAGCAGGCGGCGGGCCGGTGGACCGCAGTCCGGACACGTCGGCAGCCGGTGGCACCGGCCTTGCTTGCTCTTCCGGCTGTGCCAGTCGCATGCTCGCGGGCAGATTCGCGTCCGAGATAATAGGCGTCGTTGGATTCGACGCCCGCATCATTGCTGGAGTGGGAGGCGGACAGCCACAGTCCAGCGGTACCCCGGCCTCCACTTTGTCGAGTCGTCCGGAGTGAAAGAGCAGTTGATCGCTAGGCTTCACCTGATAAGTGCGATCTCCCATCAGTTCCGCGACAATCACTGAAGCGGTATTGCCATTCAATGTGCGCACGCAAGTGTTGCCGTACGAGTCCGCACTGACGGCGTAGTGGAATTCGCCCGGCCCCGGCATAAGAATACGGAAGTCCGGCGTGAGAACCGAGTCAGCCGAGGTGTCGAGAGTGAAGTGCGTTTCCAGCGAGCCTGTGCTCATGCCCAGCATGACATCCCGGCCGCTCTGGGAAGATGTGACAGACACCGTTGTTCCCGGACAGACGAGAATTTGTCCCCCACGTGACAAATTCAGCACTGCGGTGTCCGCGCCCGCGGTGATCGAAGATCCGGCAGCGACCCGGTTCCCCGCCAGCACCATGGTGCCCGAACTACCAGGGCTGACGGGCACCGCAGCCGGTTGCACGCCGGCCGTAAAGCTGGGGACGGATAGCGGTTGGGGCGGCGACTTGGTCGCTCCCTTCGTATCTTCCACGGGCTGCAAGTGCACCATCAGCCGATTGTCTTTCGCGTCCCAGGTGTACTTACGAGGCGCCGCCAGATCCACGACGACCCTGGTTATTGGCGGGTCACTCTGGTATTGGTCGACGCGGATCGCGCTGATCTGCATTGCCTGCACTTCAATTCGCTTCAAACGCGCGGCCATTATGGTTTTGGGCAGATCAATGACCAGTCGGGGCGGTCCGTCCAGTTGCTGAATCGCGGGGACCACCTGCCGAGTTAAGATGATTTCGATCGCCGGACCAGTCTTGTCGTGTGTGATCCCAACCGCGGTCACCGAACCGTAGGCGTCCTTCTGCGATAGATCTTTTACGGCAGTGACCTTTGTGATTGCCAGGGAACTTGATTGCGCAGCCAACGAAACGCTTGTGGACGCCGCCAAGATGAACAGCACAACTAATTGGGCAGCAAGTCGCAGCAAAGACTTCACCTGAAAATCTCTAAACGGGTATCCAAGGAACAATACACCGCCGGACGGAAGGCGAGAAGTGGCAGCGAAAGTGCCTAGGCCAACTTCAGGACTCGGAGAGGAACTCGTATTCATCGATCACGGCCGCCACTGCCATTTTGGCGTTGGATCCCCCATCATCTACGCGCACCACTTTGCCTTTGCAGCGTACCCGGATGCTCTCCGTGAGAGTAATTTCCGGAGGAAGCGTGAGGGTGAACTCGATGGGGGCGCCGCTCGCGATAGGCGCATCCACAAAAAAGCAAATGCCACGGGCGCTTACGTCTCGCGTCTCAGCGGATACTTCCTGGTTCCCATTCTCCGGGTAGGAGACAGAGACGGGGAGGCGCAACCCAAACCGCCGGGTCGCCCGCTTTTCCTGCTGCGCTTCGGCCATGAGACCTCCAGGGGACGTTGTAAGGATCGCTTGACGCGCGCAGACTGTCAAGACATGAGTCGAACCAAAGCACTTAAAATGGGCTGTTCAGACCCAAATAGTTACCTGCGTAACCACACCCTCGTTTAGAAACTCTTAGATCGGCTTATGCCACAGCAGTACGTGCCTTTCTGTCATACATTTGAACATATCGGGGATGTCGTGGTCTGCTTTCCCCGATGCGTCTAGGCCCTGGCAAGGCGCGCACACAGGTGGAGATGAGATGCGGTCCCGATCGAGTAAGAAGGTACTGTAGTGTGCGACTGAGAAGAGAATGCGACCGACCAGCCCATTCCGCTCGAAGCTACTCAAAATTTAGGTTAGCATCTTTTGCGACAGATCCCCGATCCGCCGCATCAGGTCAATATAGCCTTTTGGTGCTTTGGGCCAAAGTAAATCGCCACAACAAAGATTTATCCCACGATCTATGTGCATTGAAGGAGGCTGCAATGATTCTGATCACCGGAGCAAGCGGAAACGTTGGTAGTGAAGTGTTGAAGCAAGCGGCGACCGTGGGGCTGAAGATACGCGCCACCTTCCAGTCGCCTGATAAAGCAACCAAAGCCCCTGCTGGGGTGGAAACCGTGATCATGGACTATGCCAAGCCGGAGACGATTCGCCCGGCTTTGCAAGGCATTGAGAAGATCTTCCTGGTTGGTCCGCCGGTTCGGGATCTCCCAGCCATGGAAGCCAATTTCATCAAGGAGGCGTGTGCGGCGGGGCCGAAGCACGTTGTGAAGCTCTCGGCGCTCGGAGGACGTGAATCTGTGTTCCCTGGTTGGCATCGCGATTCAGAGGAAAACATTGAGGCCTCAGGCCTGCCCTACACATTTCTGCGTTCCAACGGCTTCATGCAGAACGTGGTGAACTATAACGCCAGCACCATCAGGTCTCAGAACGCGTTCTACGGATGCCAGGAAGACGGTGCGGTCAGCGTAGTCGATGTCCGCGATATTGCCACGGTGGCTGTAATCGTTCTCGCCGCCACTGGACACGAGGGCAAATCCTACGCGTTGACCGGGCCTGAAGCCCTTACCAACACCCAAATCGCCGAAAAGATTTCTCGAGTTGTGGGACGAGAAATTAGCTACGTGGATCTGCCCCCGGCAGAATTCAGGAAAGCCATGCTGTCCGCGGGTGTGCCGGCGTGGTCGGCTGATGCATTGCTCGATCTGTACCGGTTCTATCGCGAAGACAAGGCGAGCCAGGTTACGAAAGATATTGAGCGGCTCACCGGACGCAAGCCGATCGCCTTCGACCAATTTGCACAGGACTATGCCTTTGCGTTCCAGGCTGAAGCCAAGGCAGCGAGCTAAGGTCGACGGGCCCCAAGCGAGAGCCCCCATGGATGGAGCCGGTACACTATCAGGCCGCTGAAAAACTCCGGTCACCGCATATTTTGGGAAGGGCACGACTTCGAGCCTGCCCTGAGCGGAGCCGAAGGGTGCCCTTAAGCCCTTCATACTTGTCATTCCGAACCGGCTTTCAGCCGGTGAGAAATCTGCTTTTCGGAGTTTATTCAGCAGTCTCTGTTCCGGTTCAGCTGGAAATCCTGGCGAGGAAAAACAAAGGGTGGGCCAGCCCCCTCAGCGATTTCATCCACCAAGCGATTATCGCCGAAAAGCTGTCGCCGAGGAGTAGACTCAGGCGGTTTCTGATCGGTCCAACCATTTGCGATAAGGAGATGAGATGAAATACGTGATCAGCTGGAACGAACGGCCGCAAGGTTCGCCTGCGGAGTACGAGAATGCTCAGAGGAGAATCCTTGAGGTATTTGGGCAGTGGAAGGCACCCGCCAATTTTAAGATCCAGTTCTTCGTAGTGCGGGTGGGCGATTGGGGCGGGCATTTGCTGGTGGACTGCGACGATCCGCTGACGGTTCACAAGTTTTGCTCGATGCTGCCGGCATTTGAAATGGAGGCACGCCCCGTAGTTGCCGTGGAGGACGCAGTCCGGGTCGAACTCGAAGTAATGGCTTGGCGCGACGGACTGAAGGGCAAGTGACATCTAGGATTACGTCGGGTGGGTGGCGGCTGGTGGGCCACATCTCCGGGTGGCCCACATCTCCGGCCGATCGCGCATGCTCTAAGCTCATCACGCCGGGGTGCCCCAGAGCCTGCCCTGAGCGGAGTCGAAGGGTCTCGCGGTTTTCGAGACCTGGGTCTGGGTCGCCGTCCAGTAGGTTCGTTCGTCACAGATTTTCCATCGCATCCCCAGACCTCTTCGCCGCTACCGGTGTGTGAAAGAAAAGCTTCCTGCTATCGCCAAGACCCGCGTCTCGAAAACCGCGAGACGCGGGGACCCCCTTGGGTCAAAAGAGACTTCACTTGCGCTAGACGTGGGCCACGCATTATAAAAGGGCGCCCCTTTGAGTAGGCTGCGGTTGCTGTGCTGAGCAGTCAACCCCGGCTG
>WNFB01003436.1_pt1 | contig 13946 bp, 12 predicted proteins | sample 5400501 | NCBI WGS metagenome assembly WNFB01 (sample SAMN13153341, study PRJNA577476) | soil metagenome | isolation source: 200 cm saprolite under Douglas fir tree site 2 hole 1 | place: USA:California | collected 2015-04-18
TGCTCGGACCATAGCTCGGCGTACGGGTTTGGCCCACGCTTGTCGTAGGCAGCGAGCTCCGCGGGATCCGGGACGCTCCTCAGATACGACCATCCGTCGGCGCAACCCCAGGTGTCACCCACGCGGATCGCGTTGAATACGCAGCCGGGATTCTCTGTCGCACCGCCATTGGCCGAGGAGAACATCGCGCGGATCGGCTCGCCGTCGTAGAAGAGGAACTGACCGGCGGTGGACACGACAGCGGCGTTGGTCTGCTCGGTCTCGGCCGAGTGACCGCCGTAGCACTGATCCGACGTGTCATCGCGGACATCCCATTCGCGCTCGCTCGCGCTCGACTGCTTCCACGCCGCGTACGTCCGCGCCGTCACTGCCTGCGCCCGCAGCGCCTCGATCTCCCAGAACGGCAGCATCTCCCCGGGCAAGACGCCGCGCATGTAGTCGTTCGGTGAGACAACGTTCACCACCGTCAATGACCCACCTGCTATCTGCAGCCAAAGGTCGCCACGGTACGAGAGTCCCTTCTCGGCGATGCTGATCGGGTCCCATGACTGCCTAGGCACGACGCGGACGGCATCGCGGCCCGCGTAGACGACGCGGCGCGACCACTGGTCGGTCACCACGACGCCGGCTCTGCTCCGCGATGCGCGCAGCGACTGGCCCGGCGCGGTCACCGCGTAGACGACCGCAGGATCGGCATCACTCACCAGGCGCATCCCGCCCTCCGAACTCATGCGCGCGGCATCGAAGATCGTGCGTCCGACGCAACCGTTCGAAGGCGCGGAGAGGAGGACGCGGAATGGCGGCGCCGACGGCAGGCGCACCAGGTCGGCGCCCGGGAAATACTTGGCCAGGATCTCTTCGCCACTCAGGCGCGGCCCCGCGGCACCCTCGGCCCAACCTTGCGCTCCCCACTGGGACAGCCCGATGCCGTGGCCCCAGCCCTTCCCATAGAACGTGACGCCATCGCCCACCACGATGCGTTCGGTCTTCATCGCCACCGCACTAGCGGAGAACCAACCTGCGCCTTCCTGCACCAGGTCCCACGCCAGGGTGTACGTGCCGTTCGTCTGGGGCGCGCGCACGTTGACGTTGAGCGTCGTCGCTTGCCCTGTCGAGACGTTACCCGGGAGCGCGGCTCGGGCGCCGTCCCATAGGACGGTGTTGCTTTGTTCGTCAAACCAGTGATAGCCCAGACGGACCGCCTGGTCACCGCCGGCGGGCCAGGGACGTAGGCCGGTGTTGGTGACGCGGATCTCGACGGGCATCTCCGCCCCGGCGATCACCGCCGCCGGCGCGGTCGTGCGGTCGTAACTCGCACCGAGCTCAGGTGTGACGCGCTCGACGACGCGCGTTGCGCTCGCGCTCTTTCGAGCCAGCACCAGGTCGCCCGCGCGTGGGGTCGGATGTTGGATAGCGAGCGCGACGGGAGCCTCCGCGCTGCGCGGCGAAACGTCCGGCTGCATCGCGAGGACCGCGAGCAGAGCACCGAACGCGATGCGCAACAGGACTGCGAAGCGCGGCACCGTGATATCCACCACTCGCGCCCAGCGTTGCGTGGCGTTGGAACACACCGGCGACTTGCGTCGTGCACAGCCCACTGAGCAAGCCACGGCATGCCGACGGAGCGGCCGAGGGTGCGATCACGCACGAGCGGTGTCTGCGACGAAAGTCACTTGGGCTGAGAGCGGACGAATCCGGCCTTTCGGCAGGGTTCGACGCTCCCCCCTGATACCGGATGTCCACCCCGTGTTGGTGGGCGTGCCTCGCTCTCAACAGTCGTTGCGACGGGTACTTACACGGATTGTGAAACCCGAATTCTCCAACTCGCTCCACGAGTAGGCATGGCAGAAAACAAGAGCGCCTGTCGAGTCCAACACACGGACCACTGCCCGTCGGGCGTCGTCCGGCCCCGCCGGAACAAGCCAATGATCCGCAAAGGTGCCCCCAGGGCCGATCGAGACGCCGTGGGCAACGGCGCTGGATGGGGGCAAGTTGGGCACGTCTAGGTACAACACCACGCTCGTATCGAGGTCGTTCCTGACCGTCGCGCTGTAGCCACTGTGAGTCTCAAGCAGGCAGGCCGACAGCAGCGACATGACAGCGAGAAGCGCAAACGCGTTCGACGTCATTTGTTGCAATCGGATCACTTCGATGCCCTGACCTGGATGCGGAATGGAGTCACATAGCCGACAGGAGCATATCCATTCCAGTCCAACGGAAGGTGCGCGCGATGATTTCGCATCACGCTCCATGGCGTGTGTGCCATGAGTCTCACCGATCGCAAGGACGGCGTAACCGAGGAACCTCGGCCGATTTGACGGACGGCGCCGAGCCTGAAACCGCACTAAATTGACCTACGCATTTCAGAACTTCGTAACTTCTGTTATCGTGAGCGCATGGCCAAGTCCTCCGCGATCTTGACGCTGCGCCGTAATGGTCAGATCACCCTGCCCGCAGAGGTGCGGCGACGCGCGCGCGCCTCCGAGGGCGATGTGTTCCTCGCCGAGGTACGCGACTCCGACGAGATCGTCCTCCGCAAGAAGAGCCTCGTCGACGCCTCACAGGCGTACTTCTGGACTGAGGGATGGCAGCGTGGCGAACGCGAAGCCCAGGAGGACATTCGGCGCGGGCGCACCAAGCGATTCCGCTCGGCTAAGGCGCTTGTCACTGACCTGAAGCGGTGATTTTCGAGCGAACCACTCGCTTCAAGCGCGCCGCGAAGAAACTCACCAGTCAAGATCACGAGCGCCTCGCGAAGGCGCTCCTCCTCTACGAGGACAACCCATCGCACCCCTCACTCGGGGTGAAGCGCATCCAGGGAACGAAGGACATCTGGGAGGGTCGGGCCTCGGACGCTCTCCGTTTCACCTTCCAGAAGATCGAAGGCGGGATCCTCCTGCGAAACGTGGGTGCCCACGATGCCGCGCTCAGGCGACCATGAAGCATCAACTGATTCCGGGTGATCGACTGATTGCGCTTGTTAGTGGGCCTGCCCGCCGACCGAATGCGTGCGGAATTCGCGAGATTGCTCCGAAACTCGTGGTCGCGACTGCGCGAGGCGATCAGCTGACTCTGGATCAGCCAATCGGAGGTTCGAATCCTCCCTCCCCAGCAGACGCCAATGAAATCGGATCGCGCGGCCGAACGCGCCAGCGATAGGACAGCTAGCGCGGCCAGACCTCGGTCAGCGCGCGCATCACGTTCCGGCCGATCACGTTTTGGATCTCGCCGTCCGAATAGTCGTGCGTGACGAGCCAACGAACGATATTGGGGAACGATTCCGACGGGTTCTCGATCCCGTCGACGAACTCAATCGCCTCGAACTCGAGTCCACCGCGGGCGGCCGCGACCGAGAACTGCTTGGCGAAGACAGCGTGCATGCCAACGTGGTCGCCAAAGAAGGTGTCGGGGCCGAACGCGACGTTGTCGATGCCGACGGTCTCGGCGCAGTAGACGAAGTGCTCCATCACGGACTCGAGCGAATGCCGCCGCTCGGTATGCGTGATCGTCGTGTTGGCCGCGGCCGAGATGCCGACGATCCCGCCCCGCTCAGCACAGGCGCGCAGGACGTTGTCGGGCTTCATGCGCTTCGTGCCCCAGAGCGCGCGCGCTCCCGCGTGCGTGATGAACACGGGTCGGTCACTCGTCGTGATGATGTCGAGGCAGGTTCGATCGCTCGCGTGCGAAAGGTCGATCGCGATCCCGAGCTGGTTCATCCGGCGCACCGCCCGGCGTCCGAGATTCGTCAGCCCGCCGTCCTGCGTCTCGCGAGCGCCGCTGCCGAGCGAGTTCGATTCGCTGTACACCACGCCCGAACATCGGAGCCCGAACCCGTACAGCACGTCCAGCCGATCGATCTCGTTCTCGATCATCGTCGCGGCTTCCAGGGACGGGATGAGCGCGATCCTCCCGGAGCGTTTGGCTTCGTAGATCTCCGCGACCGTGCCCGTGCGCACCAACAGATCCTGATGGGCGATATCCGAGAGGCACATGCCCACATCGAGGATGACATCGTCCCACTTCCAGCCCGCGCTGGACGTGATCGTGGCACTGCCTCCCATGAAGGCGTCGAAGACGGCATCGACACCCGACACGCTCATCCCCTCGTACCCCGTCCACTCGCGGCCTTGCCGGCGGTACTCCGGCATGTCACCGAGATCGGCGGGGGCGACGTGCACGTGATCGTGCAGCGACACGACCAGAGTCTCCTCGAGCAGCCGCTGCACGCGTTCTTCCTGCCGGTCGGAGACCACGACGCGCTTCGATGGCACACGCCCGACCTGTTGCGCGAGCGCGAACTCGCGGTAATCGACGCCCGGCTCGAGGTACTGGAACGACGTGTAGCCGTCGTAGGCCTTGCGTTTCACGGGCGTGGCGCCGGCATCCGTCGCACGTATTGTAGGAACGGATGGAGCTGGATAGCCGTGTCGCGATGCTGACCGGCGCCGGGCGTCTCGGGACCGCGATCGCGGTGGAGCTCGCGCGCGCGGGCGCCAGCGTCGGCGTGGTGGACGTGAACGCCGTTGCGGCCGCGAGGGTCGCGAACGTCGCGCGCGCCGGGGGCGCGCCGAAGGCGACGCACGTCGCCGCGGACGTCTCGAACTCCTCTGACGTCGAGAGGGCCGTTGAGGCGATCGAGCGGGAGCTCGGCCCGATCGACATTCTCGTGAATGCTCACGGGATCTTCCCCAACCGGCCGCTGCTCGAGATGGACGAGGACGAGTGGGATCGCGTCTTCGCCGTGAACACCCGCGGCACGATGCTGACGTGCCGCGCGGTGGCCCGCCGGCTGGTGGATCGCGGCGCGCCCGGTGCGATCGTCAACATCTCGTCGGGCGCCGCCACATCGGCGCGCGCGGGAGGCTCGCACTACACCGGCAGCAAGGCGGCGGTGAACATGTTGACCCACGTTTTCGCGATCGAGCTCGGTCCGCATCGCATCCGCGTCAACGCGATCGCCCCGGGCCTGATCCTGGACGAGGTGCTCAGGGAGGGCGACCCAGAGCACCGGTCGAAGTACGCCGACATGATGCTCGCGATGACGCCACTCCGCCGGACCGGCGCGCCCGAGGACATCGCCCCTGCCGTCGTCTTTCTCGCGAGCGATCGCTCGCCCTGGACGACCGGTTCCATCCTCGAGATCACGGGTGGTAGCCATGCTGGCCGCACGCACGTCCCGCTGAGTCGCGATCTCCGCTGAGACCTAGCCGTCTAGCCCATGCGATTCGATCGGATAGTTGGTGAGTTGCGAGAGTCCCTCGTCGGTCACTTGGTAGTTGTCAGCCCAAAGAACGCCTCCGACACCCGGGATACAGACGCCTGGCTCGATGCTGATGATCATGCCCGCTGCGAGCGGAGTGCCGTCCCCGGCACCGAGGTTCGGGGCCTCGACGCCTCCGAATCCGAGCCCGTGACCGGCGCGCATCGGTAGATACGCCGCGAGACCGAACTCCGCGAGGGCGCGCCTGGCCGCCACGTCGATCTCCTGTCCGGGCGTTCCGGGTCTCGCCGCGGCACGGGCGGCCTCGTGCGCTCGGCGGACCGCTCTGAAGAGGCGCTGCTGCTCGGGAGTTGCGCTCGGGCCGGCGACCACCGTCCGTGACAGTTCGCACGCGGAGCCCTCGAATGACACGGAGAGCACGAGGAACACGAGATCCGTCGGACGCGCCCTCGCTCCGCTGGCCGGGGCGTGGATCCCGGCGATGCGCGATCCAACGAGCGCGTTGCCGGCGACGCTCACGAAGCGATCCGGATAGGCGCGCGCAGCTTCGTTGGACGCCGCCGCGATCGCCGCGCCCTTGATCTCGAATTCGGAACGCCCGTCGCGAGCGAGGGCGAATCCCGCATCCAGCCCTACTCCGGCGATCTTCGCCGCGAGCCGGTGGTTCTCGGTCTCCTCAGCCGACTTCATGACGCGAATTGCCTCTACCCAGCCACTGACATCGGTCCACTCGACATCGGGGATCGCCGCTTTCAGCGCCGGCTCGCGGATCGCGCTGAGCGCCGCGCGCTCGAATCCGAGCCGCTTCTTCAGCAGGTGACGCTCGCCGAGCACCTCTCGGAGGAGCGCCTGGAACTCCGCCTCGATGGACCCGCCCGCGCGTGACCCTTCGGCCCACTCGACGAAGCTGCCGATATCGCTGACCCAGCTGAGATCGTGAGCTTGATGTTCCTCCAGCCTCGGTACGAGGAGCGTCGGATCGCCGTCCGCGGGTACGACGAGAGCGAGCGGACGAGAGTATGCATTCGAGTGGAACCCGGACAGATATCGGAGGTTCACCGGGCTGAACACCACCAGGCCGGCCAGCTCTGCGGCACGCGCTCGCTGGCGCAAGGCCTCCACCGCGACCCGACTTGGCAGCTTCCCCTCCCGATCGCGCTCCGCGCCGTGCGCTCCGTCTACTGTACGAGTGGTTGGTCGAACGAATGGTGCGGGGCATGCAGCTCGGCCTCTTCCTCGAAACCGCCGCTGTGCCTCACGCCGGGCCAGTTGCTCCGTGGGCCGAACTGCGGGACACGGCGAGACTTGCGGAGCAGGTCGGATTCGACGGGATCTTCGCGCCCGATCACCTCATCCTTCGCGATTCGACGTTCTGGGGCATCACTGACACCGCTCCTCGAGCGACCTTGGAGGCGTGGACGGTCCTCAGCACGCTGGCCGGTCTCACCGAACGCGTCGCACTCGGGTCATTCGTGGTTTGCAACAGCTTCCGGAATCCGGCGCTGCTCGCGAAGATGGCGATGACCCTCGATGAAGCGAGCAGCGGTCGCCTGATCCTGGGCCTTGGGGCCGGCTCCTATGCGCCCGAGCATGAGGCATTTGGCTACCCGTACGACCACCTCGGCGGACGGCTCGAAGAGTCGCTCCGGATCCTGGTCCCACTGCTCCGCGAAGGGCGCGTCGACTTCGCCGGTCAGTACCACGAGGCGCGCGGTTGCGAGCTGTGCCCTCCGGCGCGCGCCGGCCGCCCACCGATCTGGATCGCCGCCTACGGTCCGCGTCTCATGCGGCTGGCGGCTCGCTTCGCCGACTCATTCGTGACGGCGTGGCATACGAGCCCGGCTGGGATCAGCGCGATCTTCGGCGCCCTCGACGAGGCGTGCCGTGAGGTCGGACGAGAGCCCACGACGATCGGGAGGGTCGTCGGCACGTTCGTGGCGCTCGGGCCGGACGCGGATTTGAGCGGCCGCAGATCGACATCGGTGCACGGCAGCCCGCAGGCGATCGCGGCGCAGCTCGAGGCGCTACACGCTGCCGGCGCGGACTACCTCGTCTGCATGGTGAGCCCGGGTGGCCGTCGGGGCGTGGAGCGCTTTGCCGAGGTGATCGCGACGCTCCGGGGCGCACCCTAGAACGATCCGCGACGCTCAGACCCGCGCTGCCGCCATCCGGTCGCGAAGCTCATCGAGATTCGACCAAGCGAAGCGCCGGTGCCCCGCCTCGAGCTGCTTCACCATGACGTACAGGGCTGCGTTGCCGGGCACCCGCACGCCGACCCGGCCCGCCTCGGCAAGGAGCGCCCCGAGGTGCGCATCCGCCTCGGTCCGTCGCTTGCGGACCGCAAGGTCGAGCCAGATCCCGGTCCGGGCCTGGTGTGGATTGTCGAAGAAGCCGCGGACGCCGTCGACCGCGGCTTCCACCGCGGCTGGATCGCGATCACCGAAGCGCATCGCGTTCGGATCGAACCCGGCGAAGGCCGCCAGGTGGATGCCCTGCGCCTCGGCGACGGCGACGGTCTCGGCACAGACATCCATCAGGACCTCTCGGTACTCGGTCCGATCCAGGATCTCCCGGACGTCCGCATCGACGATCGCGGTCGCGAAGTAGAGGCTCCCCAGCGCCATCTTCGCCCAAATGCAGGCGAAGATGTCTCCGGTCGCATGTGCGTGCTCGACCGCCGAGAGGGCTTCGGCGAGCGCGACGAGCTCCGCGGTCACTTTCCCATCGAGACGGCCGATACCGAGGCTGCCCGCCGTGCCGTGCACCACGTGGCCCGGACCCGCGTAGTAGCCACCGAAGCTCAGGCAGGCGGCGACGGCAGCCTCCCGGCCGACCACGCCGGCGAGCTCCCGCGATACGAGGCCGTTCTGCATCGACACGACCATGTCGGTAGGTCCCAAGTGCGGCAGGATCCCCGCAAGGGCCTCGAGGGTGTGATGCGATTTCACGGCGATGACGACCGTGCCGAGTGGTGGCCGCAGCTCGTCCGGCGTCGTCGCGGTCGTCCGGACCGTGAAATCGGCGCGGCCGGAGACGCGGAGCCCACGCTCATTGATCGCCCGCACGTGCTCCTCGACGACATCGACGAACTGCACCGTATGACCGGCGCGCGCGAGATAGCCGCCGGTGACTCCGCCGATCGCTCCCGCGCCCACGATCGTGAATCGCCGCATACCGACCTCCGAGCTCACTTGCCCGCGCCGACCTTGCTGCCGCGCAGGCCGACGATGTCGTTGATCGCGTCGCCGAGCAGGCTCAAGCAGATGACGGTCACGAAGAGGGCCAGGCCGGGGAAGGTCATCGTCCACCAATTGTTAAGGAAATAGACGCTCGCACCGGCGATCATCGTTCCCCATTCGGCGGTGGGCGGCCGCGACCCGAGCCCCACGAAGCCGAGTGTGGCGATGAAGAGCACCGTGTAGCCCACGTCCACCGTCGCGCGCGCGTTCAGCGTGCCCCACGTCTGCGGCAGCACGTGCCGGAAAAAGAGGCGCTGATCCGTGAGGCCGATCGCGCGACCCGCCTCGACGTAGAGGTTGCCCTTCACGCGCATGACCTCGATGCGGACGAGCCGCGCATACGTCGGCCACCAAACGACGATCGCGGCGATGACCGCGTTGCGAAGGCTCGGCCCGAGGGCCGCGGAGACGGTCATCGCCAGGACGAGTGCCGGGAACGCGAAGAACAGGTCCGTGACCCGCATGAGGATCTCGTCCATCAGGCCGCCCCGCCAGCCCGCGACGCCGCCCACCGCGATGCCGATGACGAGCGCCGTCACGATCACGGTCGCGGCCGCGGCGAACGACTCGCGCCCACCGAAGAGGACGCGACTCAGGATGTCGCGTCCTGCCTGGTCGGTGCCGAAGAGGAAGCGGGAGGAGGGAGGACGGAGCGCGTCAGCGAGACGCACGGTGTCCGGGTCGTACGGCGCCAGCAGCGGTGCCGCGACGATGATCGTCACGATCGCCGCTACCGCCGCGCTCCAGCCGACGAGCGCTGGATACCTGCGACCGCGGTGGAGCAGCGCGGAGAGCCAGACTCGCGCGACCGCCGGCATCGTCATCGGCTCGACCACGTCAGCTCGACCGGAGGAGCGGGTTGACGTAGAACGCAAGGACGTCAACAAGGAGATTCGTGAGCACGAAGAGGATCGCCACCACGACGGTCACACCCATGATCGCGGGGAAGTCGAGGCTGCTGATGGAGCCGATCGCATACTGGCCGATGCCTGGCCAGGCGAACACGATCTCGACCACCAGCGTGCCGCCGAGCAGGTAGCCGAATTGCGCACCCATCGCCGTGATCACCGGGAGGAGGGCATTCCGGAGCACGTGGCGGTAGAGGACGACCGACTCCCGGAGGCCCTTCGCCCGCGCCGTCCGTACGAAGTCCGACCCGATCACATCGAGCACGCTCGCCCGAGTGAGCTTCACGCCGACACCGATACGCGAGACCACGAGCACCGTCACCGGCATCACGAGCTGCAGGAGCGCGCTCTTGAAGGCGAGGAGCTTGCCGTCGAGAAGGGAGTCGACCAGATAGAAGCCCGTAACGAAGTGCGGCGGGGTGATATCGGGGGCGAGGCGACCAACGGGCTGTGGGAAGATCCCTAGCTCACGGTACAGGACCAGCTGGAGGAGGAAGCCGAGCCAGAACGCCGGCACGGCGAGGCCGGCGACCGAGAGAAGACGGATGAGGACATCGGGCCAGCTGCCCCTCGTGGTCGCCGCGATGACGCCGAGGGGGATCGAGACCACGATGTACACGAGCATCGACAGGGTCGCGAGCTCCAGCGTCGCCGGCAGGCGCATTCCCAAGTCGTCGGCCACCGGCTGACCGGTCTGTATCGAGCGCCCGAGGTTGAGTGTCACGAGGTCCTGCAGGTAGCGCAGGTATTGGATCGGCAGCGGCTGATCCAGTCCAAGGTCGCGCTTGATGGCCTCCAACTGCACCGCGGAGCTTCCCGGGCCAGCGAGGAGCGCGACCGGGTCCGCGGGGAACAGGTGAAGGGTCACGAAGGTGACGAGGGTGATGCCGAACATGACTGCCACCAGACCGACGAGCCGGGCAACGAGGAATCTCATCGATCAGCGCCTGGTGCTCCTCGATCCGGCATGGTCGAGGGCGAGGGGGCGATCGCCACGATGGCGATCGCCCCTGCCACGGTCAAGCTACTTCTTGAGCCAGATCGGGTAGATCTCGAAGACGCCGCTGTAGTTGAGCGGGTTGTAGACGTAGTTCTGCACTTCGTCTCGCATGACCTCGACGAGCTGCGGATATGCGGCCCAGATGGACGGCGCGTCCTCCATCAGCTTCTGCGTCACCTGACTGTAGAGAGCCATGCGCTTCGTGTTATCGAACGTCTTGTCCGCTTCCGCGAGCAGATCGTCGACCGCTTTGTTGCTGTACCACGAGTAGTTGTATGTCTGCCCGACGTTCCCGCTCGAGTAGAGCGTCGCGAGGAGCTCACCGGGATCGGCGGTCCGCGGGGTCATCGTGAGCGTCGCCTGGATGTCGGGGGCGGTGTCGAGCTTGGCGATCTCGGCGAGCTGGGTCGCGAAGGGCTTGGCCGCCACATTGACGGTGACATTGAGCTTCGCGAGGATCTGCTGGACCATGAGCGCGACGAGCTGCGCCTGGGGCTCGGTCGAGGTGTAGACGAAGTTCAGCGAGAAGCCGCCGTTCGGGAAGCCGGCGTCCGCGAGGAGCTTCTTTGCCTCGTCCAGCTTCTGAGTGAAGGACGGAGCGTTCGGATCGTAGGCCGCCGAAAAATCCTTCGGCAGTGGATTGTTCGCGGGGTCCGCATAGCCCTTGTAGATCTGGCGCATCCCGGCGTAGTCGAACGCGAGTTGCACGGCCCGCCGGATGCGAACGTCCTTCAGCGGTCCCTTCTGCGTGTTCATCGAGACGACAGTGACCCGATAGCTCTTGCTCGTGACGATCTTGATGCCGGGCTTCGCGGCCAGTTCTTTGGGGTCCTGGGTGATCCCGATGGAGGCGAGGATCACCATGTGCGCCTCTCCGCGCTCGAGGAGCAGCTGCTGGGTGCCGGCATCCGGCACGACGCGCTCGATGACCTTCGAGACGTGCCTCCCGTCCCATCCCTTCCAGTAGTCGGGGTAGCGGTTGAGGACGATCTGCTGCCCCTTGTCCCAGCGCTCGAGCGCGTACGGACCGGTCCCGTTCTCCTTGGCCGCGAAGTACGCGGCCCCGCGATCGGGATCGCTCAGATGGGCTTTGCCGGTGATGTAGACCTTTGGCAGTCCATAAAGCAGCGAGACCGAAGGCTCTTTCGCCACCAGCTTGACGGTCATCGGGTCGACGACCTCGACCTGCTTCAACGCCAGCAGGAAGAACGCGCCGGCGCGGTTCACCGCGACCGTCCGGTCGATCGACGCCTTGACGGTCTCGGCATCGAGGACGCTGCCGTCGTGGAATTTCACGTTCGCGCGGAGCTTCAGCGTGATGGAGCTGCCATCGGGGGACACGGTCCACGACTGCGCGAGGGCGGGTGCGAGCTCCGCGGTGTCGCCCTTGTACGCGAGCAGTCCCTCATAGGTCTGCACGAGGTACCGGTAGCCCGGACCGCCCACCTCGAGCGCCGGATCGAGGGTCGGCGGATCGCTGGGGATCGCGAAGGTGAGCGTCCCGGTGTCGACGAACTGGCTCGGCGAGCCGGCCGAGGGCGCTGGTGATGCGCTCGCGCCGGACGTCGTCGTTGGCGCCTGACACGCCGCGAGCACCAGCGCGACGACTAGGGCGAGCGCCCGGGTCGAACGGGGTGATTTGGATGCCATGATCGCCTCCTTCAAACTACGGCCGCACCGTGCGCCCGCGCGTCGTGCGCCGAGCGACGGAACATCGCGCGCCACGCTCCCCGAGGACGCGGCTGGAACTCTACCTACGGCGGGTGGATCGCTCAATCGAACGCTGCGATCACCGCGCGCAAAGGAACAGTACGCGCGCTATTGCAGTGGCCCTGCTCGGTCCCAGCGGGACCCCCTCGGCGGGCTGAGGCGGATCTCCGCTGCACTCGGATACCGATGGCGCAAGGTGGTCGGCGTGCTGATGGGCGATATCGCGTTCAGACAATCCAATGAAGTTAAGGCGCCCCACAGCCGTTTAGAAATTGGCTGACCCTCAATGCGCGAACGGAGTACGGCCTGCCCGCCGCACTCCAAACTATTGACCACTGAGACCATTGCTTTTTGACGGCGAAAATCGGTATCAGACGCGAGTTGTGATGAGCAGTCCCACTACGGCGGCGCCGTCGCGCGCCTGAGCACCGACCGATCGAGATCCGCTATCCGCGGCCGGCCTAGGAGCGCCATTGCCCGCGCCATCTCCGAGCGGAGCATGGAGATCGACATCTCGACACCCCGCTCTCCCGCCGCGCCGAGCCCGTACAGATATGGCCTCGCGATCATGCAAGCGCGCGCCCCGAGCGCGAGCGCCTTCACGACGTCCCCGCCCCGCCGGATGCCGCCGTCAAAGAGCACCTCAATGCGCGAGCCGACGGTATCGACGATCTCGGGCAGCAGTTCGAGCGACGCTGGCAGGCCGTCGAGCTGACGGCCACCGTGGTTCGAGACGACGATGCCGTCGATGCCTTCGTCCGCGGCGCGGACCGCATCCTCGGCGCTCATGACGCCCTTCAGAACGATCCGGCCCTTCCAGACCGAGCGGAGCGCGACGACGTCCTTCCATGTCAGCGTCGGATCGAACTGGGTGTTGACGTACTGCGAGAGCGCGAACGGACGGCCGGCCGATCCTCGACTGGCCGTGACGTTCGCGAACTCGATGCGCGGATTGCGGAGCATCTGGAGCATCCACGCGGGATGCTGCAGCGTCTCGAACGTGTTCCGCAGCGTGATGCGCGGCGGGATCGTCGCGCCGTTGCGATAGTCGCGTTCACGCTGGCCGGCGACTGGCACGTCAGCGGTGACCATGAGGACCTCGTACCCCGCGCGGGCGGCCCGCTCGACGAGCGAGTTCGTGAGCGCGCGATCCCGCCAGACGTAGAGCTGGAACCAGAGGGGTCCAGTCGCCGCAGTCGCCACATCCTCGATCGAGACCGCAGCGAGCGAGCTCAGCGTGAAGGTGACACTTGCGCGACCGGCCGCGCGCGCCACCAGAATCTCGCCACGCGGTGCAGCCATGCCGCAGAGTCCTGTAGGCGCGAGGATAAGCGGTGTCTCGTGGCGCCGTCCGAACACGGTGACGGACTGGTCGATCGTCCCGACATCGACGAGGACGCGCGGCGAGAACGTCCAAGCGGGGAACGCGTGCTCGTTCCGCGCGAGCGTGATCTCGTCCTCGGCCGCGCCGTCGATGTAGTCGAACACGGCGCGCGGTAGGCGCCGGCGAGCCTCGGCGCGGAGATCGTCGATATTCAGGAGCATCGGAAGCTCATGCTCCCACGTCTCGCGCCGTATTGTGAGGACGGCGGACGCCAATCGCGTCGATTGGGCCAATCATCATTTCTCGAGCCGCCGATGGGTTCTCGGCGCCGACATCAAGGAGCAAACGCGCGCCGCGGAGACGCTCCTCAGCGCTCAGATCACCTCGGTCCCACGCCGCGTATCTTGAACGACCATTTGCGCTTAGGAGCGGTGATTGGCTGATTCGGCATGATCGACTGATTCGGCGTGTCAGTGGGCCTGCCCGCCGATTTCTACTGATCGGATCTTGCGAAATCACTCCGAAACTCGAGTCGTGGCTGGCT
>WNFB01003438.1_pt1 | contig 13945 bp, 4 predicted proteins | sample 5400501 | NCBI WGS metagenome assembly WNFB01 (sample SAMN13153341, study PRJNA577476) | soil metagenome | isolation source: 200 cm saprolite under Douglas fir tree site 2 hole 1 | place: USA:California | collected 2015-04-18
GCCGCGAAAGGCACGGGACTTGACCTCTTGGGCTCAGGTGGGAACGCTTCCCGTGTGCACACCGTGCGCGTGGATGCCACGCCGGGCCACGCCACGAATTCCTTTAGCCCACACCGCGCCCTCGGCAGTTCCATCGACATCCTTCCTTACGGCTCGGTCGATAAGCTTTATACCGAGCCGCTGATCAAGAAGTGTCTCTCGGCGGGCTGGGGGTCGATGAGTTACCGTCAGAATACCGAGCTTCAAATAGCCGCTTGGCACTGGAATCCCAATGGGACCTGGAGCGACCCCGGGCACAAGGCCGGGTATTTTATCGGCAACTCGGAGCCGACGGAATTCCTCCGGCACTCCTATGGCTATCCTCTGCCTCATCGGGGTCACACGCGCAACGGCGGGGCGGAACGCGGCTATTCCCGCATGACAGACGGCGACCCCAACACCTATTGGAAGAGCAACCCCTACCTCACCAGCAAATTCACGGGAGAAGATGACTCGCTCCATCCACAATGGGTGGTCATCAATCTGGGCGCCACGGAACAGGTCAACTCCATCCGGATCGACTGGGCCCATCCCTTCGCCCGGTCGTACGAGGTGCAGTACTGGACAGGGGAAGACCCCATGGATAAGCCCACCCTTGGGGCTTGGAACACTTTTCCGGGGGGCATGGTGAAAGATGGCCGGGGCGGCGGGGCGACGCTCAAGCTCTCTCCATCGCCCGTTCAGGCAAAGTTCCTTCGCATCTGGATGAAGGAATCCTCCGACACCCCGGACACGCACGGGCCGGAGGACCCTCGCAACTCGGCCGGATACGCCGTCCGCGAACTCTACGTCGGCACGCTCACCGATGAGGGCGTGTTTGTGGACTTGCTTCAACACTCTCCGGACCAGAATCAGACGGTCACGCACTGTTCCTCGATTGACCCTTGGCACTCGGAATCGGACCTCGACGTGCACGCCGGCGACCAGACGGGTTTCGACCTTTTCTTCACCAGCGGCGTCACGAACAATTTGCCCGCCATGATGCCGGTGGCCATGCTCTACGGCACGCCGGATGACGCCGCGGCCGAAGTCGCCTACCTCCAGAAGCGCGGCTACCCGGTTTCCTACGTGGAGATGGGTGAGGAGCCGGACGGCCAGTATTGCTTGCCCGAGGACTACGCCGCACTCTACTTGCAGTTCGCCACCGCGATTCATCGCCTCGTCCCGCAGGCAAAGCTCGGTGGGCCGGTCTTCGAGGGGGTGAACGAAGATATCAAGGTATGGCCTGACGCACAGGGCAAAACGTCCTGGATGGGACGGTTTATTGACTTCCTGAAATCTCACGGTCGGATTTCGGACCTGGCCTTCGTCTCCTTCGAGCACTATCCTTTCCCGCCCTGCGGCGTCACGTGGAGCGATCTCTACCGGGAGCCTGAACTGGTCAGCCACATCCTTCAGGTCTGGAAAAACGATGGAGTGCCCGAAGGGGTGCCGATGTTCATTACCGAGAGCAACTTGTCATGGGGAGCCGACCAGTCTTTCGTTGATATGTTCGGGGCACTCTGGCTCGCCGAGTATGTAGGAGCTTTCCTTACTGCCGGCGGCAACGGCATCTACCATTTCCATTTCTTCCCGCGGCCGCTTTCCGGAGGCTGCCACGGCGAGGGGACTTTCGCGATGTTTACGGCGGATGAAAATTTCCAGATCAAGCAAGAAACCTCACAGTATTTCGCCAGCCGGCTCATCAACCTGGAATGGTTGAAGCCTGGCGACGAGACCCACCATATCTACACAGCCTCCTGCAACCTCGCAGATGCTGGCGGCCACGCCCTGGTCGCTGCTTACGTCGTCGAACGCCCCGATGGAGAATGGTCCTTGATGCTCGTCAACCGAGACCAGTTGACCGCCCACGCGGTGCGCGTGGTCTTTGACGACTTCAGCTCCGGCCGTCACGGCTTCTTCTCAGGTCCGATCACGATGGTGACGTTCGGGAGCGAGCAATACCTGTGGCACGCAGACGGTGCCCACGGCCATCCCGACCCAGACGGCCCACCCGTGACTTCCATAACGTCCGGCGGAGCGGAGGCGACATATGCTCTGCCCAAGGCCTCCATTACTGTCCTCCGGGGCAAAGTTGCGGGCCTTGCCGGCTGAAGATTCCGTGCTTACAGGCGGGATTATTTCCTGACCGTGTGGTGGCTTCCCTTCCTCCAACTGAATATTGGACATCATGCCCGCGCGGAATTCCTGCGGCGCACAGCCTTTCGTTGAAGCCGACGATTCTTTAAGGTTCCTTGGCGCGTTTAAATTCCTTTCGGGCTTTCTCTTGAAGGCCCAGGGCCGCATACGCTCGACCGAGATGATAATGAGCCTTGGCCATCTTCGGGACGATCGCTACGGCTCGTTCCAGTTCTCGCGCGGCATCATACGGACGGTTGAGGTATAGGTAGAGTTCTCCGAGGGCTTCGTGCGCTTCCGCATAGTCAGGAAGAATCTCGACGGCGTGCTGGAACGCTTGCACCGCGGCCTCCGATCGGTGCTGACGGGTGTAAACGACTCCGAGATTGAAGGCGGCAGAGAAGTTCGCCGAGTCGAGCTCGAGCGCGCGTCGAAATGAACCTTCCGCAACCTCCAAGTCCCCGATGGCCAATCGCGAGAGCCCCAGGTAGTAGGCGGCGACAGAGTTTTTCGGATTGAGACTGAGAGTGGACTGAAAATGCTCGGCGGCGCGAGGGAAGTCCTTCATTTGGTAGTAATCGCGCGCCAGGAGAAAACGAACTGTAGCGGAATTAGGGTCGGCCTTTTCCGCCTCTTGCAGCTCGTGGAGCGACTCCTGATGGCGACCTCGTTGGCCGTCGGCCAGTGCCGCCGACACCAACTCATAAACCCGGATACAGTCTTTCGGGTCCGGCAGAGACTTCCCGCTCGCGTCCTCGACACTCCCGGCGGAGACCGCGACGTATCCCAGCGACTTGAGGCTTTCGAGGAGTGCGGGATCGCTTGGCGCATTCTCGGCTGCGGGAGCACCGGCGGCAGGCGCGAAGCGCCGCACCAAGCGATGGAGCCGCTCCCCCATCCCCTGGGCGACTGCCTGACGCGTGCCGATCAGATTATTCAGTTCCTTGGGGTCGGTGCGCGTGTCGTAGAGTTCAGGCCGGGTCGTATCAATGTATTTCAGGCCGTCCCGCTGCAGACTGCGCAGGAAGTTCCAACCAAAATGAAGAAACGGAGGATAACTCTCTGCGTAAAGGTTGGACGCGTCCTCTGCCGGGCGGCCAACCACCAAACTCAGCAGGCTTCGTCCCTGCACGCCGGCGGGCAGGGGGAACTTCAGCGCCTGCAAAACAGTGGGCATAACATCCACGAGTGAGACTTCCTCCTGGACCACGCCTGGAACCGCACCCGGGATTTTAAAAACCAACGGAATATGAAGAGTAGAGTTGTAAACAAAAAAACCATGCGTCTTCTCGCCGTGTTCCCCCAGGCTTTCACCGTGATCGCTGACCAGCACAATCAGCGACTTCTCGAGGAGCCCTTCCTGCTTCAATCCGGCGAAGAGTCGGCCGACCTGGGCATCGGCAAAGGCGATCTCGCCGTCGTAGGGACGCGCGCGGTAGCGGCCGGCGTAGGGTTCGGGAGGGTTGTAAGGGGCGTGGGGGTCGTAAAGGTGAACCCATAGAAAGATCGGAAGGTTGGTATTGAGCCTGAGCCACTTCAGCGCTTCATCCACCACGCGATCCCCGCGGCGTTCGATTGCGTCCAGATGCACTTCTTCCAAGCCGCCTAATTCGAAATGGTCGAAATAGGTAGCGAAGCCCTGATTCAGGCCGAAGCGCGAGTCCAGCACCGCCGATCCGATAAAGGCAGCGGTGGTGTATCCGTTGTCTCGCAGTATTTTCGCGAGGGTGATGGTACTCGAGGGAAGCTTGTTACCGCTGAAATCGTGCATCCCCGTCGTCAGCGGAAATGCCCCCGTGAATAGTGCCGCGTGCGCGGGCAGTGTTAAGGGAACCGGTGTATAAGCCTGGGTGAACTTGACGCCCGCGAGTGCAAACTGGTCGATGTTCGGAGTTTGGATCGGGGCGTAGCCGTAGCACCCAAGATGGTCGGGACGAAGCGTATCGATCGTGATGAGGACCACACTAACGGCTGGCGGCTCGGCTGCCGCAAACCGAAGGTTCAGCAAAAACAGAGCGATGATCGCGGATAAGGTTTTGACGGACGAGATGTTCACGACACTTTTTGTTGAGGACTGCAAAACACAGTGACAGCGATTTGCGGTAGCGGCTCTGTCCTCAGCGCCGCCAAACGGCGGCGAAGACGCCGCCGCTGCAGAAAGGGCCGTCAAGGTAAAATGCAGGCCTCGGTAGATTGGGCGCACGATCTGCCCGATACGCTGGAGACGGATTTGAGGCGCGAACCACATGCCCTCGAGTACCGACGGTATCCTTTGCGTCGCCAAAATTCAATCCGGCTGCAAAATCGACAAACTGGACTAATTGGGGGCTGAGCTCAGAGGTCGCTAGAGAAGGGACCTCTTCGCTTTCGACTTGAGGTCCAATTCAGATTTGATCTTAGCGAGATCGCGTTGACTGCGCTCGCGCGGTTCACGCAGAAGTTCCAACGAGCCCATTCGCTCAAGGGATGTTAGATATCGAAGGTGTGGCTCGAAACGCGATATTTGCTCTTCCCCCAATTCCTTCTTCAACTTCTAAATGACTTTCTCAAGTTGTATTTCGTCTTCCTTCCGCCGCCTCGCGACTACCCAGCGCCGGTGCCGATAGCTTCCAATCGTCCGTTGCGGAATCAGAACGCCGAATTCCTGCTCCACCTTTGGTGCGATCTCCCGCAAGGGCACAAATGCATTGAGATGTTTGTCCACGAACGCCTGAAGGCCCGGATATTGGGCATTCAATTGTTCAACGGCGGTCTTGCGCTGCTATCTTCGAGCCCCCAGCGTAAGTTCATTCACACTGTGTGCCTTCATAAAGCGTGTCCCTGCTAGAAACTCGTCCGCGTTGAATCTGCGGGAGTTAGCGGCTTTACGCAGACAGGCACGAAGAGGCGGGTACGGTCCAACTCGCAAGCTTTAACGGTTAATTCTCGGGCTGTCCGTAATTTTTGCGGACGACAGGCGCTCGATGAGCTTCATGAGCTGGCCGTTGTCGCTTGACCGGCAACAAGCTGTCATTGGATCTAACTTGTGTTTGCGAGGCGCCTCCCCGACTTAGCCTCGGTCGCCGGGCGCGCCTTCGCCTCGAAACGTCACAGGCGAATTCACGCCGGCGGCGGGCAGCTCTTTTCGGTGTGACTCTCCCTCAGCTATAATCCGCGTTGTCGATAAGTGATGGTCGCGAAATCTCGGAGGCCTTGTGCCAGCATCTGGAGTGCTGCTTGCGAATGTTCGTTTCGCGTCGTGAGTTTCTCTGGCAGTGGGGCATGAGCGCCACGCTGCCGTGGCTGAGTCCACGGCGAGCGGCAGGCCTTTTCCGCCCGACCCCTGCCGACTCATCGGAGGATCGGTCCCAGCCGGAACCCGATTACCGGTTTACTCCACACTATCGCACACAATCGCCGCTGGAAGGGGCCCTTCCCGCCCTCCAACCCGGGATGGACTCGTTTCCCCTCGAAAAGTACGCGGCGGAAGTCGAAAGTGTTCTAGCGGGATGGAGCCAGGCGCTGTGCCAGTCTCCCCCTGACTTTGGTAGCCTCGCGAGGTCCCTGGCATCGCACTTCAGGGGCTCAGCCTTTCAGCCGGCCCAGGAAGTCCTGCTGCGCTCCGAGCCTGACCTTAAGATTTCTCTCTGCCGAAGTGCACCCGAAGTGCCGCTGAGTCGTGACCGCTTCGTCGAGGAGTTCATGGCTCATCTCGGGCACGCGTCGCGATTCCTCACTGCTGAGTTCAAGGTACCAAGCATCGAGGTCGTGGCTGGGTTGCCCCAAACGCTCCGAACGCTCGTCTGGTACGATCTCGTATCTACGGGCTCTGAGTTCTACCGCGAGCAACGCGTGGGTACCTGGGACCTGGAATGGGAGCGATCCGCGGAGGGCAAGTTGCGCGTCCGCAAGTGGCAGGGAATCGAAGAGACGCGCAGCCGCGCGGCGGGGCCCATCTTTGTCGATGTTACAGCACAGGTATTCGGTGGCAATCCCTCCTACTCGCAGCAGTTACTTCGCGGGACAGACTACTGGCGTACAGTGCTGGACGGCGCCTGCGGGATCGATGTTTATGGAAACAACGGGATCGCGGCAGGCGACATTGACAACGACGGGTTCGATGACCTCTACGTTTGCCAGCCGGCCGGCCTGCCCAACCGCCTTTACCGGAATCGGGGCGATGGGTCCTTCGAAGACGTGACCGAAGCAGCCGGCGTGGGGGTGCTGGACAACACTGCCTGTGCGCTGTTCGCCGATGTAGACAACGACGGGTACCAGGACCTGGTCGTGGTCCGTGCCGCCGGCCCGCTGTTGTTTCGTAATGACGGCCGGGGACGATTTCGGCTGCAACCGAATGCTTTCCGCTTCGCTCAGGCTCCCCAAGGCGCCTTTACGGGCGCTGCTTTCGGCGATTACGACCGCGACGGCTGGCTGGATATTTATTTCTGCCTTTACAGCTACTACGAGGGACTGGACCCATACCGCTTCCCGGTGCCCTACTACGACGCGCAGAACGGCCCGCCAAATTTTCTTCTTCGCAACGGTCGCGACGGGACGTTCAGTGACGTAACGGCAACCGCGGGCCTCAATCAAAACAACAACCGGTATAGCTTTGATTGCGCCTGGTGCGATTACAACGGCGATGGCTGGCCCGACCTCTACGTGGTGAACGATTTTGGGAGGAAGAACCTTTATCGCAACAACGGCGACGGGACTTTCTCCGATGTGGCCGAGGAAGCCGGTGTGCTGGACATCGGCCCCGGCATGAGTTCTTGCTGGTTTGATTACGACAATGACGGCCGCTGCGACGTCTATGTCTGCGACATGTGGGAGCCCGCTGGCAGGCGCGTCAGCATGGCAGAAGGTTTCATGGTGTCGGCGCCCGAAAGCGTACGCGTCCTGTACCGCCGCCACGCCAAGGGCAATTCGCTTTTTCGCAATCAGGGCGACAGCCACTTTGAGGATCAGAGCGCCGTGGCGGGCGTGGAGAACGCCGGGTGGTCTTGGTCGTGTTCCGCCTGGGACTTCGACCACGATGGCTATTCAGATCTCTACATTGCCAACGGGATGATCTCGGGCCCCAACCGGCAGGATTACGAGAGCTTTTTCTGGCGGCAGGCGGTGTCGCAGTCTCCCGCGACGGCCACGCCCTCACGCGCCTACGAGCAAGGCTGGAATGCCATCAACGATCGGATACGCTCCGACGGTACTTGGAACGGCTACCAGCGGAACGTCTTCTACGTCAACAACCGCAACGGCACGTTTGCGCACGCCGCAGGCGCCTTGGGCCTGGACTTTCTCGACGACAGCCGCGCCTTCTCTCTAGCCGATTTCGATCATGACGGGCGCCTGGAAGTTTTCCTCAAGAATCGCACCGGGCCGCAGCTCCGCATGCTGCGCAACGTCATGCAAGGCGCGGGCGACGCGATTGTGTTCCGGCTACGGGGCCGCACGAGCAACCGTGACGCCGTCGGCGCTGAAATTGTCCTCGAGACCGCGCATAGCCGTCAGACCAGGTATGTCCAGGCGGGCTCAGGCTTTGTCTCCCAGCATACCAAGGAGGTTTTTTTCGGCCTCGGCCAGGCCGCGACGCCCCCCCGCGCGCAGATTCACTGGCCGAGCGGGAGCGTTCAGAAGTTCGATAACTTGCCAGTGAACCATCGAGTTGAAATCGAGGAGGGCGTGGACCAGTTCCGCGCCATACCGTTCCGCGCGCCGGTGGAGCCTCGGGAAATACACCCGCCGCAGCAGGTCGTGCCACTTCCTTCGGTCTCAGAGACGTGGCTGCTTGAGCCATTGAGTGCGCCCGAGTTCACGCTACTGGACCTAGCTGGCCACGGGCATACTTTGAGCTCCTACAAAGGCCGACGCTTGCTGCTCAACTTCTGGGCCACCTGGAGTTCGCCGTGCGAGGGCGAACTCCGGCTCTTGGAAGAGCACCACGCTCGCTGGGCAGCGCAGGGTCTCGAGGTGCTGGCCATCAGCGTCAATGGCCCGCAGGAAGCGGAGACCATCCGCGCCTTTGCCCGCGCGAGGCGACTCACGGTCGCGATCCTGATGGCCTCGGAAGATGTGGCGGGAATCTATAACGTGCTTTATCGGTACCTATTCGACCGCCGTCGGGACCTTGGCATCCCCACGTCCTTCCTCGTCGACGAACAGGGCTCCATCGTCAAAATATACCAGGGTCCTATCAAGCCCCAAAACGTGCTGAAGGATTCAGGGCAGATTCCCCGCGCGGCCGAACAACGACTTGCGAAGTCGCTGCCCTTCTCAGGAACCTACTATGGAGGCGAATTCCACCGCAACTTCTTCACCCAGGGGGTGGCGTTTCTCCAAAGAGGTTACTTGGACGAAGCGCAGACGTCGTTCAAACTCGTCATTCACGACCACCCGGACTACCCTGAGGCCCACTACAACTTGGGGACCCTCTATCTTCAGAAACACTTACTTGGCGATGCCCGAGAGCATCTGCGGCGAGCGATCCAGCTCCGGCCGGATTACATCAGTGCTTTGAACAACCTGGGATTAGTGGCCGCCGAAGAAGGCCGTGCTGAGGAAGCCGTCCGATACTTTCAAGAGGCGAGTCGGCGGAATCCAAACTACACTGTGGCACTCCAAAACCTGAGTACGCTCTACCGCCAGCAAGGGAGATTAACAGAAGCTCAACGAGTGCTCGAACAAGCTATCCAGGCCGATCCCGACGATGCGGAATCCAATTACGGCCTGGGGATAGTCCTCGCTCAGCAGGGATACGCAGATCGGGCCCGCACGTACCTCCAGAAGGCACTTAAACTCCGCCCAGAATATCCCGAGGCTTTGAATAACTTGGGCGTGCTCTACCTCCGGGCCGGGAATTCCTCGGAGGCTCTAGCCACTTTCAAGGAGTGCATCCGCGTGTCGCCTGGCTTTGATCAACCCTATCTCAATCTTGCCCGGCTCTTTGCCGCGAGAGGTGAACAAGATAAAGCCCGCGACGTCCTCCAGCAGCTCCTCGATCGACATCCCGACCATCACGCGGCACGGGAGGCGCTGGACCAACTGAGACCCTTTTAACGTTTGTCCAATATAGTCCGCCTTGCTGAAGAGATAGCCCTCTGCGCACTACCACCTGGAACAGATTTACATGCGGACGAAGGACACGAAACGGGCACAGGAAGAGTTCGCAATCTACGAACACCTGCACCGGCAACGGGGTGTCCGGTCCGCACAAGATTCCGCAGAACCCGCCCGCTGATTCCCCTCGGGAATTCATGAGCTCGGGGCCTGTTTCCATAACCCGTTGGAGGACCTCTCAGCTCCTCATTGGGGCCAGCCAAGAAAAGGCATCGACTATGGCGGGTTCCCGGAGTCTGTGGTTTCGTCTGTAACGGGTCGCTGCTGGATCTGCTGATAAACGGCGCGGAGGGGGGCCTGGGATTCGCGCAGCTTCTGGAAGACTGTCCACTCGCGATCAGCATCGTCAGTGCGGCCCAGCTTGCGGTAAGCCTGAGCCAGGCGATAGTGGGCGACATCGTTTTGAGGATTGAGACGAGCGGCCTCCAGCAGATGCCGCAATGCCTGCTCCGGCTGGCCCATGGCCGTCAGAACCTTCCCGATGCCCGCGTGTGCGTCTACGAAATCGGGTTGAAGTTCCAAGGCGTGCGAGTAGTGCCGGAAAGCTTCCTCGAGATTCGCGCGCAACCAGTAGATCTGCCCTAGCTCATTTTCCGAGTTGGCGTCGGTGGGATTGAGGGCTAACTCAGCTTCGAATTCTTTCTGGGCTTGCTGCCGGGCCGGCTCCTGCTGCGAAATCACGAGCATCAAGCGACCGAGTTCAGAGTGGATACCAGGGGTTTGAGGATCGATTTCGAGGACCTTGCGATATTGGGCAATGGCCCCCGCAACGTCGTCTTGACTCTCCAAAGCTTGCGCCAGGGCTTGATGTACCCGCGCGGATTGGGGCGCCACTTGCACCAGCGTTGCCAGCGCCTGCGCGGCGAGCTCAGAGTGCATGCGATAAACTGTGTACCATACGTCCGGGTCGTTCGGGCTGGCGCCCTGGAGAATTCGCAGGACATCTAACCCCTGGCCGAAGTTTTTCGCCTCGACATGGGTTCGCACCAGCTCCAATCCCACGCGAGTTTTCAGCGTGGCATTCTGGAGACGGGAGAAAGACTCTGTGAGAAGCGGAACCGCGGTTCGGGTGTGGCCAAGGCGAACCTCGGTCAGTCCGAGATAGGCTTGCGCATCCCAAAGCGATGGTCTAAGTCGTAGTGCCGCCCGAAAGGCCGTAGCTGCCTTCGCATAGCGGGTCCGGGCAAAAGCGATCAAACCGAGATTGGCATAGGCCTCTGCACTGTCGGGATTCAGACGGAGCGCCTCGCGGAATTCCCTTTCGGCCGCATCAAGCTGATTAGCTTTCATCGCTTCCCGGCCTCGCGCCAGATGTCGCCGCACGTCGCCCGCTCGGGTGGCTTTCCCGGCAAAGTTAGTCGGGACCATGGAAACCATCACCAAGAGGAAGAGACTGCTGAGCCCGTTGCGCAGTCTATGGCTCATCTAAGGATCTCCCCGGCGCAAGCCTGGTTGTTCTCGCATCGGCGGATTGTATCACCTGCCTCACGCTTTGGTATGGACTGGTGACCTTTACGGTTGGCGACCGGCGGACGACTACCGTAGAATAAGCGTTCGTCGATTGGCATTGCTAAGACGAAAGAAGTTTTTCATGGACATCAAAGGCAGGCATAGGCAGATCCCCTTGATTTGGACCATTCTGTTCTGTCTCGGCGTGGCGACGGACGTGGCTCTTGGAGCAACCGAACAGGGCGCCATCCAGAAATACTCGCAGGAAGCCGAACAAGCGCTCGCGCGAAAAGACCTGGCGGGCGCCGCCGCAGCCCTTGAGAAACTGGTAGGACTCACACCCGATGTGGCCGAGGCACACGCAAACTTAGGAATGGTTTACTACAGCCAGGGGCGCATGATGGAGGCCACGAAGGCCTTCCAGCGCGCGCTCGAACTGAATCCGAAAATCAGCAACGTAGGACTGATGCTCGGCATTTGCTATGCCGAAATCGGACGCCATCGAGAGGCGGTACCGATCCTAGAGCCAGCTTTCCAAAAGCCGCCGGATCATACGATCGGGCGATTGATAGGCCTTGAACTGCAACGGGCTTACATAGGGTTGAAGCAATATGATAAAGCGAGCATCGTTGCCGACGAGTTGCTCAGCCAGTACCCGAACGACCCGGAGGTTATCTACCACGCCGCGCGGTTGCACGGCGATCGGGCGCTACAGCTCATGATTCGACTGGCCGACGTTGCCCCAAACTCCGTATGGATGCTGCAAGCTCGTGCCGAGGTTCACGAGTCCCAAAAACATTACGACTTGGCGGTCAAGGAATACCGCCACCTTCTAGAAAAAGATCCCAGGCTTGCCGGTGTTCACCTCCGGCTCGGCCGAGCCCTATTGCTGGGCTCTAAGGATGAAGAAACCAGAAATGAGGCGCTGCGGGCGTTCCAGGAGGAACTTGGCATTGACCCACTGAATTCCGACGCATGGTACGAAATAGGCGAGATCAATCGACAACGAGGCCAGTTGGAGCAAGCTCTCCAGCACTTCCGAAAGGCAGTTGAGCATCACCCAGAATTCGAAGATGCCCAAATCGCCCTAGCCCGCACACTGTTCAACCTGAAGAGCCCTAAAGAAGCTTTGCCCCCTTTGCTCGCCGCAATTCGTCTGAACCCAACCAACGAAGTTTCTCATTTCCAGCTCGCAACTGTTTATAAAGCGCTGGGGGAGATGTCGAACTACCAAAAGGAGCTAGCACTGTTCGAGAAGTATCGTGCGCGCCCTTACGCGTCTGGAACTGGCAGCTCTCAGCAGCTCCCAGATATCTTGACGGCTCCTCAAGTCACAAAACAAACCCTCGACTCCGAGACGCCCCAGCCCTGACTGCGGTCTATCACACGACCCGCAGTAGGACATGGCGCCGCACCGCCCATTCCTGCGAGACGGATGGCAGGCCAAATTGTATTTATTCCCTGAGGAAAATGCGGAACGAAGAACTCGCCCCGGAATCCCACAAGCCTGAGGTTACTCAATAACAACGACTGAGTCATCGGGCCCCGTAGGTTTTACAGCGTCGTAGAGCCCACAATTTGCGCTTGACATTTTTGGTAGACTAGATTAGGTTCACGCGGGTCTGCTGAAACACTATCCTTTTTAATTCGCGTTGGGGAAAAAGTAACCAAGTTCGATCCTCAGTCGCCTGGGGGCTCGGGGGTCGAGGTTTTGCCAACCGCAGGGAGGGAACCATGCGCGTGAGAGGGAACTTTTCGCTTGTTTTAATTGCGGCGGCAGCAATCACTTTGCTGTCTACACCGCGTGTTTTCGGGCAGGCTGTCACGGGAGCAATTACGGGCTACGTCACGGATCCCAGCGGGGCCGCGATCCCGAATGCAACGGTTACAGCTACGAATGCGGGAACGAAGGTGGAGACCAAGCGGACCACTGAAGCTTCCGGACTGTATCTGATCACTAATCTCCCGCCGGGAATTTATACCATTGGTGTCGAGGCCGCGGGGTTTCAGCGCTTCCTGCAGCAAAACGTCCTGCTAAACGTCGACTCGAAAGCGACGGTGGACGTGACTTTGAAACTGGGAGCTGTCACACAAGAAGTGACGGTGACGTCTGCCCCGCCAATGCTCAAGACAGAGAAAACCGATGTCGCTGAAGTCATCGGTGCGCGGCGGATTGAGGCCCTTCCTATCCCCAATCGGAATGTCACGGAGCTCTATACGCTGGTGCCCGGTGTTGTCAAAAACTTCTTCCAGATCGGCGCCGGCGAAAACCCCTCGGAATTTAATGCCACGTTGGTGAACGGGCAATTCTTCGGCAACAGCAACTACCAGATCGACGGGGTCGATGACACGGCTTACGGTTTCAGCGGCTTCCAGGTGATAGCTCCCAACCCGGAATCTGTGCAGGAAATGAAGATCACCACCGCCACCTACGACCCAGAGTACGGCAGCTCGGCGGGTATGGTCGCCCAGTATGTGACGAGGTCCGGGACCAACGATCTCCACGGCTCCCTTTTCTGGTTCAATCGGAACAAAGCTACCTTCGCCGCGAACCCATTTACAGAAAAAATACCGGGAACCGGCCCGCAGGGAAAAGGCTTTGGGGTGGCTCCCTTCAACTACAACCAAGGCGGTTTCAGCCTGGGTGGCCCGATAAAGAAAAACAAGATGTTTCTGTTTGGCGACTACCAGCTTGCCCGCACTAGCCAAGGGGCCTCACTCACTGCCACTGTCCCGAATGATGACTTCCGGGCTGGCGATTTCAGCGCCTTGGCGGCCACGAATCCGATTTTCGATCCGACGACAGGAGACCCGGTCACGGGGGTTGGAAGGCAGCAGTTCGCCGACCCGAGCCGGGCCACCGTCTCCAATCCCCTCGGGTTAAATATCATCCCGCTGAATCGGATCAGTCCGGTAGCCAATAACCTTATGGGTATTCTACCTAGTGTCAACATCAACCAAAGTACGTCTACGAACTTCGCCGGCGGCGGTGTCAAACTCTTTAACACCAACCAGTTCGACGTTCGCTACGACTGGAATATCTCTGAGAGCGACAAGTTCTTCGTGCGTTACACCTATTTGGGCACCCTGCTGGATAACCCCCCACTCTTCGGAGTGGAGGCTGGGGGAACTGCCGTGGGCGGCCTGAGCCCCCAGACCGGCAACACGCGCAGTCAGCAGGCGGCGCTGAACTATACCCATACATTCAGCCCCAGTTTGTTGACCGAGGTACGCGCGGGCACGG